>WNFX01005334.1_pt1 | contig 21991 bp, 11 predicted proteins | sample 5400111 | NCBI WGS metagenome assembly WNFX01 (sample SAMN13153363, study PRJNA577476) | soil metagenome | isolation source: 40 cm soil or saprolite under grassland replicate 1 | place: USA:California | collected 2016-06-15 | reverse complement strand
TGGACCTGGCGCCGGAGCCGGCCTGCGGCCGGGCGGCTAGCGGCGGCCCGACGATCACGCTGCGGCCGGTCGGCACGGGCGGCCGGTCGGCGGAGCATTGCGCAGCACCGGCCGGCCAGCCGCCGCGGGCCGCGACGCCGGCCCGACCTGCCGAACCGGGCTGGCCCGCCGAACCGGCCCGAGTTGCCGAACCGGCGCGGCCGACTCGGGGGCGTCCCGGCCAGATCGCCGTGATCGGCATGTCTGGGCGGCTGCCCGACGCTCCTAACCTGGACGCCTTCTGGGCGAACCTGGCCGCTGGGCGATGCAGCGTACGGCAGGTCCAAGACGGTCGGCCGTTCCTCATGCCCGCCTTCGACCCGGATCCGCGGGCTGAGGGAAAGACTTACAGTGCGCGGGCCGCGCTGGTGCCCGATGCCGACGCGTTCGACCCCGCGTTCTTCAGCCTGTCGCCGCTCGACGCGCATTCCATGGACCCGCAGCAACGGCTGTTCCTCGAGCACAGCTGGGCTGCCCTGGAGAACGCCGGCTACGCGGTGAACGGCCCGGGCACGAAGCGGTGCGGAGTGTTCGCCGGCTGCTGCCCGAGCGACTACGAGCACCTGCTGGCATCGGTCGGCGGCGCCGAGAGCGGCCAGGCATTCCTCGGCCTCAATACCGCGATCCTGGCTGCCAGGATCGGCTACCTGCTCAACCTGCGCGGGCCAACCCTCTCGGTCGACACCGCCTGTTCATCCTCATTGGTAGCCGTGCACCTGGCCTGCGAGAGCATCCGCAGCGGAGAGTGCGAGATGGCACTCGCCGGCGGGGTGGCGCTGATGTGCACGCCGCGGATGCACGTGTGGACCAGCAGGGTCGGCATGCTCTCGCCCACCGGCAGATGCGCGCCGTTCGACGCAGCCGCTGACGGGATCACCCTTGGCGAGGGCGTCGGCGTCGTGGTGCTGAAGGGCCTGGAGCAGGCCCTGGCGGACGGTGACCATATCCATGGCGTGATCGCGGCAAGCGGCATGAACGGTGATGGCAAGACGAACGGCATCACCGCGCCTAGCGCCGATTCCCAGGCGGAACTGCTGGCCGCCGTGTACCAGCGGGCTGGCATCCCGCCGTCCGATATCGGCTTCATCGAGACGCACGGCACCGGCACGCCGCTCGGCGACCCGATCGAGATGAAGGCGCTGCACCAGGTATTCGGCCGGGACGCGGGGCACAGCTACTGCGGTCTCGGCTCGGTGAAGGCCAACATCGGGCACACCACCATGGCGGCCGGCATCGCCGGCTTGCTCAAGGTCCTGCTTGCGCTCCGGCACAAGCAGCTGCCGCCGATGCCGAACTTCACCGCCATCAACCCCGCGATCGACCTGACCGGCAGCCCCTTCCATATCGTGCGGGAACTCCAGCCCTGGCATCCCGGCCAGGCGGGCAACCGGATCGGCGCGGTAAGCAGCTTCGGCTTCAGCGGGACCAATTGCCACCTGATCGTGACGCAGCCCCCGGCCCGGCCACCGCGGCCTCGGGGCCGCGGGCCATTCCTGCTGCCGCTGTCGGCGAAGTCGCCGGAAGCGCTCGGCCGGCTCTGCGCTGCGCTGGCCGATCACGTCGCCGGGAACGGCGATGATGACCTTCGGGATGTGGAATACACGCTGTGCGCCGGCCGGAGCCACTTTCCGATCCGGGCGGCCGTTGTCGCTGAAGATGCGCCCGATCTGTGCCAGGCGCTGCGTGCTGCCGGTCAAGACCCGACGGCAGCCAAGCAAGATTCCGGCGACCTGGGCCAGGGCCAGCGCCGTGAACGCGGCTGGGACGCGCCGCTGCAAGCCGCCATCGCCGCTGGTCAGGGCGGCGGAAGCGCGCTGCGCGAGCTGGCCAGCGAATACCTGGCCGGGGCGGCGGTCGACTGGGTTTCGTTCGCACAGGCCAGGCCGGGCCGCCGGATACCGCTGCCAGGTTGTCCGTTCGCCAGGCACCGGTATTGGGCCCAGCCGCCCGAGCGCGCGCCGCACTCTCCGAGCGAGGCTCAGCTAACGGGCGCGCCGCGCCCTCCGAGCCAGGTTCAGCTAACGGACAGGGAAGTGCGGCCGCAGGACTGGCTGGTATGCGGGCACCGGGTGCTCGGCACTCCGGTCCTGCCAGGCGCCGTCGCGCTCGATTTCGCGTTGACTGCCGCCGCTCAGCGGCCCGACCTGCCTGGCCCGCTCGGGCTGGCGCAGGTCAGATGGCTGCGACCGGTCGAAGTCGCGGCCGGGCGGCAGTTGCGGCTCCGGTTCACCACTGCGGCGGGAAAGACCACCTTCACGCTGGCCGACGCCGACGCGCCAGACCCGGCGTTCGTCACTGGCTTGGTGACCAGGCGGGATCGGGATGACCGGCCCGCGCCGGTTGACCTGGCGGCGATCCTGGCCAGGTGCCCTGACCAGGAGTCCGGCGACGACCGTTACGCCGCGTTCAGCGCGGCAGGCATCGAGTATGGCCCGCCGTTCCGGCTGCTCACGCGCGTCCACGTCGGCGACGGCGAAGCGATCGCCCGGCTGGCCGCCCCGCCAGTCGTCGCGGCCGGCGTCGGCGGGAACGGTGTCGGCGCGGCCGGCGTCGGCGGGAGCGGCATCGGCGAGAACGGCGCCGGTGGGAGCGGGCACGGCTGGCTGCACCCTGCGCTGTTCGACGCCGCGCTGCAAGCCGTGGCGCCGCTGGCTGCGGCGGAGGCGGCGGGACCGCTGGTGCCGTTCTCCGCAGAGTCGGTGGAGGTATTCGGCCCGGCCAGCGGTCCTGGCTGGTCTTATGTGAGCCGTGCAGGTTCTGGCAGCTACTCGGTCTGGCTGACCGACGACTCCGGCCTGCCGCTCGCGGTGTGCCGCGGCCTGTGCCTGCGGCCGCTGCCGGCCGGCGCGCTGGGACCGGCAGCGCCGGGCCCGCCCGCCTCAGACCCGCCCGTGCCAGGCCCGCCCGCCTCAGACCCGCCCGCCTCAGACCCGCCCGTGCCAGGCCCGCCCGCCTCGGACCCGCCCGCACCAGGGCCGCCCGCACCAGGGCCGCCCGCACCAGGGCCGCCCGCACCAGGGCCGCCAGCCGCTGGCGGGCCCGCACAGGGCAGGCCACCGCGCCAAGGAGCGGTCAGCGAGTACGGCCCGCCGCAGGCGCCAGAAGACATGATCTTCGTACCGGAATGGGCTGAGCTGCCCGAGGCACCAAGCCCGCGCCGGCCAGCGGCCAGACGGAGGGTGGCGATCGGGCACACCGGGACAGCGGCCGCACTGGCGGATGCCCTGCTCCGGCGGCATGCCGGCGACGACACCCGGTTGATCGAGTTCCGCGACACCGAGCAGCCGCTGCCCGATCCGCCCTACGACATCGTGTACCTGCTGGCTACCGGCGAGGGCCCGGCCGATCCGCCGGATCGTGACCGCAGCACGGCAGCCGGATTCCGGCTGGTGAAGGCGTTGCTTGCGGCCGGCCATGGCCACCGGCCGCTGACCATGAAGCTGGTTCTTGGCGGCGCGGTCGCTGTGACCGCCGACGAGCAGGTGCGGTCCCATGTGGCCGGCCTGATCGGCCTGGCCGGCTCAGCGGCCGCCGAGTACCCGTCCTGGTCGATCGGCTGCATCGACATCGGCAGCACTGCCGAACCACCGCAGTCGCTGGCAGACCGGATCGTCGCGGAACCGGTGACCGGGCGTGTCGTGGCGCTGCGCGGCGGCCGCCGGTTCGGCCGGGTCATCCGGCCCGCCAGCCTGCCCGCACCGAGCGGGGCAAGCCCGTTCCGAATCAGCGGCGGTTACCTGATCGTGGGCGGCGCTGGCGGCATCGGCAGGGCGCTGAGCCGGTTCCTTGCATCGACGGCGGCGGCCAGAGTCGCATGGATCGGCCGCCGCCAGGAAGACGACGATATCCGCGCCGCCATGGCAGACGTCGCCGCGCTCGGCGGTCAGGCGACCTACCTGCGGGCCGACGTCGCCGACCCGGAGAGCCTGCGCGCTGCTGTCCGCTGCGCCAGGGACCGCCTTGGCCCGCTGCACGGCGTCTTCCACGCCGCGTTCGTCCTGCACGACATGACGCTGGCCAACCTGGATGAGGTCAGCTTCGCGCAGGCGCGGGCGGCGAAGGTGGCAGGTTCCGCCGCGCTGGCCGAGGCCGTGCTTGGCGAGCCGCTTGACTTCCTCGTGTTCTTCTCATCCGCCGTATCGTTCACCGACGCCGGCGGTCAGGCCGCCTACGCGGCCGCCAGCACCTTCCAGGACGCGTACGCACTGCAACTGCGCGGCGCCGGAGCTCAGGCGGCAGTGATCAACTGGGGCTACTGGGGCAGTGTCGGAGCGGTGGCCGGGCAGCGTTACCGGGACCGGCTGGCCGCCGCTGGTGTCCGCTCGATTGAGCCCGCCGCCGGTTTCGTCGCGCTCACCAGCGTGCTTGCCGCCGGACTCGGCCAATCGCTGATCATCAGCGCCGATGCCCAAGGGCTGGCCGCGCTGGGCATCCATACCGCAGGTGATCGCACGGCGCAGCGCCTGGCCAGGTCGCGGGCGGCGTTCGCGGCGCTCGAAGAGCATGCGAGCGACCTGGCCTGCACGGTGCTGGCCAGGAGCGGTATCGAGCCAGCTACTCCGGCCGAGGAACTCGCCGGGCTGCTTGGCGTGACCGACGATCACCGGCGCTTGCTCGGCGCTGTGCTCAGCATCGGCCGCCGGGCCGGCTACCAGGGGCCCGGCGGCGGCCAGCCGGGCGCGAACTGGCCGGGCACGCAGCCCGTGCTCGGCCGGTTTCCCGAGCTGGCGCCGCACATCCGGCTGCTCGAGCGGTGCGCCGATGCGCTTCCCGCCGTCTGGTCCGGGCGCAGGCGCGCGGCCGAAGTGCTCTTTCCGGGCGGCTCGGCCGACCTGGTGGAACCCGTGTACCGGGGCGACGCGGCCGCCGACTACTACCACGACCTGCTCGCCGCGCAGGTCGAGGCCGCGGTGCGGCAGGCGGCTGGCCGCAGCGAGATCCTGGAGGTCGGCGCCGGGACCGGTGCCGCGACCGGCTTCGTGCTTGCCGCCTGCACGAGGGCCGGCGCGGCCGTGCACTACACCTATTCCGACATCTCACCTGCCTTCCTCGCGCACGGCGAGGAGCGGTACCGCGATCACGCGGTCCCGGTGGCCTTCCGGCTGCTCGACATCGACACCCATCCGGCCAATCAGGAATTCGGGCACGGCGGCTTCGACATCGTGCTCGCGTCCAACGTGCTGCACGCCACCCGTAGCATCGGACGCGCCCTTGAGCACCTGCGCTGGCTGCTCCGGCCCGGCGGGCTGCTGCTGATCAACGAGATCACCAGGGCGTCGGATTTCCTGACGCTCACCTTCGGGCTTACGCCAGGGTGGTGGGCGTTCCGCGACGAGGACCGCAGGCTGCCCGACTCCCCGCTGCTCGCGCCTGCCCGCTGGCGGACGGCGCTGGCCGAGGCCGGCTTCAGCGACATCGGCGCTCAGGGGATCACCGGGACGCCCGCGGACGAGCTCGAGCAGTGCCTGCTGACGGCGCACGCGGGTGTTCATGGCACCGGCGAGGGCCAGCTCGCCGGTCGTGCCCGCGGCTACCTCAAGCAGGTCTTCGCCGAGGTGCTCAGATTCACAAGCACCGACCTCGACGACCGTGCCACGTTCGAGAACTTCGGCGTGGACTCCCTGGTCAGCCAGCACATCATCCATCGCCTCGAACGAGATCTCGGCGAGCTGCCCGCCACCTTGCTCTTCGAGCACCTCACCATCGGGCAGCTGGCCGATCACCTGGCCGCCAGCTGCCCGGACCGGCTGCCGGCCGTGCTGACCGCGCCAACGGCCCAGGTTCAAGAAGCAGCCACAGATCCGGGCGCCGCCGCGTGCCGGGAAGCCGCCGAGGTTCGGGAAGCGCCCGCGGATCGGGCCGCGGAAGCGGTTCGGGCTGCCGCTCCTCCTCAGGATGCCGAGGCCATGGCTCAGGCAGCGGCGGCCCCGGCGAAGCCGGCGCCGGGACAGGCAGCCGAGCGATACAGCTACCGCCCTGCGGGCACCGACATCGCCATCGTCGCGGTGCAAGGACGGTACCCGCGCTCGTCGGATCTGGACCTGTTCTGGCAGAACCTGGCCGCCGGGGCCAACTGCGTGACCGAGATCCCCGCCGACCGATGGGACTGGCGGCCATACTTCGATCCGGCCAAGGGCGCGCCCGGTCGCGCCTACAGCCGCTGGGGCGGCTTCCTCGCCGGCATCGAGGAGTTCGATCCGGCTTTCTTCGGGATCCTGCCCAGGGACGCGGCCAGCATCGACCCGCAGGAACGGCTGTTCCTCGAGATCTGCTGGTCACTGCTGGCGCAGGCCGGGTGCCTCGGCGAGCACACCAGGCAACGGCGGACCGGCGTCTTCGTAGGCGTCATGTACGGCGGATACGGGCAGCTCGCGGCGGCGCAGTGGGCCACCGGACGGCTGACCGCTGGAAGCTCCGCGTACTGGTCGATCGCCAACCGGGTGTCATACCTGCTGGACCTGGACGGCCCGAGCTTCGCCGTCGACTCGGCCTGCTCGTCCTCGCTGACCGCGGTCCACCTGGCCTGCGAGAGCATCCGCGGCGGCGAGTGCCGCGCGGCCATCGCCGGCGGCGTGAACCTGATCGTGCACCCTGCACACGACGTGACGCTGTGCTCGCTGAACATGCTTGCCTCGGACGGCGCCTGCAAGGTCTTCGACGAGCGCGCCGACGGCTTCGTGCCCGGTGAGGGAGTAGGAGCCGTATTGCTCAAGCCGGTCGACCAGGCGCTGGCCGACGGTGACCGCATCTGGGCGGTGATCAAGGGCAGCGGCCTCAACGCGGGCGGCAAGACCAGCGGTTACACGGTGCCCAATCCCGGTGCCCAGGCGGACCTGGTCGCCCGTGCCGTGCGCCAGGCCGGCGTCGACCCGCGGACGATCGGCTACATCGAAGCGCATGGCACCGGGACCGAGCTCGGTGATCCGATCGAGATCGCGGGCTTGACGCGGGCGTTCACCGAAGTGGGCGGGATGCCGCAGCGCTGCGCGGTCGGATCGGTCAAGGCGAACATCGGGCACCTGGAAGGAGCGGCCGGGATAGCCGGCCTGACCAAGGTGCTGTTGCAGCTGCGGCACGGCCAGCTTGCCCCGTGCGCGCACCTCGAGCAGCTGAACCCGAAGATCGACTTCGCCGGATCGCCGTTCTATCCGCCGCGGCAGCTAGCCGATTGGCCACAGCCCGTGCTGACCAGCAACGGTGCTGCGCAGGCCCACCCCCGGCGGGCCGGGGTCAGCTCCTTCGGAGCCGGCGGCGCGAACGCGCACCTGATCGTGGAGGAGTTCATCGCCGACCGCGCGGCTGGCCCGGTCTTGGGCGATGACCAGGGAGAACAGCTTTTCCTGCTGTCCACAAGGACCCGGCAGGGCCTGGAGTCCTATGCGGCCAGCGTGGCTGCCTACCTGGCCGCGGCCGGCGCCGGTACGCCGCTGCCTGACCTGGCGTGGACCAGCCAGCTCGGCAGGCCGGACATGCCGCACCGGCTCGCTGTCCTCGCCTCGAGCACAGCCGAACTCGCTGAGCGCCTCCGCTCGTTCAGCGGTGGCGCGCACGACGCTCACGTGCACTGCGGCATCGCCGGGCAGGGCGAGGTCAGCGAGCTTCTCGCTGGCGAGGACGGCGACGAGATCGCCGGGCTGCTGCTCGGCCGCCGGCAGCTCGGCAAGCTGGCGCGGCTCTGGGTTCTCGGCGGCCGGATCGACTGGCGGCCGCTGTGGACGGCGCGGCCGGGCCGGGCGGCCTTTCCCTCGCATCCGTTCGAGCGCGCCAGGTACTGGCTGGCCGACTCCGCACACCAGATACCAGGGCAAGGGCCGCGTTCGCCAGCCTCGGTCTGCCGCTACCTGCGACCCGGCTGGCAGCCAGAACCGCTGCCGGCCCAGGCTGCGCCGCCCGGCACCGTGCTGCTGTACGCGCATTCGGACCGGGCCGGGACCGCTGTATCGGCTCGGCTCGCCCGATCCGGCGTGCGCTGCATCACTATCATCCGAGGTCAGACGCGCGTCCGCGGGGCGGAGGCGGTACCGGCGACCGATCCAAGCCAGCCCGATCAGGTCCGGCTGCTGGTCGGCGAGCTGGCCAGAGCCGAGCTGCTGCCGGACGCCGTCGTCTGCGTCGACGGCGATGGCGATGCCGATGCCGGCCCGGCGATCGCGGCGGCGGCGCCCGAGAGGGTCCGCGATGGCGATCGCGACATCAGCGCAGCCGCGGCAGCGGCGCTGTTCGATGGGTTCCGCGCCTTCTTGTGGATCTGCACCGCCCTGCTCGCGCGGCGCGGACCTGATCACCGCACGATGCCCGGGCTCCGCGCGGTCTTCGGCTGCGGATCAGCGGCCGGCCGCCCGCTTCCTCATGCTGCCGCCGTGGCCGGTGCCATGAAGACGCTGGCGCTTGAGCACACCGGGTTCTCCGGCACCACCATCGACCTGGGCGAGGCCGCTGGCGATCCGGTGGCAGCGGCCGAGCTCATCGTGGCCGAGCTCGGGGCCGGTGCGGCCGGGCCAGCGGCCGGAACGGCCGAGATCAGGTACCGTGCGGGCGACCGGCTGCGCAAGCGGCTCACCGAATTCACCCCAGCGCAGGCCGCGCGGGAACTGCCGCTGCGCTCGGACGGCAGCTATCTCATTACCGGCGGGGCCGGAGCGCTCGGCCTGCTGTTCGCCGAGTACCTGGCGGGCACCGGGTGCGCGAACGTCGTGCTGGCCGGGCGCTCTGCGTTGACCGACGAGACCAGGGCGAAGATAGCCACGCTGAACCAGGCAGCGGCCGGTCGGGTGGAGTACCGCGCCGCCGACGTAGCCGACCCTGACCAGGTGCGGCGGCTGGTGACGGAGATCACCGCGACCTGCGGCGGGCTGCACGGCGTGGTGCACGCGGCTGCGGTCACCAGGGATGGCAGGGCGGTCAGCAAGACGCCGGAGGACGTCGACGCGGTGATCGGCCCCAAGGCGCTCGGGGCTGTGTTCCTCGACGAGGCGACCGCGAACTCCGAACTCGACTTCTTCGTGCTGTTTTCCTCGGTGGCCGGGGAAACCGGCAATATCGGGCAGGTCGATTACGCCTATGCCAGCGCGTTCCTCGCCGAGTTCGCCGACGCGAGAGAACGCAGGCGGTCGGCGGGCGAGCGATCAGGCAAGACGGTGGCGATCTGCTGGCCGCTGTGGGCCGAGGGCGGGTTGGCGGTGAGTGACGCGACGCGGCGGACATTCGCGCGGGTGTGGGGGATGGTCCCGATGAGCACGGCGAACGGTCTGGCTGCCTTCCGTTACGCATTGACCGGGGCCGATGCCCGTTTCGTCGTGGTGCAGAGCACCAGGAAGGACCCCGTCGGCTGGGGCGGAGGCCGGGCGCCCGCGCCGCCGGCCGGCACGGTGCCCGTGGCTTCCGCCGGCGTGGTGCCCATGGCTTCCGCCGACACGGTGCCCATGGCTTCCGCCGGCACGGTGCCCACGGCTTCCGCCGACGTGGTGCCCGTGCCTTCCGCCGCCCGGGCTGACGCGGCTCAGCCCGGCCGCGCCGGCCCGGCTGCCGCGGACGACCTGGTGCGCTCGATCTGCTGCCGACGGTGCTCTTCGAGCACACCAGCCTGGATGCCTTCGCTCGTTATCTGTGCGCCAGCCAGGCCGACCAGATACCGGTCGGCCCACCGACTGGGGCAGGAGAGCCGGCCGGTGCCGGTGACCCCGAGCAGGGCGAGGCTCGCCCGGCCGGGGTCGCTGTCATCGGCATGGCTGGCCGGCTGCCAGGTTGCGACAACCTCGATGCCTTCTGGCGGCACCTAGCCGCCGGAGACGATCTGGTCGGTCCGGTGCCGCCGGATCGGGCGGACTTGCTCGGCGATCCGCGCACCAGGGACGTTCAGGCGGGCTTCCTTGCCGACGTCGCAGCGTTCGATCACGGCCTGTTCGGCATCGCGCCTCGCGAGGCAGCTCTGATGGACCCCCAGCAGCGGCTGTTCCTCGAGGCGACCTGGGCCGCGATCGCGGACGCCGGCTACCGGCCGTCGGAGCTAGCGGGCCCGCTGACCGGGCTGTTCGCGGCGGTGTCCACCGCGGACTACGGTGATCTGCTGCGCCAGCACGGCGTGGCGGTCCAGGCGCACACGGCGACCGGGCTGGCGCACTCGATCCTGGCCAACCGGGTGTCGCACATTTTCGACCTGCGCGGTCCCAGCGAGACCGTGGACACCGCCTGCTCAAGCGCGCTGGTCGCCGTGCACCGGGCAGTGCAGGCCATCCGGGCCGGGGAGTGCGTGACGGCGATCGTCGGGGGGGTGAACCTGACGCTCAGCCCGGCGCTTTACGTCGCGTTCGCCGACTCAGGCATGCTAAGCCCGGACGGCCGGTGCAAGGCCTTCGACGCAGGTGCCGACGGCTACGGCCGGGGCGAGGGAGTGGGCGTCGTGCTGCTCAAGCGGCTGGATGCCGCGCAGGCGGACGGCGACCACATCTGCGCGGTGATCAGCGGAAGCGCGGTCAATCACACCGGCCGCTCCAATTCCCTGACCGCGCCGAGCCCGCAGGCGCAAGCGAACGTGCTGGCAGCGGCTTACCGCAAGGCCGGCGTGGATCCAGGCACGGTCAGCTACATCGAAGCGCACGGCACCGGCACCGCGCTCGGCGATCCGATCGAGATGGAGGGCATCAAGCGGGCGTTCGCCGAGCTCTACGCCGAGCGCGGCCAGCCGCTGCCCGCCGTGCCGTGCGTGGCGATCGGCTCGGTCAAGACCAATGTCGGTCATCTGGAGGCTGCCGCCGGCATGGCCGGCCTGCTGAAGGTGCTGCTCGCTATCGAGCACCGCCAGCTTCCGCCCAGCCGCAACTTCAGCGAGCCGCATCCCCATCTGCGGCTGGCCGGGTCACCGTTCTTCATCAACGACCAGCTGCGCGACTGGCACCCAGTCACCGACCGGGCGACCGGCAGCCAGGTACTCAGGGCCGGTGTCAGCTCCTTCGGGTTCGGCGGCACGAACGCGCACGTGGTGGTGCAGAGCCTGGCTCAGGCCGGGCCGACGGTCCAGCTACAGCCCGCGCCGGCCGAGCAACAGCCCGCGACCGCGGCCCGAGCATCGGTCCAGCCCCCCGCGCCGGTGCTCGTGCCGCTGTCGGCGCCCACGGCGGCGGCCCTGGCAGGCTACTGCGAGCGCCTCACGCAGTACCTGCACGCGCATCCTGGCGCCGACCTGCGCAGGCTCGCGTACACGCTGCAGGCCGGCCGGGAGGAGCACGCCGAGCGGCTGGCGGCGGTGGTGACGAGCAACACCGAGCTTGCCAAGGCGCTGGCGGCCGCTGCACGCGGAGACTGGTCAGCCGCCCGCCTGCACCGGGGGACCGCGGTGGGCAAGGCTGCCCGCAGCAGCCAGACTGCGAGCGCTGACGGCGTCGCTCTGGACGGCAGTTCCGGCGCCGAGGCCGCCGCCCTGCAGCGCCTGGCGCGGTCGTGGGCCGGCGGCGAGACCATATCCTGGGCCGGCCTGTGGCCGGGGCGGCCGCAGCGGATGCCGCTGCCGACCTTTCCGCTGGCCAGGACCAGGCACTGGTTCACCTCGGCCGGCCAGCCCGGTCAGAACAACGGCGAACCTGAGCGCCCGCGCCCGCCCGAGCCGGCCGGGCGGGCCGGGCGTGCTGCCGGGGCTGATGGGCGCGGGCGGGCCGAGACTGCCGGATTGGCCGGGCGGGCTGGGTCGGTAACGCGGGCGGGGCGTACCGGGGCTGATGGGCGCGGGCGGGCCGAGACTGCCGGGTCGGCCGGGCGGGCCGGGAACGGGATCGCCGCCAGGTCCGCGGTCATCGGCAGGTACGGCGGCGACGTACTTGCCATCCCTGCCGCCCAGGTGGGGTACGACCTGAGCACCGATTCGCGGGCGGAGCTGAGCAGCCCGGTCGTGCGGGAGCGGATGCGTGTCCTGCGGGAGCGGGCGGCGGCCAGGCCGTGGGTCGGAGCCGAACTGCCGGCGCCCGGCTGGCTGCCCTTTGACCGAGTCTTCGCCACCGCATCGGGCCGGGCAGCCGAGGCTCTTTTCTGCCGGACGTTGCCAGGGCGCGGCACAGGACTTGTCCCGCACAACGGGCTGTTCCCCACCTGGATGTTCAGTCTGATAGAAGCGGGCTGCACGCCCGTGGCGATTCCGGGCGAATACGATCTCGACCCGGCCGCGAAGCCGCGATTCGGCAGCGACCTGGATGCCGTGGAGCTTGAGCAGCTGCTCGCCGAGCGGGCCGGCGAGGTGTCCTTCATCTGCGTCGAGCTCAGCGCCAACGCCAGGGCCGGCCAGCCGGTGTCGCTCGGCAACCTGGAGCAGGTGAAAGGCATCGCGGCCTGCTATGGAGTGCCGTTGATCCTGGACTGCTCGCGAGTGCTCGAGAATGCCTTCTTCGTATCCAGGTATGAGGACCGCTGCCTTGGCGCGGATGTCTGGGCTGCAGCCAGGCAGCTCATGCAGCTTGCCGACGCGGTGACGCTCAGCTTGTCCAAGGATTTCGGGACCGACTTCGGCGGGCTGATCGCAGTCGCTGACGCCGGGCACGCCGGCCGGCTCAGCGCTCACCTCGCCGATCGCGGCCAGCAGGTCAGCCTCGCCGACCGACGGACCCTTGCCGCGGCGCTCGATGATTGCGACGAGGTCGCGCGGCTGGTCAGGGAGCGGATGCGGCGCACAGAGGCGCTCTGGAGGCGGCTGCTCAGGGTCGGCGCGCCGGTCGTCAAGCCGGCCGGCGGGCACTGCGTGGTGCTTGACATAGCGCCCGCGTCCTGGCGCGCCGCTGACCCCGAAGCCGCGGGCAATTTCCTGGCCGAGATGTTCCGGCAGACCGGAATCCGGGCCGCGCCGCACCTGGATGCGGGCACCGGGCGCGGCAGCGGAAACCGGATCAGGCTCGCGGTGCCCACTTCGATGTCCGATGCGGATATCGAAGTGATCGGGGATCGCCTGGAGACCATGTTCATCAAGCTCAGAACGAACCGAGGCGCTGGGCGGCCGGATCCCGCTGAGCCGGGTTCCGCCCTGGCCAGCTTCGCGCCTGCGCATGCCGACGGCCGGACCTGGACAGCTGGATGACCGCCCGCACGCCAGGGCGTCCTGCCGATGTGGTCGTCACCGGTACCGGCGTGGTCTGCGCGATCGGCACCGATACGGCATCGTTCGGGGCGGCGCTACGGAACGGGCGGTCAGGCATCTCGGCCATGCCGCCCGGCAACGGAGCGGACACCGAACGTCAGGTTGGCGCGTTCCTGCCGGACCTGGATCTGGCCGCGCGGCTCACCGCGGATGCCGCGCTGCCGGCCGCCGTCACCAGGGCGGCGGTGCGCGCGGTCGGCCGATCGCCGGCTGGTCTGCGCGCGGCGGCGGCAGCCGCGATCGAAGCGTGGTGCGGCGCCCGCCTGCACGAGGCAGCCATACCTGCCGACCGGATCGCGCTCGTGGTGGCAGGCAACAACCTGACCGGCAAGTACATCCATGCCATGGCAGCCAGGCATGGCGGCAACCCCGCTTACCTGCCGGGGCGGTATGCGCTCAGGTACCAGGACACCGACCACGTCGGAACGCTCAGCCAGATACTCGGTATTACCGGGGAAGGCTGCACCGTCGGCGGCGCGTCCGCCAGCGGGAACGTCGGCATCATCCACGGCAGCCGCCTGATCGAGCTTGGCGCCGCCGATGCCTGCCTGGTGGTCGGCGCGATGGCCGACCTGTCCGCGATAGAGCGGCAGGCGTTCATCAACCTCGGCGCGATGGCCGACTGGACGCCAGATACCGACCCGGCCGCGCTATGCCGGCCGTTCGACACGGCCCGGCAGGGCTTCGTGTACGGGCAGGCGGCAGCGTGCCTGCTGCTTGAGTCGATGCGGTCTGCGCGCCGCCGCGCCGCCGAGGTTCTCGCCGGGCTCAGCGGCTATGCACAGGGCCTGGATGCCAACAGCCTGGCCGACCCGAGCGCCGAAGGCGAAGCCAGGGTCATGGCGCGGGCGATGGCCCGTGCTGGCTTCCGCCCCGCGGATATCGACTACGTGAACACGCACGGCACCGGCTCGCCGCTTGGCGACGCGACCGAGGTGGCCGCGCTGGCGCACGCGTTCGGACCCGACCTGTCCCGGCCGTTGCTGAACGCCACCAAGGGCCTCGTCGGGCACTGCCTGTGCGCAGCCGGAGTGCTGGAGGCCGTCGCCGTGATCATCCAGATGCGCCAGGGCTTCATCCACCCCAATGTCAATCTCAGCCAGCCACTCGATCACCGGTGCAGGTTCGCTGGCGGCCGCTCCGCCGATGCCGTCATCGGGCGCGCGCTTTCGGCCAGCTTCGGCTTCGGCGGCATCAATACCTGCATCGCCCTTGCCACGCCAACGCCCTGACCGCCAAGGCCTGACCGCCTAGTATGGCAGCATCCATTTGAGGTTTGGCCTGCGGCGGAGCATCGTGAGGCTGCTGGGTCGACGTGGTGCAGCCGGTCACCATGACCCGGCTGGCCCGCGCCGCCGGGCTCAGATTGCCACGGTAGAAGAAGCTTTCGAGTTCAGCAAGGACTGCTTCGGCCTCGATCAGTCCCAGGTGCGCCTGTATGCCGCGATCGCCCGCCATACCGTGCTGGTCATGGCCGCATTAGCGATCTGCGCCGTCACCGCCGCCCTGCTGCGCGACCACCGGCGGCGCCGCCACCAAGCCCGCTCCCGCTGGCACCACCAGCGCACCCGGCTCGTCCGCGGCATCACCATTGCCCTGGTCAGCTAGCGAGGGGAAGCCCGCGCCACTGCCGGCGAAGGGGTACGCCTGGCCCAAGGCAGCTTCACCCGCCGTCGGCGCCTTCCGCGCCAGGCCGGCCAGGTTCGCCGGGAGCATCAGCCTCACCCGCGGTGACCCGCCGGCTCCTCCAGGCACCACCGGGCTCGGACTCCGGCTCTTCTGGCCACAACGTCACGGCCCGCCCGGCAGCCGCCCGGATCGCGGCGCCGTCCAATTCGGCGCGGGACTCGGCAATGCTGTGCTCCACCCAGGACCCGACCAGGGTCACTGGCCCGTCGGGTGGCAGCGGGTGAACCCAGAAGTCCCAGTCCTGGCTGCAGCTGCTGCCACCGCCCCCGCCCTGCTGCAAGACCAGGCGCCCGTCATCGTCATCGGCAGGCGGCCGGTAGTGCACGCCGGTGGTGGCCGCGCGGCGGCCATCGGCATACAGAATGCCCAGCCGCAGCTGGTCATCGTCCCACGGGGTGCCGCGCCGGGGCCGGTGCCGTTCGAAGGGATCGGAGTGGCCTGCCCAACTGGACTCGGCCTCGCGGCGCAGGCGGATATGGAGGGTGAACTCGAACCCGTTCGGGTAGGCGCGGACACTGCCGACGGCCACGGCCACCTGCTCAGTGCGGATCAGCACCACCTCTGCATGGACCGACGCTGGGATCACCGCATCCGAACGCATCCAAGCCGGACGGCGCTGCCGGACTGGCTCAAGTGGCGGCGGCTGCGGGATCGATTCAAAAAAGCTCATGCCATCAGACTGACACCGTTCACGGCGATCCGCGATCCGGCCGCTGCCGCACACTCTCGCCGCAGGTCAAAGCCTCAATGGCTGCTGCCGTACTAGGGCCCTGACCGTGCGGGCGCTGACCGTGCAGGCCCTGGCGGCCATGGGCCGACTGACGGCGGCCCGCAGGGCTAGGGCCCGCAGGCTAGGAAACCGAGAGGCAGAACGGATGACCGCCTGGGTCAGCGAACACCCGCCGCCGCTCGGCGCCCGGCTGCTGCTGCGTCTGCACCGCGCCGAGCGCCTGCGAAGCCGGGCAGTCGATGGTGACAGCTCGCAGTTCGGCGTCCATTTCGATCCCCCATTCACCGCACGCTCGGTGAGCGGTAATCTCCTGGCCAGGTAAACTCTGAATACGCTCTGTCAACGGGTGCTCAATATTGAGCGCCAGGTGCCTAAATGCCCCCTCACCAGGGTTGACAGGCTCATATCGATGTTATGTTATAAGCACGTTACCTCCTATTAGCAAGCCCATGAGACAGCTATGTCCCAATGCGGGCAATGCCTTTGCGGCAGCAGCGACGGGAGAAGATTCATGTTTCAAGGTGGCGCTCAGGGCGCTACGAAGGCCAAGGCCCCAGCCCATGCCAGGACCCCCGGGCCCGTTGCGTTCGCACCGGGCGGCGGGGCGACGAAGCTGGCGATGGCACGGCCCGCCCTCCGACCCGGTGGCCAGGAAGCGGGGGGCGCGCAATGCTGCGGCTCCCCGTTCGCAGCACGATTGCGAACCATTATCAGAGCCCGGCCGAACTTCTCGCGCATTGTGCGGCTGGATCGCCGTGCGAATGTCTATAACTGCGGTGACTCGGACGAAAATCTGTATTTCGTCGAGAGCGGGATGGTGAAGACCGTCGTAGTTACCGCGAGCGGGAAGAGATGCATGCTTGATGTGTACGCGCCAGGGGATTTGTTCGGCGAGCTAGCTCTGCTAGGCTCGCCAAGGCTGGAGACCGCCACCACAATGCGCCCGGTGGTATTGCAAAAGATATCGGCCCCGCGCTTGTTAGAGGCGATGGCCGATGAAGCGCTCAGGCAATGCGCCCTGCACCATCTGACCAACCGGATATCTGAACAGCAGGACGTCATTACCGAGATGGTAACGATGGAAAGCGAGCGCCGGCTTGCGGCGCGGCTTATTTATCTCGGCCGTAAGGTCGGCACCTGGTATCCGCCCGGGCTGCGGGTGATGTCCAAGATTACTCAGGAAGAACTCTCTGAGATGGTTGGCACCACCCGGTCCAGAGTTGGCTATTTCCTTAAGAACTTCCGCGAGCACGGTCTCGTCATGCTGACCAGCGACTCAATGGTGATCATTGATGAACGTGGCCTGCTCCGGTATCTGAGCGACAAGGCTGAGATCTAGGGACGCGACTTCTTACCCTCGGCAAGCATGGCGACGAACTCATCGATCCGCTTGGCGCGGTTCTGCGGCTTGGCGTTCTGGATCCGGTACAAGATCACGTACCGGTTATGGCTGTTCAGGGTGGCGAAGAAGGCCGCGGCGGCTGGGTTCTCGTCCAGCCTTCGCTGGAGGTCATCGGGCACCGTGGCCCGGCTCTGGGAGTGGTAAGCGGCATCCCATCTGCCATCCGCCTTGGCAAGCTCCACCTCGCGCAGCCCGGCCGGGCGCAGGCGGCCGGCCGCGATCAGCTCGGCGGCCTTTTCCGTGTTGATCTTCGACCACCGGCCGCCCGGCTTGCGCGGGGTGAATCGCTGCAGCCAGTAGGTCTCGTCCAGGCTGCCCTTCTGGCCGTCGATCCAGCCGTAGCAGATCGCAATCTCCAGCGCTTGCGCATAGCTGACGCTGCTCGCCCCGCTGTCCTTCTTCGCGATCTTCAGCCAGACGCCGTCCGATGTGGCGTGCTTGTCCTCCAGCCAGGATTGCCATGCGTCGCCAGACTCGAAGAGCATCACGGGCAGATCGCGCTGCGGCACTGCGATACCTCCTCCGGCAGGCGTCAGATATGCCTGCGCAGCACTCCGACGAGCGTGCCGATGTTACCCACGTGCCGAAACTCCATGATCGGCACCACGATGCCGAGTGCTGACATCGCCATCGTGGCGACCTCGGCCCGGTCGATGCTTGAGCAGCCCAGGTTCACCAGGTCCTGATCCATGCGCACCGCATCGGGGTCAAGGTCGGGGACGACCTCAGCGAGATGCCGTCTGACAATCTCCAGTATCTCTGCCTCGCTCATCTGGTTCAGCCTCTCCTCACAGCCAGTCGTACTTCCGGTGATAGGCGGCGGTACCGCGGAAGGCGAGCAGCGGACGCTCAAGAGGCGTCCGCGCCTGTGCCACGAGATCGGAGTACCCGGCGACATCGATCGTGCGGTGTTTCTCCGGCACCAGGCAGCGCAGCGTCTCCTTCAGCAGCAGCGCGTAGTCGGCGAACGTGAGCTCGCACCGGTGCGCGAGGTGCTCGCTCAACCGCACCCCGGCGAGCGCCCTGACCGATCCGGCGTCGATCACGCCGCTGAAGAACTCGGACGAGCAGCCAGACCCGTAGGAGAACAGGCCGACCCGGGCGGCGCCGGACAGCGGCGCATGATCGATGATGCTGGCCAGCGCCAGGTATACCGAGCCCGAGCACAGGTTGCCCACGGCACGCGGATAGATCAGCGACGGGGCCACGCGGCGGGCGTAGTCCTCATCGACCGCGCGGTCGGATGCCACGCCCGATCCGCGCATCAGCTTGCGGTGCGCTGCCTTCACCAGCCCGCAGAATGGCGTGTGCATCGCCAGATAGTCGAACCCGGTGACGATGTCCGCTCCGTCGACCCTGGACTGGTAGTCGGCCAGGCTGCCCTCAAGGCAGTCCAGGTAGGCGAACAGCGAGGTGTCCACGTCAGCGATGTCGAACTCCGGCGAAGGCCGGGCCGAGTCCATGGTCTCGTAGCTGTAATTGCCGAATGCCCCGAGATCGATGGTGAGCACCCGTGGGTCGTCGCTCAGCAGAATCGCTGCGGCTCCGGTGCCCGTGGCGGGCTCCGCGTACTGCGCCCGCGCGTCGGTCAGGGCCACGTCGGTGGCGATCACCAGTGCCTTCGCGCCAGGCGACACCGCGGAAGCGAGGTAGCCGGCCGCGAGCTGCACCGCCGCGGTGGCCGCGTAACAGGCCTGCTTGACCTCCGCAATCCGGCAGTTGCGGTGCAGGCCGAGGAACTCGTGGACATAGGACGCCACCGACTTGCTGTAGTCGACGCCGGATTCGGTGGCGGTCATCAGGATCTCTATGCGCTCACGCTGCCGCGGGCTGAGCGCGTCGACGACCGGTTTCGCCGCGTTGACCGCATGGGTGACCGGGTCTTCGAACGGCAGCGCGACAGAGCGCTCGTCCACCGCGAGGTTGGCCAGCCGGCCTGGGTCAAGCCCCCGTCCTTCGATCAGCGTCCTGGCGGGCAGCCTGGCCAGCCCGCAGTACACGCCGAGTGCCTCGATTCCCAGCGCCGAAGGTGCCGCGTTCGCCTCGGTCATGCGGACCCGCACCCGGCCAGGAAGCGGATGAGCGCGCTGACATCCGGCAGGTTACCGAAGCTGGACATGGGCTCGTCGATGCCGAGGCGATCGATGACCGACATGATGATCTCCACCCGGTCCACGGAGTCGGCTCCGAGGTCCTTCAGGTGCGCGTCCGGCCTGATGTCGGCGGGAGACAGGGCGGGCAGGATGGCCAGGATCGCGTCGGTGACCGCCTCGGCGACCTGGTCGACGCCCGCGTCTGGTCCGGTGAGCTGGGTCATGAGGCTGCTCCCGCCGCGATCTGCATGGTGCTGACGGCGATGACCCGGCGGTCGCCGCGATCACGGATCACCGTGTCCACGACCTCGCTGCGATCATCGCAAGCGAGCCACGCGGTCATGCCGATGTCCAGTGTCGTGCCCACATCGGCGTTGCCGAGATAGCAGACCTTGTGATCGAGCACCACCCTGTTCATGAATGATTGGTCGCTCCGCCCAAAATGACGCCAGAGCCGCAGCAGGGCCCAGTCCAGAATCGAGAAATACGCGGCGAAATACACGAGCCCGACACCGTTGAAGTCCCGGCACACGTCGAGCGGATATTCGACCGAGAAGTTCTCGGCAATCAGGGAATCGGCACCGCCGGATACCGGGTCCCGGAACGTATAGGTGCTGCGCGCCCTGCTTGCGGCCAGCCTCGGCGAGTATCGTCCGTCCAGGCTCGGCAAGTGCTCATGCCGGAACGCGGGCGGGGAAGCCTTCAGCAGCGCCTGGTTGCCCGGCGCGCTGCCGCGGGTCACCCAGCGATTGAAATTCTCGACGTACAGGCAATCCGGTCGCGGCGCGTCATAGAACTCAGCCGGGGTGAACCACGGCGGTTTCGCCGTCGCGGCACCGGCCGGCTCTATCCGGTGCAGTGTCAGCACCGATTCGCTGCCGAAGCCGAACACCCGCGAGATGACCTCGATCCGGTCGCCGAAGGTGAACCGCCGCAAGTGGGCAGCGGTGCTCGCGCGGACGTGAAAGTAATAGAATGCCAGGTACGCTGGCCAGCCCTGCTGAGTCCTCGCGCCGAATACGTCTGTTCCGCACAGCGCGCCCACCGTCTCCCAGGTCCAGTCGCCGATCTGGCCGATGAAGAGCGAGTTGTGGCCGCACATGGCGGGCTTGATGGTCGCCCGCCGCACCGTGCAGGCGGCGTCCAGGATCTCGAACTCGGTGAGGGCGCTCGCTGGCCAGCCGGCCGGCTGTGGCAGGCTCGCTGAGCGGGCCAGGCGGGCGCTCATGGCCGCCCGGCCTTCGCCGCCCGGCTGCCCGCCAGCGCGCCGCCGTCTCCCGCAGTGCTCGCATCGCGGCTTGAGAAGAACTCGGCGAGCAGCCGGTTGACCGTGTCAGGGCTGGTCACAGTGGGGAAGTGGCCGGCATCAGCCAGCTCGGCGTACACGCTGTCCGCGATCAGGCCGTGCAGCAGATGACCGGTCTTCACCGGGATCACCGAGTCATACCTGCCTTGGAGAATCAGCGTCGGCACGGAGATCTCCGGCAGGCGGGACAGTAGATCGGGAGCGTCGGCGTACGCGTCAAGATAGGCCAGGCCGGTCGCCGGATCCATGCTCTCGCAGCGCAGGATCAGGTCTTCAATGCGCCTCCGGCCGGTCAGCGGCAGCGGCGAGCCGGTGCCAGCCTCCAGCCGGTCGAAGTCGACGCGGGTCACCTCGGCGAGGTTCGCCAGGTCGCGGCCTGGCCGGTTGGCGACCCGGTAGGAGCTGCAGATGACGGTCAGCGACGCGGTGTCGGCCGGGTAGCGGAGCGCGAATTCCTGCGCCACCAGCCCGCCGAAGGAGGCTCCGGCCACGTGCACAGGCCAGCCGGCGCCGAGCGCATCGAGCGCCAGGTGCTGGATCTCCGCGAGGTGCCCGAGCGTGAGCTCGCCGCAGCAGCGGGTGGCGCCGACACCGGGAGCGTGCGCGACGATCAGCCGGTGCCGGTCGGCCAGCCCCGCCAGCTGATGGGCGAACAGCCCGGCGCCGATGTTGAACGGATGGATGAGCAGGACCGTCGGCCCGGTGCCCGTGGTGAACGCCTCCACCGAGCCGCCGGGCAGGCGCAGCAGCTCTCGCCTGGCATCGGCGCCGAGTTCGGCAAGCACGAGGTCGTTGCCTGACGGCGCGCCGCCGGCCGCCGTCAGGTCCTTGACGGCCAGCCCGCCTGGCGGCCGGCCGGGTGCGGCGGGGCCAGCGGTCAGCGCGGCCAGCCGCTTGACGACCGTGTCCAGGTCATCGGGCGTCATGCCGACCGGGACGACCAGCTCGACCTCGCCGGCGCTGGCTTCGCCGCCGGCCGTGACGGGCTCGGCATTGGCGGCTCGGGCACCGCCGCCTTGTGCCTGGCCCGGCCTACCGAGGACCCCGGCGTGCTCGCGCAGCCAGTCCGGTGCATCGGCCAGGAAACTCCGATGACCGCTGAGCCGAGCCAGCCGCCCGGCGTCGAGCTTGATGACGTGAGCCAGGGCTGCCTGCCCGACCGGCACGCCAAGTCCGGCCAGCCGGATCCGCGCGGCTGCCACGTCACGGCTGCGGCGGCGCACCAGCGCGAGCGGCACCTGCGTGTCGGTCAGCACGGCGGCTATCCGGCGCCGACCGGCGAGATTGACCTCCTGGCCGCGCAGCGCCACCCGCTCGCTGAGCAGATCGGCGAGATCGCCGTTGCGGGCGGCCACGAGCGCGCCGCCGTCCAGGCCGAAGTCCTCGGTGAATCCGAGTACGACCGCGTCGGCAAGCTCAAGCAGCTCACGGACGGTTTCCCAGATCGCGCGATCGCTGGCGTCGGCATCGGCCTGGGCGAGCGCGCAGGTCAGGATCCGGGACGCGGCCACCACCAGCGGGACTCTGGCTGCGGCCAGCCGGTCACGCACCGCGCGCAGCGTGCCGAGCGCGGCTGGCGGCCCGGCATGCCGGTCGCCGCCAAGCTCGATGCAGCAGA
>WNFX01001773.1_pt1 | contig 22026 bp, 26 predicted proteins | sample 5400111 | NCBI WGS metagenome assembly WNFX01 (sample SAMN13153363, study PRJNA577476) | soil metagenome | isolation source: 40 cm soil or saprolite under grassland replicate 1 | place: USA:California | collected 2016-06-15 | reverse complement strand
AGTGCGCCGAGCTGCTCCGCACCTTCTTCCGCCAGCGGCGCGGCCAGCGCTGACCCGGCAGGTGCCTCGGCCCGTTCGCTATACTCCCCTACGGCAAGGTGCCAGAGCGGACGAATGGGGCGGTCTCGAAAACCGTTGACGTGGCAACGCGTCCATGGGTTCGAATCCCATCCTTGCCGCCATCGACCTGCGGAAACGCGGCTTCCGATCAGGCAGATCGCGGCCGCGTCGCCGCCTGTTTCTACCATGTTTCTACCGCCAGCACGCCGGCCCTCCCAGGACCAGCCCGGACGGGGCTGGACCTGGGAACTGATCACTGTTGCCCAGGCCGCGCCCTTGAGAGGCCGACTGCGGCGGGTGGGACCACCCATTTCCAGGCGAATTCCGGGTCGCTGTCGTGCCAGACGCTGCTCGTACGCCTCTGACTCGTCCTTGAACCCCTCCCGCCGAGCCACCCACGCACGCCGTTCCTGCTCGCGTTTCGACTCTCTCGGCGCCATCCGACTGGGTTCCCACGGCGGGGCGCTGACTCGCCGAGGGAGCCGTCCTGTTACCCAATGGTTACGGCGTCCCCCCATCCGCCACCACCTGTCCCTGATCAGCCTGTCCTGATCAGCCCCAGCGAGGGGCACCTTCACCTTGAGGTGCCCTCGGCCTGGGCTGGCAGGGGAGATCGGATCCGATAATCAGGCGAGGTCGGTAGCGTTCCATCCTGTGCGCCGCTCGTCGGACCCCGTAAAGGTCGGCTCGGCCGCCTCATGCGGCGGGCGGGAACGGCCGTGGGAGCCGCCCCGGCTCGTAGGTCACGAACGCCGGGTCGGCCGGGCGGGGCTGGAAGGTCACGCCCCAGTCCAGTGCGACCTGGAACTGGGGGCCCAGTGCCCTGGCGGCGGCATTGAGGTCGGCAGGGCCGGTCGCCGGCCAGCGGCCGGTCTGAAGCCGCGCCCGCAGCGCCTGGATCGTGACGATCAGCTCCGAGGGTGTGAAGGCGCAGTGCCCGCCCCGCTCGGTGAACAGCTGCCGCAGCAGGTCCTGGTCGCCGGCGTGGCGTACCTGCTGGGCGTAGCGCCGTTCGTGCTCGGGCACGGCCGCGCCGTCACCGGTGGCGTGCAGGGCCAGCACCGGCACCCGGATGCGCCCGGTCGGGGTGAACTGGGCCAGCCAGCCCACCGCGCCGTCGTCCGCGCCGATCCTGGGCGCGGCGGCCAGCCGCTCCAGGTCCAGGCCCGCCTCGTCGTAGGCGCGCCGGACCAGCCTGGACTGGCTGGAGTGGTCGAGCTGGCGGCCGTAGTCCACCCCGGTGTTCCACGACGGGTTGCCCCCGGCCCGCCGCTCCAGGTCCTGCCGCAGCGTGGTCCAGAAGTCGGTGTAGACAATAGTGTCGTACAGCGCCTGCTCGGCGACCTGCCCGGTGACGTCGTCGGGGCGCGGGTACAGCGCCCTTGCCCAGGGCACCACGTTGGCCAGGGCGTTGGCGAGCGCGAGCCGGGCGCGGCCCTGCGGGGTGCCGACCGCGCCCTGGACGATCTCGTCCACCCGCGCCGCGGTGGCATCGGGGTCGGTGATGCGCACAAGCTCCAGGTCGCTGCCTGGGGCCAGCAGGGTCCTGACCGCGAAGGCGAAGTCCAGGGTGAGGTTGAACTGGGTGCCGATGCCACCAAGCGGCCCGCACAGCGGGATCGCCCCGTCGATCCGGTCGGGATGGCGTTCGGCCAGCAGCGTCGCGAGCACCCCACCGCCGGAGTTGCCCAGGTGATGACCTGCCGTGGCCAGCCGACGTGCGCGTCGACCCAGTCCAGTAGGGCGACCTGGTCCTCCAGTGGCTCGGCGAAGACGACGCCGGCCAGGGTGCGGTAGTTGGACGCCGCCAGCGCCATGCCGTGCTCGAGCGGAGGCCTTCCACCGGGAGAGCCTGCTGCTCACGCGGGAGCTTTTCGATGAACTCCCGCTTGTTTCGCCCTCGAGGGGCTGGCTTGCGTGGCTGCCGCTCGGCAGCAGCCGCAGAGGGCCGCCGTACTGTTGGGGGCCGCGGAGTCAATCCGCAAGCGCGCCGGGACGCCTCTCCCCCCGCAGGAGCGGGTCGACGTCGATCGGGCGACCGACGTCGCCGTCAGTGCGCTCGGTCGGGAGGCCTTCACCGGGGTGCTCGAGCGGGGCCGGCGAATGAGCATCGAGGAGGCGGCCGGCTACGCGCTCTCTGGCGGCACGGTCGGGTGACCTCCGGTGGGCAAGACCCCATAGACCTGTGGCCAACCCTCTCGGGAGGGCAACGCCGGCCGTTACCTGGAGCTTCCCGTGTTGATCGAGGAGGACGTCCGCGACTTCCTGCACCGGATGACAGGAGATCCCTCACGCCACCTCCGCGACCACCTTCCCCCTGGCGTGGCCTTGTTCCAGGTAGGCGATCGCTGCGGGGATTTCGGCGAACGGATAGCGCCGGTCGATCTGCGGGCGCACCTTGCCGGCCTCAATCAGCTGCGAAAGGAGCCCCAGGTCCTTGGCGGCTACGTGCGCCGACACCATGGCGATATCCTTGCCGCCGCGCAGCGAAACGCCCATCAGCTTCGCCACGCTGGTGAACCCGGTGACGGCGGCCTTGCCGCCCTCGGCAAGCGCACGTCTGAGATCGGGCACCGATCGGTTCCCGACCGTGTCGAGGATGAGGTCGTAGCGCCGCCCGTCACGGACGAAGTCGGTCGTCGTGTAGTCGACGACGTGATCGGCGCCGAGCGAACGGACGAGGTCGATGTTCCGGGTGCTGGTCACGCCGGTCACCTCGGGGCCGTATGATTTGGCGATCTGGACCGCAAAGGTGCCGACGCCGCCGCAAGCGCCATTGATCAGCACCTTCTGCACGGGCTGGATCTCTCCGTGGTGGCGAAGGCCCTGGAGTGCGGTTACCGCCGCCATCGGAACTGCAGCCGCTTCCTCGAACGACAGGTTCGCCGGCTTCAACGACATTACGTCAACCGGCACCGAAACGTATTCTGCAAAGCCGCCGTAACCGTGGTCCAAGAGATTGGCATAGACCTCGTCGCCGGGCTTGAACTGGGTAACGCCGCTGCCGACCGCCTCCACCTGCCCGGCAATGTCGCCGCCGAGGATCTTGTGTTTCGGCCGCAGCAAGCCCAGGGTGGCGCGCGAAAAAAGGGGCTTGCCGCGCATGGAATGCCAGTCCGCTGGATTGACGGATATTGCCAGCACCTTCACCAGGACTTCATCGGCGTCCGGCGCAGGCCTGTCGACCTCCGCCATCCGAAGCGTCTCCGGCGGCCCGTACTTCTCCCATATGAACGCCTTCATGGCTGGCGCTCCCGGTTCCGATAGCGTCGCCGAGCCTAGTCCGAACGCACGGCTCCGTCAAAGTGGTGTGCTGTCTGTTCATCGGTTGTGACGGCGCTGGAGAATTGCCAGTAGCCGGTTAATGCTTTACGGCGTGGATACGCCTTCTAGGGTAATTCGTTGACTCTTGTGTGCGCGAGCGTGCCCTCTCTCGATCGGCGGATCATGAGGCGGGCGGCTCACATCACGCCGGGCGAGGCTTCCCGACAGCCGATTTGGAACGTGTGCAGCGCTTGCGCCTCCTCGTTCGAGGCAGCGCGGCAACCGACATGAGGACCAGCTCAGTCGGCAATGCGCAGGGCCACCGCGGGGCGGATTTGCGACGCCTGACGGGCCGGCCAGAAGGTCGCCAGGAGCGAAGCGACCGCCGAAGCGCCGACCAGGACTGCGATCGTCAGCCAGGGAATCGGGAAACCGACGCCGGTGCCCTGGAAGCTCGGGTCGTTCTGGAACAGCAGGTAGCTGGTGACGATCGACAGCGCGGTGCCGAGCACGATCCCCTCGAGGGCCACGAACGAGCTTTCGGTGAGGAACGCCCGCTGCACGGTCCTGGCAGGGAAGCCGAGGGCTCGCAGCACGCCGATGTTGCGGCGGCGCTCACGGACCGCGCGAACCATCACGACCCCGAGGCCGGCGATCCCGACCAGCAGCCCGAGCGCCAGGAAGCCCTGCATCAACTGAAAGAAGCTGCGGGTGGCGACGAAGTTCTTCTCGACCGTCTGGCGGACCTGGGTCGCGACCAGGCTCTGGGGCAGGAACTGGCCCTGCAGGTCGGCAGCGAGCGTGGCATCCGACACCCCGGGCGCCGGCTTGAGGAGCAGCGAAGTCAGCTTGGCCTGACTACCGAACTGCTCCCGCGCCGCCGTCGCCGACATGATGGTGGGGCTGGTGAAGTTGGTGCCGGCGATGCCGTAAAAGCCGCCGCCGGACTTGAGGATGCCCGCGATCGTCTTCTGCTCGGCCTTGCCGGTCGCCGGATCGGTCAGGGTCAGCGTGTCGCCCGGCTTGTAGGTGACCGACGACGGGCCGCCACCGGTCGAGCCCAGAAACTGGTCCAGGATCACGTACCGGCGGTCGGCCATGACCGCCTTCCAGGCCGCGCGGTCGTCGCCCAGACCCGCGAGCCGCTTGGTCAGCGGGTACAGGCCGGCCTCGGCGATCGCGGGGTCGGCGCCGACCACGATGCAGTCCACTGGCTTGCTCAAGCTCGCGAGGTTGGTGACCTTGCCCCCGCTGACCAGCAACGGCACGGTGGCGTCGATCCTGCCGGCGAACCGGCCCGAGGTGAGCGTGCGGGCGGGGTCGGGCACCGGGTTGGCGGGGTTGAAGTCGGCCCGGACCGCGAAGCCGCCGGAGGCGTTGGCGACCTCGTTGTCCACAGTGGCATTGATGAGGCCGCCGAGGACGGTGATGAGCACCAGCGTGAACACCACCAGGCTGTACATGATCAGGATCGCGCCCGTCCGGAAGCGCCGCGCCACCGGGTACGCGATCGCAAGACGCGAGGCCAGGCCGCCTGGTGTCGAGCGGACCATGAACGGCCGCAAGGGTCGGGTGATGATGTCCTGGTTCTGGCTGACCAGAAACACCGCCGAGAACGTGAGCATCGTCCCAAGAATGACGAAGGTAACCGTCGAGCCGCCTTGGAGGACCTCGGGCCGCACGGTGTTGGCGGCCAGCCCCCAGGCCAGCACGGCCAACGCCGCGCCCGTGTACACCCAGCGCTTGGGCCAGAACCGCACCAGCAGTGGGCACAGGAACAGCACCGCCAGCGCGGGGTACAGGTAGGTCCCGATCCCCTGGCTGGCGGCGATGGCAGGCACCGCGGCCGCCGCGAACACCACAGCGAGGATCGTCGAGGCGATCACCCAACGCCACCGCAAGCGACGCTCGCCCTGGGTCGGCAGGTCGCGGATGGCGGCGATGACGTTGATCCGGCTGATGCGCATGCTGGTGATCGCCACGGTGAGAAAGGCGATGAGGAAGCCGACGGCGAAGCCGTTGATGATGCTGATGAGCGTGACGTGGAAGGCCAGGGCGAGACCGCCTTCCTCGGCCGAGAAGCTGTTGAAGATCCGCGCCGCCACGATCACCACCGCCCGGCCCACGCCGATGCCGACCACGATGCCGACCAGCGACGCGACCAGCGCGTAGACCGTGCCTTCAATGACGAAGCTGCGCACCAGGCGGCTGCGCTTCATCCCGATCGCGCGCAGCATACCGAGCTCGGACTTCCGCTCCTCGGCCAGCATCACGAAGATGTTCACCAGCAACAGGACGCCGGCGATGATCGAGAAGCTGCCGATGAACAGGAAGAACGATCCCAGGCTGTCGCCCGACGCCTTGGCGGCGTCCAGCAACCGCTGCTTGGCCTTCTCGACCGAGGTGCCTTGCGCCGCCAGCGGGCCGAGCGCCGCCTTGATCTTGCTGTCGACCGCGTTGCTGAGGGCGTTTCCTCCCTCGACACCGCCCGTGTTGGAGACGAAGGTGAAGGTCTGCGGCTGGACCTTGCTACGGGTAGCCTTGGCTGCCTGAATCAGCGTGCCGGGCGCGAAGAACGCGTTGCGGGTGACCGCGCCGGTCCCGGCGCCGGCGACCCCCTTGGTCGGCACCACCCGCGCGACGCGAAACTGGGTCGGCCGGCCGTACAGGTAGACGGTCAGCACGTCACCGGCCCGGATGCCCAGCGCCGAGGCGAGGTCGGCGTTGACGACCGTCTCGCCCACCCCTGGCGCGGGCCCGCTCAGACCGGAGCCGCCGTCGGTGGTGCCGCCGAAGGCCGCGGCCTTGCCGAAGTCGACCTCCCAGACGCTGACCCTCGGGTCGGCCTTGCGCGTACCGCCGCTGCCCGTGGTCGCCGCCGCCTGGTCGCCGCGCACGGTCAGCAGGCCGTCCACCTGCGGGTCGCCGCGCAGGCGCTCCAGGCGGCGGGCGGCTTCGTCGCCCTGGACGATCGCGGGCGAGGCGACGATCTCGTCGATCGGTCCGAGGTTGTCGTATGCCCCTTGCTTGACCGAGAAGTTGAGCGTGTCACCGACGATCAGACTGCCGATGATGATCGCCGTGCCCAGCACCGAACCTGCCACCACGAGGGTGGCCTCACCGCGGCGGCGGGCGACCTGGCGCAAGGCGAGCTTGCGCAGGAACGGCCGTCGCACCGCGATGTACGCGGCCACCGCCGCGCAGATGACCAGCAGGGTCACCAGGAGGGGCGTGCGCTCGGGATACATGGCTCAGACCTCGGGACCGGGGATGACGTCCTCGGGGCCGGGGAGGATGCCGCGCTGGGCGCCCGGCTCGAACTGTCCGTTACCAATGCGCCGCTCGTCCTTGACGAGCCGGCCGTCGCGCATGTGGATCAGCCGAGGGACCGACGCGCCGATGCTGGCGTCGTGGGTCACCAGCACGATCGTCTGCCCCTCGACGTGGTTCAGCTCGTGGAGCAGCTCGACGACCTGGTCCGCCATGCGGCTGTCGAGATTGCCGGTCGGCTCGTCCGCCCACACGATCATCGGTCTGGAGGCCAGCGCCCTGGCGATCGTGACCCGCTGCTGCTCGCCGCCGGACAGCTCGTTCGGCCGGTGCCCGGTGCGGCCGCCGAGCCCGACACGCTCCAGCATCTCGGTCGCCCGCTTCTGCGCCTGGCTTGCCGGCGTGCCGGCGAGCAGCAGGGGAAGCTCCACGTTCTCGGCCGCGGTGAAGACTGGGATCAGGTTGAACGACTGGAAGATGAAGCCCATCGCCTTTGCGCGATGGGTCGTCCGGGCGGCGTCGGACATCTTGAATAGGTCCTGGCCGTCCAGCAGCACGCGCCCGCCGTCGATGTCGTCCAGGCCGGACAGGCAGTTGAGCAGCGTGGTCTTGCCCGACCCCGAAGGACCCATGACCGCGACCATCTCACCGCGGCGCACGGTCAGATCGAGATCCACGAGCGCCTGGACCTGGATCTCCCCGGTCCGGTAGATCTTGTGGACGTGCTCGGCAGCGAGCAGCGGCTGCCCGTCCGCGCCAGTGCCCATGCCCCTCCAGTTGCGCTCGACTCAACGGCCACCGGTTCCCCATGCTGATCTTGTGGGCCGCCAAGCTCAAGGCCAGGCGGCCCCGAGCGACCGACGGATGGGCCCACTTGCGTCGCACGAGCTCGCGGTGTCGGCGCAGCAGTCTGGAGTGTGGCCAGAACGATGGGCGCACCCGGTCCATGTAGACCTCCGCGAGGCGCTGCAGCAACTCGTGCGCCATCGAGCGCTCGTGACATTCGCCGATGCTTGAAAGCGGGTGGTCGGCCGGCAGCTCTTCGAGCTGCTGGAACGCTATGGCCGCGTGGGCATGGAGGTCTGAAGCTCGGGTGACACTGGTCCAGGTTTGCGACTGTCTTGTTCTCACCTCCGGCAGTACCGGGAAAGCCCCTGGCCCAGCGGTGGCCCCGCCGGTAGACTCACCGCCCATGACCAACCTGGACGAGCAGGGTCGCCCGGAACCTCCCCTCGCGGCCGACGAGACCGCGACGCTCCTGGGCTTCCTGGAGTACCAGCGCGCGACCCTGGCGTGGAAGTGCGGCGGACTGGACACGGCCGGCCTGCGGGCGACGGTCGCCGCCTCGTCGATGACCCTGGGCGGGCTGCTCAAGCACCTGGCCTACGTCGAGGACTTGTGGTGCTCCCGGTGCACGGGCGAGACCGGCAGCCCCCGTGGGACAAGGTGGACTGGAAGGCCGACCCCGACTGGGACTGGCACTCGGCCGCCGAGGACTCCCCCGAGCAGCTCCAGACGCTCTGGCAGGACGCCGTGGCCCGCTCCCGCTCCCTGGTCACGGAGGCGCTGGCCGACGGCGGCCTGGAGCGGCTGGCCCGGCGCACCTGGCCCGACGGCCGGGCACCCAGCCTGCGATGGATCCTGTTCCACATGATCGAGGAGTACGCGCGGCACAACGGCCATGCCGACCTCCTCCGCGAGTCGGTGGACGGGCTCACCGGGGAGTAGCCGCCGGGCGGACAGCCCCATCTTGACGAGCGCCGGCGTCACCGGGCCGGACGCGGGTGGTGATGGCCGTCAGGCGTGCGTCGGGGTCAGCCGGCCGGCCCGGCGGGTGCGGACGGGGCGGTTGCGGTCTGGGTGGTGGCGCCGGGCTGGCCATCGGCCTGGCCGGCCGCTGGCCCAGCAACGTACTCGTGGCCGTACTTTGGCGCCAGGGCCAGCAGCAAGGGCACGTCAGGCGGCTGCGGGTCGGGCAGCGTCAGCTGGCCGGCCGGCCGGCCAGCCTCGGCGACGAAGCGCTCGAACCCGGCCGGGGTGTTGATCGTCAGCACCCGGCACGGCCCGGTCGCAGCCACCGTGAAGGCGTGCGGGATGCCGCGGGGTAGCAGGACGAACGAGCCCGGCGTCGCGGTCCACGTCTGGGTGCCGCAGGTCACCGTCATCTGGCCGTCGAGCACGTACAACGCCTCGTCCTCGCGGTGGTGGATGTGGGGCGGCGGGCCGAAGCCGGCCGGGCAGAGCGTCTCCACCACGCTGAGCGCGTCGTTGGTATCGCGCCCGCTGGCCTTGATGGTCATCAGCGTGTCCATGAACCAGATCGCTTCGCCCTGCCCGGTGGCGAGGTGGTGGCCGTGCTTGGCTGCCGTGGTCATGGCAATCCTTTCTATGCCGTAACTATAGAGTGACACTATAGTGTGGTAGCATAGCCGCATGAGCGAACTTGTCAACCCCCCCGGCCCACCACCCCCGCCGCCCACGGCCGGCTCCACCCGCACGCCGCGACGGCCCAAGGCGCAAGCCACCCGGCGCCGCATCCTGGACGCGGCCCGCGGGCTGTTCGTCGAGCGCGGCTATGTGGCCACCACCATCGAGGCGATCGCCGCCGAAGCCGGCGTCGCGGTCCCCACCGTCTACCTGGCGTTCGGCACCAAACGCGCGCTGCTGGTCGAACTGCTGGACATCGCTGCCGTCGGCGACGAGGAGCCCGTGGCCCTGCTCGAGCGACCCTGGGTCGACGAGATCCGTCACGACCCCGACCCCGAGAGCCAGCTGCGCCGCTGGGTCCGTGAGGGTCGCCACATCGCCGCTCGCGTGGCAGCCCTGTGGGAGGTCGCCCGCAACGCCGCCCCCGCCGACCCCGACATCGCCGCCCAGGTGCACCGCTACAAGACCCTGACCCTGCAAGGCCACCGCTACTTCGTCGCCGTGCTGGCCGCCAACGGTGGCCTGCGCGACGGGCTCGACCCCCAGCGGGCCACCGACATCGTCTTCGGCCTGCTCAGCCACGAACTCTACCGGCTGCTGGTCATCGAGCAGGGCTGGGCGCCCGAGGACTGGGAGCGGTGGGCGGCCGACACGCTGGCCGCACAGCTCCTGCCCGCACACTGAACCGCAACCCCAGCTCGCCTACCTGGCCCCCGCTGGACCAAACGCGGCTGCCGGCGCCATCACCGGAGCTGGGAGGCGAGCGGAACCGGACCGACTGCCGCGAGATTCCGCATACTTCCGCCCGGGCGCATCACGGCTTGCGTCCCACCCCGCCGAAGGCATCCAGCTCAGCGGGAAGGCCACCGCTTGTGTCGGCGGGATCGGGTCGCCACCGCGGACACGACAGCACGCCTGGCTCAACCAGCTCCAGACCGTCAAAGAAGCCGGCGATCTGCTCTGGGCTGCGGAGGATGTACGGAACCGCGCCGCTCTGGTTGTAGCCCTCCTGGGCCTGCTCGAACGCCTTGCTGATGACGTTGGTGCCGTCGTTGAGCGCCAGGTAGCTGCCTGACGGCAGCCCGCCCAGCAGCCGCCGCACGATCGACCGCGCCTCGTCATAGTCGGCGGTGTGCCCCATGATGCCCATCAGCATCAGCGCGATCGGCTGGGTGAAGTCCAAGGTCGCGCTGGCGGCCTCCAGGATCTTGTCGGGGTCGCGCAGATCAGCGTCGACGTAGTCGGTAGCGCCCACGGGGCTGCTGTTGAGCAGGGCTCGGGCGTGGACCAGCACCAGCGGGTCGTTGTCGACATAGACGATGCGGCACTCCGGAGCGACCGACTGCGCGACCTGGTGGGTGTTGTTGGCGGTCGGCAGGCCGGTGCCGATGTCCAGGAACTGGCGGAGCTGCGCCTGGCTGGCCAGGTACCGCACGGCGCGGGTGAGAAATCCCCGGGAGGCGCGGGCAATGTCGACGATTCCCGGGAAGACCTCGATATATTGATCGCCGGCCGCCCGGTCGACAGGAAAGTAGTCCTTGCCGCCCAGCCAGTAGTTCCAGATGCGGGCCGACTGCGGCACGCCGGTGTCGATCTCGGGCGCTGGCTGCTGGCCGGGAGCGGACGAACTGTCGGTCACGGCGGCGACTCCTCGGGAGGGGTTTGCAGCAAGGACATGGCCCGACCGTAGCCTCGCACCTCCACCAACCCACGGCAACTCCGTCCGCGTGCGGGCTGGAGCGACCGCTCACCCGGCGCCGGGGCGGTGTGGTGGGCGGGCGTGAGGTGTTCAGAGTCGGTGGGTGAGGTCACGGCCGGCGGTGCGGCCGGAGAACAGGCAGCCGCCGAGGCTCTTACGGGTCAGGATGTGCAGTCTCACAGCGATGAGCGGGCCGGCGGCGGGGTCGAGGATCTTGTGGGGGGCCGCGACCCGGCCCAGCCGGTCGCCGAGGTAGCGGCGGGCGTTGCGGATGCCCTGGACCTGGGCATCCTTGCTGTAGGAGTTGTCCATTTACAGGTCCCGCGCCCGGATCTGGGCGCGAATCCCGGCGGCGTCGAGCAGCCGCTCGCCGGTCAGGCCGTTCATCTGCTCGACGAGCTGCTCGAGGGTGTCGGCGATGACGAAGTCCGCGCCGTGTTGCTTGAATGCCTCGACGGGACCAGGCGCCCCCTTGCTGAGCAGCCGCTCGCGCAGGAACGCGCGCCAGTCCTTGCCGGTGATGTCGGGGTTCTGCTCCGACCCCGAGAGCGCGAACTCCTTCTCGATGATCTTCTGGGTGAGGATGAACCACGAGTGGTCGTGGTCGGCGATGTCTGGCGTGGTGCGCAGGTAGCGCAGCGTGCCGAGGGTGTCGTAGCCGGGCAGGTAGGGCTCGGGCAGCCGCCGGCCCAGCGCGTCGAACCACATCGACGAGGGCCCGGGCAGGATGCGGATCCCATGATCGCGCCAGATCGGGTTGAAGTTCTGCACGCCTTCGGTGTAGTGCCACATGCGGTCGCGGTTGACCAGCCGCACACCGGATTCGGCGGCGATGTCGAGCATCCGGCCGTCCACGTAGGCGGGCACCCCAGCGATCATCGATTTCGGTGGGGTGCCGAGCCGCGCCGGCCGGTGGCGCGCAGGTCGCCGCGTTCGGCCCAGCCGACCGTGGGCAGGAAACGGATGCCGTGGCTGGCCAGCCAGGACCGCTTCTCCCCGGCCGCGAACTCCACGTACGCCCGGGCCCACCGCACCGCCCATCAATCCTCGTCGGCCAGCCGATCAAACTGGGCGCTGCCCTGCCAGTCACTCCAGGCCAGCTCCACCGAGTCGGTCACGCCGAGGCGGCGCTGCTGGGCAGAGTTGACCAGGAACAGGCCACCGAAGGACCAGAACGCCTGCCCGCCGAGGTTGGCGGCGTTCTCCTGGTCCACCACCGCGACCTTCTTACCCCGGCTGGTCAGCTCGTGGGTGGCCACCAGTCCGGCCAGGCCCGCTCCGACGACGATCACATCAGCGTCCATGGCGATCAGCTTCCCCCCACGATCAGGATCGGACACCGGATGGTTCACGGTGTGGGCGAGCGACCCACTGGCGTAGGTGCGACGGGTCAGGCGCGGCAGTCTCGGCAGACACCGTCGGGCGTGGCGAACTGGGAGGCATGCTTGACGAAGTTGCAGGCGGGGCAGGTCCGCTCCGTGCGGGTGGTACAGCGGCAGTGCCCTGTGCTCGGGCAGCGTGGTGTTCCGCACCGCTGGCACGCTGGCTCGAACGCACGGAACTCCTCGCTGCACGTCTCACAGATCCAGAAGCGACCAACGCGGCGGGCGGTTCCTGGCCGGGGTGGTGCGAACGGCGGCCAAGCGGCTCGGTCGGTGACCAGCACAGCGATCAGGTAGCCGTCGCAGGGTGCGCAATCGCCGTACAGCTCGTCGCTGGTCGAGCTGTCGCGGTAGCTGATGACCGAGTCCCGACGTGTACGGCCACCGCGGGCGAGAGCCGCGCGGATCAGGGGCGTGCTGGCCTGGTCCGAACCACGGGCCGGCGGAACCATCCCGTACCTGGCAGCGAAGCTGACCTGCCCCGCCGAGTCCACGAGCATGATGACCCCGGGGCTGGTCAGCCGCTCACAGGCACGCACGCAGCAGGCGGCCCTTGATGCTCGCGATGCCTCATATAGCGCGACCACGTCCCTGGCAGCCGGTCCGCGAGAGCCGATGTATCGGCCAACCATGTCGTCTGGTAGGGTCGGCGGGCTCGTGTCGTGCCGGTACCACCCAGCCACCGTACAGTCGGGCCGGGTGCTGGTATCGGCGACCATCCGTACTTGGAGATCGCTCCACCCTTGGAGCTCGGCGAGCGCATCCTCGCGAAGCCGCTCCAGTACGCCAGGATGGTCACGCTCAAGGACGGCCAGCATCGCCCTGGCCTGGTTGATGGCCTCCGACCAGCCCACCTTCACAGGCCAGACTCCTGTTGGCCCCCCTCAGCCTCGAGGTAGCGAGCAAGCCGCTCCCGCCACGACGGTCTGTTCGCCGCGCCGGTCTGGCGGGCTGCTAGGGCATAGGTTCCGTACGCAATCTCGAGCCGGGTGCGGTGCTCGTTTCCGCTGGCGCGGTGGGTTCGGCGCCGGACCGCTGGACGCCAGCGGGGATGATCCAGCTCCGCGGCGAGCTCTTCCGGCAAAGGCTCGACACTGGCGAGCAGCACCTCGACTGGCTGGCCAGTCACAGGGGCGAGCGCTTCCGCCTGCGCCAAGGCCAGTGGTCGCCTGCCTCGAACGATCTCGACGGCCTCAGGCAGCGATACCCCCAAGGTGGCCACCAGCAGGCGGAGAGCCTGCTCGTCGCGGTCACACCCCAGCAGTTGGCGCAGGCTACGCCGCTCCGCGGCCAGGTCCATCGCCGGCAGCCACGACGCAGCCGCGAGAAGATCCAGTTCGTCCTCTAGTTGAGCGCGCACCTCAGCTGCCGGTTCGAGCGGTGAGGAGATCCGATCCCCAGTCCGAGCGCCAGCAGGCACGGCCGCTGGACGACCGGCCCGGATGTGCTGACACCAGACCACAATCTCGTCCGCAACAACGTCCAGGAGTTGGTCCAGCACCCGCAGCGGAACCGCTCGGGCAAGCCCACCCCAGACGGTCATGGGCTGTCCAAGGACGGTGCTCTTGGCGTCCAGTATCAAGCTGTTCTCGTCCTCGCCCGGCGGATCCATGGTGACGGGAGCGACCATCACTGCGGCGGCTTGGACGTCGACGAGCAGCGCGAGAACCGCGACGTCGTCCCAGCAAGCCCGCCACAGCTGTCCAACCGCGACCTCAACACCTTGGGAGTCGCCGAACCGCTGACGAAGGCCAGGAACTGTCAGCGCCTCAGGTGCAGCAACACTGGCTGCCAGCCGCTGAAGAGCCGCGGGAACACGCTCGTGTGCGTTCTCGGTCATCCTCACGTCCTCCCCCGGTGCGGCAACCATTGCCTGCACTTGTGTATAACGGCAAACCCGAGAGCTTGTCCGGCCGCCAGGGAAGGCTGCGCTCCATCCCTTGAGTGCCCACCTGCCTGAGCATGCGCAAAGGGCGTCAAGGGGACACCACGCACAGTCGACAGACCTCGAGCATGATGTCGTCGCGGTGATCATCGCCATCCAGCAACGTCTGCAGCGTCTGCTTCAGGCGAGCCGCGTGCAGGTAGGCCTGGCTCCGTCCGCACTCCAGGATCGCCATGTGCTCCTCCACGCTCTTGGCCAAGTGCGGAACCAGCGCTCGCTCACGTGGCGTGAGCTGGTCATACACCTCGCGACCCTGTTCATTGACGAGCACCTGGACCTCAGGGAGATCCTCGGCCGGTGCGCTCGCTGCCGCCTCGACCTTCTGCGACATCGGCGCATCACCCCACTCCACTGCAGTGGGAAAGCGCCGCGTGAACACCGCGACCAATTGCCTGAGGTCCAGGCATCCATCGGCCGCCGCGAGTACTGCATGAACGATATCGAGCAGCGATTGTCGCTCTGCGATCGGATTTCGTCGTGTGCTGCTCGACCAGCGCACCAGCCGGATCCCAGGAACCCCGTTGGCAGCGGCCACCAAGTCCTCGAAGCGGCCACCCCATGGAGCGGCCGACGTTCCTGCCAGCCGCCACCATCCCGCACCAGGCTCGCCCGCCCGGACCCGCTCAACAGCCGGATCGTCGCTGAGCAACTCCTCAAGCCGTCGCCGCAGCGCCCCAAGGTCGGTCTTGCGAACCTGGTCAATGAGGTAGTTGCGGAGTGACCGGCGCAGCAGTCGTCCTATCGACGCCTCGTCGCTGGCCTGAGCAAGCAGCATCGTCGTCACCCTGGCACCGCGATCGACGAAGAAGTCGTGGGCCAGGTCCCACAACGCATCCGCAGTCCACCCCTCAGGAGGTGCCAAGCTCGGGAAACGATGTGCCTCCTGCCTCGCAAGCTCAAACAGCAACTGGAGGCCAGCAGCGTCTAGATGCCCCAGTTCGACAAGATCTTCATATGCAGTGATGGCCCAGACCCCCCGACTCCACCTAGCAATCCGATGGCACCGCACCGCCGGCGGCCCAAGCAGACTCATAACCCATGACGGGAGAAGTTAGACGATGCGCCCGGAAGGTCAGCAGCCGGCTCTGCGCGCCGCGCTGGAGGCCGAGATCGCCACGACCGTCACCGGTCCGTGCGAGGATCAGGAGGTGGTGAAAGCGGCCTGATGATCATCGGGGCCGCCACCGAAGTTCAACGGAACTCGGGACATCCTCGTCGGCAACCCCGGTTCTGGCTAGAACCGAGCGGTCACGTGGACCTTTGTGAGACGGACTCGTACCAGCCTGTTGCACAACCCGGAAATCGGCCCCGATCTGCTGCCTCATCGAGGCACTGACGAGGCCTGCGGAAGCGTCTGGCCTCCGAAACGGCTTTGTACAACAGGCCGTGAGCGCCGCCATGTCGCCGACGATCCGGCGCATTGGTTGTAACCAGTCGGCTGCGGCAGAGCCGCCCGATCAGCGTTCGAGGCCGTAGTAGACAGAACGGGGGTTGGCGATCACGAAGCTGACTCCGGGCTTGCAGACGGGCTTTGTGGAGAAGGTCCACCTTCCACTGCACAGCCGACCGTACAGCGTCGGAAACTGCCTGGGGTCGCGCAGGCGCACCCGGAAGCTGTCGAACGCCACCTTGTCCAGCGCGACCGGGTCCTGGACGCCGGACTGCTGGAACCGCCCAGCCGCAGCCGCAGCCGATTCGAAGTCCACCTGCTCCACGACCGGCAGCGCCTCCAGGTCGCGGCGAATCGCCTCCTGCCGGTTCGGGTCCACGCCGGGGGCCAGCAACACCGCCGCGTCGGTGGTGTGCAGCCAGGGCCCGGCCAGTGTGCTCCATACAACCTGGTGCTGGTCGACCACTTCATCGACGCCCTCGACGCAGGCTGGCTTCCCATCTGGGCCGAGCTGGGGGCAGAACTCCCGGAACAGCTCGCTGAACTGCCGAGGCTCGTGCAGCACCACCCGGAAGCTAGCCGGCAACACCCGCGGCGTGACCCCACGGAGCATCTGCGGCTGGTTGCGGAAGGCCTCGCGGTACTTCTCGAAGGCCTCCGCCTGTGACTCGTAGGCGAACTGGTCGACGAACGGCAGCGCCGCGACCCGGCGGCGGATCAGTCCTTGCTGTCGGCCTCGGCCGAGCCGGCAGGCGATGTAGTCCCGCCAGCAGATGCCGCCGCCGCCGTCGTCGTGGGCGTCCCCCGCCCAACCGACGGCGGCTGCCTGGACACCAGCAAGACGCTGACACCCACAGCGCTTGCGACCAGCAGCCGCCTGCGCCGGGGCGGCCTCTGCGACCCGCTCGCTGGGACAGGCTCCGGCGACGACGCTGGGCCAGTGGGAACCGTCGGCCCTTGCTGCTGACCGAGTTCTGAGCGAGGTTCATCGTTCATGTTGATTGCCTCAAGTGGTCGAGCTGGGGCGTTGGTGGTAAAGCGCCCGAGATCTTCCCACGACCGCGACACCCCTGCAGCGGCACCGCCACCAACCATCCCGGCGCAAGCGGCCTTGCCGGCCACCGCCGGAGCGCGCTCCATCCTCGACTGGCCAGCCAGGTCAGCGTCACCGCGGCCAGCAGCCCGACCGGCAACGGCATGCGCGGCCTCCGCGTGCTCGCCGAGGCACTGGGATCCCTCCCCAGCGGCTTGCAGCAAACCAGCGAATGCGCCGCCGCCGAACCGATCCAGGCGAGCGCCACCGCCACAAGCCACGAATGCCGATGACCTCTCACCGCCCGATCCTATCGCCGAGCTCGGTCAAACTCGCCCCAACCCGGCTACCCGCACTGATCGTCATGGCTGCGGCCATCTTCTACACGCCTGCGGCCCTGGCTGCCGCCCCCACGTTCCTCCACCTTGAAGGATCATTCAGCGACATCGACACACAGACCTGCGGCTTCCTGATCGAGATCCAGCAGGAGTTCACCGCTGACGTCCAGTTCTTCTACGACGCTGGCGGGAATCTGGATCACTCGCTGAACCATATCCAGCTCCGCGGGACAGACTCGGCGAACGGGATCAGCCTGGCCGACACCGCCGATTACACGCACACGTTCGACTTCACCACCGGTGTCGATGGTGACATCGGCTTGCCGGGCCACGTCCGCCTCCCGAACGGCGGCACCGTTGCGATCGAGGCCGGCAGGGTGCTGACCGACCCACGAGGCAACCTGCAGTTCGTCGCCGGCAAACACCAGTTCCTGGAGGGCGACCTGTCCGCCTTCTGCGGCGCCCTGGGCGGCTGAGGACGTGTCGTCATGACGCTCTCCTCAACAGCCCTCGGCGATGCTCACATGCCGGTGGCGCCGTCGATCCGTTCGCGCAGGAGGTCCGCGTGGCCGTCGTGGCGGGCGTACTCGGCGATCAGACGGACCATGAGCCAGCGAAGCGAGAACGGCTCGCCGGTGCTCCGCCTCGTCCCCGTCTCGTCCAGGGACGCCGCGGCGGCCACGATCTCTCTGGAACGCTGGCACTCCGCTCGCCAGACGTCGAAGGACTCCTCGATGTCGCCCTCGAGGCTGTCGAAGTCCTGGTCGGGGTCGTCGTCGGAGTAGTAGAGCATCGGGACGTCCTCGCCGGCGAACTGGATGCGGAACCACCACCGCTCGACGCCGGCCAGGTGCCGCGCCAGACCGTGCAGGGAGAGCGACGATGGTGGGACGGTCCGTTCGGAGAGGCGCTCCAGCGGTACGCCGGAGCACTTGAGCTCGAAGGTCGCCCGGTGCCAGTCCAGATAGGAGCTCAAGGTCTCCCGCTCGTCACCGAGAGCCGGTGGGGTCGTGCGGGTGTCCCCGCTCCACATCGGAGAATAGTGCTTGGGAACGGGCGGGTCGGTCATCGTTCGCCTCCCTCCTCGCGGATGGCCAGTCTGTCACGCCCCGCCGACAGAGCCGCCAGCCGGTCGGCGTTGGGCCGTAAGGCCCGGAGTGTCCGGGACCGATGGGGTTCGTCAGTGGTCCGGCACGACCCGCCGGTAGGCGGACGCGGCACGCCACGGCGGGCCGCCGCGCGTCGCGGTGGGCTTTGGCGGAGCGCACGAAGAAATAGACTGCTAGATTCGGCGCCAAGTCATCACGGACTGATCGCGATTTGACAGCGATTGGCGCATCTCCTAGGGTGCACATCCAGTTCGGCCCATCCCCCCACCGGGCGCGACTCCCCCCAACGACGCGCTCGAAATATCATTGCCTGGCGTGTACGCCATCCCGCCGCAGTCCTGACCATAATTCCACGCGGTAATTTTTCCGCGGGCCGCCATACGCGAAGGATGGCCACGGGCATGTCGCGAACTCCATCCGCGTACCTTTCCAGCCGCCGCCAACGAGCCGCAGCGCGCCGTGTCAGGCGCCTGCGGCGAACCGTGATCGCCGCCGTGGCCCTCGCGGGCCTGATCGGCGCCACGACCGCCATCGTGCAGACGCAGGTGAGCGGCGCTCGTGGGATGCGCGCCATCGGCCGAGCGGCAGCCCACGGCGAGGCCGCGGACCAGTGGATGGATCACGCGTCGGCGGTCGCCTGCACGACCACCACCGCGCGGTACCGGCACCGCGCGAACTGCTGGGGGAGAACCGGCCAGGCCGCCTCCACGACCACCACCGCCCCGACGGCCACGACGCCTCCCACCACCGCTCCGCCGAGCACCGCCGCGCCGACCACCACTCCCCCGACCACGGCCGCACCCACCACCGCGTCACGATCCTGCGCTCCGATCAGGATCACGGCCGGCGGTACCTACTCGGGCTGCTATGCGTCGACCTCCACCGGGACACCAGCGGTCACCCTGGCCACCAGCCATCCGGTGACGCTCGACCACGCGCGAGTGGTCGCCAAGGGCTTCGGCGTCCAGGACACGGTGACGGGAACCCGCCTGACGGTCGTGGACGCGACCTTCGAGCAGACCGATCCCGGCGCGGTCGTGGCGCACCGCGCGATCGAGCTGCAACAGCCGGCCTCGTTCGTGGCCGAGCACAACCGCTTCACCGACGGCGACGGCATCTGGATCGGCGGTGGCAGGGTCGACCCGCTGACGGTGCGGTACAACCAGGCGATCGACATCGGCCGCTACCCGCATCCGGCCTCGTCCAATTGCTGCGTGCAATTCCTCCAGCTCGACAGCGTGACGTCTCCCGCAGGTGAGATTGCCTGGAATCATACGCAGAACACCTCAGGGCGGTCAGGCGTCGAGGACAATATCAACCTCTTCAGGTCGGGCGGCTCGGACTCATCGCACAGGGTCGATATCCAACACAACCTGATCGATGGTGCCTACCCCTTGCGCCCGTCGGCCACGACGTACACCGGCGGCGGAATCCTCGGGAGCGACGGTACGGGTTCCTTCGGCCACACCAGCGTCCATGACAACACGGTCGTCTCGACAACGAATTATGGCGTGGGCGCAGCCGGCGGGACCGACGTCCACCTCGCCGACAACCTGCTCGTGAACGACACCTTGGGCTCGGACGGGTCAACGCATTACTACTCGGAATTCGCGCAAGCGATCTCCATCCACGACTTGACGGCGTCGGACGCCACCAGCAACAGCTTCAACTGGCGACGCGATTCGTCGACGAGCCAATTCCCCTGCTGGATCGGGACGTTCTGCTCGGGGGCCAGGCAGGTGAGCACGACCGAGCAGCAGGCGCGGGATGCGTGGACGGCATCCGTGCCGGCGGGCGCGCGACCCATCGGGCCACGCCCATAGCGGTCCGATGCGGTCAGCCCGCGATCGGTCCACCGCGCCAGGTCGGCGGGGCGCGGTGGCCGACGGCGACGTCGAAGGCGGCGCGCGCCAGCAGCCGGGTCGAGTCCAGCGTGGGCAGGGGAGAGGCGTCCGGTGTGACCAGCAGCGGGATCTCCGTGCACACCAGGGCCACCGCGTCACAACCCCGTGCCGCCAGCGCCTCGATGACGCGGAGGTACCTCTGGAGCGAGCTCGCGGTGAGCACGCCGTTCACCAGCTCCTCGAAGATGATCTTGTTGATGATCTGGCGGTCGCCCGCCTCCGGCACTTCGGCGGCGATCCCGCGGCTGGCGAACGCCCTGGGATAGACCGGGCCCTCCATCGTGTACCTGGTGCCGAGCACGCCGACCCGCGTGCGCCCGTCGCGTGCCGCCTGGTCGGCGACCACCTCGGCGATGTGCAGGCCTGGAAGGGCGAGCTCCTCGCCAGGTTGCTCGAGGGCCATGTGGGCGGTGTTGTCGGGGCAGGCGAAGAAGTCCGCGCCCGCGCCGGCGAGCCGCCGCACGCTCACCGACAGCGTGGCCCGGATCGAGGCGTGGTCTCCCGCGTCCCAGGCGGCCATGCTGCGGGCCAGGGCGATGCAGTCCAGGGTCACGTCCGGATGGTCGTCGGGACCGAGCCGCCGGAATCCTTCCTGGCAGAAGGCGCGGAAGCAGAGCGCGGCCCCTTCCGCGCTGTGGGCGAGGATGCCGAGGTGCAGCATGTCGTGTCCCACACTACCGGCACGTCAGCCGCTGTCACTGGTTCCCATGATGGAGACGTCGGAGATCGGGGTGTAGTCGAAGCCGGGTTCGCTCGGCAGGGTGGCGACGATCTCGATGGTGACCGTGGCCGAGGTGACGTCGACCGCCTGGCGCTGCATGCTCGGGTCGTCGGTGAACTGCTGGTCGACGCTGGTGCCGTCGTCGAACCGCCAGGTCACCTCGCTGATGCGGTGGTCCTGGAAGAAGCGGTTCTTCCCGCTGACGGGGTCGGTCTTGTCGTAGCCGGGGATGAGCCCGACCTCGGTGACGTGCGCCGGCCCGGCCAGGGTGATCGTCACGGTCACGCCCTGCCCGTCCCCCTTGGCGCGCCAGGCGGTCGACGACGGTGATCGCCACGGCCCCGGACCCGTGCCCATCGGCGGGCACCGGGCTGGAGGCCGCGCGCGCGGCGGGGCCGACCGGGTCCGCCGACCACGGAGGCTGGCCCGACTGCGCGCCGCCGGCGCTCGACCCGGCTTCGTTCGGCAGCCCGCACGCCTGGCACCAGCGGCTGAAGGTCGCCTGACCCTGGCGCTGGCAGCCGTCGGTCATGCACGCGTGGGTGACTTGCTCCATGGCAGCCTGCTTTCGGTGGCCCGGTGGGCCGATTTCACGAACCCGGTCTGGGCGATGAGGTTCCAGGCCGCGCCGCCGTCCTTGGGTCCCTTGAGGTAGATCTGCCAGGCGGGCTGGGAGCGGGCGCGGTTGTGGGGGAGCAGCGACGCGAACGCGGTGCAGACGGCGAAGCTGGATGGCCTCGACCATGCCGTCGTCGGGCCGCCCGGTCAGCACCAGCGCCTCGGCGCGGTGCACGCGCAACTGTGAGGGCAGCCCGCCGAGCGCGGCCTGGGCGTCCCGCGCGGCATCCAGGGCCTTGGCGGGACGCTCCAGCGCCAGCAGCAGGCCGATGCGGCTGTCCCAGGTCGCGAGCCGCTCCGCGCTCCGCGGCTCCGCCACGGCGTCGCGGAGGGCCCGCTCGGCCTCGGTCACCGCCTCTTCGAGCAACGGGGTGCGGATGAAGAACTCGGCCTGCCAGCCGACCCAGACGACCCAGGCGTAGGCGGCATGGGGTCGGGCCACGTCCGGCCAGCGCCGGCGGGCGTCCCGCGCGACCTGCAGCGCCCGCTCGTACTCGTCGTTGGCGAGCAGGTCGTCGATCACCGATCACAGGTCCTCGAGGGTGACGTCCAGGGTCTCGGCCACCGGAGCTTGGTCGGCCCCTCCGACGACCTCGTCGGTCGAGGCGCCGCGCAGCAGCGTCTCGGAGCCGCTGTGGATCAACCGCAGGACCGCCTCGGCCCGCTGGCGTCCCTGCGGGCTGACGCCGCTCTTCATGCTGTGCCAGCGCCGGCGCTTCCTGGCGATGTTCGCTTCGAGCTGGTCGTAGCCGTCGGGTGGGATGCCGAAGAACTCCAGCAGCTTCTTCTCGGTCCGCGGTGCCGGGATGTCGGTCCGCCTGAGCCAGGCCGCCTCGCTCATGGTCGCCTCTCGGGGTCAGCCAACG
>WNFX01017197.1_pt1 | contig 22048 bp, 21 predicted proteins | sample 5400111 | NCBI WGS metagenome assembly WNFX01 (sample SAMN13153363, study PRJNA577476) | soil metagenome | isolation source: 40 cm soil or saprolite under grassland replicate 1 | place: USA:California | collected 2016-06-15 | reverse complement strand
AGGCAGCGGTCGGGCTCTCTCCCTCGCTCCCCACTCCCGACCGCTGGGGCGGTATGAGAACCTCTACTAAGGCTTTGCTAAAAGTCCTACCCCCGAGCATGTCACATTGACGCAACTTGATGCAAAGGGTAGACTCTGTCGTAAGGAGAAAGTGTAGCAAAAACACCCACGCTTATTGCGTGTTCATATATATGCTTATATGCTTGAGAACGGGGGAAGACGTGTTATGCCTTTGGTTTCATACTTGCATCTCTGCCTGCGCCTGCAGCGTCTCATTGTAGACCCTTGACCAGAGAGTGCTTCTATTGTGCCAGGACGGAAGACCGGGCATTATCGTTGCTGGCTTGTAGTTTTTCGGAGAGAGATGTCGTATGCAAACATTGTCAGTAGATCGGATCATAGGACAGACGTTAGGAAACTATCACGTGGAACGCTTGATGGGCCAGGGTCGCCTGAGCGCTGTATATCTTGCTCAAAGCGTCCTCACCGGTTTGAATGGTGCCCTGACGCTCTTTATCATTCCTGAGCGGTTTTCAAACGATGCTCGTAATCGCTTCATACAGCGTTTTCGTAAGGAAGCTGGCGCGCTCACCGCTCTGCAACATCCACATCTTTTACCTGTACATGAGTACGGTGAGCACCAGGGGTATCCATATCTGGTGACGCCTTATATGACGAATGGCTCGCTGGCCGATCTTTTGAAGCGTCAGGGACGTTGTGATCATACCTACGTGCTGGATATCCTGGAGCAAGTGGTAGAAGGCCTGGAATATGCACATCGTCAAGGGGTCATTCACGGAACGTTGAAGCCCTCTAATATTGTGCTGAGCCCTGATCAGAAGATGCTGGTGGCGGGCTTCGGATTGATGCATATATTGCAAATGCGCGGTATTGAGCGGGACGATAGGCCGTATGGACATCTACTTAGTATCGCCGATACGTTCCTGGCCGCTCCCGAGTATATTGCGCCTGAGGTGGTGCAGGGTCAGTCGATTGATAAACGCTCGGACATTTATGCTCTAGGCATTATTCTTTTCGAGTTGCTGAGCGGCAAACCGCCTTTTACCGGGACAAATGCCATGGAAGTGGCGAAGATGCACGTGCAGCAGTCCATCTCATCATTGCGCGCCCTTTGTCCCGATATCCCTGTTGCCCTGGCCTCGGTCGTTAACCAGGCCCTTGACCGTGATCCTGCGCGCCGCTTCCAGTCAGCCAGCGAACTGACCGAAGCTTTTGCGCAAGCCTCTATTGGTGCAAGTGGCAGTATGCGCCGACTCGATAGAATACCGGAGACTTCACCTCTTGCTGCTAATAATGCGTTGGAGGCCCAGGCCGGTGGCAACTGGCAGTTCATGCCGCCTATTGTTACCAGTAAGCTCAAAACCGTTAACTCATCTGCCGATACAGTCACCACAACTCCATCCACTCAGCCTGCTGAAGATTCCTGGCAGTTTATGCCACCCATTGTCACTGGACGTTTAGAGACGGTGCATGCACCTGCTCGGCCTGATCCCGCACCAGCTAAGACAGCTCCATCTACTCATAAGGCTCCGCAAGAACCTGTTCAATCAGTGCCGTCAGCCAATGCTCGCTCGTCTGCACCACTTACGCTTGTACCGCCTGCTCCAGAGCCGTTTGTACCCGCGGCTCCGGCTCCACAATTGGAGCCGATCATCCCTGTTGCCCAAACCAATAGTACTGAGCAGAGGAGAGATGAGTGGTGGCAGCCAGATTCTCAGGAATCTCAGGTCTTGCGTAATCTTGAGGCTGATCCATGGAACTCTGCCCCTGCTGCAACCCCTGCCTGGACAGATCCAGTATCTGGTGGACGTGCTCGTCCTTCTGCACGACGTCCTCGTAAAGCGGGCATGGATCGACGTAAAGTAATTGCTTTGCTTGCTACAGGTGGTGTGGTAGCTGCCGGGGCAGTGATCGGTGTGAAGATGAATCTTATTCCGCGGGGAACCAGTACTGCTGCAACACATCAGCAGCCTGCTGCAACCAACGGGAATGCCAGGAACACCACTGCGCCCCAACAGAATAAGCAGCAGGGAGGTAATGGTAATCAGAAACAGCAGAATCCGCCTGCCGCTCCGCAAACTGGAACTTCCATTGCTTCGACCAACATGGCACTCAATTCATCTGTAGTTTTTAATGGTGATAAAGACCTGCTCATTCGCCTGCCAAATGACCGCGCCTGTACCCATGAAGGCGTGTTCGTGAATTACAATCCGGCGACGAAAACCATTATCTGCCCCGCTCATAATGCCGTGTTTAATCCTGCTAATGGCGCTGTCCTGGGAGGACCAGCTCCCTCTCCGATCGCTCTGGTGAAGATACGTGTCAATGCCAATGGTACTATCACTATGGTCTGAACGATCGTGTGAGGATCTCGTAGAGGCAGGCCTTGCGTCTGCCGTAGGGTGGGCAGACAGAGTGCATTGCAGGCCACCCTACGGCAGACGCAAGGCCTGCCTCTACGGGTCCATGTGGCGACTTTTGAAACACCCTGGCAGCTTGACGCTTTTCCGCTTGAGAGGCTACAATGGGAACACCAGCAAGGATTTGTGCGCGAGTGGAAAGGATAATGTTTCCATGAGTCCAATCATGATAACTTATATCGGGTTTTTTGTCGCTGCCCTTATTCTGGCGTGGGCTATAATTGAGATGAGTCGCCGCTTCTACAGACATAAGAAGATAGATGCACAGGTCATGAATACCTGGGTGCCTCTGCAGCCTGCTTCATCTGAAACGGAGAGGGATGAGCTGGACGAAACCTCCCGTTCAAATCACCACTCGCGAGCTCAACAAAACGGCCATTACTCGGAGAGCAAGAAAATCTAGTTAGATCTGAAATCTTTCTCCTGCCCGCCTATACACTTCCTGATCATTGCGGAAACTATCAGCATCCGTCCCACGCGCTGTCGCCAGGAAATCTGCCAGTAATTGTACGGGTACTGCGGCGAGTAACGGCGTAAGTTCTTCTACCACATCCACGCTATCTGCTAATGCAAAACGAGACCAGTTGGCTCGCTGGAAGAGTTTCGCCGTCTCCGCATCAGGTGCTTCACCGAGTAACCATGTACGTGACCCAATTTCACTGAGTGCCAGTAAGAAATCTCTTATACGCTCCTGCGCTGCACCCTTGACACTAAGAGGAATCAATAGATCCTCTGTTTCGAAGGCGACTTGCGGTCCATGTATAGCCTGTTCTAGCTCGAAACCCTCTGCCGTCACATAGGCCGCTTCTTTAGCTTTGAGAGCGCCCTCAGGTGCGCTGGCCGCATTGGGACCTGCTCCTACGAAGTAGATGCGTCGCTGCTGTTTTACAGCTTCCTGTGCGACCTGCCGTATCTCGTCTTCGCGTGCCAGGATGTTTTCCATCAGCACTGGTATTTGTAACAGTCCTTGCTCCAGCCGTTGCGCCTGTTCTGCCAGCCCGTTAAGCTTCGCCAGGCGCGCCGCGATCTGTCCCAGACGCGTCAATGCTCCTGTATAGCTGATAGAGTGTGTCGAAGATGGATCCTGCTCGACTGTTTCCAGGGTTGCATCTGCTCCTTGCATCTTTGTGTTTTTCCCTGTAATTCCTGCCGTGAAGGCTCCCACGGCAGTAGCACGCTCTATAGCCCGCGTACTTTGCAACTTACTACCTCTGTGACTGATTATAATAATCGCGTCGTCTATCCGCAGCGGACGCGGATACGTTACAAACTCAAACGAACGTACTGCCCATGCATCAGCTCCTGCCAACCGCAACAAATATTCCCCCACAATCGCAGCATGGAAACTGGTGCCTATGCCTGCCAGTAGAATACGTCTTGCTGTTACCAATCTCTCTGCAATCTTCTCTGCTCCTTCCCAATCGGCCAGCAATACACCCAGTGCTGCTGGTTGAGCATGGATAGAACGGTAAAGTTGCGAGTAAGTCATATTTTTGAAACCCTTTCTGTGGCCCTTTTAATAGCATTGTTGTGATATGGTTTGTGGTCAGGATACTGTGTAGTGTGCACGAGGGATACGTATGATTACCACAGCCAAACCAGCCCGATAATGTATCTTTTGACCAGCCAAAAGTATGGGACGAGGCCCTGTCATGTTACTATTATCCTCGCCTGAGCGTATATGGAAATATCGTAGTGCTCAATGTTTTTTGACGAGCCATTACAGGGTGTGCTGTATTGTAAGTGCATGCTGCAGAAGGACTTTTCTTTTTAGCCAATCTGATATACCGCCATATTACCTGTTATGCTATCAAGGAGTTACTATTATGTCAACAACAATACATGGTTCTATTGCCAGTCGCAACGGGCTGGATATTCAATCTCTCAGTTTTGAAGAGCGGATTCAGCTTGGAGCCGAGAACGCCATCCGCTGTATGGGGGTTACTGCACAAGATCGCGTCTTTATCCTTACTGATTATTATCGCGAAAACATTGCTCGCCAGATAGCAGATGCAGCCCTCGCCCAACACGCCGATGTCACTGTACGCTTCCTCGAACACTATGGAGAGCGACCTCTGAAGGTCTTTTCTGACGAATTGCGCAATGATCTTATCAATGTCCGTCCCACTGTGACTTACTATATTGCAACCGCTCAGCCCGGGGAGATCTCTTTCCGCATTCCACTGCTTCCTTTCCTGGCGAACGAGTTGAAGGTGCGACATGGCCATATGATTGGTATCGATGATGCCTTGATGGCCGAAGGTATGTGTGCCGACTACGATGAGGTCTTCAGCCTGACGAACCAGATCTACGCTCTTGTGCATAATGCGAAAACTATCCATGTGACCTCCGCTAAGGGGAGCGATGTTACCGCGACGTTCCATCCAGATTGGAAGTGGATTCCCTGTCACGGTCGTTATCATGAGCAGGGCAAGTGGGGCAATCTCCCCGAAGGCGAAGTTTTCACTGCGCCCGCTACTGTCGATGGGGTACTGGTCTGCGATGTGCTCGGCGATTACTTCTCGGAGAAATACGGTGTCCTGGAACAATCCCTTGTCATTAAGGTGAAGGGTGGCTATGTTACCGAGGTGAGCAGTGAAAATGCTGCCCTGGCCCAGGAGGTGCGCGATTATCTCTTCTCGGTTCCCAATGGCAATCGCGCAGGCGAGTTTGCGATCGGTACCCTGACCAGCCTGACGAAACTGAGCGGGAATCTCTTGCAGGACGAAAAGATGCCTGGTCTCCATGTCGCCTTTGGTAATCCCTATCCCCAGTTCACTGGCGCGGATTGGGATGCAGGTATTCATGTTGATGTTATTCCGACCTCTTGCACTATCGAGGTCGATGGTCGCGTAATTATGCGCGATGGCAAATTTGCTATCTAGCATATGTTGACCCGTAGAGGCATGCCTTGCGTGTGCCGAGTTGCTGGCGGCCATCCGGCACACGCAAGGCATGCCTCTACGGGACTTTTCAGTTTCCTGACTACGAACGCGCCTGGCGTTGACAGGGCATGTAATTGTTGCTTAAAATTGTAGTGGTTTGGTATGCATTATTTTGAACTGTTGTGTGTCAGGTTCTGCACTGGTTCTCTCATCCGAGAATTAGAGAGGAGCTTCCAGCCTCACTATGAGTAGGGGAAAACATCTCGTTGGCAAGGTGCTGGGCTCTTGTGTGTTAGAGCGGTTGCTGGGTTATGGAGGATCAAGTGCCGTATTCCTTGCCCAACAGCATAATCCCGAACGCAAGGTCGCAGTCAAAGTCTTTCTGCCGCGCGCTGATATGGATAAAAAGATGCAGAGAGATTTCTATAGACGTTTCTTGCATGAGGCGGAGGCGGCTAGCAAGTTAGATCATCCAAATATCTTGCCTATTTACTCGTATGGTGAGCAAGACGGTCTTCCATATATTGTTATGCCTTATATGCGCGATGGTACACTCTCTGAATATATTTCCAGACACAGCCCTGTCTCTTTGCCCGAAGCGCAATGGTTCCTTGAACAGATTTCTTCTGCTTTAGATTATGCCCATATTCATGACTGCGTTCACTGCGATGTCAAGCCTGCTAATATTTTGCTGGACAGCGATGGGCGCGTCATGCTCTCTGACTTTGGCATTGCACGCGTGATCGCTGCAGACGATGACGCCGTTCGAACCGCGTCCAGAAATCCTGAAGCGCTAATGGGAACCCCTGACTATATTTCGCCTGAACAGGCGCTGGGACGGACTATCGATGGTCGTTCCGATGTGTATTCTCTTGGTATTACACTTTTCTATCTGCTGGCAAAACGTCTCCCATTTATTGCTGATTCTACGCTTGCTCTTGCTCTGTTGCACGTGCATGAACCTCCTCCTTCGCTCGCTTTAATCCGTGCAGATATTTCTCCTGACCTTGATCGCGTTGTACATAAAGCTCTGGCTAAGGAACCGGAGATGCGCTTTCAAACGGCAGGAGAGTTGTGTGCTGCTTTTGCTCAGGCTGTCGCAACTTCCGATAAGATGTTGTCCACAACGTCGAGTGGAAGATACGCGGCTATCCTGGCCGCTAATGCTGACTCTATACCCGGCGATTCACAGCCCGTTATCGTTGCTTTAGATCCGCTCGTTCGGGTCAAACCTATGGGGTTATCAAACTTTGTCCGCCGTCGTCTCGTTGTTGCTGCTGCTCTGATTTTGTGCCTGCTCTTTGCTGCAAGCTACGTCACTAATCTTGTTAGCAGACCACAGGTGCATAATGTTGGCTCAAACAGTGTACACTCCATCATTACCACGCCTGATCCGGCACATATCGATCAGCTCACATTGCACGATAAATGGCCTAGAAGTAGAACATTCTTCTACGATGCGCAAAAGCAGTATTACCATGTCTTGAATAATTCATCTCAGGAAGTGGCCCTTGCGTTATACAATGGCGATCGATTTAGCAAATTCCGTCTTACTGTGACTATGTCGGAAATTCGCGCTACGACTGAAAGTGCGAACTACTATGGCGTTGTCTTTCGCTCTACTTCTGATCAATCGCACTATTATCTTTTTGAAGTGACCTCAACAGGTGGGGAACAGTACGCTTTTTGGCGCTTCGACGATGGCCAATGGACCTCGATTGCATCTGGCCCTGCTCCTCAACTCTTGTCCGGTCCTGGGCGAAGCAATACAATTACGATCAGTGCAATCGATAATACTTTTACATTCTCTATCAACCGAAAACTCGTTGGCGACAGGCCCGCCACCGACCCCGCAAAATCGCCTTTGCAATCAGGGCTGATTGGTCTGTATGTGGAGGAACAAGGCTCTGAGGTGGCTTTCTCGCACCTCTATATTGTGCCTCGCCAGTAGCTTTCTGCCTCCATATTTCCCCTCCGTACAAAACTATGCTATACCTCCCTGACCGCCCTTTATGATGAGATTGACTTTTTCTTGTTATTGCAAAAGACTTGCAAATAAGAAAATCTGGTGATATGCTCTTTCTAGTCATGTATGCGAAAGCTCGCATGAAGTACGTCGGAGAGTCGTCGGGATGTATGCGTTCCTGGTGGGCTATAACGTCCTGGCCTGGGTCATTGCCCTCATCGTATTCGGGCGAACTCCTGCTATGCTGCTTCTGGCACTTACAGCGTATACGTTTGGCCTGCGTCACGCGTTCGATGCAGATCACATTTCGGCTATTGATAATGTCACCCGCAAGTTGATGCAAGAGAAGAAACGGCCTGTTGGTGTTGGGTTCTTCTTCTCGCTTGGCCATTCCACCATTGTGGTGACATTGACTGTCTTCATTGCTGTCACTGCCCTCGCAGTAAAAAACTTTGATAATCTCCAGGCTGTTGGTGGGCTGATCGGCACTACGGTGTCTGCTCTCTTCCTGTTTCTCATCGCCATTATTAATATCGTCATCCTGGTAGATATCTACAAGACGTTCCGTGAGGTGAGAGATGGCGGTGAGTACAACGATCAGACCCTGGATGAGTCGTTGAATAAGCGTGGACTCATGGGCCGCTTTTTCCGTCCTTTGCTCAGGGTTACTGACCAGAGTTGGAAGATGTATCCTATCGGCGTCCTCTTTGGTCTGGGGTTTGATACAGCCTCTGAGGTTGGACTGCTAGGTATCGCTGCGGCTACTGCTGGTAAGGGTATTCCTATTGCGGCCATCCTGATTTTTCCCGCGTTGTTCACGGCGGGTATGACCTTGATGGATACCACTGACAGCATCTTAATGCTCGGTGCGTATGGCTGGGCTTTCGTGAAACCGATTCGTAAGCTCTACTACAACTTAAACATCACTCTCATTTCGGTCGTCGTGGCACTGGTCGTCGGCGGCCTGGAAGCGCTCAATATTATAGCAACTGAATTGAACCTGAGCGGTCCTGTCTGGGATCAGATTGGTGATCTGACCTCGAACTTTGGCGTTGTTGGCGTCGTCATCGTGCTCCTGTTTCTGGCTAGTTGGGCTATCTCAACTATCATCTACAAAGTGAAACGCTACGATGATATTGAGGTCCAGATTGCTTCTAAATCTGGTGAGCTTGCCGTCACTATGCCGGATGAGAAATAGCGACCAATGGTAAGGGCACCACGAGGGTGCCCTATATAGCCTTAACGGCAGGGATGCCTGCTTTCTCTACAGTGGCATAACGAACGATGGCCGCGCAGGGAAAAGTACCTTGAGTATATATCCCGCCTCATCGTTCACCCACACGTCGGGGAAGGCGTGGCGCAGTTCATCGATACTGCGATGACCAAACACGACCTGTAAAAAGACCAGTGCTGGAAGACCAGCGCCTGCGTTAGAGTCGAAAGTCGGTACACGCCAGTTCTCTATCGTTGTAAGTTGCCCCTTATCAAACACCATGCGCAGACCCCCACGATAAAAGTCGAGCTTTAACTCACCCGTATATCCCGCTACGTCTGAGTCTGCCAGCCTTTGCTCCAGGGCTGGTGCGATGAGTCTGAGAAACGTTGGTAGATCGGGTACGCGTACATACCAGGCATAAGGCTCTTCTTCCGCCGGAGCAAGCCCACCAAGCACATCGTAGAAGGGATGGTTGCGCCCCAGGTAGAAGCCGATCTCGCTGAATGGATCAACGTTGGGCTTTGATGTTGGCATCTGGCTACCCTGTGTCTGTAGCGCACGCAGCACTGATGGCAGTATGCTCTGCACATTCGTGCCGGGAGCCACTTCAAAACCCCAGACGCTAAGTTCTCGTCCCCAGCGCCTGGGCGGCAACAACAGGTATCCCTTTGGGGTACCCGTATTGTCCACAATAATCTGTATGCTTGATGTCTTCCCCATCTCAGGCTGCACCTGCCAGCCTTCGAGTTCATAGCGCCAGTAGTGATCGGGTATCCTGGTCCACACGATACTGCTGGCTCTGCGTCGATTATAGAGCTTCTGAAGCAAGGGAATGTCTTCGCTTGTGGCCTCGCGTAGTATGTATGGCTCTGCCTCACCTTCTTTCGCTTTGGGTATCTGTGCAAGGTAAGTTGTTCGCTTGCCTCCCAGATCTAGCGCGTACTCATAACCAAACTGGCGATAGAAGTAAGGGATGCCTGTGATGGCTGTCACCAGGTGTCCTTCATCTGCACTGCGCGCATGCACCATCTCGAAGAGGACACGAATCAATCCACGGTTGCGATAGTCCTGGTGCGTGGCGACAAATTCGGGCCGACCAATTGCGAAGGGGATGCCTTCGTACTCCCAGGTCTGTCTCCATAAACAGGTAACTGCAACGATAGGATTCCCTTCCTTGCGCGTATCCTCCACTATGGCATAGTCGTCTGGATTCATTAATGGATAATCTCCACGCATCAGCCTTCGTACGTTGTTTGCCATGTGTGTGTTCTCTGGCTCGTCGGCTTTATTACGGAAAACCATACCGATCAGTTGTGCTATATTCTCCGTGTCAGCGGGTGTTGACCAGCGTGCAATAAGACTATCGCCCAGGTCACGACGGTATGAAGCGCCTGTTTCTTTGAGCATTGTTGTTAAAACCTCGTTTCTTGTTTGTTATTTGCTCTCAAACATGAGAAACCTGCCTGCGTTGGAATATCCTATACAAGGACAACAAAAAACCGTGGTTGTCTCAAGTGCCCACGGTTCTGAGGAATAGTTGCGGTACTGCTCGTTGTCAACTGGCAAACAAACGATATCGTTCTCCTCTAAAAATGGGCACATTGACCCTGTGGGCCAGAAGTGGGACATCAACAAGAGGTGGTGTGGCATTAGCGGCCATCGTTGAGGAAATGATCCGGTTGGCGAACTCCACCTGGCTGAGGCATAGTACAATAAGCCCGGCCATATGAGCGTTCTTCATATTGGGAGTCCTCCTTTCCGTGTGATCGTGCTATAATATGCATGACCACTATCAACTATACAGGTTTGCTGATGGGTTTGTCAAGGTGCCTTTTGTTCCGTTTAAAAAACCTTTTGTTCTCTTTTAAAGATTACGCGAGGCGATTGACATTGCCTGTACAACCCTCTATACTAAAACTGGCCAAAACAGAACTTAGCTGCTGTGTCATTCTTAAACACAGCATGCTGAGGGGGCTTGTAATCGGTTCTTAACATTGCGGTGTGCGGAGTTTTCATCGCAATCAATTATGCTTGAACACATTTTGAAAGGCAGGATAGCTAAAAAGATGACCTATGTAATTACCCAGCCGTGTATTGGCGTGAAAGACGCCTCCTGCGTAGACGTTTGTCCGGTAGACTGCATTCACCCTTCGCAGAATGAAGAGGGTTTCGAGGAAGCGGAGCAGCTTTATATCAATCCTGATGAGTGTATTGACTGCGGCGCATGCGAGCCTGCCTGCCCGGTGACCGCTATTTTTGAGGAGTCTGCCGTTCCCGATGAATGGAAGAGCTTCATTAAGGTTAATGCGGATTTCTTTAAAGGCTAAGTAGGTCACCTGTACACTGTGTACGCCAGGCCCCGACTGCTGCTATTTTTCGCTTCATACTGTGGAGCGATACCTGGGGTAAGCATACATTCTGTGAGAAAAAATGTATGCTTACTTTCCTATCGTGTAGGATGCCTTTTTTTTATCTTTACACATTGTGATATAATAGATGTGCTACGTTTGAGCTGTATGCACACTCACACTACTTCTTATGGAGCAAACCCCTATGCCAATAACCCGACGCAAACGCGCCAACCCACCCGATCAGCCAGAGAATAATAATAATCTCACTGATCAAGCAGAGAACAGCCCGGAGGGTCTCGCGACAGGGAACTCGGCTGACACTCCTGCAACATCTGAAGAGACGGAGAACATTGCCGACGCTTCTGCTGCTACAGCACCTGAGCGCCAGGAACGTGTCCCCCCACAGCCCGTTACACCACCGTGATACTCTTGGCGATCCTCTGCATCTGGCATATAATCCCGGTTATACTGGTGCAGATGAGGCTCGCAGCGCTCTACTCCAGAAATTAGCCGCTGAAAGCAAAGCTGGAGGTCGTGCACGCTGCTGGAATTGCGGTTCGCTGGCTATTGTTTATGATCGTTGGAATACTCGTAGTAAGGCGTTTGGTGAAGTGGGCGTCGCGTTCTGCGAAATTTGTGGCGTGTGGAGCGTAATGTAATCACTTGAACCTCCTGGTATGGATGAGCCTCGGTGCTTCCCTTAAATGAGATATTGGGGATGCAACCAACATTTACCTCCCAACGTATATATGTGTGAGAAGGACCTCTTCAAATGCGTTGGAGAGGCAGTTTCTCTGTCGATAGATTTTTACTCTGAATGGCTCTCCAGTGAGCTTTCAGTTTTGATAGTTCTTAACCGTGAGGTTCGCTCATGTATAATCCAAGAAGTAATGGTCCCTTCGGCGGGAGTCCATTTGGCGGTCGCAATGCCTTTGGTTCTCGTTATCAGTATCAGACGATGGCTTCCGGCTATAGCGAGGTGCAGGCGAGTGGATTGATTGGGAAGGTCATGGGACTACTGGCTTTCTCTTTTATCTTTGCCTCTCTCGGCGCTTTTGTAGGCATCGCCTTCCTGCACCTTACATTCGGTACCTACCTGTTTGTGGCTATCGCAGGCCTGGTCGTCTTGATTGCACTGAATTTTCTGATTCAGAAGCCTGGTATCAACCTGTTCCTGCTCTACCTGTTTACGTTTCTGGAGGGCCTGTCTCTCTCGCCATTGCTCGGTGCTTATATCCAGACTGATCCTTATATCCTGGGTGAGGCGTTCCTGATCACTGCGCTGACTTCACTTGCTCTGGCGTTGTATTCCTGGACCACCAAACGTGACTTTACACACCTGGGGGATTACCTCTTCTTAGGGGTGATCCTGCTGCTTGTTGCTGGTATTGTAGGCATCTTTTTCCATTCGACGCTCTTCGCACTGATCATATCAGTAGTCGGTATCGCGATCTTCTCTGGCTATGTGCTCTATTATGTACAGCGTGCCAAGTATATGGCGGATACAATGCCCAATGCGATTGGCTTGACGGTCTCCATCTTCATCACAGTCTTGAATCTGTTCCTGTACATCCTGGAACTGCTCTCTATTCTGCAAGGCAACAATCGGCGCAGGTAATGCTCGTATATCCCGTAGAGGCATGCCTTGCGTGGATGCGTGGGCCTCGTGGGTGGCAGAGGGCATCCTCGCGAGCCCGATCGAGGCCCACGCATCCACGCAAGGCATGCCTCTACGGATGGGGGTTGACCCCCACCCGCCTCGTGGCGTAAACTGCGAGGGCATATTTCACTGGGATAGGAGCACAAACCAGGAATAGAACAAAAGGATTTGTTGTTTTCTCCAGTAGTATGTGATCCTGTTACCAGTCTTGCTGAGATACAGAACTATAATTTTGGAAGGTGAAAGAGAGATACCTATGAGCACACATGCAAATTTGTTTCACGTCGGCGATCAGGATTTCGATGCCAAAGTGCTGAAATCCTCGCATCCCGTGATCGTTGATTTTTGGGCTGCCTGGTGTGGCCCCTGTCGCAATATCGCTCCTGTTTTCGAGCGTCTGAGCAATGAATATCAGGGCAAACTGGGCTTTGCTAAAATGGATATCGACGAGCATGGCGAGACACCTAATCGTCTTGGTATTCAAGCTATCCCAACTTTGATGATCTTTAATAATGGTAGAGAGATTGGTCGCCTGGTTGGTCCACTGCCGAGCCGCTTGAAATCTGAGATTGATCGTGTACTTGCTGACAATGGTATAACCGTCGCATAAGGTTGAGCACGAATTGGCCCCAATTTGGGGTCAATTCACAATTTTGCCCTATTTCCCTCTCGACTCTTTCAACTTTTTGTGATATATTCTTCCCATGTTATGTGTTCGCTGATTTTCTGTTGTCTGGACATAAGGGGAACTGTATATGCCAACGTTGGAACGCTCAAATCCTTTACCTTTGTACTATCAATTAAAAGAGGTGCTTAAGCAGCAGATCCATGCCGGTCACCTGGCTCCTCATACCGCTATTCCTTCTGAACCGGAACTGGTGGCTCAGTATCACGTGAGCCGTGCCACTGTACGACAGGCGCTCACCGAGCTGGTACATGAAGGTCTGCTCTATCGCCAACATGGGCGCGGCACGTTTGTCTGTGAGCCTCGTGTTCAACAACGCACGCTGACTGAACTCTCAAGTTTGAGTGATGAACTCCGCCGTCGTGGCAAACGGCCAGGCGGTATGTTGTTTGTGAGCGAGCTGGTGCGTGGCTCTCAGACTGTTCGTGAACAACTTCGCCTGACAGATGAAGAACAGGTTGTCCGTCTAGAACGCTTGCGTACCGCTGATGATGCTCCTATCTCTTATGAGGTTGACTACTTGCCCTATCCTCGTGCTTCCAGTGTCTACCAGCGTGCGAAGGAGACGGCTGACGGTTCTCTCTACAATCTCATGGCCACCGAAGGACTCCATCCCTATATCGCTGAGCAGAGTATCAAAGCTGATACGCCATCCGCTCGTGAGGCCGAGCTGTTGCGCGTCTCTCCCACTACTGCCGGTGTACGACTGGCCTGTACAGTGTTCGACGATACCGGTGCACCGATCGAATACACGGAAGCTTTCTATCCGGGTGGTCAGTACGAGTTTCGTGTGACGTTGCGTGTGTCTAAGTAGGGCGCATATACTACCTATAAGTAGTTATTCTCTGTTGCTCGTCTCTCTAGAGTAGAAGAAGAGGGCGGAGCGTGCTATACTACGCAAGGACTAAAACTTGCTAAGTATTCTTAACAAGAAGCGCTTGATACCGCATAGAGGAGAATAGAGCCACCTATGGATGAAATGCAAGACGGAAGAAATACGGATAACAAAAATGCTATTCCGGTTCATTTTGTGGGCCGGAACGAACTGGGGCGTACAGACAGAAGTGATGCCGCTGAACATGACGAGGAGTTTTGGACTGCTAAGGGCATGGCTGCTGTAGAGCAGGAAAACTACGAGGAGGCAATCGAGGCTTTTGAACAGGCTGTACTGGTAGATCCTGATAATGCACGTGCTCATTATAATCTGGCCAGGGCCCGGCAGGCTATCCGGGACTATAATTTCGCCGCTGTTGACTATCTTCGGGCGATTGATCTGATGCCTCAATTGCTAGAGGCACATATCAATCTCGGTCACATTTATGGAGAACTTGGGCTATATAAGGATTCGCTAGAGGCTTTTCAGATGGCACTATCGTTAGCTCCTGCTAATGACGAACTGCATCAAAATGTGGGCGATGCTTATCTTCTCCAGGATATGTACCAGGATGCTATACAGTTTTATCGTCAGGCTCTTATCCTGAATCAGGAAAATGTTATGGCGGCTGGCAATCTACGCCAGACTCGTAGCAAGGTGAATGAACAACTTCGCCATCTTATGCAGTTAGAACAGCATCTGGATGATGATCCATCTGATCCTACACGTTACGCGGAGCTTGCTAGCAGCTATCTTGATATGCGTCGTTATGATTATGCACTCTCTCTCGTTAACCAGATGATCACTTTAGATCCTGATAATCGTGCGGGATATGATATGCTGGCTGAGGTTTACGAGCAGTTAGATGATAGTGATCAGGCGGCAGAAACGTACTCCAGGATAGTCGCTATAGACCCCGATGATGCTGAAGCATGGGAGCATCTTGGTGCCTGGCTTTCCTTACAAGGAAACTATGACGCCTCGATTGAAGCTTATTCCAAAGCAGTTCAACTTGATCCGCAACGCACTCCTGCTAGCTTTGGTTTAGCAGAGGTGTACTTTGATGCTGAACGCTATGAAGAGGCCCTCCCGGTCTATCAAGGGCTGGTGAAGAGAACTGATACCCTTTCTTCTGATGACCTGGCTAACGCTTATGCTGGACTGGCAGATACCTACAATGCGCTTGAACGCTATAATGAGGCTGTCGAGATAGCGGAGGCGTTGTTAGACCACTTTGAGAATGACGCGGAAGGGTATTATCAACTCGCTAATGCCTATGATGGCCTTGCTCGCTATGACGAAGCTATTGAGAATTACCAGATCGCTATCGATCTAGATGCTCTTAATGCTGGCTATCATAACGATCTGGCTGACACTCTACGCGAGGTGAAACGTTACGATGAAGCAATCGAAGCGGCTAAAAGCGCCAGGGCTATAGACCCATCCATGGTTGAGGCTTATGAAACCCTGGCACAGATTTATGAGGAAACTGGACGGCCAGATGACGCCGCCGCAATCATGCAACAGGCCAGAGATGTACAGGCTGCTTTAGACTGACTCCTGGATTTTGTGGTGACTTAACTGCCTGGTGCTTAGAAGAGGCACCAGGCCTGTATTTATTGCGGTGTTCTCTTCCCATGCCTGTTACACATCTTTCTCCTCACTATTGATGGGAGGGATAGTATCAATCCTTACTTCTAACTCCTCCTGTAGACCTTTGCATTGTGATTTCTTCCCCGCAAATTCCTATTCTAGCGTTGATAGAAGTGATGGTTAATGATATACTCTAGTGAACAATGGAGAGATAATCGCTTTGCCTGGTGCATGGGTTCAGTCATACAGGCCAGTAGTGTCTCGAGTGCACTCAACAGGCTCTTGCTAGTTTAAATGGGGATAGCAGTTTAAGTATGGCACCTACTCAAGATTATGACTATCATGTAGCCCTCTCTTTTGCGGGAGAAGATCGTGATAAGGCTGATTCTCTGGCCAGGATATTGCGTGTCCGTGGCGTCAAGGTCTTCTACGACAATTATGAAAAATCTCTTTTATGGGGCAAAAATTTATATGTTCACCTTAGTGATGTTTATCAATATAAAGCCCGCTATTGTGTTATGTTCCTTTCTCTGCATTATGCTACAAAGTTGTGGACGAATCATGAACGTGAAGCTGCCCAATCTCGTGCCTTCCGCGAAAACAAAGAGTATATTCTCCCTGTACGTCTGGATGAAACTGCTATTCCTGGGATGCCTTCAACTGTTGCCTATCTAAGCCTGCCTCCTGAGACGATCGAGACGATTGCAGATGCTATTGTCGAAAAGTTAGTCATGGATGGAATATCCCTGGAGCCTTTGCGTACTACACAATTATATACATCTGCTGAGGTCGTATCCACTACAACTACTCATCTGGAAAGTATTTCTACACCTGCTCAGGATGTTCCTGCAGGAGAAAAGAAAGAGGTATTAGAGTCAGTTCCGGCGATCGAGATTCTTGAGCGTGTAGTTGGAGTACGAAATACTATTTCGGTGAAAGCTATAGATACGCCTGCAAGGTTGAAGGAAGCTGGTGCGTGGACAGACAAAGCTCTGGTGGCTGTCCAGGAAGAAGATTATGAGAAAGCTGCCGAAGCTTTTGAGCAATCCGTGGTAGTAAGCCCCAATAATGCTCGTGGTCGCTATAATCTGGCATTAGCAAGGCAGTATCTGGGAGACTATGAGATGGCTATAGCTGGCTATCGTCGAGCTATTGATCTGGATCCGCAACTTATTGATGCCCATATCAATCTAGGCAATCTTTATGCTGAGCTTGGTATGTTCACAGAATCCTTAGAGACGTTGCAACTGGCGCAAGAGTTAGCACCTGATAACGATGAGATTGCTCTAAGCGTTGCAGATGCTTATCGCGCTCAAAATCTTTATCAGGATGCTATTCAGGCCTATCGTCAGGTACTTATCCTTAATCCAGCGAGCACTGTAGCCGTCGAGAATTTGAAGGATGTTCGTGAGAGGGTCGCTGACCAGCTAAGTCGTGTTATAGAGCAAGAACGAAAAATAGATGCGGACCCTGGGAGTGTCTCTCTTTATGCTGAACTTGCGAGCTTTTATCTGGATATGCGTCGCTACGATGATGCTCTCGCGATGGCTAATCAGGTACTGGCACTCGATCCCGACAATCGTTCCGGCTATGATGGTCCTTACAAGGGCGCAATGATGAGGCGATTGATGCCTACTCTCGGGCTATTGAACTGGACCCGCAGCGTGTCACCTCTCGCTTCAGCCTGGCGGAGGCCTATCTCGAAGCCGAGCGCTATGAAGATGCTCTTGCTGTCTATCGGGGACTGGTTGAGAGTGGCGAAAGTGGTCTGCTCCAGGGCGATGACCTGGCTGCTGCTTATGCTGGTCTCGCTGATACCTATAATTCTTTGGAACGCTATGATGAGGCCATTCAGACCGCGAAGACCTTGTTGGAGCGTTTTGAGGATGACCCGGAAGGATATTATCAGCTTGCTACAGCTTATGATGCGCAAGACAACTACGAGGATGCCATTACGAACTATCAGAACGCCATCGATAGTGATCCGCTCAATGCTGATTACTACACAGGCTATCTCCATGGATCCCTCCCTGGTTCTTGCCTACGAGACGCTTGCGCAGATCTATACGGAGACCAATCGCCCGGATGATGCCGCTGAGGCGTTGACTCAGGCGAATGCTCTGCGCTCGATGAACGAAATTTAGAGTGAACGTGCCTCCGGTCCCTGCCCCGAGGCTTCTACGCTGTTGCCGACGTTGGCCGGGTCCCAACCGAAAGCTGTTGGTATCCCGGTCAAGTTCACAGCCACATTTCCTCAGCGCCTCTGGCGCTTCGCAAACCTGTGTGTGGATGGCGGGGTTGGCAGCCCCAGAGTCTTGCTTCTTCTCTATCGCGTCGGCAAATTCCTCTAAATCACCGAGCCGCTGCTGAATATGATCGTAGAGTAGATCCCGATTGATCGTGCTGGGATCATGCACCAGTGAGTCGCGCAGGTTTGTCAACACTTCCAGGCGATATGCCAGCGGACGCGGAATGATCTGTTGATTGGCCACGATACTGAGCAATTCATGAAATCCCTCTGGACGACGAAGTCCAAATGAAGCCACGAGTGTGTTACATAGGTGCAGGCACGACTCGATTGCAAGCTGCAAGTATCGCTCCGCCAGCCCATACACCCGGTAATTGGTGATAAACTCTTCGCGTTGCGTCTGCCCCAGATCGCGTAGAATCTGTATCGCTTCTCTCAATTGCTTGAGCTGTCCCTGTACGACTTCCTTGTCTATCGGTAACATCTGCCCATATAAACGCCGACTCAATGCCTGATTCTGAATCTCATCAAATTTCTTGAAATCCAGGTAGTCCATCACAGCCTTTGTCTCAAATGATATGCGTTGCTTCTCGTCTCGACTGAAAAGGATCTGCCCGTATTTGATGACCTGCAGTTTGAGTAGCAGCGATGCCTGGTTCAGGATGACTACATCAATAGTATCCGATTCCAGTCGCTTTGCCAGTTCGCTGAAAAAGTAGAGCTGGTAATCGAGAAAATGGTCTGCTTTGATCTGATCCATTAGCAAGATGGCAATGTCAACGTCGCTGATATGACCGAATGAGGTACGATTTGAGAGCGAACCTGCGAGGTAAGCGGCATTCACAGGACTTTGAGCGAAGAGCTGATTGAGTCGAGACTGCTTTTCGAATAAGTTCATCAACGATCTCCGAGAAAACCCTGGACCTATCCCAGGCCGTTGGAATGTGCAATGAAGTTTCCCTTCGGAACCAGATGGTTCTTCTAGTAACTATACCACAAAAAATTCATCTCTGCGGCCTTTCCGCTTACTGATTATGTCACGAAAAACCATATTCGGAAAGTGACATATTCCTCCCTGATCTATCGAACTTGCTAGCCTTCTACCCACTCCTCGCCATTGGTGGCGACTTCTTTTTTCCAGATGGGGACCGTACTCTTGAGGGTATCGATAATATAGCGGCATGCATCAAATGCTTTCTGTGATAATCGTGTGTATCTGTTGTTGCGCCATCTCTTCATACACATCATACTCAAGATAGTGTACCTGTTTGCCGCGTGCATTATCGCGTACCACGCCCTCGAAGACAACAATGCCTCCCACACTGGGATGGCTCACTGTCGCTACCAACGCATCACGATCTAGCGGCTCACGTGTAAGCTGAATAAATGGTTCCATCAATCCATCACTTCCTGAAATGTTCCGCCCCCCATCGGCGGTATAAACACGATCTCATCATCTTCGTGCAACTCTGTCTCAACGTCCACATAGCGCCGATTCACAGCACTAAGACAACGCTGCATAATTGGTTGCAGATCCGGGTAGCGTGCCAACAATTCCGCGCGCACAGTGGCGACACTGGCTCCCTCAGGCATATTCAGTTCCTCTTCGCCCTGTCCCACGATATCGCGCAATGATGCAAAATAACGAATACGAATTTTCATGGACTGAGTATATCACACTGAATGGCCAAAGTGTCGTAACGTTTCTTCGTAACGATTAGGAGACGTGGATGTGCTACACTACATATATCAGGTCACTGAACTTGCGGAGGCGAATGCCGAGGAGGATGAATGCTTTATGGCAGCCCGTGAAGTGGGTGGCGATTTCTATGATTTTCTTTATTTTGATGACGGACAGCTCGGCCTGGTCATTGGCGATGTGACCGATAAAGGGGTACCCGCTGCCCTTGTTATGGCTACAGTACGTAGCATGATCCGCTCTGCTGCTGTAGGAGAAGTTAAGTATCAGGCAGACGTACCTGTACTTATTCAGGTACAGGCTTCAAAGAATGACCTTGTGGTGCGTATTAATCCCTCTACCTCTAACCTTACATCTGCTACAATATATCAGGGCAGATTTTCCTCTATATTCGCTGACGTAGCGAATCCACTAACAATTATAAGGATTTAAATATTAGCATGGCTACGCATCCTGCATATGATGCCATAGTTATCGGGGCGGGACCAAACGGTCTGGCTGCAGCTATTACATTAGCACAGGCCGGTCGCTCTGTATTGGTTTTCGAGGCGAAGGATACTGTCGGCGGCGGCTCCCGCTCGATGGAACTGACTTTGCCCGGCTTTGTGCACGATATCTGCTCAGCTATTCACCCTCTTGGCCTCAACTCTCCCTTTTTCCGTGCATTGCCTCTGGCACAGTATGGTCTGGAGTGGATTCATCCTCCAACCCAGCTTGCCCATCCTCTTGACGATGGTAGTGCCGGGCTGCTCGAACGTTCTATAGAAGCAACCAGTGCGACGCTTGGCCCTGATGCCGCCGCCTACAATCAGTTTATGACCCCGCTTGTCGCTGACTGGCCCCTGATAGAACATGCCTTCCTGGGACCTTTACGTTTGCCTCCGCTCTTCCACCATCCCTTTGCACTTGGTCGCTTTGGCCTCTCCGCGCTGCGCTCGGCACAGAGTCTGGCCAGGCAACTCTTTAGAGGTGAGCGTGCGCGTGCTATTTTCGCTGGTATGTCTGCACACTCGATGTTGTCTCTCGACCAGTCAACCAGCGCTGCTGCTGCCATGTTACTTGGTGTGATCGGACATGTGATAGGCTGGCCTTTTCCGCGCGGTGGCTCGCAAAAAATTGTAGATGCCCTCGCCGCCCATCTGCATACTCTTGGCGGTGAAATCGTGACCGGAGTAGAAGTCAAATCAATCGATGCATTGCCGCCAGCACGCGCCTTGCTCTTTGATGTCACTCCTCGCCAATTGATTCGCATAGCGGGCGATCACCTGTCAAACGGCTACAAACGCGCTCTCCAGCGTTATCGCTATGGCCCTGGTGTTTTCAAGATTGATTATGCCCTCGATGGTCCCATCCCCTGGAAAGCTGAGGAGTGTCTACGCGCCGCCTCTGTACATCTCGGAGGAACGCTGCCGGAGGTTGCAGCTTCTGAATACCAGGTTACCCATGGACAACATCCCGAGAAACCTTTTGTACTGCTGGCCCAACAGAGCCTCTTTGATGAAACACGCGTTCCAGCGGGAAAACAGACGGTCTGGGCATACTGTCACGTACCTAATGGCTCGACGCTCGATATGACGGGACGAATCGAAGCTCAAATTGAGCGTTTCGCACCCGGCTTTCGCGATTGTATCCTGGCCCGCCATATCACCAATCCTGCCGCCCTGGAGCGCTATAATGCCAACTATATTGGTGGCGATATTAATGGTGGTATACAGGATCTCTGGCAATTTTTCACGCGTCCGACGATCCGTCCTGTGCCATATACGACTTCGGCAAAAAATATCTTCATATGTTCTTCATCAACTCCTCCAGGGGGTGGTGTGCACGGTATGTGCGGCTACTTTGCGGCTCAGGCTGCTCTACGCTCGGTTCTTAGTACGTAATCTACCACTCGGCCAGTTTCCAGATCTCAGGCTGCACGGCTCCGGCCTCGACGCCGATCTCTGCATAGATGCTTACAGCACGCTTTAAGTGGATCATTGAGTCTTCAGCGCGCTTTGCGTCATGCAGCAGATCGGCCATATTACTGTGTAGAGCCGCTTCGCGATGGCGATCCCCTTGCGCTGTACTCAGTGCCAGTGCAGCTTCTGTCAGCTCTAGTGCACGCTCGATAGCTCCATTTGCCTTATAGACCAGCGTCAGGTTGTTGAGCGCGGCTGCTCGAATACTCGGATCGTTCAAGTTATCTGCGAGGGCAAGACTATGTTCCAGGTGATAATGCGCTCGCTCTATATCTCCCTGACTGCTGGCGAGGATGCCCAGCATATTGTGTGCCTGTGCCAGTGCGTGTGTATCATTGGCAACTTCTGCCAGCTCCAGCGCCTGTTGCGCAAGGTCCAATGCTTGTTTGATCTGGCCGCTATGATGAGCTGCCAGACTCCAGTCAGCATAGATCCTTGCTCGTTCATCGGTTGGACCTGCTTCACCGGG
>WNFX01001767.1_pt1 | contig 22078 bp, 19 predicted proteins | sample 5400111 | NCBI WGS metagenome assembly WNFX01 (sample SAMN13153363, study PRJNA577476) | soil metagenome | isolation source: 40 cm soil or saprolite under grassland replicate 1 | place: USA:California | collected 2016-06-15 | reverse complement strand
CCGATAGCCAATAGCCAATAGCTGTTTCTACTGCCCCGCCGCCTCCCACTGCTGGCGACTCATCACCGCGATCGGCTCGAGCTTCTTGCTGCGCAGTGCCGCGTTCAGACCGGCCAGCTCCCGCGTCGCCCAGGCGTCGAAGTCCCGCTGCACGTCGCCCAGCTCCCGCGCCAGCGCGTCGGCACGCTCGATCTGCGTCTGCGACGGGCCACCATCGTAGAACACGATGTTGCTGTACAGATCGGTGAGATTTTCGCGCAGGCGCTCCTCACCCGTAATCATCCCGCCCTCTTTCGTCGCGACGATCTTCTTGCGCAGCGAGTCCACCACGCCGGACGCGGCCCGCAGGCGGCGCGTGAGCGCGTCAGTGGCGGGCAGCTTGGTCGCGCGATCGTCGAGCGCCTGGCGCACACTGTTCATCCGCTCGACCGCGAACGTCATGTCGCCCAGCGTCCCTTTGATCTTCAGCGCCAGGTCGAGCGCCGCCTGACGCTCCGCCTGGGTGTGGGTTGCGCGTGGATCCGGCACCAGCACGAGCTGCGTCGTGTAGGTCGAAGTATCCTTCGTCAACTTGAGAGTGTAGGTCCCCGGCAGGACGCGCGGGCCAAACGCCGCACCGAACGCGGCGCTCGCCGCGGGCGGCACGCGCGGCGGCTCCAGCCGCATCGACCACGTCACGCGATTCAGGCCGCGGCGTTTGCTCGTCGGCATCGTGCCGAGCAGCTTGCCGCTCGCGTCGAACACCTCGAGCTTCATGTCGCCGAAGATGTGCCGGCGCCGCTGGTAGTAGGTGATCACGGCGTCGCCGGGGGGATTCGGCCCGACGTACATCGCGTCGCCGTTGGCCCAGCCACCGCCCGCCTGCAGGCGCTGCGCCGTCGGGCGTCCCGGCAGAAACGCGACGGCGCTCGCGAGCAGCTCCGGCGTCAGCGCCCGCAGCGGCGAGATGTCGTCGACGATCCAGATCCCCCGGCCGTGCGTCGCGATCACGAGGTCGTGGTCGCGCGGATGAATCGCCAGATCGCGTACGGCGACGGCCGGCAGATCGCCGCCCTTGTAGTGCGCCCATTGCTTCCCGCCATCCACCGAGATCCACAGTCCCAGCTCGGTCCCCAGGAACAGCAGGTTGGGATTGACCAGGTCTTCCTTTATGACGTGTGCATAGCCGCGCACGGGGCTGTCCGGGGCGACCAGCGGCGTCCACGTCGCGCCGAAATCGGTCGACTTGTAGGCGTAGGGCCGCATGTCGCCGAAGGTGTGCGCGTCGAACGTGGCGTAGACCGTGCCCGGGGCGAAATGGCCGGCTTCCACGGACGAGACCCACGCGTTCTTCGGAAGGCCCCCCCCCGTGATATTGCCCACCGCGTTCGTCCACGTTTTCCCGCCGTCGCGCGTGACTTGCAGGTTCCCATCGTCGGTGCCCGCCCAGATCACCTGACCATCTTTGGGCGACTCGACGATCGCATAAATCGTGGTGTGCATCTCGGCCGCGGAGTTGTCGATGGTGACGCCGCCCGACTGCTCCTGTTTCTGTTTCTGCGGGTCGTTCGTCGTCAGATCGAGAGAGATGCGCTCCCAGGTCTGCCCAAAATCGCGTGACCGGAACAGGACCTGCGCACCGATGTAAATCGTGCCCTTTTGCGTGGCGCTGATGTGAATCGGCGTGTTCCAGTTGAAGCGCAGTTTTTTCTCCTGATAGCGCGGCAACGGCCGAATGTTGCGCGCCTCGTGCGTCTTGCGATTGACGCGCGCGATCTCCCCGCCCTGGTACTCGGCGTACAGATAGTCGGGATCAGTGGGGTCGGCGAACATCCAGAAGCCGTCGCCGCCGTACATGTTCTCCCACTGGTGATTCGTGATCCCGCCCGGGTACTCCGACGGCCCCACCCACGAGCTGTTGTCCTGCAGGCCGCCATACACGTTGTACGGCCGCGCCATGTCGACGCTGACGTGGTAGAACTGCGACACCGGCAGGTTCTCGTTTTTCACCCACTTGTTGCCGGCGTCATACGAGAACCACAGGCCGCCGTCGTCGCCCGTAATCAGGTGATCGGTATCGTTCGGATCGACCCAGACGTCGTGGAAGTCACCGTGCGCGCCGCCCGAGATGCCGCTGAAGCTCTTGCCACCGTCGGTCGAGACGATGAGCCCGCCGTCAGGCTTGTAGACACGATCGGGATCGCGCGGATCGACGATCAGATTCGCGAAGTAGAACGGCCGCCAGATCATGTTCTGGCTGCGGTCGAGCATCTGCCATGTCTTGCCGCCGTTCTCGGAGCGATACAGCCCGTTCAGCGGTGGCACCGCTTCGATGAAGGCGTACACGATATCCGGCTTGGATGGCGCGACGCTCACGGCCACGCGGCCCCATGGCTTCGGGGGGAGCCCCGACGCGCTGGTTGACGTCAGCTCGGTCCAGGTCGCGCCGCCATCGGTGCTCTTGAACAGTCCGGAGCCACTCCGTGCCGTGTCGCTCTCGCCGCCTGAGCGGAACGTCCAGCCCCGACGGCGGAAATCCCACATTCCGGCATACAGAGTCTTGGGATGCGACGGATCCATCGTCATCATCGAGCAACCGGTCGAGGGGTTGGCACCCTTGAGGACTTTGGCCCACGTCTTGCCCCGGTCGGTCGTCTTGTACACACCCCGGTCGTCGCTGTCGCTCCACAGTTTGCCGGGCACGCAGACGTACACCGTGCTGGTTTCGTTGGGGTCGACGAGGATCTTCACGATGTGCTCGGACTCGCGCAGCCCCATGTTGGTCCAGTTGTCACCGCCGTCGTCCGACCGGTAGATGCCGTCGCCAATGGACACGCTGTTGCGCATCCACGATTCGCCGCTGCCGACCCAGATCACTTTGGGGTTCTTCGGATCGATCGTCACCGCGCCGATTGATTGGATCGGCTGCTTGTCGAAGACGGGCTTGAACGTCGTGCCGCCGTTCGTCGACTTCCACACGCCGCCGCTCGCCGCGCCGACGTAGATCGTGAGCCGCGCCCCACCCGGCCCCTCGTGCACGGCGTCGAGCGCCGCGATACGCCCACTCATCGCCGCCGAGCCGATGTTGCGCGCGCCGAGGCCCGAAATGGTTTCCGAATCCACCTTGACGGCCGGTTGCTGGGCGATCAGAAGCAACAGGAGAGCGTTCATGGGCGCGTCCCTCCTCCCGGCCGTGTGAACCGCGTGTTTTCGAGCGGTACGTTGGCCTCGATCTTGTCGTATGTGATTTTCGAGCGGTCCTGGCTGCTGCTTCCCTTCGGTCCGGACTCGGTCGCGAACGGCAGATAGACGCCGGCGACCTGCTTGTAGTCGCCGAGCGACGTTTCGTATTCCTGCGGTGCGCCGCGGATCATGCGCTGCGTGTCGATGCGGATCGGGACGTAGTACTCGGTGTCCAGATAATAGAAGCTGACGTCGCCGTTGGTGCGCGTGACCTTGAGCTTGTAGGCGTCGCTCCCCTCGATCTGCTCCAGTCCCTGGAACTCGACGCGATTGCCTTTCGCCTGATAGTTCACCAGCGGGCCGTCGAAGTCGGCATCGTCGAGAATGCCGTGCATCTCGTCCTCACCGAGCGACTCGGGATCGCGCTTGCCGTTCCAGGGCTCGATCTTCCACCCGCTCTGACCATCATAGGCGTTGATGCCCGTCATGCCTTGCAGCGAAAACTCTTCGCGCACGCTGTTGGGGCGCTTGTTCTCCTGCACGACGACCGCCTCGAAGCCGCCGCCCCCGGTGAACTTCCCGGTGCGGCGCAGCGTCTGGATCGCCTGCATCCGGTCCATCCCGCCCGACGCCTGGATGTATTTGGCGATGAGACTGTCCGCCGACTGAGCAGCGAGCGGCGTCGCGCACAACGCGAATGCCGCGAGGGAAAGAGCAACGATCGGGCGCTTCATGCGAAAGAGCTCCTGTAGCGGGACGGAGAAAATACGCACCTGTCGCGCCCTTGCAACCTGAGGCGTACTTTCCCGCTATGAAGTATCCCAATCTGACTGTACTGTCGCACCCGCTGATCCAGCACAAGCTCACGATCCTGCGCGACAAGCGCACCAGCACGCGCGACTTCAAGCTGCTCGTGAACGAGATCGCGATGCTGATGGCATACGAGGTCACGAAGGACCTGCCGCTCGAGTCCGTCGAGATCGAAACGCCGCTCGAGAAGACCACCGGCCGCCAGGTGGCGGGGAAGAAGCTGACGCTGGTCCCGATCCTGCGCGCCGGCCTGGGGATGGTCGAAGGGATCTCGCAGCTCATCCCCTCCGCGCGCGTCGGGCATATCGGGCTGTACCGCAATCACGACACCCTCCAGCCGGTGGACTACTACTTCAAGATTCCCTCCGGCGAGGCGGACCGCTCCTTCTTCCTGCTCGACCCCATGCTGGCCACCGGGGGGTCGGCGGTCGCCGCCGTCAGCGCCCTGGCCCGCGCCGGCGCCCCGTTGCAGCGCATCCGCTTTCTGTGCCTGGTTTCCGCTCCGGAAGGCGTCAAGGCGATGCTGGCTGCCCACGCCACCGTCCCGATCTACACCGCCTCGCTCGACCGCGAGCTCAATGCCAAGGGCTATATCCTCCCCGGCCTGGGGGACGCGGGCGACCGCCTGTTTGGCACCAGATAGGGCCAGCCGACGTAACCCTTTTGTCGTCCCCCGTGTCCCATCTGTAGTTACGAGCCCAGACCGTCACCTCGGAGCGCCGTGGACGAATCACAGCTTATTGCCCGCGTCCGCGCCGGGGATGGCGCCGCCGAGCGCGCGCTGTATGACACGCATGTGGACCGCGTGTACCGCCTGGCCTTCCGGCTCGCGGGCGACGATGCCCTCGCGCAGGATTTCACCCAGGAAACGTTCATTCGGGCGTTCGACCGGCTCGGCTCGTTCCGCGGCGATGCGGCCTTCTCGACGTGGCTGCACACGATCACGACGACCGTCGTGCTCAACGGGCTGCGCAAGGTGAAGCGGTTTCGCCAGCGGGAAGCGGACATCGATGACGCGCACGACGTCGGCACGACGCAGCGGCACGCGGAGCCCGATCTGAAGCTGCGGCTCAAACAGGCGATCGACGATCTGCCGGAGGGTTACCGCACGGTGTTCGTGATGCACGATGTCGAGGGCTATACACACGAGGAGATCGGCGCCGTCCTGGGCGTCGAGACCGGCACGTCGAAGGCACAGCTGTCGCGCGCGCGGGCAAAATTGCGCGTGGCACTGTCAGACTTCGCAGGAGAGTGGGTGCAATGATGGACCAGCATGAAGATCCCAAGTTCGAGCAGTGGCTGAAGGACGCGGCACGCACCACGTACCACGCACCACGCACCACACCCCGTGAGGAGCTGTGGGCGCGGATCGAGGCGGCGCGGCGCGCCAAGCACGTCATCGAGCTGCGGCCATGGATGCGCTGGGCCGTGGCGGCCGCCGCGTTGCTCGTCATCGGCATCGGCATCGGCCGATGGTCGGCGAATCGTTCCGCAGTCACCAACAGCGCCGTCGTCGCCTCCGCTGCGGATTCCACGGCCGAGCTGGTGTATGAAGTTGCCGCCACGCAGTACCTGTCGCGCACCGAGGCGTTTCTGACCTCGTTCCGCAGCGACGCGCGGCGTGGCGCGAACGCCGCCCGCTTCGCCGCGCAGGCGCGCGACCTGTTGACCACCACGCAGTTGATGCTCGATTCGCCGGCGGGCGACAATCCGCGTTTCCGCCCCCTGCTGGAAGACCTCGAGCTGGTGCTGGTACAGATCTCCCAGCTCGGCGCCCGGGGTGCGGCGAACGAAACCGATCTCATCCGGCAAGGCATGAACCAATCCAACGTGTTGCCCAAGCTGCGTTCGGCGATTCCCGCGGGACCCGTATCGGCGCGCAACCAAGGAGCACTCTGATGTCGTTCCTGTCCCTCTTGCTCGCCGTCACCACGCTCGCGCAGGATTCCGTCGCGCCCGCGCCGGCCCGTAAACATCGGCGCGCGCCCATTGTCACGATCGCGCCGATGACGATCGAACCGATGATGATCGCCCCGATGACGGCGATCACACCGATGACGGCGATCGCACCGATGACGATCGCGATACCTGATCTCCAAGCGGCCACCACCGCGCTCGCGATGGCGCAGCCGGACCTGCAGGCACTGGCGCAGCAGCTGCAGTTTGCGGTGACAGCCATCGCGCCCATCGCCGTGGCTGGTGACGATTGGAACTATGAGGATGAGGATCAGGATCAGGGGGAGCCCGCGGACTCCCTCTACAACGCCGGCCGGCGAGCGCTCAACCGCAATCGCTACCAGGATGCGGTCACGGCGTTCGGGCAGGTATTCACCCGCTATCCGCGTTCCGGGCGCGCACCCGAGGCCCTGTACTGGTCGTCATTCGCGCTGTATCGCACCGGCGACACAAAGAACTTGCAGTCGGCGGTCAGCCAGCTGGACCGGTTGCGCCAGAACTATCCTGATGCCGCCGGTCGCGATGCCGAGAACCTCGCGGCGCGAATCGACGGCGTGCTGGCGCAGCGCGGCGACGCGGCAGCGGCCCAGCGCAATCAGGCGCGCGCCGACTCCGCCCGTTCCTCGCGAGGTCGCGCATCTACGAGACCAAGAGCGAGTGACCGCGTTCGCGACCGCGATCCCGGCAACGACGAGGTACCGCCCAACTGCGAGGGCTACGGCGACGACGACCCGCGGATGATCGCGCTGGGGGCCTTGCTTCAGATGAACGCCGAGAGTGCGATCCCCATCCTGCGTGATGTCATGAAACGGCGGGATCCATGCTCCGAGATCATGCGGCGCAAGGCGGTGTTCATCGTGTCGCAAAAGCGCAGCGATGAAACCGCCAAGATTCTCCTTGACGCAGCCCGCCAGGACCCGGACCGGGAAGTACGCCAGCAGGCCGTGTTCTGGCTCTCGCAGGTTCCGGGCGAAGAAACGGTCGCGGCGCTCGACTCGATTCTCAGCGATCCGAAGACAGATCAAGACACTCAGGATCAGGCGATCTTTGCGCTTTCTCAGCACCGCAGCCCGCGCGCGGGGGCCATTCTGCGCGCCTTTGCTGAGCGCGCTGATCGGCCGCTCGAGCTCAGGAAAAAGGCGGTCTTCGGGCTGTCGCAGAACCGCTCCGCCCAAAACGCGCAGTTCCTAAAAGATCTGTTCAAGAAGGTCGACAATGACGAGTTGAAGGAGCACATCATCTTCTCGTTGTCGCAGATACGCGATGAGACCAATTACCGCTGGATGATGGACATCGCGCTCGATGAGAGTGAGAACATCGAGATCCGTAAGAAGGCACTGTTCTGGGCCAACCAGGGAGGGAATAAGGCAGACATCGCCGACCTCGTCAGGCTCTACGACAGCATGAAGAACCCCGAAATGCGGGACCAGTTGATCTTTCTATACTCCCAGCGCAGCGAAGACACCGCGCTCGACAAATTGTTCCAGATCGGCAAGACCGATCCCGACCGCGAGCTCCGCAAGAAGGCCATCTTCTGGATCGGCCAGTCACACAGTCCGCGGGCGGCGCAGTACCTCCAGGAGCTGATCAACCAATGAAAACACGTGCGTGGTGCGTCGTGCGTGGTGCGTGGTTGCTCGTGCTCGCGAGCAGCGCAGCCGCACAGACTTTGGAGCAGCGCGTCGCGAAAGCTCCAGATGGGAGCGTACGGTTCAGCTTTGCCGCCAAGCCCGGCGTCTACGGCAACGGCCGCAACATGATCAGCTGGGATTGCGACAAGGGGAATTGCCACAATCGCCAGGTCGACGGGAATTGGGACGACCACGATGAATGGGACACGCCCTGCGACTCGGGGCCGGTCCGCGTCGCGCTCACCACGCGCAGCGGGCGCATCACCGATCTCCGGGTCTACGTCGGCGGGGAGTGGCGCGCCAACGCCTCGGCTAGCGATCTCGGGACGGTCGGCACCAAGGACGCCACCAGCTTTCTGCTCTCCCTGGCGACACGCGATGAATCCCACGCCGCCGAGCAGGCGATCTTCCCCGCCGTGCTCGCCGATAGCGTCACGATCTGGCCCGACCTCTTGAAGATCGCGCACGCGGACAACGTGTCGCGGAAGGTGAAGCGCTCGGCCGTCTTCTGGCTGGGGCAGGCGGCGGGGGACGCCGCCACGCGGGGCCTGACCGACCTCGTCGATGACAATGGGGCGGACCACGAGGTGCGCGAGACGGCGGTCTTTGCCCTGTCACAGCGCCCCAGGGACGAAGGCGTCCCCGCCCTGATCCGCATCGCCAAGCAGAATCGCGATCCCGAGCTGCGGCGCAAGGCCATCTTCTGGCTCGGCCAGTCGGACGATCCGCGCGCGCTAAGCTTGTTCGAGGAGTTGCTGACACGCCCCTGAGTATCTTGTGGCATGCCATTCTGGACCGGACGGCGTGCCCTTGGCGGAATTGTCCTTGCGATCATTCTGATCGCGCTCGGATGGGCGGCGGTGGTGGTCGCGGTGGCCGTCCACGCCGCCCGCGATGAAGCCACCGGCGCCGATGCCATCGCGGTCCTCGGCGCTGCCCAGTACAACGGCCGCCCCTCTCCCGTTTTTCGCGCTCGACTCAATCACGCCGCCGCCCTGTACCAACGGGGACTGGCCCCCGTCGTCCTGGTCACCGGAGGCGTCGGCGCGCGCGATACGCTCAACGAAGCCAACGTCGGCCGCGATTATCTGGTGCGACTCGGCCTGGCCGGCGATGCGGTCGTGCCGCTCGCCGGCGGAGCCGACACCTACGCGTCGATCGATCAGGTACGGCACTGGTTCGATGGAAAGGAGAGCCGCCGCGTCCTGCTCGTGAGCGACGGCTTTCATATGCTGCGGTTGCAGATCATCGCGAGACGCCTCGGCCTGGTGCCCTTCACGTCGCCCGCCACCGGCTCGCCCATTCACGCCAACGTGCGCCGCAACACCGGGTATCTGTTCGCCGAAGGGTTCAAAGTCCCGTTTACCTGGCTGTTCCAGCACTAAACAACGGAGTGCGTCATGCAGCTCGCGAGTAAGCGAATTCACAGCGGGCGGGTCATAAATCTTGACGTGGACGCGGTGCGCTTTCCGGACGGCTCGACGGGAGAGCTGGAGATCGTGCGGCATCCGGGCGCCGCCGCGGTCGTTCCCTTCGCCTCAGATCCGCGTGGCGACGATCCGACGGTGCTGCTCATCCAGCAGTACCGGTACGCCACGAATGGATCGTTGCTCGAGATCCCGGCAGGGCGCCTGGATCCGGGCGAGGACCCGGAGGGGTGCGGTCGACGGGAGCTGCTCGAGGAGGTCGGTGTGACAGCGGGGCACCTGGAGCGTCTTACTACTATATGGACAACACCTGGCTTCACCGACGAGCGGATTCACCTGTTTTGGGCATCCGAGCTCAGCGCCGGCAAACACGCACGCGAGCCGGACGAATTCATCGAAGTCATCCCAAAACCGCTATCCGAGGCGCTGCAGCTGGTGCGCAGCGGGGTGATAACTGATGCAAAGACTGCCCTTAGCCTGCTCTTCGTGGCTGGTTTCATCCTGGAGCATTAGTCCACGCCGTTCTTCGGATCTAGATCGAATGTGGAATTGCGTCGTCCCCAGGCTGGGACAATTATTTCCCAACTCGCACGCCGCTGCGAATCGCAATCACTTGTGTGGTAATGGGTTAGTCAACCAGCCTAGGAGGCACGATTTGTGCCGAGGCCTCATAAGGTGAGTCAGGTCAGGCGTTTTCCTGTTCCCGTTCGAAACACAAGGGTACTCATGCCGACCACACTGAAGCATCCAAGTCCCGCCGTCGATTCGCAGCGAGCGTTGCAGCGCGAAGCGCTGCACGACCTGGATGATGGGCAGGTTGTGATGAGTCACTTGGCCGGCGAGCCGCAGGCCTTCGGCACGCTGGTGGACCGTTACCAGACCCGCCTCCTCAATTTCGTCAATCGCACCATCGGTGACCGCGAGCGGGCTGAAGACCTCGTCCAGGAGGTTTTCATCCGGGTCTTTCGCCATCTGCATCGTTTCGATCAGACCAAGAAATTCTCGACCTGGATCTACACCATCGCGTCCAACCTCGCGAAGAACGAGCTGCGCAACCGCAGCCGCAATCCGTTGGTGCTGTTCCAGACCATCAAGAAGAATTGGGAAGCGGATCATCGGCCGCTGCAGTTCGAGGACACGACCGCGCGTCCCGACGATCTGTACCGCAAACGGTTCTTGAAGGATGCGGTGGATCAATGCGTCCAGCGGCTGCCGGAACACCACCGGGAGGTGTTCGTGCTCCGCGAGCTCGAGGGAAAGAGCTACCAGGAGATCGCTGAAATTACCGGGTGCAACCTGGGGACGGTGAAAAGCCGCTTGAATCGGGCACGAAACAGCTTCGCCCAGCTCATCGGCCCCGCCCTCGTTTAGCCATAGCCCCGCCGCAACAGCCCCCCCCCGGCTGCGGAACACCCCGTGGCCGGCGGTGGTACATTTGCACCATGCAGTGCACCGAGTTCTTGGAGCGACATAGCGAATTCCGGGACGGGTTAATCGCGTCTCCCCGGGAATTGAAGCGCTTCGCGCGACATATGGCCTACTGTACCAGCTGTCGCCGCTACGACGCGACAGTTCGCCAGGCCGTACAGGTCCTTCACTCCGCCTCCCCGATTGCTCTCTCCGCAGACTTCCGTCAACGTCTCGATGCGCGAATCGCCGTAGAGCGGCGGCGCAAACCGAGACCTCCGGCGCGCTCGGGAGTGTCGGCGGCGATGTTGGTGTTGGCTGCATTGGTGCTGCTGTTCTTTGAAATCGGGCAACGCCCCCGGATCATGCGCGCGCCGCTGCTGCCACCTGCCGCCTTCCCCAAGCCCGTGGCAAATGCGGGACTTCCCTTCGTCTCGTTCCAGGATCCGCGTGCGAGCATCGTGGGTGGGAACCCGTATCCGTACGGCACGGCATTGGTGCAGCCGGCGGCGTTCAGCTTCCAGCCCGCATCCGCGGGCCGCTAGCAGCTTTTCGGCCTTTCTCGGGGCACAGGGGGGCGGTAACTTCGCCTGTATGCCGGCGATTACCCTCGACGCGCTCCTGCGAACCCTCAAGAAAACCGCCCCGCCTCCCCCCCCCCCCTCCGAACCCGTCTATCTGCTCCACGGTGACGAAGATGTCCTCAAGGACGAGGCTATTCGGGCGCTGCTCGACGCGTCGGTGGGACCGAATCGCGACTTCAATCTCGATGTCCGTTTTGCGCCTGATCTGACGCCTGAATCGTTCAACGCGCTGGTGAACACTCCTCCGATGCTCGCCGAGCGGCGCGCGGTCGTGATCCGGGCTGTCGAGCAGCTCGGCAAGCGCAAGACGAAGCTGCGCGACGAGGTCGTTCGCTATCTCGCCCAACCGAATCCGACCACCGTCCTTGTGCTGGTCGTCGCAGCGGGCGAGGAGCCCGACGCCGACCTTGTGAAGGCATCCACCTCCGTGCTGCTCGAGCCCCTCTCCGCGGAGCGCGTGCCCCGCTGGCTGCGGCACCATGCTACGACCCTGAAGGTGACGCTCGCGCCGGATGCCGTGGACTTGCTCATCGCCGCGGTCGGGAACGACTTGAGCACGCTCGCCCGCGAGCTCGAAAAACTCGCCGCGTTGACGGGCGGCGCGACGCGCGAAGTAACCGCGCACGATGTGACCAGCCTGGTGGGCGTGCGGCGCGGCGAGACGGTGTATGACCTCGTGCACGCCGCGCTGGAGCGCCGCGCGGCGCGGGCCGCTCAGCTCGTCGAGCCCGTGCTCGAGCAAGCGGGCATGAGCGGGGTGAAGATCGTCTCGTTGCTCGGCACCCACCTGGTGGGCACGTCGCTGGCGCGGGCCGAGCGCGATCGCGGCGCGAACGTTGCGCGGCTGCCGGACATCGTACTCCGCCAACTGTTGGCGGTGCGCCCCTACGGGCTGCGCGGCTATAAAGAGGAAGCGGCACACTGGAGCGGCTGGAGCGCGCATTGGACGGCGGGCGAGCTGAGCCGCGCGCTGCGTGCGGCGCTCGCCGCGGACAATGCGCTGAAAACGGCGACCGTGTCCGATGATCGGGGGATCGTGACGCAACTGGTGCTGGGGTTTGCGGTGCTGGATCGGGAGGCTGCTTGAGCGGCGGAACGATGGAACGTTGGAAAGTTGGAACGATGCTTTCCATTCTGGCTCTTTCCATCATTCCATCGTTCCATCTTTCCGCCCAGACAGACGCCCGCCTCGTCGAGGCACTCCGGCTCGCGCAGTCCGGCCAGGTCGACTCCGGGCGTGCAATCGTGCGCCGGCTGTTGGCGTCGTTGTCACCCACCGATTCGGCGTATCCCCAGGCGCTGCTCGCGGCCGCGAAAATCGCGCCCGATGCGAAGTCCGTCGCATCGAACCTCAACCGGATCGTCGTCGAGTATGGCGCCGGCCCGTGGGCGGACGACGCGCTGCTCCTGCTCACGCAGCTGTATTTCGCGCAGCGCGACCCGGTGCAGACGACGCAGGCAGCGGAGCGGCTGAATCGCGACTACCCCGATTCGCCGCTGCGCGCGCGCGCGAATTTCTCCGCGGCACGCGCCTACTTCGAGCTCAAGAACGAAGCGCGCGGCTGTGAGCTGATCCAGCAATCGCTGGACGGCGCCGGCGACGACGTCGAATTCAAGAATCAGGTGAGCTTCTACGCGTCGCGCTGCAGCCCGGCGTCCACGACCACCGCGACGACGACGCCCCCCCCCCCTTCTCCCGCAGATACCGGGACTCGTCCCACGCCGGCGTCTCACGCGTACGCCGTACAGGTGCTGGCGGTGAAGAGCGCCGCCCAGGTCGACGACATGCTCACCCGGCTCAAGGTGATGGGCTTCGAGGCGCGTGTCGTGCGCGACTCGACCGGCTTCTTCAAGGTGCGCGTCGGCCGCTACGCGACTCGCGAGGAGGCGGTGCGCACGCAGCAGCGGCTGCGCACCCGCGTGGGCGGCCATCCGTTCGTGGTGGAGGAGCCGTGACCACGGCGGGCGCGGGGGGGGCCACCGAAACGCCACTGATGCAGCAGTACCGCGACATCAAGGCCCGCTATCCCCAAACCATCCTGTTTTTCCGGATGGGCGACTTCTACGAAATGTTCGAGGACGACGCCAAGCTCGCCGCTCGTGAGCTGGGGCTGACGCTCACGTCGCGCAACAACGGCGGAGCCGCTGAGGTCCCGCTCGCCGGTGTACCCGTCAAGGCGGCCACCGAATACTTGCGCCGCCTCATCGGTAAAGGGCACCGCGTCGCGATTTGCGAGCAGGTCGAAGATCCGAAGCTGGCCAAGGGGATCGTGCGGCGAGAGGTCGTCGAGACGGTCACGCCCGGCACGGTGCTCAACGACGATTGGCTGGTCCGGAATCGGAATAACTACATCGTCGCGCTCGATCCGCGCGGCGCGGCCGCGGGTCTCGCCACGCTCGATGTCACCACGGGCGAGCTCATCCTCGAGGTCGTGCCCGAGAGCGACATCGCAGCGGCCCTCGCTCGCTACGAAGCGCGCGAGTTGGTGTTGCCCAGCGACGTCGCCGTTGCAACGGCCGTGGGAACGGTCACGGTGCGCGAGGCGTGGGAGTTCGACCCCGAACTTGCCCGTGAAGACCTGTTGCGAAGCTATGGCATCGCATCACTCGATGGGCTGGGGATCGGTGCGGACGACCGTCCCGCCGTCGGAGCGGCGGGGGCGCTGTTGCGTTACGCACGCGAGCTCAAGCCGGGCGGGCTGCCCCACCTGGCCCATCCCACCATCGTGCGGCGCGGGGACGTGCTGCCGCTGGACGAGATGACGCGCCGCAACCTCGAGCTGGTCGAGCCGCTCCGCACCGGGGAGGGGGGGAGGGCTGAAGGCGCCACACTGCTCGACGTGATCGACCGGACGCTGACCCCGATGGGCGGCCGTCTGCTGCGCCGCTGGCTGCTGGCACCGCTCGTCGACCCCGGCGCGATCAATGCGCGGCTCGACGCGGTGCAGGTGCTCGTCGGCGATGGCCGGGGCCGCGAGCGGCTGCGCGAGGCACTCGACGGCGTGCGCGACCTGGAACGTCTCGCGGGCCGCGCGGCGTTGGGTCGCGCGACCCCCCGGGAAATGGGCGCGTTGCGGGACTCGATCCTGCGGCTTCCGGATGTCGCGGGCGCGCTGAGCGCCGTCGAGGGCGACCTCGTCTTCCCAGCCCTCGATCTGCTCACCGACATCGGCGAAGAGCTCGGCCGCGCGCTCGTCGAACGCCCCCCGGCGCAGCTCGATGATGGCGACACCATCAAGGCCGGTTACGATCGCGATCTGGATGACCTGAAGGCGGTGCGCGACGGCGGCAAGCAGTACATCGCCGCGCTGCAGGCGCGCGAGCGCAAGCGCACCGGCATCTCGTCCCTCAAGGTCGGATTCAACAAAGTCTTCGGCTACTACATCGAAGTCACGCACGCGCACCGCGAGCGGATTCCGGCCGACTACGAGCGACGCCAGACCCTCACCGGCGCGGAACGATACGTGACGCCGGACTTGAAGGAGTACGAAGCGAAGGTCCTCGGCGCCGAGGAGCGCATCGCCGCCCGCGAGCGGGAAGTGCTCGACCAGCTGCGCCGGCGCGTCGGCGAGGCCATCGCCCGAGTCCAGGCGAGCGCGGCGCGCTTGGCTCAGCTCGACGCGTGGGCCGCGCTGGCCGACGTGGCGGAGCGGGAGCGCTACGTACGCCCGGAGGTGACCGACGCGTTCACGCTGCAGCTCGAGGGCAGCCGCCATCCGGTCGTCGAGCGGATGATGCCGCGCGAGGCGTTCATTCCTAACGACGTGATGCTGGACGACGCCGGCCGGGTGGTGCTGCTGACCGGCCCCAACATGGCGGGCAAATCGACGTTGCTGCGGCAGGTCGGGCTCTGCGTCGTGCTCGCGCAGATCGGCTCGTTTGTCCCCTGCCGCCGCGCGAGCATCGGCGTCGTGGACCGCCTGTTCACGCGCGTCGGCGCCTCGGACAATCTGGTACGCGGCCAGTCGACGTTCATGGTCGAGATGAGCGAGACGAGCGCGATCCTGCACGCCGCCACCGGCCGCAGCCTGGTGCTGCTCGACGAGATTGGCCGCGGCACGTCGACCTACGACGGTGTGGCCATCGCGTGGGCGGTCACCGAGTGCCTGCATAACACGATCGGCTGCAAGACGATTTTCGCGACGCACTACCACGAGCTGACGCAGCTCACGGAGGAGCTCGAGCACGTGCGCAACTTCAACGTCGCGGTGCGGGAAGTCGGCGAGGAGATCGTGTTCCTGCACCGGCTGGAGCCGGGTGGCGCGGACCGCTCGTACGGGATTCACGTCGGCCGGCTCGCCGGGCTGCCCGAGCCCGTCGTCACGCGCGCCTGGCAGGTCCTCAAACTCCTCGAGGCGGGTCACCACGTGGCCACGCAGCGCCCGCCCTCGCCGCTCGATGCCACGCAGCTCGGTTTGTTTGCCGCACCGGATCCGTTGCTGCTCGAGTTGGACGGGTTGGACGTCAATGCGTTGTCGCCACTCGACGCGTTGAATCGCTTGGCAGCCTGGCAAAAGCGCCGCAGGGACAAAAGCTCGTGAGGGCGCTCATTGGGGCGGGATTGATTGCGCTCGTCGGATGCCGCGGTAATGCGCCGCAGTCCGACGCGCAGGCGAGCCGGGCGGCGGCGCCGCCTGAGTCGGAAGCACCCGTGGCGTTGAATCCCGACGTGCCGATCGCCTATCCGCCGGCCCTATTCGAGCAAAAGGTCGAAGGGGACGTGACGCTGCGACTGTTCGTGGATTCGACGGGAAAACTGATTCCCGAATCGACTCGCGTCGCCGAGCCCAGCGGCTATCCGGCGCTCGACTCGGCGGCGCTTGCCGGTGCGACGGGCCTGCGCTTCGCCCCCGCCAAGCGACATGGCGTTCCGGTCGCGACGGCGTTCCTGCAGCCGGTCGAGTTTCGCCAGGTCGGGACGACGCGCACGGGGGGCGGGGGGGGCGGGGCGGGCGGGCCGGTCGGGGGGGGCACCGTGACGCTGCCACCCGCTCCGGCTCCGACTCCGGTGGCGCCGCCGCTGGCGCCTCCCCCGGCACGGCCCAGACCTCGCCCGCCCGTCGTTCGTCCGGCGCCCGATACGACGCACGCAGATACCACGAAGGCCCGGCCGGATACCACGCGCCCACCGCCGGACACGACCAAGGCTCGTACGGATACGAGTGTCTCAGCACACTAAGCCCTACGCCAACGTCCTCGAGACGATCGGCTGGACCCCACTGATCCGCATCAACAAGGTCACGCGCGGGATCCGGACGCCGCTGTACGCCAAAGCCGAGTTTTTCAATCCCGGCGGCTCCGTGAAGGACCGTATCGGACCGGCGATGATCGAGGCGGCCGAGCGCGACGGGAAGCTCAAGCCCGGCGGCTTGATCGTCGAAGCGACGTCGGGAAACACGGGCGTCGGCCTGGCGATCGCGGCGGCGGTCAAGGGGTATCGCTGCATTTTCACGATGCCGGACAAAATGTCGCAGGAGAAGGCGCGACTGCTGCGCGCGCTCGGCGCCGAGGTCATCATCACCCCGACCGCCGTCCCACCCGACCATCCCGACAATTACATCATGAAGGGCCGGGCGATCGCGGCCGCACACGAGAATGCGATCTTCGCGGACCAACACTACAACCCGGTGAATCCCGATGTGCACTATCGAACCACCGGGCCGGAGATCTGGGAGCAAACCGCAGGCAAAGTGACGCACTTCGTCTGCGCGCCGGGCACGGGCGGGACGGTCAGCGGCGCCGGCAAGTATCTGAAAGAGAAGAACCCAAAGATCCGCGTGGTCGCCGGCGACCCGGTGGGCTCGATCTACACCGACTACGCCAAGACGCGTCGCAAGAGCGACGGCGCGCCGTACAAGGTCGAAGGCATCGGCGGCGACAAGATTCCCACCGCGCTGCACTGGGACGTCATCGATGAGTGGGTCGTCGTCAGCGACAAGGACGCGATGCAGATGGCACGGCGGCTGTCGAAAGAAGAAGGGCTGTTCGTGGGCGGCTCGACCGGCGTGAACGTCGTGGCCGCGCTCGAAGTCGCGCGCCTACTGGACGATCCGCAGGCGCTGGTGGTGACCGTCCTGGCCGACACCGGCGAGCGCTACCTGAGCAAGGTCTACAACGAGGAGTGGCTGCGGGAGAATCAGCTCATCGAAGATGAGCGGCCAACGGTGGGCCGGCTGGTGGCCGCCAAGAACAGCGACGCCCCGCCGCTGATCCATGTGGCGCCGGAGACGTCCGTCAGGCAGGCGCTCAATCTGATGTCGACCTACAACGTGTCGCAGCTCCCCGTCCTCGACGGCGATGACGGGGTGGGCGCCATCTCCGAGCAGGCGCTGATGGCGCGCGCCATCGGGCAGCCCAGGATCCTCGACAGCGCCGTCCGCGATGTGATGGACCCGCCCTTCCCGGTCGTCGACGGCGAATCACCGGTTGCACTGCTCACCACGCTGCTGTCGCGCACGACCCCGGCGGCCCTGGTCCGCCGGGACGGCAAAGTCGTCGGCATCGTCACGCGGTACGATCTGCTGCACCAGCTGGCGGGAATCCGCTGATGCGGGTCACGGTGCTCACCGGCGGCGCGACGGCGGAGCGCGCCGTCGCCTTCGCGAGCGCATCCCAGCTCGTCACCGCGTTGCGCGGCCGCAACCACACCGTCCAGGTCGTAGATCTCGCGGGCGGCGTCCTCGATGAGCGCGCCGAACGGGAGTTGCTGGGCGGGGCGGTCGGCCTCACGCCGCCCGCGGTCGATGCCCTGGCGGAGCGCGAGCGCCGGATGCTGTCCGAGGGGCTGGCCGAGCTTGCTGCGGTGCGGGATGCCGACGTCCTGTTTCTTGCGGTGCATGGCGGTGCGCTGGAGGGCGGCACGCTGCAGGCGGTCCTCGATGTGATCGGCGTCCCGTACACGGGCAGCGGCCCGCTGGCGAGCGCGCTAGCGATGGATAAAGACCTCTCCAAGCGGCTGTTTCGCGCCGCCGGGGTGCCGGTGCCGGCCTGGTTCATGGCGCCGGTCGAGCCGGACGACGTCACCACCGCCCTGGGGTGGCCGGTGATCGTCAAACCGTCCAAGCAGGGTTCTTCGGTGGGGATGACGCTGGTCAAGAAAGCCCAGGATTTGGGCAACGCGGTGAAGCTGGCCGCCCGCTACGACGACGAGGTGATGGCGGAGCAATTCATCCCGGGGCGAGAGCTCACCGTGGGCGTGCTGGGGGAAGTCCCGCTGCCGGTGGGCGAGATCGTTCCGAAGCACGAGTTGTTCGACTATGAGACCAAGTACACGCCGGGGATGTCGGAAGAGACGTTTCCGGCCCGGATCGATACCCTGCTCGCCCGACAATTGCAGGAGTATGCGCTGATGGCGCACCGCGCCGTGAAGCTCAGCGGCTACTCGCGGATCGACTTCCGGGTGAGCCCCGACGGAGACATCTTCTGCCTGGAAGCCAACTCCCTGCCGGGCATGACCCGCACCAGTCTGTATCCTCAAGCCGCGCAGGCGGCGGGCATCCCCTTTCCCGAGCTGTGTGAGCGCATCGCCGGCCTGGCTCGGAACAACCGGGCGGGACAAGGGGGATAAAAAACTAGGAGACCCAAGACGCCGAGATGACCTGGAAACCTGAGGAAGAGATGGGCCCGCAGCGGATGTACAGTTTGACGCTCTGGGTGCGACGCCTGCTGGTGGCCAACCTGCTCGTCTTCCTGATTCAGAAGACGCTGTTGGTGGACCCAAGCTTTCTGTCCGCGTTCGGGTTCGACCCGCTGCACGCCTGGGAACGCCCCTGGACGTTCGTCACCTACATGTTCCTGCATGTCAACATCCCGCACCTGGTCTTCAACATGGCGATGTTGTTCATGTTCGGCGCGTCGGTCGAAGACAGGATGGGCGGGCGCATGTTCATCCTCTTCTATCTGCTCTGCGGGCTTGGGGGCGCGACATTGTCGTTCCTGCTCATGCAGTGGGCACGCGTCGGTCTCATTCTCGGCGCGTCGGGCGCAATCCTCGGCGTCACATTCGCGTTCGCGTGGTATTGGCCCAAGTATCCGGTGTTCATGTTCCCGCTGCCCGAGCCCATCCCGGCGCGGTGGCTGGTGACGGGCCTGGTGGCCTTCGATCTCGTGCTGGCCTGGGCGGGTGCGCTGACGCGCGCCGGTGTCAGCGATCCCATCGCGCATCTGGCCCATCTGGGTGGCGTCGGAACGGCGCTGGCGTTCCTCAAGGGCCAGCAGTGGTGGGGCAGCCGCGGGGAGCGGCGCGCCCGTCAGCGGTCGGAGTCGAGTGTCCTCGTCTCGCAGCCGCCGCGTGCCCGCCGTGGCGGCGGCGCACCGCCGTCGGCTCGCAGCAAGCGCAGCGAGACCGACGCCCGGGCGAACGCCGAGATCGATCGCGTGCTCGATAAGATCAATGCGAGCGGCGTCGAGAGCCTCACGCCCGCCGAGCGCAAGTTTCTCACCGAAATCAGCCGCAGGATGCGCACGCCTCCCAAGGCCTAGATCGTGATCACGCTCGCGCTGGCGCTGGTCGTGCAGCTGAGCGGATCCTCCCAGGACACCTCGATGGCGCGCGTCGAGTCGCTGCTTGCCGTGGGCGACACACGCCAGGCCCTGAAGCTCGCCACGAAAATTGTTGAGCGACGGCCGAAGGATGCGGCTGCCCATCTGCTGCTGGGACGAGTCAACTATGCGAGGCCGATCATCGGGCGGTTCCCGGCGTTGGAGGAATTCCGCACCGCAGCCCGCCTTGCGCCGGCCGATCCGGAGCCGTGGTACTGGCAGATGAAGGTCGGTTTCTACCTGCGTAGCGACGACGGCGACTGGATCGCGCGCGAGGCGTTGTTGGGACTTTTCGCGGTGACGCCGAACTACAAAGACACATGGGAACGGTTCCGCGATGTGTATCGCAGCCCAGACATCTGGCGTCGAGCGGAGCGTGCGCTCGCCGGGCATGCGAACCAGCCGATCGCGCTCGAGCATCGGGCCGAGCTCCTGATTGCGCTCGGGGAAGCCGCGCGGGCCGACTCGCTCCTCGCCGTCGAAACGTCCATCGTCCCATCGACCGTCACCACATGCCTGCTGCGGGCCGAGGCCAACATGCTCGCCGGCCACCGTGATGCAGGCTTTGCGTGGCACGATTCCGCGGTCGCGCGTGCGGATGAGGATGCGGCCGATGCGCTCTGGGACGAGGCCTGGCTCATCGCATCACCCGACGAGGTCGCGCGACATGCGGCGATGCAGGCCGGTGAGCGGCGGGCATTCTTCGAACGCTTCTGGGGCCAGCGCGATCCCGATTTGCTCACGCCGCAGAACGAGCGGCTCGAGGAGCACTACGCGCGGCGGGCGGAGGTACGCCGGACATATCGCTTGCTGCATCCGCAGCGATTGACGTATCACTCGACTTTCGCACGTGCGCTTCAGGCATTCGACGACCGCCGGCAAGAGGGCGACTTCAGTACGAACGTGCCAACCGCATCTCCCGATCGGATGATCCCTGGTCCGTCCTGGGAGTTGCGCATGCTCGACCAGCAGGTTGCCGCCATGAGTTCGCAAGCATTGCAGGACACGGCGATGCCGCTTGCGTTTCGCGCGGGACTGACCGCCCAGGGGCTGGTCTTTCTGCGCCACGGGAAGCCCGACGCCCAGGCGGGCTGCATTTCCGACCTGCTGCGCGGCATCACGCTGGGCTCCGACCTCGTCGGTTGCTACAGTCATCTGGATACGGAATCCTGGCTGTACTGGACTCCGCAAGGCCCGATGAGCATCAGGTTCGAGGGGGGGGAGAGGTTCGCGCCGTCGTCACGCGAGCAACTTCGTAATTCCTTTGTGTCATTGCGCACCGATCGCTCGACACTCCCTGCGCCACTCGTCGCCCGCGCATGGACCGCCACGTTCATGAGCAGCGAGCTCGGCCTCACCGATGTGTATTACAAGGCAGGCGGCGACTCCGCCGCAGTCGTGTTGTGGAACATGAGCGGCGCGCCGCTGCGCGCCGCGGGTCACGCGCTGTTGCAAATGACGGTGCCGCCCGGTCCCTACGATCTGGGCCTGGACATCGACTCCGCGGGCGTGCTGGGTCGCATTCGCCGGGCGCTCACCGTGCCGATGTTCTCCCTCGTCGATCTCGACCTGTCGTCGCTCGTGCTCGCGCCGATCGAGCACAACGCGGCGCTGCCCGACCGCGACGCGGCGCTGCGCGGCATGCCGGCGGATCTCTCGTTCCGCGCCGGCACACCGCTCGCCGCGTACGTCGAGGTGTACGGCTTGGGGCTCGATCCCAGCAATCGGTCGCGCTATCAGGTGCGCTACAGCTTCGCCCCGCTGCGGTCGACATTTGCGCGGCTGTTCGGCGGATCGGCTCGACCCGTCGTCTTTGAATTCGAGCGCGGCGCGCAGTTCAGCACAGCGCAGGAACGGCTCGTCATCGAGCCCGACAAGCTTCCTCCGGGACGCTATCGCGTCACAGTGGCGGTGACCGACCTGACGCGAAATGTCAAGTCGGAGTCTGTCGCCCTCGACATCACCATCCGATAGCGGCGCTTGTCACCGGGCGGCTGCGTTCCCAAATTGGGTCCGCAACCGGGCAATGCTCGTCAATCTCGTTCCTGAGTTCCTCGCGACGCTCTCCGCGCCCGATCCTGCCGCGGCGTACCACGAGTATCTCGATCGCCACCGTCCCGTGCTCAGCGCGTACTGGCAGAACTACGTGCTCGACCCCGAATCGCCGCATGCCGAGCCGATCATCGCCACGGCGCTGCACGCCGACCGCGCCGATCTCAGGCGCACGCTCGCGGACGTCGACGTGGTCGCCGTGGCTGAAGAGGCGCTGCGGCGCGCGACTGAAATGCTCGAGGCCGATTGTCCGGTCGATCTGTACCTGATGATCGGCGTGGGCGCCGCGAACGCCGGCGAACTCGTCGTCGCTGGGCGCGGCATTGCGTTCGTATGCCTGGAGCACTTCACCGGCCGGCCGAACGCGCAGACGTACGGCATGGGACTCGCGCCCGAGCTGCTGCCACTGTGGATCGCGCACGAGGTCGCGCACGCGCTGCGCTATACCTCGCCGTCGAGTCGCGCGGCGATGCGCCGTCTGGTCGGCGAATTGGGAGGGTCCGGGGGG
>WNFX01002866.1_pt1 | contig 22085 bp, 25 predicted proteins | sample 5400111 | NCBI WGS metagenome assembly WNFX01 (sample SAMN13153363, study PRJNA577476) | soil metagenome | isolation source: 40 cm soil or saprolite under grassland replicate 1 | place: USA:California | collected 2016-06-15 | reverse complement strand
GGGGTGAAGGTCAGCACCGGACCCTGCCGGTCCTTTGAGTCCCGGACTGCGACCACGCGGTGAGAGCCTTCCTTGCTGGCGGGGACAGTTGCCACTTCGACACAGCTGCCGTTCTGCGTGCTTCGGCTGCTCTTACGCCAGACGACGAGGGAGAAGTCCATCGTGGGCACCGCATTTCCTCCGCTGGTGACGTCAGGAGGTCTCGTCGGCCAGGCGCGCGATGAGGGCGCGTGACTCGTCCGGGCCGAGCGCCCGTGCGCGCAGGTGGTCAAACAGCTCCGCGTAGGCATCAACGTCGGCCGGATCCTCCAGGTAGATGCTACCCCGCCGGTATTGCAGGTACACGACGTCCGGATCGGCGGCATCGGGGAACCGGAGGATCTCAAACGCGCCGTCCATCGCGGGATGTGCCCCGGCCGCGTACGTCAGCACCTGCAAGACGACTTTGTTCGACCGGCAGACGTCGATGAGATGCCCGAGTTGCTCGTGCATCGCGGCCCGCCCGCCCACCTGCCGGCGAAGCGCCGCCTCGTTCAGCACGACCCACATTTTGGGCGCGTCGTCGCCCGAGAGCTGCTCCTGCCGCTTCATGCGCACGGCGATACGCCGTTCAAGCTCCTCGCCGGCGGGAACATCGACGTCCGCGAGCATCAGCGCGCGGATGTACCCCTCGGTCTGCAGTCGGCCGTCGATTGCCTCCGGCTGATATGACCGGATCTCCGAGACTTCGCCTTCGATCCCGACGTAGACCTCGAACCACGCTGGGATCGCGCCGGAGTACTGATGCCACCATCCCCGCCTGCGTGCCTCGCCGCAGAGCGTCATCAGCACTTCCCGCCGCTCGCCCGTGATGCCGTAGCACTCCAGCATCCTGGCGGTGTCGGCGAGGCGGGGCGCTTGCGCAGTTTCCTCAGCTCGGCCGCCAGCCGCCGGCGGCGGACGGTTGGACTTGACCGCCTTGGCACCAGTATCGCTCCTCTCTGAACTAGACTAATTGAACTAGTTCATCTGAACTTCTTTACATTGATCTATGTCATGAACACACTGGGAGCGTAGCAACAGTGATGCGCGGCAGAAGGAACGTTGACGGCGGTCCAGGCATTGCCCGCCAGATGCCCCAACGCAGGCGCAGGGCGCGGGTCACCAGCGCGCTGCTGCACTATCTCCGCCAGGAGACAGGGAAAGGCAGCTCACGCACCAGCCGCGCCTGGCGTGCCGTAGAGGAGGTTTCTGTCGTGCAGCCGGCTACTGGGCCGCACCGCCCGCCCGACAGGCGCGGCAGCACTACCGCGCCGCCGCGCACGCATGACACCACGAGCGGCGCCCCCGCCACCGTAACCGGGCCAGCCCTTTCCGCGACTGGCCCCGAGGCTCGCTCCGGCGGCGGGGGTGCCATCCACCGCACCTACATGCAGGTGCCGGCCGAGCCCGGCGCGGTGCCGCAGGCCCGCCGCATCACCCGGCAGGCGCTCGAAGGGTGGCGGCTCGGCCGGATCGCGGACGACGCCGCGCTGGTCGTCTCGGAGCTGATGACCAACGCCGTCAACACGGCGCCGGCCGCCGACGTGGCCCTGTACCTCGCCGCCGACTCTGACCGGCTGACGCTGCTGGTCTGGGACGCAAGCCCCGAGCTGCCGACCCGCCATCAGCACGACGACGACGCCGTGTCCGGCCGGGGCCTGGAGATCATCGACGCCCTGGCCGACCGCTGGGGCTCCTGGGGTCCGGTCTCGGGCGGGAAAGTCGTCTGGGCCTGGTTCGACCTGGGCTGCTGGGCCTCAAGCCCCGCGCAGGAAAGCAGCACGCTGAAGTGATGGCCTGGCTAGGCCGGTCAGCAGGCTACACCGGCAGGGCATTCAACCGGGGGTGGGGTTCGCGGGGAGACCCGAGACATAACCATCCCCGACAGCGAGGGCGCCGGATCGCCGGCGTCCTTTGCTGTATCCCCGCTTCTGGGCGCTGGTGATGGTGCTGGCCGACGCGGTGGAAGACGCCGGGCGGATGAACTGGCTGCAGGAACAGGCCATCCTGCGCACCGCTGATCAAGATATTGGCATCGGCTCAGCGACAGCCGCCGTGACCTTTGCTCCCGCTCCCGGCGCTGTCCCGACTGCGGCGTCAGGCCGTACCGCGAGCGCCGCCACGCCTAGCAAGAACCGGGGCGTAATACTTTGCCCCCCTATGACCGTCTAACAAGCATCCCAAAAGGAAAGGCAATTAGCCATGAAAGCACTAGCCATTTTCTCCGCTGCCGCCATCGTCGCCATGGCAGGATGCTCCGCCAGTTCCGGCAGCGGCGGCAGCTCCCCGGCCTCCGGCGGCGGGGGCGGGGGCGCATCCAGCCAGGCAGCATCCGGCCCCGGGATCGGCTCCAAGGTCCGTGACGGCAAGTTCCAGTTCACTATTACGAGGGTCAGCCACCGCGCATCAGTAGGCAATACCACGCTGGGACTCGGCACCAAGGCGCAAGGCCGCTTTACCGAGCTGCACCTGAAAGTCACCAACATAGGCAGCGAATCCCAGACCTTAGACGACTCTAGCCAGTACGTGTTCGACGCCAATGGCCGCAAGTTCAGCGCCGACAGTTCCGCCGACATCGAGGTCAACAGCGGCAACGGCGGCGGAGCGTTCCTGAACGACATCAACCCCGGCAACACCGTGCGGGCGCTCATCCTGTTCGACCTGCCGAAAGGCGACAAGGCAGTCAAAGCCGAGCTGCATGACTCCCCGTTCTCTGGCGGCGTTACCGTCCGGCTGGGTAGCTGACATGCGCGGCATAGCGACGGCGATCGGTACCGGCGCGATCGGCACTATCATGCTGCTGGCCGGCTGCGGCGGGGGATCGGGCACCGGCACGCCGACCGCGTCGGCTACTCCGTCCCAGCGCCCGCTCCCCACGCTCGGCACGCCGACCGCCCCGCCGCTGACCGCCGGCGAGTCCGCGCTAGTCACTGCAGTCAAGGGCGCCGGCGGGTACGGCGGCTCCGCTGACATCATCGGCATCGGGCACGACATATGCAAAGTGCGGCGGGATGGCGGCAGCGAGGCCGCCGTGATCAGTTTCGCCCGCAAGGGGAACATCCGGGGCAGCAGCGGCATGACCGCGCGCCGGTTCGTGCGCACCGTTGAGCGCGGCCTGTGTCGCAAGTACCTCGCCCGGATACCCCGGGTGCTGCTCAGCTTCTCCGGCAACGGCATCGGCAACTCAGCCCCGTTCCTGGTGCTCGGCACGCTCACCGTGCATTACACGTTCGACTGCTCAAGCCAGGGGACAGGCAACTTCATCGGGGACATCGAGACCGGCAACCAGGCGTCCCTCAACAGCGACGATCAGTCGTTCGCCAACGAGCTGAGCGGGGGCGGCAGCAAGACGACTCACGTCTACCCCCAGGAGCCCGGCCACGATTACCGTCTCGATTAACAGCGAGTGCTCGTGGACGGTGGTGGTGAAGGGCTGACCGCCTAGCGGACCCCGCCAGGTGTCGGATCAGCAGCCTAGACGAGGGCAGGCGGAAGGGGTAGGCGCCGGCAGGTAGTGAGGCCGGGTGAGACCAACCCGTAATGCGAGGGGCGTCAGGCTGAGGCTGGCGCCCCTCCGTCATGCCGGGGGCGATCCTCCAGCCTAGCCACGGGCCGGTCAATTTCCCCCGGGCGCCAGGTCCTCCCGCTCGCCGGCCAGCCGAGCTGTTCCGGCGACGGGGCCGGCGGGCCGGACGGATACGGGTCACGCTAGAACGCGGGCAACGGCCGGCGTCCTGCCGAGCGACTAACCTGGGCGCCTACGCATGGACAGGCACGGTTGCCCGTGTAGCTCAGGATTGGGAGACGAGCATGTGATCGACATAGCACAGCGGCGCGCTGACCGCCTGCGTGTCATGAACGCGATCTACGAAGCATCAGGCGTTTACGCCAGCATCAAGGACATGAAGGGGAGGCCACTGTCGGCATTGCTCCCTGACCTCGGTGTGTGGAGAATTTCGCGAGACCTGGTCGGCCCCCGTCACGCAGGATCTTTTGAAGGTGGGGGCCGGTTCCGACGCAGCGAAGGCCCGCGCCACACTAGGCCCGGGCCTACCTAACGAGCGCATTCAGCGCGCCACATCCAGCAGGTTGCCAGGCGCTGGTGCGGGCTCAGGTCCGGGCGAACCGGTCCAGAGCGGCGTACACGGCGGCGTGCATCGCCGCGCTGCCCTTGTGGCCAGGAACCGCTCGAGTTCCGCGGGGAAGAACCGCCCGGCGCCACCGGGAACGGGGACGGTGCCACACGCTAGCGAGCGTGTCGCTGCCCTGTCTGCCGGGATTCCGCCGGATCGCCGCGAGCCTGCCGTGGGCCGGCCCGCCAGCGGGTCACGCCCGGCGGGCTCGCCCGGGGCACGACCAGCGGCGCGGCTCGCGGCGGTTCGCCCGGAGACTGCGTTCAACAATGGAATTCAGGGGCTCAGCCGCGGGCCGGCGTCAGCTTCTCGGCGGCGCCGGCCTTCGTTTCCCTGTGCCGCAGCGGCTTCCGCAGGACGAAACGGTCGCGCGGGGTGTACGCGGCGGAGCCCGCGGCCGCGCCGTAGTGCGTCACGGTGATCGAGGTGGTGCCGCCGTGCTCGGCCGGCACGACGTCGAACGAGGCGAAGCCGTAGGGAGTCTGCAGGTCACGGTAGGCGGACCAGGGCGCGGGCTCGGTCGTGATGATGCTGGGCCGCTGGTGCTGCGGATCGCCCGGGCCCACGCCGGTGATCAGCACCCCGTCGTGCGGCATGTCGAAGTCGCTGAGCGGGGTCGGCGTCGAGTGGCCGCCGCCGCCGATGATCATGTGAACGGTGCCGTCGCGGGTATCGATCTCGGCCGGGTTGCCGCCCCGCGGCGCGGGCGTCAGCAGCGCCGACCCCGGCAGGGTGCCGCGGACCGGGAAGGTCCGCTCGAAATGATGCTCGTGCCCGGCCACCACGAGATCGACGCCGTAGCGGTCGAACAGCGGCAGGAACTGCTGCCGGATCCCGAGGTCCGCGCCGTTGAAGTGCGCCGATGACATGGCTACCTGGTGCATGCAGACCACGATCCAGTCGATGTCGCGGTCCCTGCTCGCCTGGGCAAGCTCCCGTTCCAGCCAGTCCCGCTGCAGCCCGTTGCTGTACCCGCTGACGTACGGGTCGTCCCCGTTGGCCTGGTAGCCGGGCACGTTGCCGCGGCGGAAGCCGCTGAATCCGCCGTCCTGCAGGCACACGTCGTCGTTGTTCAGCGACAGCACCCGGACCGGTCCGGCCGTGAACGCATACCAGTTGCCGTGGAACTGGGCGGAGCCGTTGCCCGGCAGCTCGAACCTGGTCTGGTAAGAGAGGTAGCCCTGCGGCCCGTTGCCGACCTCGTTCTCGTGGTTGCCCGCGGCCGGCATCCACGGCCGGTACCGGGCCGAGCGCATGTTGTTGGTGAAGAACGAGGCCCAGGTGGCGACCGGGGCATCGCTGATATTGGCGTAGCACAGGTCGCCGTTCATCAGGTGGAACAGCGGATCCAGGGCATCGACCGCGTCGACGATGTAGCCGGCGTTGGCTGTCGCCGGGCCGAGGCCGAGGCCAACGGGCGCGGGGATCGACTGGTCGCCGAAGCTGGTGAAACGGAAGCCCTTCGACCGGCCGCGCGGCGCGGTGCGGAACATGCCGGCCACCGGCGGCGCCCCGTCGTGCAGCACCTCGTAGACGAAGAAGGTGTCCTCGGGCAGCCGGTCGAGCCGCGCGTGGTAGGTGAAGACGGTCTCGCCGCTGAGCGCCTCGGTGTAGACCCGCTCTTCGGCCGGGATCTCGGTGCCGAATCCGGGCCCGGGGCGGCCGAGCTTCAGCCGCGGCCTGGACACCGCCGCCGGAGCGGCCCAGGACACCGCGGCCTGGCTGGCGGCGTCGGCCCCGAACTGCACGTGCACCTGGGCTGGCGCGGGCGCGCATGCCTTGCCGGGGCGGTGCAGCAGGGAAGGCGCGTTCCTGGTGCCGCTCAGCAGCGGTGCCGAGGCAGCCAGGCCGCCGCTGATCAGAACCTGCCGCCGGGAGATGCCGGATCCGCCATGCATGCCACTCTCCTGGGTGGACGCCGCCGCATACTTTTGCGTGCTCTGAGGCACATTGTCGGCCGCGTCCCTGCCGGGACGGTTCCCGCCAGGTGAACGCCCCCGGTCGCCCCATGAAACTTCGAGGGCCCGCAGTCCCGACCCGGAGAGCGTTACCCGGCCGCCAGGCACGACGCGCCGCGCTACGATCGGCCGGCCCAAGGATCCGCGGCTGACGACGGACGGGCGGCGGCCCGCCCCGTTGCCCGGGCGGGGCCGCCGGCCGTCTCGCCTTGCCGCCGTTAGCGCTCTCGCCTAGTACCAGCCGTAGGACTGTGAGTGCAGCCACGCGCGGCGCGGGGAGTTGTACCGTGCCCTGATGTAGCGCAGGCCCCACCGGATCTGCGTCCTGGCGCTGTTCTGCCAGTTCGGGCCGGCGCTGGACATCTTGGATCCGGGGACGGCCTGGGGGATCCCGTAGGCGCCGGAGTACGGATTCTCGGCGTGGACGTTCCAGCCGCTCTCCCGCTTCCACAGCCGGTTGAGATACGGGTACTGGTAGTCCGGTGACCAGCCCCTCCGCCGGAGCATCCGCCAGGCGATTTGCCGCGGCCGCAGGTGCCGGCGGTAGCTGGCCAGCGTCAGCGGCTGGGCGGAGCCGTCAAGTACCGCAGCGCCGGACTGGCCTGAGGCACTGGCGGCGGCGGCCGGGCTCGCTGCCTGGCCCGTGCCTGCTGCCTGGCCCGTGCTTGCTGCCTGGCCCGTGCTTGCTGCCTGGGCGGTGCTTGCTGTCTGAGCGGTGCTTGCTGTCTGGGCTGAGGCGCTGGCCGGGAACGCGGCCTGCGCGCCGGATGCGGCAGCCACCAGGGCGATGGCTGTGCCCGCTATTGCGAGGGTGAATCTCGTGCACGTTCGGATAGGGGTCCTGATGGGGGCCAAGATGAACCTTTGGTCGGGCACACACAACGCGTGCTCGGCTTTCACCCAGGACACCTGCCATCGCCTGCGGGAGGCCGACGGCAGCGGCGTGCGGATGTGACGCGGGTCAGGGCGACGGGTCACTCGGAGGTGATCATCGCGCACGCTGGGTGCTGCTAGTCACCCAACATGACGCAAGCCGGCGAGCGCCGCTACCTGAAGCCGGGACAATAGCGCTATGAGCTGTATCACACTATACGACCAGGTTGATTAGCTATTTGGCCGGAAACCCCCATCTCACCTGGGAAGTAATCACTATCGCCAGTCCCGGTCCAGCAGAGTGACTCAGATCACATTATAACGAGATAATCACGGTAAATGACTTTGCGTAGTCGATATGGAGGTTCGTGACCGTGAATACGCCAAGCCAGGCCGACCCGCACGCGGCCACGCCGGCCGGCAAGCCGCGTGCCCGGTCCCTCGGGATACCGTTCGGCGGCCGGCCGGGCCGGTGGAACGCGATCACCGACGTGCCCGGCGTGGAGGCCGGCTACGCCACGCTGATCCAGGGCCAGTCCGTCCGCACCGGGGTGACCGCCCTCCATCCGCGCGGCCGGGCAGGCGCCGCTGATCCGGTGGCGGCGGGCTTCTTCTCCCAGAATGGCAACGGCGAGATGACCGGCGTGTCCTGGATCGAGGAGTCAGGCACGTTCGCCGGGCCGGTCGCGATCACGAACACGCACGCGGTCGGGATCGTGCACGCGGCCGTGGTCGCGTGGACGATAGGGAACCATCCGCGGGCGGCAGGCGCCTGGCTGCTCCCCGTGGTGGCGGAAACCTGGGATGGCTACCTGAACGACATCAACTCGCCGCACGTCACCGGGCAGACGGCCGCCGAGGCGCTGGAGTCGGCTGCGGCCGGGCCGGTCGAGGAGGGCTCCGTCGGCGGCGGGACCGGGATGAACTGCTACGGGTTCAAGGGCGGCTCCGGCACCGCGTCCCGGCTCGTGGAGTACGCCGGTGCCAGCTTCACGGTCGGCGTTTTCGTGCAGGCCAACTTCGGCTCCCGGCGTGAGCTCATGCTGGCCGGCCTGCCGGCCGGCCAGCTGCTGGCCGATGATGACCCGATGGCCGAGCACTTCGGCGCGCCGCCGGGCGCCGGCTCGGTGATCGCGGTCGTGGCGACCGATGCGCCGCTGCTGCCCGGCCAGTGCAAGGCGTTCGCCTGCCGGGTGACCCTGGGCCTGGCCCGCACGGGCACCGCGGGCTCGCACTTCTCCGGCGACCTGTTCCTCGCGTTCTCGACCGGCAACCCGGGCGCCTTCGCGACCAGCGCGCAGACGCTGCACGCCGGCGGCGGGACCGGCTACGGAAGGATCCGTTTCATCCCGTGGGGTTTTCTTGATCCTTTTTACACCGCCGTGGTGCAGGGGACGGAGGAAGCCGTCGCCAACGCCCTGGCCGCCAACGAGGACATGACCGGCCGGGACGGACATCGCAGCCCGGCGCTGCCCAGGGACCGGGTCACGGCGCTCTTCGCCGCCAGGCGGCGGCAGGGGATGCCCTGATCAGGCAGGCATCATCGGGCGCCACGGCCGGACGGCCAGCGGCGCTGCCGCTGTTGCTGCCCGCCAGCGCCTGCGCGGGCCCGGCGGATCCGGGACCGGCGCATCGCCCGGCGTTCCTCCTCGCTCGTCCCGCCCCACACCCCGTGGTCCTGCACAGTCTCCATGGCGAAGCTCAGGCATTCGGCGCGAACCTGGCACCGGGCGCAGACCGCCTTCGCCCGGCCGATCTGGCTCAGGCCGGGCCCGGAACCGACGATCGGGAAGAACAACTCGGGATCCTCGTGCCGGCAGGCGCCCAGTGAGCGCCAGTCGTCCGGGGTTGTCCTGGTTGGCGCTGGCTCGTGCATGATCGGCCTCGGCTGTCCTGCGTTGCTTGCCGGACCGGCGGTGGTGCAAGTCCGGGGATACGCAACTTCCCGCCCATGGCAGCTTTACACCTCCGCAGCGGCGAGCGCACGCTCGGCGCTCCGGCAGGCCAGCCGGTAGCCATCCTGGCAACCGGCGGCGACCAGCGGACGGCCGCCGAGTCAAGCCTCAGGAACCTCGTGAGCGAGGCGCTCGGGAAGCAGGCCGACCATGTGGAGCTCCGGGTAGTGGCAGGAATCGCGGGCCGGCAGATCGTCGAGGCCGCCAGGGAAGCCCGCGCGCAGCTGATCGTCCTGGCCACCCGCGGCAGCATGTCCCTGCTGCTCGGCACGGTCAGCCAGTACGTGCTGCGTAAGGCGCCGTGTCCTGTCCTTGTCGTGCCGGCTGTCGCAGGCTAGTAGCCGCCGCGCGAAGGCCGCAGGCCAGCCCGCCCCGGCACGAAGGCCGCAGCCCCGGCTGCCGGACGGCAGCCAGCGGCCTGCTGAACGATGACGGCGGAATGCAGCTGTCAGGCGTCCTGGACGAAGGCGTCGAGCTGGTACCAGAACGTGCGGTATCCCTGCAGCGCGTTGCGCAGTTCCTCGGTGCCGGCGTCGGTCCCCTGCCAGGCGGAGAGCAGCGCTTGCTGCCGCTGCCTGACGCTCGCGATGAGCGCCTCGACGCTCTCGTCCATGAGCCCTACGGCCCGCTCTACCGAGGCCCGCGGGTCATCGACGAACATCGCCTGAATCTCCGGCCAGCGGTCGCTGGGACTGGCGCTCCCGCGCCCCGCGCCCGGCGGTGAGCCGGCGGCCATGCCCGGCGAGCCGGCCTGGCCGGTGCCCTGGGGCGGCACGGCGGACGTGCTGGCCGGGACGGCGTCCTGCGGCAAGTCGGTGATCACCCTGGCCGAGCCTGCGCCAGGGCGAGGTTCGGCGACCAGGCCTGACCGCGAGCCGGCGGCCCGGCCGGCCGGGCCAGCACCGGTGCCGGCTGCGGCATTGTCATCGTTTCCGAGCACGATCCGGTCGTCGTCGGCGAGCCGCTCGTCCATGACGACCGGGTCGTCGTCAGGCACGATCCGCTGGTCGTCAGGGACCGGGGCACCGTTATCCCCGGCCGTAGCCCCGGCGTCAGGCACGGCCCGCTCCTCGTCTGGCATGATCCGCTCGTCTGCTGGCGTGTCGCCGCCCGCCATCTGGTCGCGACTAGTCCAGCCGGCTGCTGAAGTCACGTCGTCAGCTCCTCGGGGTCCGCTGTACTCGAGTGTCGGGTCGCCCGTTACCGATTGGCTCGTCCGCAGGCAGGGTGCTCCTGCGCTCGGCCATATCCCGCGCGGCCATATCCCGGTCGGCCAACTCTGTATCGGCCACCTCCGTGTCGGCCACTGCTGGCTCGCCCATCGCCGGCTCGCCGGCCTGGGCCTCAGCGGCGGCGCGATCCTGCGGCACGTCCTGCGCGGTCCCTGCGCTTCGCGCATCAGCGGACTCGCCAAGGAGCTCGCGGAAGAGGACCCGGTAATGGATCATGGCTTGCCGCAGGTCCTCGGTCGAGGCGGTGCCGGCGGCAGCGCTTGCGCTGATTTCCTCGGCCGCCCGGTAGCGGTCGAGCGTCTTCGCGTGCTCGACTGACAGGTCGGCAAGCACCTGGTCACGCTGCTGCGCCGGATAGCCGCGCTCGCTCATGACGGCTGCCACGAGCACCTGAGACGCTGCGACTGCCTCGGCCGGCTCGTCGACGAAGCGCTCCTGGATGTTGGCCCACCGATCCACGTAGCCGGCCCGGGCCGCTGGCGTGAGCGGGCGGATGTCCAGCTTGTGGACGCGCCGCTCTCGCCCTGATAGCTCGGCTTCTGCCTTGAGCTTGCTGTCCCGCTCTCCGACGAGCCGGTCGTATTCCGGGCCGAAGCGCTGCTGAAGCCGGCGCCGGCGCGCTGCCATCAGGCCGATCACTACGGCAGCGACGATGACGATGACGACGATGACGACCACGATGGTTGACACGAGAATCACCTGCTTTCGGTCTACGTCCACCTCGCATTGCCCCGGAATGGCGTGGCCAAACTCGCGTTCCCGGTGCCCGGCCTGCGAATGGTGCCGGATCCGGAGCCAGCAGCCTGGCTGGCAGCCGCACGTGGCCTGGGCTGGCATGCTGGACCGGAGCAGGGCGGGGCAGGGGCTGTGTTCACTAGTGTGCCCAGCGGCCGTACTCGGGCCCGAATGCCCGCGCCCACTGCCGCTTCGTCTGCTCTTCGAGAATGTCCGCCTCGCGCTGGCAGCGCTCATGCAGGACGCCGAAGCTGAACGCGTTCTCGCCGACCCGGTGAGCCCGCACGCCGATGTCCCGTGCAGTGTCACGCGCGACCACGGCATCGTGATGGTCCCCGAGGACGGACTGGAGCTTCTTCATCCGCCGGGCGACGCGGCGGTCCTTTGGCCCGGCCCGCCTGGCTTGCCGCCTCGGCGATGTACCTGGCGTCCTTCGACGCCTTCCTGGTCTCGTGCATGGCGGTCTCCTCGGCCGCCCGGCCGGTGACCGCGCTGCGCGGCGGGCCCGGCGGCGCACCCGCCGGCGGGCGCGCCTGACCGCGGCCGGCCAGACGTCAGCCGCGGGCTGCCGTGCCTTCTGGCCTGGCAGCGGGCCGCGGAGCGCCCGATCGAGGTCGTTCAGCAGCGTGAGGTAACGCCCGGAGTCCAGGGCCTCGAGCAGCGCCGCCCTGGCCGATGCGGCGCGTGGCGCAAAATAAGCGCTGACCCGTGCCTGGACCGGCCCCATGACCTGCTCCGCTGGCACCTCGGCCAGCCTGGCCCTCAGGTACGAGGCGAGGACTTCGTTGTCACGGGCCTCGCCGAGCACGCCACCGAGCCACTTCAGCTCTGCCCGGAGCCGGCCCGCGGCCGGCATGCCCATGTCCTTCCCGGCTGACTTCAGGGTGCTGCGCAGCCGCCGGATCGCGACCCGCATGTCGTGCACGGAATCCGGCTCGTCGCGGCGGATCATCGGATCGAGCGACTACACGATGGCGGCCTGCGACCGCGCATAGGACAGGGCAAGCTCACCGGCCGCTGAGCCCGGCGTCAGGCGCCGCCGCTCCCGGTCCGCGGCCGGCAGCTGGCCAGCGAGTGCCTGCTCCAGCTTCGCCGCGTGCCCGGCCGGGCGCAGGCCGCTGCGGCGGAGCCGCTTGTCGGCGGCTGCCAGCAGGCCGGGGCCGCCGCTGGTCAGTTCTACCTCCACCTCGCGCCAGCGCGTCACGGTGACGGATTCGCCCATCGTCTGCGCGGTGACGTCGTCGGTGGTCACCGCGGCCAGCGACTCGCCCGCGCCGTCGAGCAGCGCGCGGCCGCGGCGGGTGGTCGTGATCTTGGCCACCGGCCGCAGCGTCTCCCCGCGGGCATACGCGCGCACCAGCCTGGCTAGCTCGGCTGGCACCTGGCGGCCCCGCCCCAGCGGCAGCTGAATCTCACGGCGCGAGGCGCCGTTGAGCGGCAATTTCAGGTGCCACCCCTGGTCGCTGCCACCACGACGGCGGCGCAGCGTGACCCCCGCGCGGATGAGGCGCAGGTCCGCTGTGTCGTAGTAGTCGGCATCCAGCTTCTGGTCAGTCATGGCGGACTCCTGCGCGACCCCGGGCAGATCATCGAGGTCCGGCAGCACGGCGCCTGGTTCGAACTCGTACTTCTTTTCGGTTTCCCTGACTTCGGTGGCCATGCGCCGCCCTTACCCGCGCAGACCGAATTGACGCGGGGATACCCCGGCTGTCAGAACGTGCCAGCGCGGCGGAGTGCCGGAGGCCGGCCGTCGGGGTCGTACCTGAATCCGGTAGAGAACCTGTGCTCAGGCCCGTGTCCACGGCGACAGCCGCGGGACGTCGTAGCCGGGCGCACCAGGTTGCCCGTCGACCAGGCCAGCCCGTCGCCGCGCCTGGCGTCCAGACGCGTCGCGGGATTGCCGCGCTCGGCTGCCGTGAGGAACCAGTCGGCCAGCCGGGCAGCAGTAGTCATTCCTCGAAGTACTCTTCGACGGTCTCCGTCTCAGCCCGGCGCGGGCGTCCCGGCTCGGCGGGGTCGACCCCGGCAGCCACGTCTTCCACGGTCGGCGCGCCGGGATTGAGCACGTACGGCGGCTCGATTGTCTCATCGACCGTGCGGACGACCTGCCCGCGCGGGCCGCGCCGGATCACTACGCGCTTGCGCAGCCAGCCGTAGCCGCTCCGCGGAACGAAGATCCCCGCCAGCCCGGTCAGGATGATGACCCAGCCGACTACTTGCAGGTTCAGGACACGCAAGTCAGCATGGACGGCGAACGCAAGGATCGCGCCGATGGCCACTAACGTCAGCCCAGTGGCGGTCTTCATGACTATCCCTTCCTTAAACGGAGGTTACCCGAAAGCTCAGGGCAGCCAGGCGGCTGGCCTGGCTGCCCCGCCCGCACGTGCCAGGCAGCCAGCCAGGCCAGGCAATTACTTACTAGGCTTGGGTGCGGTGCAGGAGGTCTTCGGATTGACGCCGAAGTAGTTCAGCGGGCCCGCGACAATCGTCAGCGCGATCGTGCCAGCCTTGACGCAGCTGTCGACGGGTCCGTTGTAATAATGGCGCTGGGCGCCTGCGACGGCACCGATAGCTAGCCAGATAATGAGCAACACAGCTCCGATGCGCATCGCGACCTCCAAATGAGGATTTATCCGTTTCTAGCCTATATTGCAAGGACCTTCCCCGCTGGCCGAGTTCGGCTTCTGGGTGCTCAGGACTTAAGCTGCTGGATCTTGTCCCTGAACAGCGTCGTCGCGATCGTCACCTTCCGCGGCTGGCCCTTCAGGAATGCCTCGGCGAACTTCCGTGCCTGCTGGTAATCAACCTTTCCAGGCAGCGGCGGCTCGTCCGGGTTGACGTTGACGTCCACCAGCGCCGGGCCGTCGTGGCCGAGCGCGCGCTCGATGGCGCCGCGCACCTCGGCGGGGCGCTCCACCTTGATGCCGAGACCGCCGTTTGCATCGGCGAGCGCCGCGTAATTCACGAATGGCTCGGGGTAGCGGACGCCGTGCTCCGGGTAGCCGAGCACCATCTGCTCCCACAGGATCTGTCCGAGCGAGTTGTTGTTGTTGACCACCACCTTGACCGGCAGCCGGTGCTGGATGGCAGTGAGGAATTCCGCCATCAGCATGGCGAAGCCGCCATCGCCGACGTAGGCGATAACCTGCCTGCCAGGGAAGGCCTGCTGCATTCCGATCGCGTACGGCAGGCCAGGGGCCATCGTCGCGAGGTTGCCGGACAGGTAGAACTCACGGCCGCCGCGGACTGTCCAGTGCCGGGCCGCCCAGGTCGCTATCGTCCCGCTGTCGCAGGTGAGAATCGCATCATCGGCGGCTAGCTCGTCCAGCACGGACACGACGTACTGCGGCGCGATCGGATCACGCTCTGCATCCTCCAGGTCCGCCATCTTCTGCCGCCAGCTGGCCATCTTCTGCTGGCAATCTTCCAGGAAGGACGTGTCAGCCCGGCGCTTGAGCAACGGGAGCAGGCCGGCCAGGGCTTCCTTCGCGTCCCCGATCACCGGCAGCTCGGTGGGGATCCGGCCGCCTGCCCTGGCCGAGTCCGCCTCGATCTGGGCGACCCGCACCTTGCCCGCCTCCGGCAGGTGCTTGGTGTAGGGGAAGTTGGTCCCGACCATCAACAGCGTGTCAATCTGCTCCATCAGCTCCTCGGAAGGCCGGGTGCCGAGCAGCCCGATCCCGCCGGTGGTGTACGGCGAGTCGTCGGGCACCGTGGCCTTACCGGACAGCGTCTTGACGATGGGCGCGGCCAGCGTCTCAGCCAGCGCGAGCAGTTCAGGCTTGGCGTGCAGCGCGCCCGCCCCGGCCAGGATGGCGATCTTCTCCCCCTCATTCAGCAGGTCCGCGATCCGCTGCAGGTCGGCCTCGCGCGGCAGGCCTGGCGCCGGGAGCCGGACGGGCGCGGTGTGCGGCGACCGGGCGGGCGCCACGTGCTGCCAGGGATCGGCACCGGCGTCGGCGACCTGGATGTCGTTCGGTACGGTGATATGCGCCACGCCGCGGCGTGCGTACGCGGTTCGTACCGCCATGTCAACGACGGCCTCGGCCTGGGCCGAGTTGTAGATCATCTGGTCATACTCGGCGACATCCGCATACAACTTGTCGAGGGCGACTTCCTGCTGGTAGCCGGTGCCGAGAACGGATGTCTCCTGCATGCCGGTGATGGCCAGCACCGGCATGTGGTCAAGCTTCGCGTCGTACAGGCCATTCAGCAGGTGAATGCCGCCGGGGCCGGAAGTTGCCAGGCACACGCCGAGCCGCCCGGTTGCCTTGGCATAGCCAGTCGCCATGAAGGCGGCGGCCTCCTCGTGATGGACCAGTACGAAACGGATCCTGTCCTGGTGCCGCCGCAGGCCTTCCATGATCCCGTTGATGCCGTCGCCTGGGAGCCCGAATACCGTGTCGACCCCCCAGTCCGCCAGCTGTTCGATCAGGGTCTCGGAAACGATCTGGCTCACTGGCCGGCCTCCTTAGTCGGGCTCCACCGCCGCGGTGCGCGGCGCCGCAGCACAGTTCTCCGCCACGGGCGGCACCAAACATGCGCGGCGCATAGTGAAAGGCGGCCCGGGTAGGTGCAGGATTCGTCCGGCGCTTCGGCCCGGGGAGACCGGCCAGTGAGGCCAGGACAGACCGGCCAGTGAGGCCAGGAGAGAGGAGCCATCAGGCCATGCCCAGGGCACAGATTAAGGACGAGAAGACATACCAGGAGCTGCGCTCACATGGCGAGCGCAAAGAGAAGTCGGCCAGGATCGCGAACGCGACCGCCGGCAGCTCGCGCCGCGCGGTCGCCTCGAAGGGCGGCAAGAGCCCGTCCTACCCGGAGTGGAGCAAGCAGGAACTGCTCAGGCGGGCCAGGGAGATCGGCATCAAGGGACGTTCGTCGATGAGCAAGAAACAGCTGATCGACGCGCTGCGTAACCACTGACCCGCGGGCCACCGGTGCCTGGCTCGCGCGGCCACCGGCCAGCTGCCGGGACGCCAGGAAGCGGCAAAGGTTGCGGTGGGCGCCGGGCGGGCCAGCGTCGCCGGGACGCTGGCACCCGGTAGCCGGAGGCATCAGCCTCGCTGCCGGGCGTCAGCGTCGCGAGGACGATATTGCCTTGGCCCGCGCGTTCCGGCAGCCGGTCACCTGGCCAGGCTGGTGGGCGGATACGTGAAAGGCAGGGACCGGGCCGCACAGCCGCGGGCTGGCGGCAAGCGGGCTCAGCACAAGCAGGCCGAAGATGGCCGCAAGCGCCACCGGAATGAGCACAATCGGGCGCAGCCGGGCACTCCGGAGCCCGCGGACCTTCCGCAGCCCGCGCATTTCCCGCAGGATGCGCAGGGCTCGCCGCAGCCTGCCTGAGCCGTCAAGTTCCTCGAGCCTGGGCATGGGCTCCTGCCGGGTGAGCCTGGTGAAGATCGAGAACAGCGATACCATCCGCGGGTCGCGTGCCTGCAGCGCTCCCGCGATCCCGTCGAGGATCCGCTGCTGGCAGGCGGGCAAGCTCATGACGTTCCTCCCATCTGGCCGTGGCTGGCTGAGGCCAGCTCCGGCCGGCTGGGGCTCAGAGCCCGGCGGCCGCACGACCTCGCTCCGGCCATTGGTGAGCCGCTAATTTAGTACCCCGCTGCCCTGGCTAAACCGATCCGGTGCGAGAGTTCACCGATATCTGGGGTAAGGAGACGGGCGTCGCCGCGGCAGCAGGGACGAACCGGGATGGAGGGCTGGGTCAGGGGGAGGCGGGCGTGGATGGAGTGGCCGGTCTACCGTCAGCTGACCGGCAGCGACCCGACGGGCCGGAGCGTGAGCGCGGTGGCGAGCCAGCGGACCAGGCAGCAGCGGCCGCGGGGTACACCGTGGGACCGCAGCGGGACCGTATCGGCCCGCGTGCCGCTGGCGCATGACCCTGGCTGGCGCGGTGGTTAGAGCGCTCTTGGCTGGGTAGCCGGGACGCGATGACAACCGGCGTGAGAGGGGAGCAACGATGGCTGTCACCGCATTCCAGGATCTCCCGCTAGCCGACCGGACCCGCCTGTGGGACGGCGCCGCTGCGGAAAGACGGGTCAGGAAATGGGCTGGGGCGGAAGGCGGGCCCAACGCAGAATACCGTGACGCGCACGTGTGGTATGACGCCGAGAACAAGGACAACTTCACCGCCTACAAGCTACTGATCGCCGATGTCGTCAATGGCAGCCTGGTCGCCGTCCCGCGCGGCGTCATCGCGGCCGGAAACGTCATTCAGGGATCCAGGGGCGGCGTGGACTTGCCGCACTCCGATATTGACCGGGTGAAAAGCCACCTCGGAAAGTATTACCAGAAGATGGATGACATCGCGCCCTGGGAACGCAGCTGACCAGGTCCGCCCGGCGACGAGCACTGCCAGCCAATCGGGACCGCCGCGCCGATGCCGGGATACGCGCCGCGCATACCGCGCTCTACGCCACCTACTGGTCCCGGCTCGAGCCGCTTCGGCATGCCGCCGAGTTGCTGCGAGCATGCAAGAAGCGCGGGCTGCGCGTCGTGCTAGCCCGCTCGGCGGACGAACGTGAGTTCGCCGTGCTGCGCGCCGCGCTCGACGCCGAGGACTCGATCGACGAGGCGACACCGTCGGCCGACGTCGAGCACAGCAAGCCAGCGGCGGACCTCGTGCAGGTCGCGCTGGATCGCCGGACCGCGCCCAGGCCGAGAATGAGCCTCCAGTCCAGGCCGCCGGCGTCGTGCGGCAATGCCTTGAGCACAACCAGGGCCACGATGTAAGACACGGCCTGACGCCCGGGCTGTGGGATGCCGGCAGCCGTAACTGGGAAGGCCCGGGCGGCGTGTTCGCCCGCTGCTAGCTGATTAACTGGAAGCTGAGACTGGTCAGGGAGCGGGGCATGGGGGAACCGGAACCGGAGGAAGATCAGGGACGATCGCTGGGCAGCCGGCTGCTGTCTGGCCTGGACCGGTGGACGTCCCGCGCGATGGTCGCGGTTGTCGTGCTCAGCGCGGCTCTGATCTGGGTCCTGATCAGCATCGCCGGGGTTCCCCTCAAACCGTGGAGACTTCGGTTGTGGTGATCATGGCCGGGACGGGGCTGGCCTTGGTGCGCCCGCGCCTGGCCGGGGCAGGCTCGGGCCTGCCCGCTTTTCCTGTTCCGAGGGGCCGCAGGGGTCCCCGGGGTCAAGGGCGGCCCGCAGGGCCGTCGCGCGCAGCGCGATGCGCAGCACCCTTGAGGCCGGGGTGGCGGGCCCGTACCCTTAGCGGGCGCAGCAAGGCCAGCGGCGGCGCAGCCGCCTCCTTTGGGTGGCCTGCGCAGCGGGCCCGCCGCGCTCACGCGGCGTCCTTTCCCGCCAGCGACCGCTCGTAATCCACCGGGCTGACCATGCCCAGCGATGAGTGCCGCCTTTCGTGGTTGTAGTCCTCGATCCATGCCGCGACCGCGGCCCGCGCCCCGGCCCTGGTGGCGAACTTACGCAGCGACCGCAGCTCCCATTCCAGGGTGGAGTGCCAGGACTCGATCACCGCGTTGTCCAGCGCCGGGCCCGGCCGGCCCATCGACTGGCGGATGCCCAGCCGGGCGCAGGCCCTCCGGAACCAGCCGGCGGTGTACTCGCTGCCCTGGTCGGTGTTAAACCGAATTCGGTTTAACAGCGATTATGCCGAGGACGGCGTTAAGCCGAGGAACCTGAGGATGGCCTGTTCAGGCGGTGCGTGCTGACAGGATCCCCGGCTTAACGATCCGGGCTATCGGAGACTGTAGAGGGCCTGGAGCTTGTCTTCGGTGAGCGGGTCTGTGACCGGGACGCTGATCGCGGGGGTGGCTTTGCTGATGGCCTGCCGCATCATGTCCAGGGTGGCGAAAGCGTAGAAGGCCGAGGTTGTCGATGCGTTCTCATGTCCCAGCAGGCGCATGATGACCGGGAGCGGGATGCCTTGCTGGTAAAGGTCCATGGCCTTGGTCTTGCGCAGCAGGTGGCAGTGGACGCTGCCGGGAATGGATGGACAGTCCTGGCGCGCAGATTGCGCGGCCTGGCTGAGCACGGCGGAGACCGTGTCTGCTGACAGCGGGGCGGGCTGCCCGTCGTGGAGGCTGTAGAACAGCGGCCGTGTCGCGGGCAGGCGCGCTGCGCCGGGGTGGAACTCGGTGAGATAGACGCGCAGGTGTCCGATCGTCTTGCCGGTCAGCGGCACCACGCGGGTCTTGTTCCTCTTGCCAGTGAGGGTCACGTGCCCGGGCTCGGCCAGGCGCAGGTCCTGCAGGGTCAGTCCGGTGATCTCCGACACGCGCGCCGCGGTGTCGTAGAGCAAGATGAGCAGCATCCGGTTGCGGCGGGACTTGGCGGTCGTGCCGGTGTGCGCGGCCAGGATCGCCCGTATCTGGGGCGGGGTGAGGTAGGCGACGGGCTTGCGGGGCTGGGCCGGGGCCTTGAGTGCCCTGGCTGCCTGGCTGAGCGCGATGAGGGTGATGTCCTCCTGGGCCGCGTAGGCCAGGAACGCCTTCACGGCACTCAGCCGCAGCGTGACCGACTTCGGCGCGTAGCCCTGATGATCGGTCATCCAGGCTAGCCATGCTTTGAGGTGCTGGCGGTCGAAGTGGTCGAAGGAGACGTGCTCGCGTCCGGTGTGCCCGGTTTCGGCGAGGTAGCCCAGGAAGCATTCCAGGCTGATCCGGTAGGCCTCGATCGTCTTGGGCGACAGTGCCCGGACACGGGGCATGTAGACGTGCAGGTAGTCCCGGGCGAAGCTGAAAAAGTCCGGGTCACCGGTTGCCGGGTCGCGCCTCATCCGAACCCGACCTCGGGCAGCAGTTCCTGGCTCGCCTGGGTGATGTGGTCGTAGGCGTCCAGGAAGTCGGGCGAGGTGTGAATGTAGTAGTAGGTGCTGTCGAAGGACGCGTGACCCATGTAACGCGACAGGTAGGGCAGCATCGCGTGCACGTCCTTGCCCTGGATCCGCCACCGCTCGATGCACGCGTAGGCGAAGTGGTGGCGGAAATCGTAGGGCACTGGCTGCCGGCCGTCCGATGGCCGGGCGAGCCCGGCCTCGTCCCAGATCCGGGCGAACACCGTTCCGGCCGTGCACGGGCTGACCTTGCTGCCGGTGCCGGAGACGAAGAAATTCGCCCGGCCGGGGAACCTTGCGCGGGATTGCTGGTCGCACGCGTCGAGGACCCGCGCGACCTGAGGCGTGACCGGCAGCCTGCGGCTGCGGTTTCCCTTCGACCAGACGATGTCAATGTGCTCGCGCCGCAGGTCCGCCTGCCCGGTCTGCAGGGCGCGGGCCTCACCGGTCCGCAGCCCGCACGAGTGCATCAGCGTGAAGAACGCCGCCGCCTGCCATCGCCACGGCGAGCTGGTCTGCAGCCTCGCCGCCGCGGTGAAGAACTGCTCGATCTCCCGGCTGCTCAGCAGGTAAGGCCACGGCGGATTGAACGGGGCTTTCCACCGGTCCGACAGCACGCAGGCGTCGTCATGGCCGGTGGCCTGCAGCCACCGGCCGAAGTCGCGGATGTAAGACATCCACGACCGGTACCGGCCCGAGCTTTCCAGCCGGGCTCTCACCCAGCCTTCGACGGTGCCCTGATCAAAAACGGTCCGGCTGTGCTCGGCGCACCAGGCGTCGAACTGCCGCAGGTACCAGATGCGCGAGGCGCCGTAGCAGCCCATGTTCTGCTTGAACGCCAGGTAGCCCTCCAGGTCAGCGGCGAACGCGCTGGTGAACCGCGTGCCGCTCATTGCCGTGCCCCGGCAGGAACTGGCAGCACGCACTGCAGAAGACGCTCCCGGTCAGCGCTCATATACACACTGGTCGAGTCCTCGGCGGCGTGGCCGAGGACGGCCGAGATCGTCGGCAGCGGCACCGCTGCGCGCAGCAGCCGGGTCGCGGTGCTGTGCCGCAGGAACCGGGTCCCGGCTTTCGCATCGGCCACGCCCGCCGCGGCGAACGTCGCTGATATCACCTGGTGCACCGAAGCATGACCGGCCAGCCGGACATGCGGCGCGACAACGCGGACGAACACGTGGTCATCAGCCGTGGCCGGCCGCTCGCCGAGCACGTAACCGGCGAGCTTGCCCATCACCAGCGCCGGCAGTGGCAGCGTCAGCGGGTTACCGGTCTTCCGCTGAACGATGCCGATTGCCTGGCCGCGCCAGTCCACATCAGCCAGCCGCAGCGCGATGATGTCGCAGGCCCGCAGCCCGGTCGTCACCGCGAGCAGCGTGATCGCCGCGTTCCTCGCGCTGACGCGCCCCGCGGCGCACGCCCGGACCACCATGTCCGCCTCAGCATCGCCCAGCACCTCGATGATCGGGCGGGACCGCCGGACGCCGGCCAGGCCCACCGCGGCGACCAGGTCGGCGCGGCCGGTGAACTTCAGGAACGGGCGGAAGTTCGACACTACCCAGAACAACGACGACTTCGCCCACCTGTCCAGCAGCGACTCCAGGAACGCCAGCACGCTCGCGCCGTCGGCCCCGTCCAGGCCGGTGATCCCGCGTTGCTCCAGGAACACCAGGTAGCCGCGCGCCACCCGCCCGTAAGCCTCGCGCGTGGCTGCCGCCAGGCCCCGGCCGGCCATGTCCGCCTCCCACGCAGCGTCCAGCGCTGCCAGCGCGGCGCATGCCGGGCGCGGTCCGCCGCCTCCGCGGCCGCGGACCGACAAGTCCACCCGCCCGGTCCGCACGTACGAGTCGAACACGCCAGTGAGCCGGCGGTAATCCAGCCGGCGCTGCGGGCTGAACCGCCCAGTGCGCGGGCTGATCGTCCGCAACGCGAACTCAGCCCCCAGTTCCGGGCTGTAGACACCACCCGACCCGGCGTACTCGCTAAGCGCCTTGATCGTCTTCGCGTACTGGCCGATCGTCGACTCCAGGTAGCCCGCCGCGCGCAACTCCGCGACCACCACCGCGCCGATCTCCGTCACCGTCATCTCCATCGTCGTCTTCCTTTCCGCAGACGCAGGGAACGACGGGACGCTAGCCGCCCGGCCGGACGTTAAGCCGAGGAATGGTCAGCAAGCCACGGCCGACCAGGCCAGACCATGATTCCTCGGCTTAACGCCGTCCTCGGCATAATCGGAGTGGAAAATTGCATTCTCAGCGAGAGGATGATTGCGGGCGGCCATCTCGATCGCCTTCTCGATGAGCGGGGTCTTGTAGTTATCGCCGGTCGCCCAGCCGATCACTTCTTTCGTATGGCAGTCGATGACCGTCG
>WNFX01001766.1_pt1 | contig 22087 bp, 16 predicted proteins | sample 5400111 | NCBI WGS metagenome assembly WNFX01 (sample SAMN13153363, study PRJNA577476) | soil metagenome | isolation source: 40 cm soil or saprolite under grassland replicate 1 | place: USA:California | collected 2016-06-15 | reverse complement strand
CGAGCAAAAGCTAGGCAAGCTGCTGCGCGCACTGGTCAGCTCGGCGAGCTCGGACTTGCACCTGCGCGTGGGCGAGCCGCCGCTGTTCCGCACCCACGGAGAGATCAAGCGTCAGGCCGGACCCGCCCTGAGTGTGAACGACCTCGAGCTGCTCGTGCTGTCGATCATGCCGGAGCGCAATCGCGGCGAATGGAAGGAGACCGGCGACTCCGACTTCGCGTACGAGATCGCCGGTGTCGCGCGCTTCCGCGTCAACGCCGCCCGCGATCGCAAGGGACCGGTCGCCGTCTTCCGGGTGATTCCGGCCAAGGTCGTCACGATCAGGGACATGGGGCTGTCCGAAGAGGTACAGAAGCTCTGTTACCTGACGAAGGGGCTGGTGCTGGTGACCGGTCCGACCGGCTCGGGAAAATCCACGACCCTGTGTGCCCTGATCGACCACGTGAACAGCACGCGCAGCGATCACATCATCACGATCGAAGACCCGATCGAGTTCGTGCACGAAAGCAAGAAGTGCCTGATCACGCAGCGCCAGGTCCACGCCCACACCCAGAGCTTCAAATCGGCGTTGCGGGCAGCGCTCCGCGAAGACCCCGACATTGTGCTCGTCGGCGAGATGCGCGACCTCGAGACGATCGCCGTCGCGATCGAGACGGCGGAGACCGGGCATCTCGTCTTCGGCACGCTGCACACGACGACCGCCTCCTCGACCGTCGACCGCATCATCGACCAATTCCCCGCCGACCGGCAGGCACAGATCCGCGTCATGCTGTCCGAATCCCTGAAAGGCGTGATTTCGCAGACCCTGTGCAAGAAGATTGGCGGCGGGCGGGTGGCGGCGCGCGAGATACTGCTCACGACCCCCGCCATTGCGAACTTGATCCGCGAGGGTAAAACGTTCCAGATCCCATCGATCATCCAGACCAGCAAGAAGCTGGGTATGCTGACGCTGAACGACGCGCTGCTGGAGCTGGTAGAAAAAAAAGTGATCGATCCGGATGAAGCCTATGTGAGATCCGTGGAAAAAGCTGGCCTGCTGGCCAGCCTGAAGGCGAAGGGATTCAAGGTGACCTTATCGGGAGGTGCTGACTCATGATTACGCGCAGCATAGCCGTCCGCCTCGTAGGACTCGCAAGTGTAGCCGCCGCCGCCGCGTGCCGCGACAGCGGCCCCACGACTGGACCAGCGCCCGTGTCTCTGGTACAAACCAGGCAGGCCCCCGCCCCAGACATCGCAACGCTGACGCGACAGATTCCGGGATTCGGCGGTTTCTTCATCGATCACGGAGTCCCGACGGTCTACCTGACCGACCTCACGCAACGCGACCGCGCCGTCGGGTTACTGCGTGCGTTCGGGCGCTCGCGCGGCCTCGGCGACGTCCGTGTGTTGCAGGCGCGCTTTGCCTATGGCGACCTCGACCGCTGGTTCCAGGACATCTCGTATAACGCCTTCGAGCAAGGGCACGTGGTGTTCGTCGATCTCGACGAGGCGGCGAATCGCGTGCTGGTTGGCGTGGAGCGCGGTTCATCCCATGCGAACATTCGCGGTCTGGCAGCGCGGCTTGGCGTGCCCGCCGAGGCGCTGACGGTCCGCGATGCCGATCCGATTCACTACGCCGCTGGCCTGCAAGATCAGGCCCGGCCCGTGGTGGCCGGTCTGCAGATCAACTTCCCCGGTTTTCTCTGCACGCTCGGCTTCAACGCGGTCAGTAACGGGCAGAACTCGTTCGTGACGGCGTCCCACTGCACCACCACACAGGGCGGCGTCGAGGGGACGCAATACTGGCAGTCCCTGTCCAGCCAGCCGAACAGCTTCATCGGGACCGAGGTTGCCGACCCGCAATACTTCCGCGGTAAGGGCAAGAACAGTCCCTGCCCTAAAGTACGGCGTTGTCGCTACAGCGACTCCGCACGAGCCGCATACGCGGCCGGCGTGCTGTTCACCCTCGGTGGGATCGCGCAGACGAGCGGCCCGAATAACGGCTCGCTGGATATCACGGGAAACTTCTCCATCGGGGGTGAAGGCGGTGAGGTCGCGGGCGACGTCGCCAACAAGGTCGGCCGCACGACCGGCTGGACCCAGGGCGTCATCACCAACACCTGCGTCGATGTCGGTGTGTCGGGCACGAACATCGTCCAGCTCTGTCAAAACCTCGTGACCGCCGGCGTCGGCGCCGGCGACTCCGGCTCGGATGTGTTCTTCGATACCGGCTCAGGCGTGAATCTGCTCGGCATTCTCTGGGGCGGGAATGGAGCGGGCACGCTGTTCGTGTACAGCCCCATCGCGAACATCGAGCAGGAGCTCGGACCGCTCACGACGTTCTGAACGCGCTCGAGTTCACGCTTTCCATTGCGCCACGGGCGCGCGTCGGTCGACGCGCGCCCGTCACGCTCCAGCTCCGCAACACCTCCAACCGGCCGGTCGAAGCGCACTTCCTGGGCCGCACCATCGTGTTCGACATCATCATCGCGCGCCTCGACGGAGCGATCGTATGGCGACGCCTGGCCCACGGCGTCGGCCCCAGCATTCTGCAGCTCCGCACGCTCGCCCCAGGCGAACGACTCGAGTGGCGCGACGTCTGGGTGCCGGATGCGCCGGGGCGTTACCGGGCGCAGGGTCTCCTGCCCTCCGATGACCCCGAGCCGCGGCGCACGCCATGGGTCGCCTTCGAGGTCAGCCCTTAATCGTCTTCGTCGCGTCGTCCCAGCTGACCGTCGTGCGCCGGAAATACGCTTCGTTCGCCATGTGACAGGCGAGCGCGGCGTTGTGCCCGAACACGACGTCCTCGACCACGGGTTTACGCGTGCGCACCGCCTCGAAGTAGTTCCACAGGTGCGGCCGCGTGTCGTCGAAGTCCGGAGTGCTGAAGGACACGGTTTCGGACAACGGCGGAGCCTGACCCGCTTGCAGGTCGTGGTCTTTATGCCACTGGGTCTGGTAGGCATCGCGCAGCGCGTGCGGGTAGCTGCCGGTGTAATAGCTGGGCCACCGATCCGTGCCGGTCTGCGGTGAGAACGTCAGGGTGTTGCCCGACACCTCGAGAACGCCCTTCGACCCCTGGATGCGGTACTGCTCCGGCATTTCCGTTCCCAGATTCAGCCGCATGTAGACCGGTAGATCGCCGTAGTAGTAAATCGTCGCGTGCACATCGGGCATGTTCCGCCCGTCCTTCCACCGCCGGATGCCGCCGACCGCCGCTGCCTGTTTCGGCGGCTCGTTGATGCCGAGCATGAACTGCATGCCGCTGATCAAATGGACGAGCAGGTCGCCTGCCACACCCGTGCCGTATTCTTTCCAGCAGCGCCAGCGCGCGAAGATGTTCGGATCGAGCGGCCGCTTCGGGACATCGTTTTGCCAGGTATCCCAGTCGAGGGTTTGGAGTGAGAGGTCCGGCGGCGGCGGGTACTCCCACGCGCCCGTCGGATCGTTTCGGCCGAGCCAGCCTTCGACCAGCGTCAGGTCACCCAGCATGCCCTGTACGAGCATCTCTTTCGCCTTCGCGCAGATCTGCGAGCTGACGCGTTGTGAGCCGACCTGCAAGATCCGACCGCTCTTCTTGACCGCATCCACCATCGCAACGCCATCGGCCGCGGTGTGCGACATCGGCTTCTCGATGTAGATGTCCTTCCCCGCGCTGACCGCCTCCACGACCATGCGTCTGTGCCAGTGATCGGGGACCGCCGCGACGATGCAATCGATCGTCTTGTCGTCGAGCAGGCGGCGGTACTCACGCGTGGTGGGCAGATCGGGCCGCACGATTTCCTTGGCCAGCGTGTGCCGGCCATCGTAGAGATCGGCGGCGGCGGCGCACGTTACGCCTGGCAGCTGAATGGATGTGCCGAGGAGCCCCGAGCCCTGCATGCCGACGCCGATCATGCCAAAGCGCACGGTGTCGCTGGGCGCGACCCTCCGCATCCGGAACGGCTTGGCGGCGAACGAGACCCCGGCCGCTGCGGCGCTCAATTCGATGAATTCGCGACGGGACCAGCTGGACCTCTTCATGGGGGTGCTCCCTGAGTGGTTTTGGAGAGAAGATGTGCTCTGCATCACGCCGACGCGACCTCCCCCGGCGTTACAATTCGCCCCGCTCCGCATCTTCATACGCGGTCACTTTTTCCACCGGCGCCCTTCGCCGCGGGTTACGCGCCCCCCGCGAGGATGGACGCCGCCCATGTGTTTGCAGACGGGACAGGCATGGATCACGGCGTTTCCGTCGCTGCCACGCGGCGCGCAACGTGGCGACTTTCTCTCCTGGCGCTGCTCCTGTCCGGTGCAGCGTTCGCGTGCGCCCTATCCGACGCCCTCAGCGGTCCCGCAACTCCCACCATCACGCTCCGCTATAGCGGCGACAGCAGTGTCGTCGTCGGCGACACCGTAGCCTTCGCCGTCACGGCGGAGATCGACGGCACCAACCTCAGCGCACCCTCCCTGCGCTATGCGATCGAAGACACGGCGGTGGTCTCCCTCACGCCGGCGGGCCATGCCCTCGTCGGCCGCCGTCGTGGTCGCACACAGCTTATCGCGTCGTTGGTAAGTCCTCTGGTGGCCAAGCCGCCGACGCTGTCCGTGACGCTGGATGTCGTGGTCGGCGCCGTGACCATTGTGCCGGCGAGCGATACGCTGACGAGCATCGACGATACGCTCTCGCTCGTCGCGCCGGTATTCGATGCTCATGGCGCTCCCCTGGATGGGGTGGCGCCCGTGTGGACATCGTCGGATACGACCATTGCCACGTTTGTCGCGCCGGGACGCTTGGTCGCGCGCCGCAACGGCCAGGTGATGGTGCGCGCGCTCGTCGACCGTGACACCGGCGTCGGGAGCGTCATGATCGCGCAGCGCCTCGCTCGGCTCCAGACTTCGCCGAGTACGCTTGCCTTGAGCGCCTTGACTGCGGAATCGACGGTTGTCGCGGTGGGTCTCGACGCCCGCGGCCACACGCTCGGCCTGGTCCCGGTGAGCTGGACGAGCGAGGCGCCGACGATTGCGACGGTGACCTCCGGCGGTCGGGTCCGTGCCGTCGACAACGGCGCGACACGCATTCTGGCACAGAGCGGGGCGGTGCAGGATACCGTGACCGTCACGGTCGAGCAGCGAGCCCAGCGCGTCGTGATTCTACCCAATCCGGTACCTGCGATCGTTTCGCTCGGCGACCAAGTATCGCTGGCCGCGAGCGCGACCGACAGCCTCGGCTTTCTCGTGGCTGTCCCGAACAAGAGCCCGGGGTGGGCCTCGCTCGATCCCACCATCGCGACCGTGGACCGCAACGGCCTGGTGACCGGAGTCGGGGTGGGGAGCGGCCGCGTCGTGGCGGTGATCGACGCCGCGCGCGATACCGTGACGGTCCCCGTCGGTGATCTGCCGGCGACGGTGGTCATCCAACCTGCCACCGCGACGCTCGCCAGTATAAAGGATACGCTGCTGCTGTCGGCCACCGTCCGGAACAGCCGCGGCAATCTCATTCAGAATCCGGCGATCACGTGGCGCGCGACGAACCCCGCGATCACGCGCGTGGATACCGTGCCGCGCCCCCTGGCGGTGGCGGTCGGCGTCGGTACCGTGCGCATCATCGCGGTCGCGGGCGGCGTAGCGGACACGAGCGTCGTGACGGTGACGAACGCGCCGACGTTCCTCGATATCACCCGGGCGGCGGACACGCTCACGAGCATCTGGGACTCGCTGCCGATCCCAACCGTAATCCTGAACGCGCGGGGCGACACGCTCGCCGCGACGTCCGTGCAGTGGTCGAGCGACGCGCCACTGGTCGGCAGCGTGAACGGCGCGGGACTCGTGGTAGCACGAGACACCGGCCAGACCGTCGTCCGCGCCAAGTACGTGAGCGCCCTCGGCGACACGCTGCGGGACACGATCGCGGTTCGCGTGTTCAATCTGCCGGCGTCCGTCACATTGAGCGACGACCTCGATACGCTCACGGCCGTCGGGCAATCACTCGGCTATACAGGCACCGTGCGTAACGCCCGCGGCAATCCTATCGCGGGATACACCATCGCATGGTCGTCCTCCAACCCCGCGGCGGTCACGGTCTCGCCGGGCGGCCTCGCGACCGCCGCAGGACTCGGGTCGGCATTCGTAACCGGCCAAGCCGCCGGCTTCGCCGACACCGTGACGGACATCGTCGTGAACCCCACGCGCATCATCGTCGATAACGGGATCGCGATTGCCCCGCGGTTGGGAACCCGCAAGCGGCCCTTTGCCAAGATCGCCGACGGCGTGAACGTGGCGGAGACGGACGACACGGTCCTCGTTCGGAAAGGCGCCGCGCCGTACGCCGAGACCGTGGCTCTCACGCGGCGCGTCACGCTGCTCGGCGACGATTCGGCGTTCGTCGCCAGCGGACAGACCAATCCACTGCTACTACCGCTCATCTCGCACGATACGGGGAGCGCGGGGATTACGGCGTACACAGCGGCCACGGTCGTAATCAAGAATCTGGCCCTGCGTCACACGATCTCCGGGCCGGCCATCGATGCGCGTCAGGCGGACCTGCGCGTCGCGCGCTTCTACGTCAATCCGCCGGGTACGGTGGCGGCTCGGATCGGCCGTGGGATCGCCCTCGACAGCTCCACATCCTCGGCTGCTACCATCACGAACAGCGACATTCGTTCCGTCCGCGGCTACGGCATTCGCGTGCGCGACGGCACCGGTGTCGTCATCGATACTGTTTATGTCGAGTCCGTGGACTCGCTGGCCGGGGTTGACGTCGGGGCCGGGATCCGCCTGCTCCGCGGCAGCGGCAATGCCGTCCGCCATGCGACGATTCGCGGCACTCAGGGCCCGGCCCTGCTCGTCGACTCGAGCGCCGGCGCGACGATCGCGGCGAATGACCTCGCCGGACGCCAGCGTCTCGCCCTCATCCGCTGGAGCACAGGCGCGACGGTTCAGGGCAATCTGCTCGACACGAGGCCGCTGGGCCTCAACGGCGAGGTCTCCTCCGGCGGGACGCTCTTCGAGTGGGCCGCACTCGAAATGCAGTCGTCGTGGCAGGCGGTCGTGACGGGCAACAGCTTCCGCGACCTCGGTGGGGCCAACCAGGATCCCTACAACGCCATGCGCTTTGTCCTCGTGCGCAACCCATCGTTCCCCCTCCAGACCGGCGCGCAGGTGACGGGCAACTTTGCGATCGGCAGCCGGACCGGCATTCGTTCCGAAAATTCGAACCTCATCGTGCAGGGCTCGCGCTTCGACAGCACGCTGTCGGGCGTCATCGGCACCGGCAGCGATGTGTGGACGCTACAAAACGACACCATCGACGCCACGCAGCAGGGCCCCTGCGTTCAGGCGACGAGCGCAAGCTCCATCACGCTGACGAGCAGCTGGTTCCAGGGTTGCACGGCAGGCGGGGGCGCGGCGTATGCAGTCTCCGTCGCGGGCGGGTTCTTCCGCGTGCAGCAATCGACGTTCCTGGACAACCGCGCTGCGGTCTCGTTCTCAGGGTTGAGCTTCACGGCTACGGGGAACACGGTATCCGGCACCGGATTCAATCCGGCGCCCGGAGACACCCTCGTCGCGCGGGCGGCGCTCGACGGCACCGCGCCCCTGATCACGATCGTGCAGAACACCGTGACCGGACATCGGTTCAACGCGGGATTCCGGGTCGAGGGCGGGTCGTTCAGCATGCGGCTCGATTCCAACTTGGTCTCCACCAACAACGTCGGCGTCTCCCTCGGCTCATTGTCGAACTTCAGCGCGCGTGACGACGATATCTTCGACAATTCAACGGCCGGGGTACGGAACGAAGTGGGGACCGGCGTGAGTCTGCCGCAGATCTGGTGGGGCGATGCGCGCGGGCCGCGGCGCCTCGCCGATCCCACGGCCACCGGGGACAGCGTCGCCGGCAACGTGACGGTCTCTAGCTGGAATAGCCTGCCGCTGACGAGCGGGTCGATCGCAGCCGCCCTGCACAGCGTGCGTGGCGACGGGCAAAGCGGACTTCGCGGCACGCCGTTGGGCCGGGCGTACACGGTGCGCGTGGTCGACGCGGCTGGAAAGCCCGTCGCGGGCGTGCAAGTAACCTTCAAGGTCACGGGCGGCGGCGGCAACTTCGGCGGCTCCGGCCAGGTGAAGATCACGACGAACGCGAGCGGTTTGGCTGAGGCCACCTTGACTCTCGGGTCTTCGCCGGGGACGAACACGGCCACCGCCACCGCGTCCGGTCTGAATACGCTCACCTTCACCGCGACCGGGACATGACGCGCTGCCCGCGTTGTGCCGCGCAGGTCCCGATCGGGCTGCGGTTCTGCGGTTTCTGCGGAGCGGAAACTGCCGACCCCACCACGGAGACCGTCGCCTTCATGGCGCAAAGCGCAGATCCGCTGCTGGCGCAGATTCGTGTCGTCCTGGGGGGCGAATATGAGATCGAGCGCGAGTGCGGCCGCGGCGGCATGGCCGCGGTCTTCAAGGCGCTGGATGTTTCGCTGCGGCGGCCGGTGGCACTCAAGGTGATGCTGCCCGGTGCCGCCACCGGCGGCGCGGTCGGGGACCGGCTGCGGCGCGAAGCGCGCCGCGCCGCCGCGCTCGATCACCCGAACATCGTCCCGATCTATCAAGTCGGCGAAGCGGGCGGCGTTCACTACATCGTGATGAAGTTCATCGAAGGCCGCCCGCTCGCTGATGTCATCGAAGACCAGGGCGCCTTGCCCATCGCGGTGGTGGTCGCCGTTCTCCGTGCCATCGCGAGCGCACTGGCGTACGCGCACGAGCGTGGCACGGTGCACCGCGACATCAAGAGCTCGAACATCCTGATCGACCAGGAAGGACGGGTCTACGTATCCGACTTCGGACTGGCTCGGGCCGCCGAAGACTCCAAGGTGACGCCGAGTGGCGCCGTCGTCGGGACGCCGCAGTTCATGAGCCCGGAGCAGTGCGCCGGCGCGGTCGTCGGCCCGCAAGGAGATCAGTACTCGCTGGGCATCGTCGGATTTCAGATGCTGGCCGGGGAAGCACCCTTCGAGGCCAGCTCGGTCCTGGCGGTCGTCCAACACCAGTACTTCACGCCGCCGCCGGACCTCCGCGGCGTGCGCGCCGATGCCCCTGAGCCGCTCCTCGCCATCATAAATCGCCTGGTCGCAAAGGACCCCGCGCACCGCTACACCAACACGTCCGACCTCGTGACGGCACTCGAGACCCTGCCGTTCCATACGGAGGATCAGCGCGTCGCGAAGGATATCCTGCGGCGGCTGGCGCGCGGGTATCACGTTCCGATCGTCGAGACCGGGCAGCTCCCGCCGCTGCCGGACGCCCGCGATTCCCGCGCGGCGGCAAGCGTTTCGAACCCGTGGATGCGGCTACGGCCCCCCTCCCGCCTCATCGTCACGCTCGGGCTCGGAGCCGTCTTGCTGCTGTCGGGAGGATGGTTCGCACTCCAGGCGACGCGATCGCGGACTCCGACGGCCAGCCCAGCCGCGCCTACGAGCGCCGCACCGCCTCCCGTGGCGGCGGTGCCTTCCCCTCCGCTGTCCCGGGTTGCCGCCAATCGGCCGCGCCCCGCCGCATCAGGTCCACCGGGCCGCGTGCGGCTGCGCACCGAGCCGGCCGACGCCGTCATCTATATCGATGACCGCCAGGTGGGGGTCGGGACCGTGTTCGATCTCGAAGTACCGTCCGGAAGACGGCGGCTGCGCATCAAAGCCGCTGGGTCGGCGACATTCGACACGACGTTTCAGGTCGTCGCGGGCAACACCACGCGGCTAGGACTCATCACGCTCCGGGATCTGCCGTGAGGCGCATCAGCCTGGCCGTGCTGCTGCTCGTGATGGCCCGAACCGCGGCCGCACAGGGGAACACGGATGAGCAGCTGCAACAGGCGGCGCGCTATCACGCGGCGCTGGACGTCGAGCGCGAGCTCGTCATTCTTCGCCGCGTCATCTCACCCAATTCACCCTTCGTGGTGACCCACGACCAGCGCGTCCTCGCGTACAAGTACCTGGGTGCCGCGCTCGTCGTGCTCGGACAACGCGATTCCGGGATCGTGTACTTTCGGGCCGCGCTGGAACGGGACCCGTTCGTCGACCTGGAGCCGCAAAAATTCACCCCGGCCGAGCTCGCGGCGTTCAACGAGGCGAGGCGGTTGACCTTCGGGGTGGGGATCCGGCCGATCGCGTTCGACACGATCGATCCGCGCACCGAGCGGCTGAGCGTCATGGTGCTGACCACACACGGCGCGGACGTGCGCGTCGAGCTCCGGAGCGCCGGCGCTCTGGCGGGGGTGGTACTCTACCAGGGCATCACGGACGGGCCCAGAGAGCTCCAATGGAACGGTTTGCTCGCCGATGGCCACCTGGCGGCTGAGGGACGCTACGAGCTGTTCCTGACTGGCATCAGTCAGTTGACGCATCGTCCCGACTCTGTACGGCTGTACTTCAGCGTGCAACAGGACCATCCGCCACTAGAGGACACCGTGGCCGCGCTCCGTGCGGAAGACCTGCTGCCGGAGCAACGTCCCGCTGCGATGGCGCGGTCGGAGCTGTTCAAGGGCGTCGGCGTCGCGGCCGCGGCGCTACTCATACCCAGAACGGTGGCCAACGGCGAGCTGCACGGTGGGGGGCGCTCGCTGGCGCTCGGCATCGCGGCGACGGCCTCTGTCGCAGGCGTTGCAGGTTTCATCTTTCGCCAGCGTCATCGTGAAATTCCCGCCAACATCGCCGCCAATGCGGAGCGCCGCGCCCGGCGAGCCGCCACGAATGCCGCGATCCGCGATCGCAATCAGGCCCGGCTTGCGCAAACGCGCCTGATTGTCGCTCCGGCCGCAGGGATCGGCCCATGACGCGCAGGCGATGCGCCCCCGTCTTGACCCTGCTGATGGCCATCCCGGCGGTTGCGGCCAGCCAGGTCTCCGTGCAAGCCGGCGTCCTCGTCGGGCGCGGCGAGCATCGTGTGGTCGACGACAGCGTGCTCGTGGCATCGTCGGGAACGCTGGTGGGAGGTGCAGTGACGCTGACGCTGCGAGAACGCTATCAGGTTCGCGGCGAGGCGTTGAGCGGCCGGCTTACAACCGCGGCTGGGGGCCTGGAAGACCACGATATCGCCGAAGCGCGGGTCCTCGGTGGGATGAAGGTGCGACCCTGGCTCGTGCTGGAGACTGGCTTCAGCGTGCGCAATTATTCCAGTCCCCTCGCCCGACAACACTGGAGCGCCTGGCGGGTGGGCGCCGAAGCACGCGTGCCGCTCGGATTTGAGACCGTGACAGCCGTCCTGCGCGGCTACTGGATGCCGCTCGTCTCGGTCGCTGGGCTTGCCCGACCGAATGTGGCGCTCGCCACCGACGTCGGCGTCGATTGGCGCGGACGCCGCCTCGGAATCGGCGCGCTGTATAGCTTCGAGCGGTACGACTTCCCAGCCACCAATGCCGCGCAGCGCCTGGAAGAGCTATCCACCATCCGCGTCCGCGCCGAACTGTGGTGGAGCCTAGCGCGCCGCGTAGGTGCCCAGGATACGCACGCCGGACGCGACCGTCCGTAACTCGTCGATCGCATCGGCGAGCCCATGCGCTCCGCTCTCGTCAGTTACGTCGAGGTAGAACAGATACTCCCACGGGTGGCCTGGGATGGGGCGAGACTCGATCTTGGTAAGATTCAGGCCGCGCGCCGCGAAGACGCCCAGCGCCCGGTGCAGCGTCCCCGGTCCGTTTCCCAACGCGAACAGCAATGATGTCTTGGTCGTCTCGCCTCGTTCCGTCGCCGCAGGTTCGCGCGTGACGATGAGAAACCGCGTGTAATTCTCGACGTGGTCCTCGAGCCCCTCTTCGAGCACGGCGGCACCGTACAGGTCAGCGGCCAGACTCGATGCGATCGCGGCATCCGCCTCCACCTTCCCCGCCATCAGGTCGCGAACACTGCCGGCGGTATCGTAAGCCGGCACGGCGACGAGATCGGGGTGGCGACTGAAAAAGCGCCGGCATTGGGCGAGGGCGACGGGATGTGAAGCCACGCGACGGACCTCGCGCAGCGTCGTGCGTGGCGGAGCGATGAGGCAATGCTTGATCCGCAGCTCGGTTTCTCCGGCCACGTGGAGCGCGTGCGCGCTGAGCAGATCGTAATTCTCGTGCACCGACCCCGCGAGGGTATTCTCGATCGGCACGACCCCACTCCGCGCCGCTCCCGTTTCGACCGTGCGAAATAACTCCACGAAGGTCGGGCACGGCAGCAAGCGGATGGTTGGCCCGTGTGTCTCGAGCGCTGCCGCATGACTGAACGAGCCGGCCTCCCCCTGGATGGCGACCGCGTCAGGCATCCGTCACCGCGCCCTCGCTGCTGCTGGACACCAGCCGCGCGTACTTCGCCAGCACGCCCGACGTATAGCGCGGCACCGGTGCTTTCCAGGCTGCGCGGCGTGCCGCGAGCTCGTGCTCGGACAGGTCGATGCGCAGCTCGCGCCGGCCCACGTCGATCGTGATCGAATCGCCTTCGCGCACCAGCGCCAGCGGCCCGCCAAGCGCCGCTTCGGGCGCGACATGTCCCACCACGAGGCCGTGCGTTCCGCCGGAGAACCGGCCGTCGGTGATGAGTCCGACGCTGTCGCCCAGGCCCGCGCCGACCAGCGCTGCCGTCGGCGCCAACATCTCGCGCATGCCCGGCCCGCCCTTCGGTCCCTCGTAGCGGATCACCACGACGTCGCCGGGGTGAACGGCACCGGCCAGAATCGCCGCGAGACAGGCCTCCTCCGAGTCGAACACGCGCGCGGGACCCGTGATTTCGTGCGGGCCGTGGCCGCTGACCTTCGCGACCGCCCCCTCGGGTGCGAGGTTGCCGCGCAGAATCACGATGTGCCCCTGCGAGGCGAGCGGGCGATCCCAGGGGCGAATCACGTCTTGATCGGGGCGCGGCCGTTTGGGGACGTCTTTCAGTGCTTCCGCGATCGTGCGGCCAACGATCGTCAGCGCGTCGCCGTGCAGCGCCCCGTTTGCAAGCAGCACGCTCATGACCTGCGCGATGCCGCCCGCCCGATGCAGGTCGGTCGTGACGAAGCGCCCCGATGGCTTGAGATCGCAGAGCACCGGCACGCGCGTGCGGACCGTTTCGAAATCGTCGATCGCGAGCGGCACTCCCGCGGCACGCGCGATGGCCAACAGATGCAGCACCGCGTTCGTAGACCCGCCGATCGCCATCACGACGGCGATCGCATTCTCGAATGCCTTACGCGTCAGGATTTGGCGCGGCGTGCGGCGCGCGCGAATGGCGTCGAACAACACGTCCGCCGAGCGAGCCGCACTGTCGGCCGTCTCCTGGTCCTCGGCCGCCATCGTCGAGGAGCGGGGTAGACTCATCCCCATCGCTTCAATTGCGGCAGACATCGTGTTGGCCGTGAACATCCCGCCGCATGACCCCGCGCCCGGACACGCGCGCCGCTCGATCTCGAGCAGCTCATCCTGCTGCATCCGCCCCGCCCCGGCGGCTCCGACTGCTTCGAACACGCTTACCACCGTGAGATCGCGCCCCGCGTAATGACCGGGCTTGATCGTGCCGCCGTACACGAAGATGGCCGGGATATCGAGGCGCGCGATCGCGATCATCGCGCCCGGCATGTTCTTGTCGCAGCCGCCGATGGCCAGGAGTCCGTCCATACGCTGCGCACCACAGGCGGTCTCGATCGAATCGGCGATCACTTCGCGCGAGACGAGGGAGTAGCGCATCCCCTCGGTGCCCATCGAGATCCCGTCGCTTACCGTGATCGTCCCGAAGGTCTGCGGCATCGCGCCCGCCCGCCGCAGCGCCTCTTCGGCGCGCCGCGCCAGCCGATCGAGACCGGCATTGCAGGGCGTGATGGTGCTGTAGGCGCTCGCGACGCCCACGATCGGCTTGGCGAAGTCGCCATCGCGGAATCCCACGGCGCGCAGCATGGCACGGTTGGGCGCCCGCTCGAGGCCCTCGGTAATCGCACGGCTGCGGAAATTGTCGCTCATGACCGACCCTCGAGCGCTTCCACGAGAATCAGCTCTGCGATCCGTGCGCCCATTGCCGCGGTCCCGATGCTCGGCTCACCGGGTCGCGCCAGGTCTTGCGTGCGGGCACCCGCATCGAGTGTCGCCGCGATCGCACCGTCCACCGCATCGGCGGCGTCCGGGAGCTTCAGCCCGTGGCGCAGCAGCAGCCCCACGGTCGCGATGGCGCCGATCGGATTGGCGATGCCCTTGCCCGCGAGCGGCGGGGCGGAGCCGTGTACCGGCTCGAACAGACCCGGCCCCTCACCGAGCGACGCGGATGGCAGCAGGCCGAGCGAGCCCACGAGCACCGCCGCTTCATCGCTGAGGATGTCGCCGAACATGTTCTCGGTGAGCACCACGTCGAACGTAGCGGGATCGGTGACCAGCCGCATCGCGGCCGTATCTATGTACGAGTGTTCCAGCCGCACCGTAGGGTAGTCGCGGGCGACGCGGGTGACGGTTTCCCGCCAGAGCTGCGACACCTCGAGGACGTTGGCCTTGTCCACCGACGTGACGTGCCGGCGCCGGGCGCGGGCCGCCTCGAACGCCACCCGGGCGACGCGCTCGATCTCGGTGGCCGTGTAGGCGAGCGTATTGGTCGCGCTGGTCGCGGCGCGTCGGCGCGGCTCGCCGTAGTAGAGCCCCCCCGTCAGCTCGCGCACCACGAGCAGATCGACGCCGCGCAACCGCTCCGGCTTGAGCGGGGAAGCGCCCACCAGCGCTGGATGGACGGCGACCGGCCGCAGGTTCGCGTAGACGTTCAACAGCTTGCGCAGCGCCAGCAGGCCAGTCTCGGGACGCAGCTCGCGGGGCGCGCTGTCGAGGGCCGGATCACCGACGGCGCCGAGCAGGACTGCGTCGCTACGCAGCACGGCTTCGCGCGTCTCCTGTGGCAGCGGCTCCTTCGCAGCCGCCACGCCCGCCGCGCCGACGGGGAACGTCTCGAGCGTAAAGCGAACGTCGAACCGCTCGGCTACCGCTTCAAGCACGCGCACCGCCTGCGCGATCACTTCGGGCCCGATACCGTCACCAGGCAGCACCGCGATGGAGTACGTCTTCATGCGTGCGCCCTTTCGTAGGCCGCGATGCGCGGCTCCTCGAGCAGCGTGCGTCCGATCTCGTCGAGGCCGGAGAGCAGCAGCTCGCGCCCGTACGGATCGGCGCGAAAGGGGGTGGAGAAACCGTCGTCATCCGACACCACGAGCTTCTCCAGATCCACCACGACTTCATAGGTGCTGCCGGCAAGGGGAGCTTCCGCGCGTCGAGTCAGTCTCTCGACGTCGGTCGCTGTGAGTTGCACCGGCAGCACCCCATTGCGATAGCAATTGGCGGTGAAGATGTCGGCGAATGAGGGCGCGATGATGGCGCGGAAGCCGTACTCCGCCAGCGCCCACACCGCGTGCTCGCGTGAGGACCCGCAGCCGAAATTGGGGCCGGTCACGAGAATCGTCGCGCCCTGCGCCGCCGGACGATTCAGCTCGAAGTTTGGATCGGCACGCCAATCGAAAAACAGTCCCGACGCGAAGCCGGTCCGGTCGACCGCCTTGAGAAATTGCTTGGGAATGATCTGATCGGTATCCACGTCGCGACGCGGCAACGCGACGACCTTTCCGCGGTGGCGGACGAACGCCCTCACCATGCGCGCACATCCACGAGCCGGCCCTCAATCGCGGCCGCCGCCGCCATCACGGGACTCATCAGATGTGTGCGTCCACCGCGGCCCTGCCGGCCCTCGAAATTGCGGTTCGAGGTCGCGGCGCAGCGCTCGCCGGCACCCAGCACGTCGGCATTCATGCCGAGGCACATCGAGCAGCCGGCGTTGCGCCACTCGAATCCGGCTTCGCGAAACACACGATCCAAACCTTCGCGCTCCGCCTGCGCTTTCACACGCTGTGAACCTGGTACCACCATCGCGCGCACGCGCGAGGCGACGTGGCGGCCGCGCACAACACTGGCCGCCGCGCGCAGGTCTTCGATCCGCGCGTTCGTGCACGATCCCAAAAAGACGCGGTCGATGGGGATGCCCGCGAGCGCCGTTCCCGGCTCGAGACCCATGTACTCCAGCGCGCGTCGCGCGGCCTGACGCTCGTGTTCCGTGGGAAGCTGCCCCGGATCCGGAATGCGCGCGGAGATGTCGGCGACCATGCCGGGCGTCGTCCCCCAGGTGACCTGCGGGCCGATTCTGCTCGCGTCGAGCTGCACTTGCGTGTCGTACCGGGCTCCGGGATCGGAGCGGAAAGTGCGCCATCGCTCGACGGCGCTGTCCCACGCCGCGCCACTCGGCGCGCGCGGCCGACCCTCGAGGTACGCGAACGTCACATCGTCGGGCGCGATCATCCCCGCCCGCGCTCCCGCTTCGATGGACATGTTGCACACCGTCATCCGCTCTTCCATCGACAGCCCGCGGATCGCGTCGCCCGTGTACTCGATGACGTGGCCGCTCGCCCCGGCGGTCCCGATTCGGCCGATCAGCGCCAGAATCAGATCCTTCGCCGTGACACCGGGGCCGCGGCGGCCCGTGATCCGTGCCTCGAGATTCTTGGGCTTGGACAACACGATGCACTGCGTCGCGAGCACGTGCTCGACTTCGCTGGTGCCGACGCCCAGTGCGAACGCACCGAACGCGCCGTGGGTGGACGTGTGCGAGTCACCGCACACGATCACCATCCCGGGCTGTGTCGCCCCCAGCTCCGGCCCGATGACGTGCACGATGCCCTGCTCCGGCGAGGCGAGATCGAAGAGCGCGATGCCGAATTCCCGCGCGTTCGCGCCCAGCGCGTCTAACTGCCGCGCCGCAATCGGATCGGCAATCGGAAGTGACCGTTCCCCCGTCGGCACGTTGTGGTCCACCGTCGCCAGCGTGCGCTCGGGACAGCGCACCGTGCGCTTCGCGCGCCGCAATCCTTCGAACGCCTGCGGCGACGTCACCTCGTGTATCAGATGAAGATCGACGTACAGCAACGCTATGCCGTCCGCCAGCTCCTGGACGACGTGGGCATCCCAGACGCGATCGAACAGCGTCCGCGTCACGCTCGCGCGACCTCCCGCTCGGGGGGGGGCTGCTTCGAGGGTGCAGGCTTCTGCTTGGCGCGCTTGCCTTCTTCAGTCCACGGCATCATGGCGCGCAGCCGCGCGCCGACCTGCTCGATCGGGTGCTGCTGCGCTTTGCGCCGCAGCTCAGCGAACCGTGGCGCACCGGCGCGGCATTCCGCGATCCATTCTTTCGCGAACGCCCCGCTGCGGATGTCGGCGAGCAACCGCCGCATCTCCTCACGCACCGCCGGGCTGATGACGCGGTCGCCGCGCGTCAGATCGCCGTATTCGGCGGTATCGCTGATCGAATGCCGCATGAAGCTGAGACCGCCGCGGTAAATCAGATCCACGATGAGCTTCAGCTCGTGCAGACACTCGAAGTACGCCATCTCCGGCGCGTACCCGGCGTCGGTCAGCGTCTCGAACCCGGCCTGAATGAGCGCCGTGACGCCGCCGCACAGGACCGCCTGCTCGCCGAAGAGATCCGTTTCGGTTTCCTCCGCAAACGTCGTCGCCAGGACTCCCGCGCGCGTGCAGCCGATGCCGGTGGCGTAGGCGAGCGCATTCGGCAGGGCGTTCGCGCTGGCGTCCTGATGAATCGCGACCAGCGCCGGCACTCCCCGCCCCGCTTGATACTCGCTGCGCACGAGATGGCCGGGAGATTTCGGCGCGATCATCGAAACGTCGACGCCGGGCGGCGGCGCGATTTCGCCGAAGTGGATGTTGAAGCCGTGCGCAAACATCAGGGTCTTCCCCACTCCGAGCGCCGGCGCGACGGCCGTTTCGTACACCGCGCGCTGCGCAGGATCCGGCACGAGGATCATGATGACGTCTGCGGCCTGGGCGGCCTCGGCGACGGGGTGCACCTCGAGCCCATCCACAACCGCCTGTTTCCACGACGCCCCGCCCGGCCGCAGCCCTACAATCACGCGCGCCCCGCTGTCGCGCAGATTCTGCGCATGCGCGTGGCCCTGACTGCCGTATCCGATGATGGCGAACACGCGATCGCGCAACCGCGCGCGGTCGGTATCCGCCTCGTAATACACTCGCACTGCTGAGCCCATGATATCTCCGGGAATCGAGGGTGAGGCCCCCCTCTCCCTCTCCCGGAGGGAGAGGGGGGCAGGGGGTGAGGACGTCGCCTTGCGGACGCCGACCACATTCTGGAATTGCAGGAGGAGACTCTCGACCGTCGCGTCATCCGTGTCGATCGCACAGGACATGCGCCAAAACCCTAGCTGCCCTGTCGAATCCACGTTGAACTCGCGGACGGCCAGATTACGCCGGCGCAACAGGCCACACACGCGACTGAGCGTGAGCAGGTCGCTGCTCATCACCACCGTCAGCGTTCGAGGGGGAGCAGCGGTCATACCGGCGCCGCCTCGAGCGGCTCGGACAGCGAGCCGCCCGGCACGATCATCGGGAACACGTTGGCTTCCTGCTCGATCACCAGCTCGACCAGCGCCGGACCGGGGGTCTCGTTCGCCTGCCGCAGCGCGTCGGTGACTTCGCCGGCCTGCTTCACGCGCCAGCCGGGAATGCCATACGCCTCCGCAAGCTTCACGTAATCAGGACTCCAGATCGGGGTGTTCGAGTATCGCCCGCCGTGGAAGAACTGTTGCCACTGGCGCACCATGCCGAGGTAGCCATTGTTGAAGATCGCGAGCTTCACTTCGATTCCTTCCTGCACCATCGTGGCGATCTCCGCCATGTTCATCTGGAATCCGCCGTCACCGGAAATCGCCCACACCGGCTCGTCGGGGCGCGCGAGACGCACGCCCATGGCCGCAGGGACGGCGAACCCCATGGCACCCAAGCCACCCGAGGTGATGTGCGTGTTGGGCCGCTGGAAGGGATAGCGCTGCGCGACCCACATCTGATGCTGGCCTACGTCGGAGACGATCGTGCAGCGGCCGCCGGTGACGTCGGCGAGCGCCGAGAGTATCACGTCGGGCGACAAGCCGCCGGCAAACGCTTCGGCGCGCGGCCGCATCAGCCCGCGGATTTCCTCCCACCAGCGCGCGCAGGCGCGCGGCGCCACCACGGCCAGCAGCCGCTCGACGACGCCACGCGCATCGCCCACGATCCCTACCGCCACGGGCACGTTGCGGCCGATCGCCGCCGCGTCCACATCGATGTGCACGATCTTCGCACGCGGGGCGAACGTAGCGGTATTTCCCGTCACGCGATCGTCGAAGCGCAGCCCGATCCCCACGATCAGATCGGCCGCCTGGATCGCCTTGTTGATGTGAACCTCGCCGTGCATCCCCGGCATCCCGAGGTGCAGATCGTGCACCTGCGGAAAGGCGCTGATCCCGAGCAGCGTCGTGATCACCGGCATACCGGTGCGCTCGGCCAGCTCCCGCACCTCCGCATACGCGCCGCTGATGATCACGCCGCGGCCGATCATCATGATCGGGCGTTCCGCCGCGGCGATGAGCGATGCGGCTTGCTGGATCGCGTCCTCGAGGTGCCCGGTGTCCGGTGTCAGGTGTCTGGTCTCCCCTGACCCCTGACACCCGACACCCGACACCTTGTATTCGGCCTTTTGGTTCTGGACATCCTTCGGCACGTCCACGAGCACGGGACCGGGACGTCCCTCCATCGCGACCGCCATCGCCTCACGCAGGTCGTCGGCCAAGTCTTCGATGTCGCGGACGAGCACGTTGTACTTCGTGACCGGCATCGTCACGCCGACGACATCGGTCTCTTGAAAGGCATCGCGGCCGAGCATGGGCCGCCCGACCTGCCCGGTAATCGCCAGAACCGGGGAGCCATCCATGTACGCAGCGGCGAGCCCGGTCACGAGGTTGGTCGCGCCTGGCCCGGACGTCGCGACGCAGACACCCACGCGTTTACCGGCGCGCGCGTATCCGTCCGCGGCGTGCGCCGCGGCCTGCTCGTGGCGCACCAGGATGTGCCGCAGTCCCGCGTGGCCGTGCAGCGCGTCGTAGAACGGCATAATGGCGCCGCCGGGGTAGCCGAACATCACGTCGATCCCCGCGTCGACCAGGGTGCGGCAGAGGATCTGCGCGCCCGTCAGGAGTTCGCTCATCCGGCTACACGCCCCAGAAGTAGCTGTTGGACAGCGACGCCGTCTCGAGTCCGTCGGCGTGATCGGCCTTGTTCAGCGCGTGTACCAGCGCGCGCGCGCCCGCCTCGACGATATCCGTGGACGCGCCATGCCCACTGAGCGACTTGCCGTCGATCCGCACCTGCAGGAGGACGCGGCCCAGGCTGTCGCGTCCCGGCGTCACCGATTGAATGGACAGGTCCAGCACTTCGATCGTCCGGCCGACCGCTTCCGCAATGGCCGCGAACGCCGCGGCGATGGGCCCGTTCCCGGTGGCTGTCGCGGTGCGCTCATCGAATCCGGGACCGGCGACCCGCACGTCGGCGGCAGCCATCTTGGTACCGCACGTCACCTGCAGATGGGTGAGGTTGTACACCTCGGGCGCGTGGTGGAATCCGTCGTGTAGCAGCGTCAGCAGATCTTCATCGAGTATCTGCCGCTTCTTGTCGGCGAGTGCCGTGAACGCTTCGTACAGCTGTTCGAGCGTGCTCGCGTCGGGCTCGTATCCGAGCTGGCGATAACGGCGCTCGAGCGCGTGACGGCCGGAGTGCTTTCCAAGCACGATGCTCGACCCGCCCGCGCCGACCGTCTCGGGCGCGATGATCTCGTAGGTCAGCCCGTTCTGCAGCACCCCGTGCTGGTGAATGCCGGCCTCGTGCGCGAACGCGTTGCGGCCGACGATGGCCTTGTTGGGCTGCGGGAACACGCCGATTTCGTGCGACAACAGCCGGCTCGTGCGCGTAATCTCCCGCGGATTCACCTGGCAGCGGAACTGGGCGACCTGAGGGCGCACGCGGCCCGCCATCACGATCTCTTCGAGCGCCGCGTTGCCAGCGCGCTCACCGATGCCATTGACCGTGCACTCGACTTGACGCGCACCGGCGTCGATCGCGGCGAGCGAGTTCGCCACGGCGAGGCCGAGGTCGTCATGGCAATGCGCGCTGAGCACTACGTTCGCGGTTTCCGGCACGCGCTCGCGCACGGCGCGGAACAGCGCGGCGTACTCGGCCGGCATCGCGTACCCGACCGTGTCGGGCAGGTTGATCGTCGTCGCGCCTTCCGCGATCGCGACCGCAACGACGCTGCAGAGGAAGTCGAGGTCCGAGCGGGTGGCGTCTTCCGCCGAGAACTCGACGTCGCCGGTGTATCCGCGGGCGCGACGGACGGCGGCGCACACCCGCTCGATACAGGTGGCGCGATCGATGCGCAACTTCTGCTCGAGGTGCAGGTCGGAAGTCGCGATGAACACGTGGATGCGCTTGCGCTGCGCCGGCTGCAGCGCTTCTCCCGCCGCGTCGATATCCCGATCGTGACAGCGCGCCAACGCCGCGATGGTGGGGCGATGGACCGCCGCGGCGATCTGTTGCACGCCGCGCCAGTCGCCCTGGGATGCCGCCGGGAACCCGGCTTCGATGACGTCCACGCCGAGCGCGTCGAGTTGGCGGGCCAGTCGCAGCTTTGCTTCCGGAGACATCGCGTTTCCGGGCGCCTGTTCGCCGTCGCGCAGCGTGGTATCGAAGATGACGACATCCGGAGCCATGGCTTTCCTCCCCCTGCATCTCGGCGGTGAAAAAAAAAGACCGCGAACCTGATCGGGTTCGCGGCGCTGGGACTGCTTCGTCTTACTGTCGAGCGACTTCTAGATTCTTGCCTCCGCGCGCGCTACGAACCCTCCCCTGAGCAGCGTAAGGCTCAGGAGCAGGACCAGGGTAAGCAGCAGAAACGCGAGTGAGGTCATGTGTGAACGGTTAATCTCCACATAAGCGGCGCGGTGTCAAGAGATGGCGCAGGGCGGTCGAGGGTTGGTGAAGGTTGGTGGAGGACCGCACTATCCCTAGTTAAAGCCCGGCGCGATACGGGTGTTCGATTTCTAGGGAACCATTCTCGCGGTGAATACGCAGAACACTTGGGCGATGTTTATGTGCGTGCTGTCGACCTTCCCAAATCGCCTCTTCGCGCGAGCGGTGCTCGTGTTGCGTGAACGACCCATCTTCACTAGAGACAACCCAGTGAGGAGCACTCCACCTGACGTTGCAGACCGTTAT
>WNFX01005393.1_pt1 | contig 22136 bp, 25 predicted proteins | sample 5400111 | NCBI WGS metagenome assembly WNFX01 (sample SAMN13153363, study PRJNA577476) | soil metagenome | isolation source: 40 cm soil or saprolite under grassland replicate 1 | place: USA:California | collected 2016-06-15 | reverse complement strand
CTCGTACGGTTTTTTGCCTGTGGGGAAGATTTATCGCATGAATCGCCTGATGCTCCCCTGCCCGAAGCCATCGCAAAGGGATCTGAGCCATTTGTAATCATCGGCGCCATTGCGGGCGGATAGTTGAGAGAAGCTCCTCGAAGAGCTTCGAGGGCGCGTGGATGCTGGGGACGGGCTGATTCGCATCGCTTTTCAACGCGGCGGCCATCGCTGTTAGTAAAAAGCCGCCCCACGAATGTCACACAAATATCGGTTGAACAATTCTGAATTAAAAATAAGGAGGAAGAATGAATACTACAGAAGAAGTGGCAACAAAGTTAGCGGAGTATTGCCGCAAAGGCGAATGGAGGAAGGCGCTAGATGATCTCTACGCGAAGGACATAGTAAGCGTGGAGGCGCAGGAGATGGAAAATATGCCGGCAGAAATGCGCGGCATCGACCAAGTGCGGGGGAAAACCGACTGGTGGGAGAAGAACATGGAAGTGCACAGCGCAAAGGTGACCGGACCATTTGTAGCGCGCGACACCTTCGTCGTTGGGTTCGATATCGATGTAACCGAGAAGCCTTCCGGGAAGCGAATGCAATTGTCGGAAGTAGGAATTTACAAGGTCAAGGACGGCAAAGTCGCGCACGAAGAATTTTTGCCGCTGGCCCAAGAGAAAGAGTGACAAAAAGTAGCGCAAGGCCTGGTCCGCCGATGGGTGTTGAGCTTGGCAATGCGGTGATACGTGGACGCTGTAATCAGCTTTCAATCGTTAGACCTTTCCGTGCCGGAGCGAGTTCGTTGCGGATGCTGCTCACCAGCGCACCGATTCGATCCGCTGGCACATCGATGTCTTGCAGCAGAACCTCGGCGAGGGCGGCGGCGGATTCGGCTTCGTCGTAGCGGATAATAGTCGCGCCGGCCTGCAAAAAGGCGTCAGACTGATTGATATACTCGGCGCGGGCGACGATCCGAACTAGGGGCGCAACTTCGCGTGCGGATTGAATGATGCGCAAGCTGATATCCGCGTGTGGCACCGTAACGATCAGGTACGCCGCGGCGTCGAGTCTGGCGGCATGGAGGATTTCCGGCCTCGAAGCATCACCGAAAAGCGCCTGCTTGCCCCGCTGTTGCAGCTCCACGACGACGTCGACATTGGTCTCGACGATGACCGGGTTGATTTCGAACTCGGCGAGCAGTCGCGTGACCGTTTGACCGACCGGTCCGTAGCCGACGACGATCGCACCGGGATCCTGCATTCGTTCCGCAGCGATTTCGTTCGCGCGAGCTCCGAGCTTCTCACGTCGGCCGGCCAGCCACTTCGCGAGCAGCGGGCGCCGGGCGAGCAGCGGTTCGAGTGCGAGCATGCGGCGAAAGATGAGGGGATTGAGACTGATCGAGACGACGGCCGCTGCGACGAGCACGCTGTTGCCGCTGCCAGGGATGAGGCCGAGCGATTGAGCCGTATCGCCGAGGATGAACGAGAACTCGCCGATCTGCGCGAGCCCGCCGGCAACAGTCAGCGCGGTCTTCAGTGAATGCCCGCCAATGATGACAATGCCGAGCGCGGCGAGTGGCTTGATAATCAAAATGACCGCAAGTACCCCGACAACGAGTCTCGGCGATTCAAGGATTGCGCGGTAATCGAAGAGCATGCCGACGGCGACGAAAAAGAGGACCGCGAATGCATTGCGCATTGGCAGGACATCCGCGGCGGCCTGATCGCTGACTTTCGACTGTCCCACAACCATGCCACCAAGGAATGCGCCGAGCGCCAACGAGGCACCAAAGGCGACGTAGGAAACTGTCGCGACGCAAATCGCCATCACGAGCACGGAAAGCGTGAAGAGCTAGCGCGAACGCAGGCGCGCGACGCGCAGCAGTAGCCACGGAACAAAGCGCGCGCCAGCGAGCATCACGATCGCAGTGAGCACGGCGAGCTTCAGGACTGCGATTCCGACCGTTTGCCAGAGGCTTGTTCCGTTTCCTCCGGTCGCGGCGAGCGACGGTAGCAGCACGAGCACGAGCACGGTAGTAATGTCTTCCACGATCAGCCAGCCGATGGCGGCGTGTCCTTCCGGCGTGTTAACGCTGCCGTGATCGATCAGCGCGCGGAGCAAGACGACCGTGCTGGCAACGGAGACAGCAATCCCGAGGATCAATCCCGTCTGCCATGCCCAACCGACCGCAACCGCCAGGCCGGTGCAGGCGATCGTAGCTGCGGTGCTTTGCCCCAATGCTCCGGGGACCGCAATCGAACGCACCGCGAGCAGGTCTTTCAGGCTGAAGTGCAGACCGACGCCGAACATCAGCAGGATCACGCCCATTTCCGCAAGCTGGGACGCGATCTTCGCGTCGCCGACCACGCCAGGCGTGTAGGGGCCGATTACAACACCAGCGATGAGATAACCGACAATGGGCGAGAGTCCGAGCCGCTTCGCAAGTAATCCGAAGAGCAGCGCTGCGCTAAGCGCGAGCGCGATCGTCGTGATTAGAGGGATTTCATGCACCTGCTAAATTATCTAGTCGTCTGGAATGTCGGATTTCAAGGCAGGGTCGCACCCATTTGTTATGGGCGAGCGCGTTTGCCGAAAAAAATTGCGGAGCGTACATCAGCGCGCGGCCAAGGCCGTCTCTGGTTGTGATTCGGGGTGCTTCTGCCCTGCCCAGCGCGACCACCAGAGCACGATTGGAGAGGCGACGAAGATCGACGAGTAGGTCCCGACGAAGATGCCAACGAGAATCGTAAACGCGAAATCGTGCAGCACCGGACCACCTAAAAAGTAAAGAGCGAAAGTGGACAGGACGGTTGTGCCGCCAGTCAAAATCGTTCGGCCGAGCGTTTCGTTAATGGCGCGATTCATAATGGATTGCAGGGAGCCTGTATCGCTCCTGCGCATTCCCTCCCGAATCCGATCGAAAACTACGATGGTGTCGTTGATCGAATAACCGGCGATCGTTAACACCGCGCCAACGATAATTAGAGATAACTCGCGACCGAACAAAGCAAATGCGCCGATCGTCAAAATCACGTCATGCAACAAGGCAATGATTGCGGCCAGAGCAAACGCGAATTCAAATCGTGCCGCGACGTAAATGAAAATGCCGATGATTCCAAGACTGAGCGCGATCAGGGAGTTGCGCGCCAACTCGCCACCGATAAGCTTTCCGACCTTGTCATTTTGCTCGACACGGAACTTCGCCTCCGGAAATTTTTCATCGAGCAATTTCTCGATTCGATCGCTCGTGCCCGGAGCGCTGCGAATGGTGAGGAATTCCTTCGCCCCCGATTTCTCTGTTTGAACAACGCTTTCCTCCAAATCGATCTGCCTTAACGCAGCGCGAACGTCGCCCTCGTCCACCTTCTTCTGCGCTTCCAGCACGAGCAGATCGCCGCCTTTAAAATCGATGCCGAAGTTGTTCCCGCCTCGCACGGCAAAAACGCTGACCGACAGGAGAATTACGAGAGCAGATATTCCTAGGGAGAGCCGGCGCTTGCTCAGAAAATCAAAATTCGTCGCTTTGATCAAGTTCGACATCTTGACGCGTTTCAGAACGCCGCTGGCGATGGCCCAGTTGAAGCAATTGCGCGTCACGAGCAGCGCAGAAAACATCGACGCGACAATGCCGATTGTGAGCGTGACGGCGAACCCTTTGACCGGCCCTGTCGCCTTCCAGAAGAGAATTAGCGCCGTGATGAGTGTCGTAACGTTCGAGTCAAAGATCGCGCTGAAGCCCCTGTCGTACGCCGCAGTTAAGGCCACGCTCAGTGGTTTACCGGTTGCGAGTTCTTCGCGAAGCCGTTCATAAATCAGCACGTTCGCATCCACAGCCATACCGATCGTTAGAATAATTCCGGCTATTCCCGGTAGTGTCAGAACGAAGTTGAACATCGTCATGATTCCGAAGAGCAACACGAGATTGACAATCAGCGCGACACTGGCGACGAGCCCGGCAAATCGATAATAGATCAGGATGAACGAAAAACTAAGTGCGAGACCAACCAATCCGGCGCAAATGCCACTCCTGATGGAATCAGAGCCAAGGGTCGCAGAAACGCTCCGTTCCTCTTCCACGGCCACCGGTGTTTGCAGGGGATTTTCCAGGACACTCGCCAGATTGCGTACCTCTTCTTCAGTGAAGTCGCCGGTAATCGAAGCGTGACCGCCATAGATCGGCTCACGAATCACCGGTGCGGATTGTACTCTGCCGTCGAGCACGATGGCGAAACGCTTGCCGACATGTGCTTTCGTCAATTGTCCGAAAAGGTTCGCTCCTTCGTGATCAAATTGGAGAGCAACGCCCCAGCCTTGCTCATCATAAGTGGGGAAGGCTTTTCTCACACGGTCGCCGAGAAGATCAGGGCGCACTTTCACCAGGAGCTCTTCTTCGATCTGTTGTCCTTTGTTCGTCTGCGTTTGTGTTTCAATACGGTAGCCTGGCGGCACCAAGTTTGTGCCTTCTCTGATTTGTGTAATCAGCCGATCGTTCTCGGAGTGGACAAGGCGGAATTCCAACCTCGCCACCTGCGCCAATTGCTGCCGCGCCATCGAAATCTGTTCCGGATCGAGTCCGGGGATCTGCACAAGAATCCGGTCGGCGCCTTGTGGTGTGATAATTGGTTCGCTGACGCCGAATTCATCGACGCGCTTCCGAATCACCTCGACCGCCTGGTCGAGCGTATCGGCACCGATCGCACGTTCACCTTCCGGAGTGAGTCGAATCAGGAAAGATGTGCCGCCCTGCAGATCAAGACCGAGCCGGATGGTTTTGTCCGGCGGATATAGTGTCGTTAGGCTAAACGCGACAAGCAAGACGGTGAGCATCGTGCCCAAAATGCGTTTGAGGCGCGCGCGACTTGTCGCGAAGTACCAGCCGAAGAGAGCAAGCAAGGAAATGCCTGCTAAAAAAGTAAATCCCGGAGTCATAAATACATAAGAGCTGAAAGGGTTTGGATCCAGCATGTCGTGCTAGATCGCAGATGCTGGCGTGCCATGTCGTACACACGTTGTCGCAACCGACTAACGTCGCAGACGGGCGAGCCGGTGAAGACGGCGACTCAACAGCGCCGCCAAGCGAGAGCAGCTCTAAACCGGCGGGGCGCGTTCGCGAAGCGTGAGGCTACCGCGAGCAATGTCTGAATGAATTCTGGTCGCGCAAAGCGAGCGCGCAGAGTACTTGATGCGGCGCAACGATACGTCACCGGCAGAATAGAAAAGCTGAACTGGTTGTTGCGCGTTGCCCTTTCGAATAGAGACCTTCGCCGGAGTCTTGGCGAGGACGCAGAAATCAATTTTCCCGTTGTGATTAAATTGCTCCTGTTGGTGCTGAAGGGCAGTTGTGAAACCATGTACAGCCTGCAGACTCGGCGAGCAGAAGGATGCGAGTGCAATGACGCCGAAAGCGCTCACGACTGCTCTGGTTGTCCAGTTCGCCTCGATAACTTCGTTCACATCCATTTCATACAGTTTAATGTTTTCGGACGCAAATCGCTTTATCCAGCTGGATCGCGATGCGGTCGCTCGTGTTGTGCAGCCAATTCGCGGCGGCGCTGATACTGCATTAACTCACATCAGGTCAGCGATAGGCCTTCGCCTCAACTGAGGATCTCGAAGTAAGTAGACAAGGCTGAGATCGTCCATCCGCCGATTGCATGACTCCAGCGCCATGGATATGATCGCGCTCGTGTCCGTCCACCGTAATGGAAAAAGAGCCTGGGACTTTAGCGCCTTCATTCGCGCCGAACTTTCTTTGTTCGTCGGTCTCGGAACGGCAGCAACCTTTTTTGGAACCGGAAGTCAATTGGTCGAAATCGTCGCGCATCCGGTCGCGTTGATAATTGTCTTTTTCTGGCTCTTTGCCGTTATTCTTTGGTCTGCGGTGTCCGTCGCCCGGCATGCTGACTGTCTTGCCATCAAGTGGGGCGAACCTTACGGAACTTTAGTCCTGACGCTGTCCGCGATCACCATCGAGGTGGTTATGATTTCCACAGCGATGCTGCATGGCGAAAATAATCCCACTCTCGGGCGTGACGCGATTTTTGCCGTAGTCATGATTGCCCTCAACGGGTTCGTTGGTCTGTCCCTGCTAATCGGGGGATTACGCCATCGCGAGCAGTATTACAACCTGCAAGGCGTCAATTCCTATATCAACGTCATCATGACACTAGCGGTGCTCGGTCTGGTTCTGCCAAACTTTACTACGACAACGGGAGGCCCAACATTTTCTACCGAACAGCAAATCTTTCTCATTGTAGTGACGCTATTTCTTTACGCGATTTTTCTCGTGATTCAGACGATGCGGCATCGCGGTTATTTCATGGACCCAGGTCATCACTCATTGCACGTGCGATCAACGGCTTTTCATGCGTCGATGCTCCTCCTTTATCTGATCATCGTGATTTTGCTGGCGGAAAAGTTTGCCATCCCTTTGGACAACAGCATCGAGCAATTTGGCCTGCCTCAGGAGTTTGGCGGCACAATGATCGCGGCCCTGGTGCTTACACCAGAGGGAATCGGCGCTATCCAAGCCACTTTCCGCAATCAGTTGCAGCGTTCGATAAATATTCTACTCGGTTCCGTGCTTGCGACCATCGGACTCACAATTCCCGCCGTGCTGACTATCAGCCTGGTCACAAAACGACCGGTCATACTCGGCGTGCAAGGCGGCAATCTTCCGCTATTGCTGTTAACGCTGGCCGTGAGTGTGGTTACGTTTACCAGCAGAAAGACAAATGTCTTGCAGGGTTGCGTGCACTTGCTCCTCTTCGCTGTTTTTGTGCTGCTGATATTTGCACCTTGAACTGCTCTCTACGGTGCGGTTGAAGAATGCTTCCCGCTCCTGCTTGTCGAGGCAGTCCCCTTACACGTGCCTTCGCATTACGATGGCGTTCGATCCTTCTTCCGTAATCTTGAATCCAAAGCGTTCGTAAAGGCGCAACACCGGTTTGCCTGCAACGAAGCTGACTGAAATTGTTGACTCATGAGGGTTCGCGCGGACCAATTGCGTCAGGAGGGCCGTGCCGATACCATGCCGACGGTGCTCCGGTTTTACTGCAAACGCGAGTTCCGGCGGTGCATCAGGTTCGTCGATCGGCTTGCGTAGCCAAACGGCACCGAGCACTGATCCGTCTTTCTTATCATGTGCCACAAACCCAATATCGCCGGTCCGGCCCCAGCCGTCGGCATAATGCGCAAACTCCGGCCGCTGCAGGATCTCGCGTGAAGGTTGGTGATTACCAACAGAGGATAGTCCTTGATAAAGCATCTCCCGGAGGATCGCCTCATCTTTGGCAAGGAGTGGTCGAATCTCGTATTCCATGGATAAATGCGGCTTTTCTATTGTCGGGGATAATGCGGGAAAACGCCAGTCCGGCGTTCGGCGGAATGCATCGTTTACACCCCTCATGCCGACAGGAGTGAATTTCGTGCCCGAATTTCGTCGACGCGTCCATGCCTGTGAGCGATTAGTTTTTAACAATGGATCGAGATTACGTCTTGGGTACGCACAACGAGGAACTAGCAAGACTCGGACTGCAACATCGTGTCTGGCGTCCGGTGGTTTTGGATTGCTGGCAGAGAGCCGGTATCACGGTCGGCAAACGCATACTCGATGTGGGTGCGGGTCCTGGTTATGCAACTGTCGATCTTGCGGAAATCGTTGAACCGACCGGCCAAGTCGTCGCGCTGGAACGTTCCGAAAACTTCATCCGCGCAATGGAACAGGCCTGCCGCGCCCGATCGCTCACGAACGTTAAGATCCACCAACTAGATTTAATGACGGATGAATTGCCCAGCGGAGATTACGATTTTGCCTGGTGCCGATGGGTCATGTCATTCGTGAATGATCCCGCCTTGTTGATCAGGAAGCTGGGCGACGCGATGCGCAGAGGCAGCCTGGCGATTTTCCATGAATACGGCCATTATGAAACCTGGCATTTCTTCCCGCGTTTGGCGCATCAGGAGCGCTTCCGCGAACATGTGATCGCAACGTGGCGTGAGTCAGGCGGTGAACCCGACGGAGCAGTGCCACTGGCCACGCTGCTTCCCGCGAATGGCTTCGCAATTCGCTCCGCAAGACCGCATCTGTTTTGTGTGCGTCCGAACAACTACATGTGGCAATGGCCCGCTACCTTCATTGAGATTTACCTTCCCCGCTTGATTGAAATGGGGCGGATCAATCATGAATTTGCAGATCAAGTTCGCGGCGACTTGGGAAAGGCGGAAAAGGATCCAAATGCGCTGATGATTACGCCCTTGGTCTTGGAAATTGTTGCCGAAAAACTCTAGAGCGAAGGTTGGCAACTCCCGACTCAAGCTTGGGTGGTAGTATTCAATGAATGGTTCCCCGCAGACCGAGGCGCTCTGCATCAGCTTTCAGTGACGTAATCACTTCGGCGATGACAGTGTCGAGCGGGATGCCAAGCTGCTCGGCGCCACGAAGGATGTCATCGCGGTTCACAGCGCGGGCGAACGCTTTGTCCTTCATTTTCTTTTTTACCGCGCGCACATCGACATCCTGAATACTTTTTGTGGGGCGAACGAGTGCTACTGCTACGACGAAGCTGCTTAGTTCGTCTACAGCGTAGAGCGTTTTCTCAAGCGCTGTCTCGCGCGAGACGTTTGCGTAATCCGCGTGCGAAAGAATCGCGCGACAGACTTCCTCGCTCCATCCGTGGTCGCGAAGCCACGCAACCCCGACGAATGGATGGCCTTCGGTCGAGCTGCGTTCGAGATTGGGGTGACGCTCGTAATCCATGTCGTGCAATAATCCCACGGCTTCCCAAAGATCGGCATCTTCGCCGCGCAGCTGCGCGAAATGTTTCATCGAATCGGCAACTGCGTAGCAATGTTTTCGCAGGCTTTCGGATTGGACCCAGTCGTGGAGAATAGGTGATGCGCGAGCGGCGAGCGTTTCGTTCATTGTCGAACTTCAGTGAATTGAGACGTTGTCGCCCGGTTTTATTTTTGTCGCAAGCCGGACGATATCCCAATTCGCCAGACGAATACAGCCGTGGCTGGCGGCGTGGCCAATCGACGCGGGATCGTTGGTACCGTGAATACCGATGCCTTTTTTGTTAAGCGCGATCCACATCACGCCGACGCGATTTCGCGGGCCGGATCGGAGCAGGCAAAAATTGTTGCGCGTTCCGTGCCTGAGCATTTCCTTGTCCCAACAAAACGTAGGCATTTTGGCGATTCCGCGTACCTTCCATTCGCCGATAGGCGAGGTGGTATGCGCGGAGCCGACTGTGACCGGATAGGCCGCGACGAGCTTTTCGCCTTCGCGCACCTCGAGAATGTTTGTTTTCGTGTCGACACTAATGGCGACATTTCCGGGTGCGCCTGCACTTTCGCCTGGATTTGGAGTTTGCGTTCCGGGTTGATCTTCCATTTCGTTAACCGCCTGAGAGCTGAACTCGCTGCCTGGCTTAATAGCCTTGACGGAAGCGAGCTCAAAAGGTTCGACGTTCGGCACCATGATCTGATCACCAGATTTGATTCCTTTCATTCTGTTCGGGTTTAGCTGCTCCAAAAAGCTCCAAAAAATGAACATCGCTATGAAACTTCTCCGCGATTGCGTCTGCAGCATCGTGGTAGGGTAGAAATTTTAGTTTTGCTTGTTCAGCCACTTTGCTGGGCAACGGACCAACACTTTGGAGATCCGCATCCGTGACGGTATAGGGAATCAATACAGGTTCCACGCTGGCGAGACCGAGGCCGGTGACGTCCGGCGCGACAGTTGATTTAGTTTTGCGTTGTGGTGGCGAAATTTGGGGTTGTTCTCCACGATCGTTATAGCGTCCATCGATTTTGCTCCAAAAAATGAACATCGCTATGAAACTTCTCCGCGATTGCGTCTGCAGCATCGTGGTAGGGTAGAAATTTTAGTTTTGCTTGTTCAGCCACTTTGCTGGGCAACGGACCAACACTTTGGAGATCCGCATCCGTGACCGGTGGTGTTGGCTATGGGAAACAAAACGCGCCTTTTCTGCTCCGCCAAACCGGCAGAACAGAAAGGCGCGATGGAGACAAACGAGCTTAGATATTAATCCTCTTCGAGGATCACACGATCAACAACCATGTTGGGACCAGTCCCCGCATAATGGACTCGGACTGGAACACCAACTCTGATCTTCGTTTTCACGGTGTTTTCATCCAGAACCCTTCCGCTTCGTGTCACGTAAGTGACCGTTTTGCCGAAGCGATAGCGGACGGGTCCGTTGCTTTCCCTCAGCACGATTGCGCTCCCGGGCGTGAACTCCGTAATTGTCCCCGTTCCTTCCGTCGTGGTCGTTGTGGTTGTAGTGGTCTGCTGCTGCGGCACCTGTCGCTCGTTCATAAGCGGCTGCCGCGTGGTCTGGCCCCACGCAAGCGATGCCACCATTGCCAAGGCAATGCTTAAGAGCACTTTTTTCATCTTTTCCCCTTTCTTCTTTTGCGTTGCTGCGGCGACAATCCCTCTGTATTCCAAGCCGCTTTAAGCGAGGCGAAGAATTTCGCCGCTAAATACAATTCGTATGCGCTTTCCGAACCGGATGTTTCGATGAGCTTTTTTGGCTCCTTGAAGAGCGCTTTTACTCTGCCAATTTTGAGCCAATGAAATTTTGGATTGGAACATCAGGTTTTCAGTACGCCGAGTGGAAGGGAAATTTTTATCCGGAAGACTTGCCGGCGGCAAAAATGTTGCCGTTTTATGCAGAACGCCTTTCGACTACGGAAATCAATTACACGTTTCATCGGATTCCTGCGCCCAAGACGATCGATAATTGGAGAGCGCTAACTCCCAGGAGCTTTAGGTTTGCATTGAAAGCGCCGCAGAAGATCACGCATTGGTCAAAACTGCGTGAATGCGCGGATACGCTGCGATATTTCCATGATGTAGTGTCAGCGCTGGGTGAAAAATTAGGACCGGTGCTGTTTCAACTCCCGCCCAATTTCAAGAAGGACACTCTTGTGCTGGGCGATTTTTTAAATGGCCTGCCTGGTGGAATGCGCGCTGCGTTCGAATTTCGTCACGAATCATGGTTTGATGACGAAGTCTTCGAGACGTTACGGGCGCGAAGTGCTGCGCTCTGTATCGCCGACACTGAAAAACTGGAGACGCCGAAGGTGACTACTACTGATTACGGCTATCTGCGGTTACGCCGCGAAGATTACGCGGAGAGCGACGTCGAGCGCTGGACCAAGTTTGTTCGCGAACAAGAATCAAACTGGAGCGAAGTTTTTGTTTATTTCAAACACGAAGAAGCGGGCATCGGCCCGAAGCTGGCGTCGCAAATGAAGGAATTGCTGAACTAGGAGATCAGCAAACATCCAGCACGGAACGCTGACATCGAATGCCGGATTAGGGGGCGATCTATTTGCCGATGAGAATAAGGACTCCGGCGGCGAGTGCCACAAGGTACAAAAGGAAAACGAACGGTCCGAGGTTTAGACCGAATCCCAAAAGGCCGTCGATAATGAGATAGACTGCGAGCAGCACCATGCCGATGTTTTTAGTGAATTTCATGCCGCAGTATTTTTAATCGCCATCGCCGGTGACAATCCCAAAATGTCTAGAAGGTCTTGATCTGAGTTATCATCACTCCATTTAGCGATGCCTATCGGCCACCCGCACGGATTACCACCGCCGAAATATCTTTCACATCTACGAAGGCGTCGAAAAATTCTGCGCCAGTTAGATGGGAAAGATAAACGATATTGTCGGTAACCTGGCCGACTTTCCCTCCGATTTTTTCTCCAGATCTCAAGTGCAACTCGACAGCTTTGCCCGCGGCGCCCTGAAGGATGCTGAGTACAGTCGCATTAGGCTGGATGCCGGGTTTTTCCTGCGCGAGCAAGCTGGAACAACCGATCGCGGCAACAATGATGAGAAGGAGTGAACAGCGTTTCATATCCGCTCGTTGTGGGGCATTTCAGAGTGATTTGCGAGCAAATAATCATCCGACCACCGCATTACCAATAGGTTTCGGAACGGGCAGAATTCGCTAGAGTCGGAGTTGATGGGCGTCGCCGAAAATCTTGAGCGCGTTAGTGACCAAATCATGCAATCAGCTGCGAAAGCCAGTCGTCCGGCAAATGACATCGAGCTCGTGGCGATCACGAAAACGCATCCGGCCGGGAAAGTTCGCAAGGCAGTCGACGCTGGGCATACACTTTTTGGCGAGAGCCGCGTCCAGGAGGCTCGTGCGAAAATTCCAGAGCTGCCGTCAAATTTGCGATGGCATTTCGTGGGACACCTCCAGAAAAATAAGATCCGGCACGCGCTGCCACTGTTCGAACTTTTTCACGGTGTCGATTCGCTTGCGCTGGCGCAAGAGATCAACCGGATCGCGGCCGAGGAGGGGACGCATCCGGGTGTGTTACTGGAAGTAAATGTCGCGGAGGAGGGGAGCAAATTTGGTTTCAAGGCCGGAACCCTACGTGCCGAAATGGAATCCCTCCTTGCGCTACCGCGATTGTCGATCGAAGGACTCATGTGTATTCCACCGCTCGCGGAGGAAGCAGAAGCGTCACGGAAATATTTTGTGCAGCTGCGCGAACTGCGCGATTCGCTCGAGAAGGAATTCGATTTGAGACTTCCGCACCTTTCAATGGGCATGACGCAGGATTTTTGGATCGCAGTTGAGGAAGGAGCTACGCTGGTGCGCGTGGGTACGGCAATTTTCGGTAAACGACCTAAACGACCAAAAAATTAAATGCGACTCGAGCCAACAAACATTCAGCAGATAGGCGGCGAGCTCGCGATTTCTTGGAATGACGGCTCGGAATCGTTTTTCAAACTTGAGACGTTGCGACGCGCGTGTCCCTGCGCGGCGTGCGGTGGCGAACCCGATGTGCGTGGTAATATCTCGCGGCCGCAGGTAACTTATACGAACGAGAGTTTTCGACTTGCCGGTTTCGATCTCGTAGGCGGTTACGCGCTGCAGCCGCGCTGGGCCGACGGACACAGCACTGGAATTTATAGCTTTACTTACTTGCGCCGATTGGGAGAAGCTCTGGGGTGAAAGAGTGCAATAAGACTAAAGCCGATTCATGCCTCTGACACTAAAAATCACGATCGTTTTGCTCTGCTTTGCATTGTGCGGGGCCGGCACCTTCATTGCCTCAACTGCGCGAGAAGAAGCCAAGCAGCCGCAAAGGACAAATGCGATTCCGGTTAAGAATCACGAGATCGCCCGGCGCGTTTGGATTCAGGTTTGATTTTTATAGGCCGTCCCTGCGAGACGAGTATGGATTAGCGCCCGCCGCAGCGGACGCCCTACAAATTTGGAATCGTGATCCGCAAGAGGGCTGTTCCTTGGTTTATCGGCCTCAGTCGTCGGTCGGGCAGTTCAGATGGCACGAGAAAAAATTCTCCAGGCCTAAGATCGACATCAGCGCAGCCCACGGAGCCGGTGAGGCAACAAGCGATTGCGAATTGCCCGCTAGGGACGATCTCGCGCGGTGAATCGAGATTCCATTTCTGGATCTCAAATAAATTGTCACGCAGCAGCAGTTCGCTCTCGCGACGCAGCAATCGCGGGCGAATGTCAGTGAAATCGATGCATTGCAGCGCTTGGTCGACGTGCAGCTGACGCTGCTTGCCCATGTCATCTACGCGGTTCCAATCAAACACGCGATAGGTAGTGTCACTGTTTTGCTGGACTTCGATCACCAGATTACCGGCGCCCACAGCATGAAAACGTCCTGCGGGCAGGAACACGGCGTCGCCTGATTCGACTCGGATTTTGTGAACGTGATCGGCTGCCGTGCCGTCGCGTAATGCCTTCTCAAACTGATCTCGCGTGATTGGTTCACGAAATCCGAGATAAAGCTCAGCGCCTGGATCGGCTGCAGCGACGTACCAGAACTCGGTTTTCGGTTCGCCTCCTAATCTGTTGGCGACCTTTTCGGGCGGATGCACTTGTAACGAAAGTTTCTCGTGAGCATCAAGAAGCTTCAGTAGCAGCGGAAAACGTGGAGAATCGGGAACGTCTCCAAAGATTTCGTCCCGATGTTGAGTCCACAGTCCATGCAAAGTTTTCCCGCGCAGTAGTCCATTGCGCACGATGCTCTGCGCTTCGGGGCGATCTACTATTTCCCACGATTCCCCGATAGGCTTCTGTGCAGGCAAGTTTTTGCCGAACTCAGATTCGAGACGCCGTCCGCCCCACATGCGTTCCATGAAAATGGGTTCGAAGGTGAGGGGACCCGTAAGATTCAACTTGGACATCACATGATTTTCGGAACTGTAGCGGAAGCCGTGCCCGCTGCATCGACTTAGTTTGCAGGCGACACGCCTGCCGCCACAGGATGAATTTCCAGCGTTTTATAAAATACTGGCTGCCACTTGTGCTTTGGCTCGGCGTGATTTTTCTCGGCTCGACCGATCTGATGTCGGCTGAGCACACGTCGCGATTCATTGTTCCGTTTTTACGCTGGCTCAAACCGGATATTTCGCCCGAAACGCTTGTGTCGATCCACTTCATTGTTCGGAAGTGCGCCCATGTGAGCGAGTACGCTGTTTTGGCGTTGCTTTTGCTTCGCGCTGCGATCTGCATGACCAATCTCAAGCGACCGATGTCGATCCTCTATCCGAGTGTCTGGGTCGCCTGCCTGTTTGTGGCTGCCACGGACGAATTTCACCAAACGTTCGTCGCGCCCCGCGGCGCTTCGGTCAGGGACATCATGATCGATAGTGGCGGAGCAATTCTCGGGCTGCTAATCGGCGCGGCTTTCGTAATGAGTCGTTCAACGAGGCGCGAAAAAAACACCTGCCGAGCCGTAAATGGGTAATCTTGACGTCGAAGGCGCCGCTGTCCCCGCTGCTTGCGTTTCTCGGACAGTTAATGAAATAATCAGCCGTGAATGCTGATTGCAGGTGAAGGATTACATCTGTTCACGTCCTCGCTTCAGGCTTTCCGATTCGCTCCGTTGGAGGGGCCAATCAGGCTGGGTCAGACGGCGTGTTGATAAGTCAAAGCCGGTGTTGTTCCAGTGACGGCGCGCGGCAGGATCGAAAGAAGGCCGTACTTACTGTGAAGGACACAAACATCAGCGCCACGCTAATCGGCACGAAGTAACGCTTTTTCATGACTTCCGCCCTCAAATCCGAACGTTCGCTCGCTGGCCAAGTGCCATTCGTTTACTTTCAGTTCTGATCACTGAAAAGGGGAAATGGGCCTGACTGGGCTCGAACCAGTGACCCTGCGCTTATCAAGCGCATGCTCTAACCAACTGAGCTACAGGCCCGGGATCGCGGAAGTGAATAGTGATCGGTGATTAGTGATCGGTCAAGTCGCGCGCTAATTTAGGATGACGGTTCACCGATCACGCTCCAGAGCATTGGAGGCAACGTGATTACGCTCCTGCTCGTGCAAAGCGATCAGCATATCGAATCAGAAATGTTTCTCCACGAATGCGCGCCCAGATGCGGACTTCAAGTATTGCTCGAATTCCATGTAGAAAAACTTGCCCATACTGTTCGTTGGCTTGCCGAGTCGTAGCTCGCTGCGTTTACAGTCACAAGATGAAAAAGGTCCGCCTTCGCCAAGGCTACAGTGCGACAGTCCTCGCTCTGCTCTACCACGCGAGCGAAGACTGGAGGCAAGGGGATTCGAACCCCTGACTTCCAGCTTGCAAAGCTGGCGCTCTACCAACTGAGCTATGCCCCCTCTGTGAATTTTCGATTTTAGATTGTGGATTGCGGATCTGCAAATGTGAGGGAGCGCCTGCATCCACGCCCGCCCCCTTAGAGGACGAGTCCTGCAGGGGGAAGCGTGGTGTCCCAACCTGCGACATTGATGTCATCCACAGTTTCGCCCAAAGGCCGAAGCCGGATGGCGATCTGACGATCGCCACCCGGCCTTTGTGCGGTTTTCGGCGAAGGTACGTTCTTGCGCTGAGAAGCGGCCCTGTTTTTCTCTCCCTTAGTGTCCCCCAACCGGTACCGCCAAATACGCTTCTCTCGCACCGGTGACAGGATCGGTAATAGCTCTACCCGTAATCTCTCCGTTGTCATTTATGTCTTTGGCGGTTTCGAGAATGGCAGAATAGTCGCCTTTAAGATCGTTGAGGTCTGTGGGGTAGACGCCGTGGTCCCAAATAACGGCAAGACAATTCCCGTCCGCGTCGCATGAGACACCGACTACCTGGCGGGCTTCGTTAATACCGTAGGCCTCACTGTCTACATGTTCAGGGACACGTCCTCGCAACGGTTTGAGAGCTTTGATGCCGTTGTCTCTCGTCCAGATAAAAGCGTGTAAATTGTTGCCCTCAACGAAGGCGGGGTCGCCGGCAAATCCCACGACATCGCCGTGTTGATTGATTGCCGTCGGCGTATTCCACCACGGGGCTGGCGCATCTGGATAAATATCCGTCACGGTGCCATTTTCCCAAAGCACGGCATGCTTGGCCGTACGTCTTCCCTCGGCCTGGTCGCAAATGCCCGAAATGCCCACGATTTGACCATTATCATTGATCGCCGTGGCGGCTCCTGAGGTGTCGCCGGGGATCAGAGGGAGTTCGTGGATCTGGTCCGCCGGCGGTCCCAGAGTCCACATGGCTGGGAGAAACTGGAAGACTTGGTGGCGTGGCTCGTCCTGGCAGCAACACGTCGGGTCATGAACGCCAGTCTCCGCCCAGCCAACCACTTGGCGCAAGTTGTTGGCTCCTGTGGCAAAGCCGTTATTTCCACCCGGAAAATTGGGAAGCGCCCGCATCGGGCCTCCTTCCCAAACAAACCCGAGATTGATATAGCCTACGTTGTTAGGCGTACTGTAGAAATTCCTGCTACTCCAGTTCTCGATCGGCTCCGGATCGGCAGTCTGGGAAATACCCACGAGGATTCCCGCGGTATTTTTCACGTTCCATGCGACACTGCTGTTTGGTCCGCCAAGTGTGCCGAGGTCGGTGAGCAAACTGCTTCGCCACAGCGTAGCGTGCCGGTTCCTATCCGGGTATCTGGAATAGCCTGCCACCCAGCTCTGGTCATTGATGCTGTTTCCCCCGCTACTCGTTCCGCCGACTGAAGGAAGGTTCGATACCTGATATTGCGTTCTTGCCTTTGTTGCTTCCGGCTTCTGTGCATGCACCGGCGCCAGAATCGCGGCGCAACAGACAGTAATCAGACCAATGAAAAGAATTTGGCTAGCTCTTTTGGTTGTGAATTGTGTTTTCATATTTTGTTCCTTTGTTGAATTTTTCATCATGAGACTTTAGGGACTGGCCTTAAGTCGGCACCAGAGCCACTTCGCAGATTTGGTACGGGCCATTTCACTTGATTCATGGTTCCATTAAAGATCCCAGCGAAGAGAATCAGTGGTTCTTTGCAGGATCCCAAATTGCGGAGCGACTAATGGGAGGCTCGTAAAAGAGCGGCTGCCGATAGCTGGCAGATTTACTTACTTCAATTTCGAATTAATCGCCGCCGCGAATTTGCTGAGACCTTCGCGAATCTGCGCACGCGACCATGCGGCGAAGCCGAAAGTGAGCGCGGGTTCAGCCTCCGCTTTCATAAAGCAGGACGACAACGGCGACGGTCTCATACCGATCTCATTGCAGACACGAGTGATCAACGGCAAGTCTGTTTTCCTCCGTAGCCAGGCAACGAAATGCAGGCCAGCTTCCGGAATTTCCAGCACAAAATACTTACTTAACAATTTGTTGAATTGTTCGATAAAGAATTCTCTTCGGTCGGAATATAGTTTCCGCATCCGCTTAATGTGGCTCAGGAAAAATCCCTCGGTCAGGAATCGAGCCAGCGTTGCCTGATCAATGGCGGGAGAATGTTGATCCATCACGGCACGAATTTTGATCATTGGTTCGACTAATTGTTCCGGCGCCAGGATATAACCCAGCCGCAACGATGGGTACAGGATCTTACTCAGTGTGCCTGAGTAGATAACACGACCGGCGTTATCGAGGCCCTGCAAACATGGGAGTGGGGGACCGGTATAACGAAACTCTGAGTTGTGATCGTCCTCGAAAATGTAAGCGTCGCAGGTGCGCGCAAAATCGATCAGGGCCGTTCTGCGCGAGAGACTCATCGTCATGCCAAGCGGGAATTGATGAGAAGGAGTGACGTAGATTATTTTCGGCGAGCGCTGTTTCGACGGTCGCGCGATCGTGATCCCCTCCCGGTCAACAGGTCTTGGAACGACGGTTGCGCCAGCGAAGCCAAAGGCCCGGCGAGCCTGGTAAAATCCCGGATCTTCGATCCACGCAACCTCTCCGCGATTTACGAGGGCCATTGCGCTGATCATCATTGCCTGCTGTGTTCCAGCGGTGATGATGATCTGGTCTGGATGACAACGAGCACCTCTGTGATCGCACAAATAAGTTGCTAAAGCTTTGCGGAGGTCGGGGTCGCCACGGCTTGATGCATACTGGAGCAAATGCGCTCCCTTTTGACCGAGGACTTCTCCTCTAAGTCGTTCCCATATTGCGATCGGAAATTCGTCAAGCGCTGCGACAGCCGGCACAAACGAGACACCAGGCGGCCCGGCGATTCCGAAGTCAAACTGTCTCCCGACTCGCTGATCCGGAATATTTCGTACTCGCTCAGAAAGGCGGGGTGGGCGTTCGATATGTGGCTCTGCTTTTACCGCGTGCGCACTCAGGAAAGTTTCGGGCAATGGCTCGGCGACGAATGTGCCCGATCCAATTCTCGATTCGAGATAGCCTTCCGCATGAAGTCTTGAGAAAGCGACGTTTACAGTGAAACGCGATACTCCCAGATCCGCCGCCAGATCGCGCGAGGAGGGGAGCCGGGACGAGTTGTTGTTGAAGGTTGCCGAAATCAACTCATCGCGAATCTGGCGATAAAGCTGTTCATGAAGCGGTTCATCCCCGGAGCGGTTGAGCTGAATCATTTCAAAAGCCATGATCGAATGGCGTCGTCGCTGCTTCTTATCCGGTTTTTTGCCTGAAACTCTTTTCACGATTCAGATTGTGCTCATTAAGCCAACCGCTGGTATCCGCAAGCTCCGGTCGAAGTGGTCTGGCCATTTCGCTCTAAGTGGACCGTTGACACTTTGCCACAGCACCAGAAGCTTTTCTTTGAATGCAAACTCAGACTCCCTGTAGCGATCACATTAAGACGAAAGGCCTGATCTATTTCGCTCGAATGCTGGACAAGATCAGATTAAAAGCGCGAGGCGAATTGCCCCCGGATTATTTTGTCGGCGTGGACGAGGATCCAACGATGTTCGACGCGCGTTGCACGAGATTTCTCGGGGTCGATTATCGTGAACTTGTCGAGCGGACGTTGAAAGGCGGATCGGATGAGGAAATTCTCGAATGGTGCTTCGAGTGTGGCCGTAAGCCTAACGAAGAGGAAATAGCGATCTGGAATGCGTTTCTAAGTAAACGTGGCTGGCGAGATGACGCGAGCGCAGATCTGCAGGCAGCCAAGAAGCGATCAGGCTTAGGTGATCGCGAAGACATTCAAACATGGGTCGACCTTCACGACGCTGAGGAAGGAAGAACGCCAGTAGCGATGTTCGGGCATTAGGCGTTAAGCGAACGCGACACTTTCATCAACGAAAAAAGACTGTCCTAAAGTCAGTCGCTCATTCGTTCTATCATTTGAACGAACGAAAATGCCACAGCCGCGCTAGTCGTGAGTGTCCTTCGCGGCAAGAATATCAAGAACAAGGAGAAAAACATGAACAAGAACAAAAAGAGAGACATGGAAAACCAGAAAGAGCATCTCGCAATGAACACACCCCCGATCGTATCGCCGCGGGACTGGGAGGCTGCACGCCAGAAACTACTCGTGAAGGAGAAGGAATTGACCCACGCCCGTGACGCGCTGGCGGCCGAGCGCCGGCGAATGCCCTGGGTGACCGTGGATAAGGAGTACAAGTTCGACGGGCCCGGCGGCAAGGCGAGCCTCCTCGATCTGTTCGACGGCCGCCGGCAGTTAATCGTCTATCGCGCCTTCTTCGAACCCGGCGTGCACGGCTGGCCCGACCATGCGTGCGTGGGTTGCTCCATGGTGGCTGACCACGTTGGGAACCTTGCCCATCTGAACGCCCGTAATACTACACTTGTGTTCTGCTCACGCGCGCCGCAGGCGGACGTCGAGCGCGTGAAGGCACGGATGGGCTGGCAGATTCCGTGGTACACCATCAGGGACGACTTCGACAAAGACTTCGGCGTAGACGAGTGGCACGGCACGAACGCATTCATCCGCGACGGCGATCGCGTGTTCCGCACCTACTTCATTAACAACCGCGGCGACGAGGCGCTCGGGAGCACGTGGAGCTACCTCGATATGACTGCGCTCGGGCGCCAGGAGAAGTGGGAAGACTCGCCCGAGGGCTACCCTCAGACTCCGCCGTACGAGTGGTGGAACTGGCACGACGAATACAGCGACGCCCAGCCGTCCGAGGAGTGGAGCGCCCAGATCGAACGCGGAATCCAGGCTGGGCAGGCACGCCGACGCTCGTGATCGCCCACATCGCAGGCGTGCCGGTAGAGGAGACAATCGAACGTGGCACGAAAGAGAACGAACGGTGAAGCGCCGTCGAAGAAAGGAAACAAGAGCGATGACAAAACACAAGACCGGGACACGTGAAGCGAGCGGCGTGCGGTCGAGCTATTCCACATGAGAATCGGAGTCATCGGCGCTGGAAGCATGGGAGGGATACTTGCGCGCCACCTCGCCAAGTCCGGCCATTACGTCTCGATTGCGAACTCGAGAGGACCGGAGAGCCTGATTGTGTTGGCGGCCGAGATCGGCGCGACGCCCGTTTCCGTTGTCGACGCCGCCAAAGCCGGAGAAATCGTCATCATCGCGATCCCAACGAAGGCCGTCGCCGATCTTCCGCGGGCACTGTTTGCGAACGTACCGAGCAGCGTCGTCGTCATCGATATCGGCAACTACCATCCCGAGCTTCGCGATGGCCGCATCGATGCGATCGACCGCGGCATGCTCGATAGCCAGTGGGTCGCGCAGCAGATCGGGCGTCCCGTGATTAAGGCCTTCAACAACATCCTCGCCAAAAGCCTTCTCGAAAAGGGCGTTCCGAGAGGAACGAAGGGGCGGATCGCTCTCTCGGTCGCCGGCGATTCGTTGGACGCCAAGGCAGCAGTGCTTCGCCTCGTCGACGATCTTGGCTTCGACCCTGTCGACGGAGGTGATCTGGACGATTCCTGGCGGCAGCAGCCCGGAACGCCGGCTTACTGCCAGGATCTTGAAGCCGCTGATCTCCGGCGCGCGCTCGCCGAAGCCGACCGGAGCCGGATCGCAGAATACCGCGCCGAACGGGAGGCTCGTATCAGGAGGGATATCGCAGCGCAAACACCAAGCGGCCTAGCGCGTCAATGAGATTCTCATCCACACCACTTCCAACCAAAACGGAAGCAGACGACCATGAAGCGACCGATGATCTGTTATCCTTGAAATCGCAAAAGTAAGTTAATCCGGAAATACACTATGAAGGCTCCGCCGTTTGTTGTTGTGTTGGCTACCTTGGCATTCCAAATCTCACCCGCGCAAACGTCCGCTGAGAACGACGTGCTCCAGTTCGAGCGGGATGCGTGCAAAGCATTTCTCGATGCGAATCCCGCCGCGCTTGAGCGCGTGCTGACCGCCGACTTCACGCTCACGCTTTCCAATGGCGAGATAAGCACCCGAGCGGATGAGATCAACGAGCTGCGCAGCGGAAAAGTGCATTACGACGTATTCGAAAACTACGACATGAAAGCGCGACTCTATGGCGATAACACCGCGGTCGTTCTCGGGAAAACTCGAGTGAAAGGAACATCAGAAGGCAAGCAGTTCGATCGTGTCGTGCAGTTTACAGACACGCTAATCAAGCGCGATGGTCGTTGGCAACTTGCCGCCGGGCATGTTTCGCGCCTGGAAAAATAGAGAGCGCCACGAACGACGTTTGGTCGATAAGCGCGTGTATAATTCCATTCCTCCACGAGGATACCGCCTTCAAAAATCAGAAATATCTGAAGAGATTCCTCGACTTCGCTCGGAATGACAAAAGGTAAAACAAAATGCCGGATGTCGACTTTGTGAATCGTCATCCGGCATTGCAGTCGATGTGCAGCAAAGACTGAATTGTGCGTTACCGTGATCTCCTTTGAAGCTTTGGTTTCTTTCGATTCCAAAGTCTTCACGGCGTGTCCGGGAAGTGATCAATTGATTCACT
>WNFX01001757.1_pt1 | contig 22151 bp, 18 predicted proteins | sample 5400111 | NCBI WGS metagenome assembly WNFX01 (sample SAMN13153363, study PRJNA577476) | soil metagenome | isolation source: 40 cm soil or saprolite under grassland replicate 1 | place: USA:California | collected 2016-06-15 | reverse complement strand
GGTTACGTTGCGCGCGCGATCTTCAAACCGGGTGAATTCTTTCAGGAACGTGAGAGGGATTTCGCCGACCGGTCCGTTGCGCTGTCTCGCGATGATAAATTCGGCTTCACCCGATTTTTCGGCGCGCGCTTCTTCATCTTCCTCATACAATTCCGGTCGAACGAGGAGTCCGACGAGATCCGCATCCTGTTCGATCGAGCCCGATTCGCGCAGGTCGCTCAAGCGCGGTTTACCGCCGGAACGTTGTTCGGGTTGACGATTCAATTGCGCGACAACGATGACCGGAATCTTCAACTCTTTGGCCAAACCCTTCAGTCCGGCGGAGATTTCCGAAATCTCGAGCTGCCGATTGTCCTGTGCACGACGCGATGTCGACCTTAACAGCTGCAAATAATCGACGATGATGAGCTGGACATCTTGTTGTGCTTTGAGCCTGCGCGCTTTGGCACGCAGTTCGAGGATGGTGAGACTCGCGCTGTCGTCGATAAAGATTTTCGCTTCGGCAAGCTTGGATGCGGCTGCGGTCAGGCTTGGAAAATCGCGTTCGCCCAAAAATCCGTCGCGCACTTTTTGTAAATTCACGCGCGCGCGCGAGCAGAGCAGACGCTGAACAAGTTGCTGGCTGCTCATTTCCAAACTGAAAACGCCAACTGGTAGTTTTTCGTTGATCGAAACGTGCTCGGCAATGTTCATCGCCAGCGCGGTTTTTCCCATGCTCGGCCGCGCCGCGATCACGATCATCTCCGCCGCATGCATCCCGCTTGTCATCCGATCGAATTCAACAAAGCCAGTCGAAATTCCGGTGATGCCGCCTTTGCGCTCATAAAGTTTTTCGATCGACTCGATCGCTTCCATTACCTGGTCCTTCATCGAGAGTATCTGGCCCTTGAAGCGATCTTCGCCGACGGCGAAGATTTTCTGCTCTACTTCATCGAGAAGGTTGCCGACTTCGTCCTGTTCTTCGTAGGCACGGCGAACGCTTTCGGTGGAGGCGGCGATGATTGAGCGCAAAATATATTTGTCCCGGACGATTTCGAGGTAATAGCCAAGGTTCGCAGCCGTCGGCACGAACGTGAAAAGGCTCGTGACTAACGCCGCGCCGCCGACGGTTTCGAGCAAATTTCGATCGCGCAGCACCTGGGTGAAAGTGATCAGATCGATCGCCTGGCCTGCGTTCCAAAGATCGACCAGTACGCTGTAGATCGTTTGATGCGCCGGGACGTAGAAGTATTCCTCGTTAATTTTCTCGACCACTTCGGCGATTGCGTCCCGTGGCGAAATGAGCATCGAACCGAGCACGCCCTGCTCGGCTTCCACGCTGTGAGGCGGTGCGCGGTGAATATCCTGCGCAGAACCTGTGGGCGAATTGGGAAAAACTCTTCCGCCGTTTCCTCCCGGTCTGCCTCGGCCGGGCCCATTGCCCGAATCTTTGCGAGGCGTCTCCCCAGTCCGCAAGGACGGTTGAGTCGCCATTTATTTGGTTTCTTTTTTTCTTCTGAAAAACGAACGGTGTTTTTTCTCAGGCTGCTGGGACGCGCCTTGGTCAGCCCCGCGTTCGCGGGATTCCTGCGCCGATTTTACGTCAAATTTGAATTGAGCGGTCACGTCATGATGGAGCTTGACCGCAACTTCGTGTTCTCCCGTGTCCTTGATTGGTCGCTCCAGCACGATCTTGTGTCGATCAATCTCCAAACCAAGCTCGTTCTTCATCCTCGTCACAATATCTTGGGCAGTGATCGAACCGAAAGCTTTTCCTGATTCGCCGGTTGCAAGCGTGAACGTCAGCCGCGCTCTCCCAATTTTTCGAGCCAGCTCCTCGGCTTCGTTCAATTCGCGGGCTTCGCGTTCGGCGCGTTTCTTTTTCAAACTGTCGAGCTGACGCAGGGCGGCCGGCGTCACTTCATAAGCTTTGCCGCGTGGCAGCAAATAATTGCGCGCATAGCCGCGGCGCACCTTTACCACATCGGCCTCCGCGCCGAGGCCGGGCACGTTGTCGGTTAAAATAACTTCAGTCGAGGGCATTGCAGGAAATTTTTTGCGAGTGCGAAGATGTATACAAGCAGCGCGTTTACACACTGTCAACGCGCGAACGAAAAATTTAAATTTATTTCGCTTGCGTTTCATTGACACCGGCTTTTAAGCGGGTGTGGCGCCGCTCGTTGCATGTCGACAAGCCGTTTAAACGGCTTTTACCTCACAATCGTCGCGGTTAACACCGGCCTGAAGCCCGGTGTTAGTGGAAATCGCTCGGACTTAAATCATGCCGAGCTTCATTCGGCCGGCTTCGCTGATCATGTTCTGGTTCCAAGGCGGATCCCAGACCAGCTGCACATCCGCTTCATCAACGCCATCGATCGACAAAATTTTGCTTTGCGCGTCGTGCGCGATCGCCGGCCCCATTCCGCAACCGGGCGCAGTTAGCGTCATTTTCACTTCGACGCGCGTGCCGCCGCCGTCTTTTTTGATCAGGCGACAATCATAAACCAAACCAAGATCAACAATGTTCACCGGAATCTCCGGGTCGTAGCATTGTTTGAGCTGGTTCCAGACATCGTCTTCCGAAACTGCGCCGTTCGTTTTGCCCGTAGCCTTTTCTTTCGCTGCCGGCTTCGGTTTATCGAGACCGAGCGCGTCCAAATCCTTTTCCGCGACACGTGATAGCCCGTATGGCGTCGCGATCGTGTAACTGCCGCCGAGCGTCTGGGTGATCACACCCTGGGTTCCTTTCTCCAGCCTTAATTTACGTCCGCTCGGGATCTCAGTCGCATCGACATCGCGGCTTAAGCTGAATTCAGTATTCTCGTGCATCTCTGGAATTGTAGCGGCGGTCTATGACCGTCGCAAATATTCGGCTCGGATGGCGTCTCTGCCCATACCATGGCGTTTCGCAGAAATGCCCTACAACTTCTTTGGCTCTTGCAACAACTCGACCACGCGCTTGAGCAAACGCGCTGCGCCGCCACCGTCGATGCTGCGATGATCGAAACTGAGTGTGATTTGCGCTTCAGTTTTGGGAACGAATTCCTTTTTGGTTTCGTCCCATGACGGAACTTTTTTGCCGGCGCCAAGACCGAGGAGCAATGTCTGATCGGGCAGGGGAATTGGCGTACCCCATTCGACCCCAAACGTTCCGAAGTTTGAAACCGTTGCGATGCCGCCCGCCTGCATATCTGGCGAAATTCGCCGCTTCCGCGCAAGATCGACAAGTTCCTGATATTTTTTAACCAAATCGGCCAGTGAAGTTTTATCCGCGTTCCGAATCACCGGGACCATGATCCCATCTTCGGCTTCGACTGCGACGCCGACGTCGATGGAATTCGATTGCACAACGCGGTTGCCAATCAGCTTCGCGGCCGCATTTGGATTTTCAGCGAGCGCAAGGGCGAGGGCGCGCGTTGCGTAAAGCCCGGGGCCAGGCTTCGGATCGCGTGATTGTCGATCTTGCAAAACGGGATCGAGATTCACCGATGATCCAACGGTCGAAAGCGGCCGCGTCCAACTGCGTCGCATCGCATCCGCGACACCGGCGCGAATCGCCGAAGCTTCCTTCGCGCTTTGGTTGTCGATCTTATGTAGAAAATTTTCCAGATCTTTGATCGTGACGCGATTACCAGCGCCAGTTCCGGTTATCCCGGCGAGATCTGCGGGAGTTAATTGCAACTCCGCCATCCGCGCGCGGAGGCGAGGCGAAGCGAAACTCGCGCCTTTTAATGTTGCTGGAACGGGCAAGCCCGCGGGTTGCGCGCCGTCGCCATCGCGCGCCGCGATTTTTTCCTGGCGAGCCGGTGCAATTTCTTGATCGGCGCGCGCGGGAATTTCTTCCGTTACTTCGCGCCGCGCTTCTGGCGGAGCTTGCTTGGCGAATCTCGCTGCGTCTGCCTCGCTCGCCTCGACGTAACCGAGCACCGAACCGATCGGATAGGTTTCCTTCAACTGTGCGGTGATCTTGTCGATCTTGCCTTTGCACGGCGTCGTCACGCCCATGACAGCTTTGTTCGTTTCGACGTCGATGATTTCCTGATCGGCCGCGACTTCATCGCCCGGTTTCACTTTGATATCGACGATGGTCGCTTCGGCGATCGATTCGCCCAGCTGCGGCATGATGATTGGAACTTGCGGCATAAAATTATTCTTTAAGGAGCGCTCGCGCTTTCGCGGCGATCATTTTCGCGCCGGGCCGGTGCGCGCTCCAAAGATTTGGGTGATATGGAATCGGCGTGTCTTTTGCGTTGATGCGCACGGGCGCGGCGTCGAGGAGGTGAAATCCTTCGCTCGTCACACGTGCGATCACTTCCGCAGTCGCGCCGCCCCAGGGGAACGATTCGCCAACACAAAGCAGACGACCAGTCCGCGCGACTGACGCGAGCACAGTGTCCGTGTCGAGTGGTTTGACCGTACGAAGATCGACAACTTCGATCTCGAAATTTTCCCGCGCCAGTTCCTCTGCGACGGCCAACGATTCCTGCACCATCGCACTGTAAGTTACGATCGTCAGGTCGCGGCCTTCGCGCGCGACGCGCGCGCGGCCCGTGGGCAAACCTTTGTCCGGCAATTTGTCGGCCTTGAGATGGTAATAAAGATATTTGTGCTCGCAGTAAACGACCGGATCATCAATCGCCACGGCATCGATCAACATCGTGTAAGCATCCTCCACGGTTGCTGGCGTCATCACGATCAGTCCGGGATAATGCGCGTAAATTGATTCCATTGATTGACTGTGAAACGGACCGCTGCCTTTCGTGCCCCCGGATGGAAGTCGCACCGTGATTGGCACCGGAATGTTCGTCCGCCAATAATGCGTGCCGGCGTGATTGAGAATTTGATTCAGTGCGGTGCTGGAAAAATCGGCAAATTGCATTTCGACGATCGGCCGCATTCCGTGCAACGCGGCTCCGATCGCAGTGCCGACGATCGCGTCTTCACTGATTGGCGTGTTCAACACGCGGTTCGGAAATTCTTTGGCCAAACCTTTGGTCGCCTTGAACGCGCCGCCGAATGTTCCGCCCACGTCCTGGCCGTAAATGAAAACGCGCTCGTCCTCGCGCAACAACTTGGCCTGCGCTTCGCGGATAGCTTCGAGATAAGTGATGCTCATTCGCGTCGATCGACCAATTCGCGGGTCGTGATCGCGCACCAATCTTCTTTCTCAGCGTCCGGCGCCGCTTCCTTTTGTGCGGTCGCGATTGCCTCGTCCACCTGTCTGGCGGCGTCCTCTCGCCACGATTGCAATGTCGCGACGTCGGCCATTTCAAGATCGACAATCGTCTTTTCTGCCAGCTTCAAACAATCCTGGGCGAACGGTTGCCGCTTGATTTCATCCGTGATGTAGCTCGCATCGTCGTGTTCGCCATGACCTGAGAGACGCAAAACGGAAGCGACGACAAGCTGGGGCGGTCGGCCTGCCCGCGTGCGTTTCACCGCGCCACCAATGACGTCGAGGCATGCGCTCAAATCCGTCCCGTCGATGCTGTAGCCTTCAAATCCGTAACCTTTCGCGCGGTCGACTAAGTCAGCGCATGCAAACTCGCGGTCATTAGGCGTGGAATACGCATAATGATTGTTGGTGGCGACCATCACTAATGGCACTTGCTCAACCGCGGCGATGTTCATGCCTTCGTGGAATGAGCCGGTCTGCATGCCGCCTTCGCCGATGCAGGACAGGCCGACAAAATTTCTCTCGCCCCGAAAACGTTTCGCCATCAACGCGCCCACCGTCACTGAAACCATTGCGCCGAGGTGGCTAATCATCGCGAGCTGACCGTCGCCGGGCTTGCCACGATGAATGTTGCCGTCGCGTCCGCGCATTGGTCCTTGTCTTGAGCCAAGATAGGTGCGCGCAACATCGACAATCGGTTCGCCAAACGCGGAACGGCCGGCCTGATCGCGAATCAGCGGCGCAAAAATGTCGCCTTTTTGCAAAAACATTCCGCAAGCGACGCTGACCGCTTCCTGGCCTTTGCCGATATAAACGCCGCCGGTGATCTGGCCGCCCCGATAAAGACTGACCAATTTCTCCTCGAGCGTGCGCGCCAGGAGCATCCAGCGAAACGCCTCCAGGAATCGCTCATGCGGCGCCGCTTTTTTGGCTGAAGATTTTTTCCCGGGCTGCGCCGTCTGAAGCATCGGCCAATTTTACGCAAGATCGACAATTGCGCGCAAAATTTTTTTTGGTTGTGGCTGCTTACGTCTCAATCGGCAGCGTAGTAGTTGCAAAGCAGCAAATCGGCGTCATCCCGAACGGAGTGAGGGATCTCTGAGTCGAAGCTTGGATCACACAAGGTACTGAGCGTGACCCGTTCTGCTTATGGGAGATTCCTCGCTTGCGCTCGGAATGACGGACTTGCGGGAAGTTCGCACCTACGAGTCAGCGCCCTCCGCGACTTGCCTTTTTCTCGCCGTTGCCGTTTTCGGCCAGGGCGAATTGGCGTTGCGAAGAAGCGGGTTCGCGCTGCGGCGATGTTTGTTCGGTGGCTGGCGGCGCGGTCAGCCTCATTCCGACCAGTTTGCTCACGCCGCGCTCTTCCATGGTCACGCCGTAAAGCACATCAGCCTTCGCGATCGTGCGCTTGTTGTGGGTGATGATAATGAACTGGCTTTGCGCAATGAAACGGTCGAGCATGCGGACGAAGCGATTGATGTTGCTTTCATCCAGTGGCGCGTCGATTTCGTCGAGCACGCAAAACGGGCTGGGGCGGACCATGTAGATTGCGAAGAGAAGCGCGACCGCGGTCATGGCGCGCTCGCCACCGCTCAAAAGCGAAATGCTTTGCAATTGTTTGCCGGGCGGCTTCGCCGAAATCTCGATCCCGCAGTTGAGCGGATCGTTTTCGTCCAGCAACGAAAGATCGGCCCGGCCGCCGCCGAACAATTCGGCGAACATTTCCTTAAAGTTCGCGCGGACTTGGGCGAACGTTTCCGCGAACAATTTCTTCGTCGTCGAATTGATCCGCGAAATCACGTCGAGCAATTCACGCCGGGAATTCGTCAGATCGGTGTTTTGCGATTCGAGAAACTTGTATCGCTCTTCGAGCTCGTCGTACTCCTGGACGGCGTCGAGATTGACCGGGCCCATGTTATCGAGCTGCCTGGCAAGATCGACAATCAACCTTTGTAATTCGTCGTCGGCAAGATCGACGTCGGCCGTTGGAGCGACTTCTTTTTCGGCGCGTTTCAATTGTGCCCGCAACGTTGTCCCAAGTGCAGCTTCGTCCGGACTGAAGGCGCGCAAATCGACTTGGTAGCGCCGCGAAATATTTTCCGCCAGGTTTTCGATCTGCATTTGCAGTTGCGATTCGCGCACTTGCTGATGGCCGCGCTTTTCCTGCAGCTCGCTCAGCGAATTGCGGAAGCCGCGCAAATCTTTTTCGCGATCCTGCACCGCGCTAATTCGAGCTGCCCGTTGGGACGAGATTTTGTTCGCGGCCGCTTCCGCTTCGACCGCGCGGACGGTTTGTTCCTTAATCGCAACTTCAGCGTCGCGGTTTTCCTGTGTTTGGGCCGCGAGCTTGCTTTCATAACTGGCGATATCGGATCCGCGCGCCGAGATGAGTTCCACCAACTCCGTTTCGCGCGCGGCCATCGGTTGGCGCTGCGCTTCCAGACTTTCGTGGCGCTGTCGCGCGGTCGCAATCGCCAGCCGCAAATCGTTCAGAGTTTCGAGCGTTTTTTCCTCCTGAGTTCGCGCGCCTTTCTCATCCTTTTCGGCAGCGGTCTGCTCGGCTTCATATTCTGCAAGTTCGTTGCGCGCTGCATTCAATTCGCCTTCGAGCTCGGCGACACGTCCGCCGGCGGCTTCAATTTGCTGCTCGAGCGTTGCCTTTTCCGACTTGAGATTGTCGGTCTTGCGCTCGGCCTCTTTTTGTTCCGCTTGCAGCAGCGAAATTTTGTTCGCTGAAGTCGATTGCGCGAGATGCGCTGCTTGATATTGCGAACGAGCTTCATCCAGCTGACGCGAAGCAGTTTCAACATTCGCTTTCACTTGATCGCGTTTCTGAACGAAGATCTCGTGTTGGTTCGCGCATTCGGTCTCTTCTTTTGCCAACGCGGCGACGCGGGTCTTGCGTTCGAGCAACGAGTCCGATTTGACCGTGCTGCTCCCGCCCAAAACAATTCCCTCCGCAGAAATGAATTCGCCATCGAGCGTCGCCATGGCGAGCGTCGGCTCATCTTTCTTGCACGCGAGCGCTTGCTCTAATCTCCCGAAAACGAGAACGCCGCTGAGTAGTTGGCGCATCACGGGCTCGAGCGAGCGCGGCGCGACGATTTTATCAATGGCCCAGCCCAGCGCGCCTTTCGGTAAACTCTTGCGGACCGATTCGGGAGAAGAAGCGCCGAGCTTCGGAACGAAAAGGGCGGCCTGTCCAAGTCTCTTTTTCGTCAACCGCGCGATAATTTCCTCGGCGCTCTGCGCGTCCTTCAATATCACTGCGTGCAGATTTCGGCCGAGCGCTGCTTCGATCGCGGGAATAAATTTGGGTTCGACATCGATCTGCGCGACGAGCGAGCCGACGATGGCCGCTTGAAAGCGCTCAGGATCGTCCAAACCTTTAAGCACCGCCTGCGAACCCTGGGCAAGTCCTTCGCCCTCGGCATTGAGCTGGCGCAAAATGTCGAGGGTCGATCGCTTTTCGGCGAGAGTGCGCTCTAATGTTGCGAGCTCGTTTTCCGCAGCTCCAAGAAGTTGTTGCTGCTGGCGCAGATTTGTTTCCACAGTTTGCGATTGCGCGAGCAGTTGTTCCAATTTTTTTTGCTCGCTGACGGTTGCATTGCGCGAGGTCGCGATTTCCGCCGCAATTCGCTCATGCGCTTTCGTCGCCTCTTTTATTTCCGTCGATATGTGGCGGATCTGTTCCTCCGTTAGTTCGCGCCGCGCCGTGATTCCAGCCAAATCATCCTCGAGCTTGTCGATGCGCGCCTCGTATTTTGAAAGCGACACGTACGCCGTTTCGCGGTCAGCCCGACGGGCTTCTCGTTTGGCGCGCAGTTTCTCAAGCAACTCGGTTACCTCCGCCAGTTCGTCTTGTTTCGAGTGGAGAAAGCGCTGCGTCTTTTCAATGAGAGCGCCGCCTTCGCGAATCTGGGCTGCGTGCTGCTTCCGTTTGCTTTCAGCAGTAGCGATGTCGTCGCGCGCGCGCTCGATCAAATCCGACAATTCATCTTTGCGCTGCCGATTAAATTCAATTCGACTCCGGTGCGCGGCGATCTCACTTTGCAATCGCTGCGCTTCGGTGCGGATGTCTGCGACGTCGATGTCGATTTTGTCGAGCGCGCGACGTTCTTCGGCCAGTTCGCTCTCGCCATGATCAATCTTGCTCCGCGTCGTCTGTTCCGACGTCGCAATCTTTTCGATGTCTAACCGGCAATGCGCGAGATTGGCGTCGAGCGCAGCGAGCTGCTTTTTCGAATGATGAGTCTCGAGCACGCGCAGATCCGCGTGCAATGCTTGATAACGTCGCGCTTTGCCGGCCTGGCGCTGCAACGAGCCAATCTGCCGCTTCACTTCTTTGACTATGTCGCCGATGCGAAGAAGATTCGCTTCCGTCGCCTCGAGTTTGCGCAGCGCTTCCCGCTTTTGCGTTTTGTATTTGGTGATGCCGGCTGCTTCTTCGAAAATCGCGCGACGATCTTCCGGCCGCGAGCTCAAGATCATGTCGATCTTGCCTTGTTCCATCATCGAGTAAGCGGAGCGGGCGACGCCGGTGTCGGCGAAAAGATTTTGGATGTCGCGCAGGCGGCACGGCGTCTTGTTCAGCAAATATTCCGAATTGCCATCGCGATAAACGCGGCGGGTCACGCGCACATCGTGCCAATCGACATTCAATTCCGCCGCGCAATCGGTGAAGGTTAGTGAAACTTCGGCGAAGCTGAGCGGTTTGCGCGAGTCGGTACCGTTGAAAATAACGTCCGCCATTTCGTCACCGCGGAGCGATTTGGCGGACTGCTCGCCCAGCACCCAGCGAACGGCGTCGAGCAAATTGGATTTGCCGCAACCATTCGGGCCAACAATTGCGGTCACGCCTTCGTGGAAATTGAAAATAGTTTTGCCGGCGAAGGATTTGAAGCCGAAGAGCTCGAGCGATTGTAAATGCATGCGGCGGGCCCAACTGTCAGCCTTAGAGGGGAATATAGTAGCCTAGGTGGGCTGACAAGCAAGATCACACAATTTGTGGGCTAGGCGTAGCGCTCGACCGCAACATTTTGTGCTCGGACCAGCTTTTGATCCCTCTTGCTTCCGCGGCTTGAATCACGCACCATCCCGCCCATGGCCGTCGAGGAGACGATGTCGACCCAACGCGCGGAGAGGGTCGATCATCAACTGATCCGCGCGATCGGCGTTCCCGGACTGACCGCGAACATCGTTAATTCCACAATCGGCGCCGGAATTTTTGTTTTGCCGGCGTTGGTTGCGAAAGGTTTGGGACCAGCGGCGCCGATCGCGTTCATTTGTTGTGCAGTCGCGATGGTTTTGTTCGTCACCTGTTTCGCAATTGCTGGCAGTCGTGTTTCGCTGACCGGCGGACTCTACGCCTACGTGGAAGTCGCGTTTGGTCGCTACGTCGGTTTTCTCGCCGGAGTTCTTTACGGCATTACCGCGCTCGGCGCGGTCGCAGGCGTCGTAAATGTTTTGGTGAACTCGATCGCGATCGTCGCGCCATTTCTCGGTAATCCGGTGATGCGAATCGTTGTCATGATCGCGGTCTACGGCATCCTCGTCCTCATCAACGTGCGCGGTGTGCGCGGAGGCGCGGGCGCGGTGACAGCGGTAACACTGGCGAAACTCCTGCCGCTGCTCTTATTTATTTGCGCGGGAATCTTTTTCATTCATCCCGCGAATCTCAGCTGGGCAGCCTGGCCCGGCAGCAAGTCGCTGGGCGACAGCGTTATTCTCTTAATTTTCGCGTTCGTCGGAATCGAAGTCGCGTTGATTCCGAGCGGCGAAGTGAAAAATCCGGCACGCACGGTGCCGCGTTCCGCTTACCTCGCGCTCGTCGTCACCACCATTATTTACATCACGATCCAGCTCGTGGCGCAGGGAACGCTTGGCGCCGATCTCGCGAATTACAAGGACGCGCCGCTCGCCGAAGCAGCCGCGAAATTTCTCGGCAATATTGGACGCACGATTTTGCTCGCGGGCGCGACCATCTCCGCCTTCGGATTTGTCACCAGCGACATTCTGAGTTCCCCGCGAATGATCTTTGCCTTCGGACGCGACGGGGCATTGCCAGCGTTTTTCGCGCACGTCCATCCGCGCTATCGATCGCCTGACGTCGCCATCATGACCTACGCGACGCTCGCGTTCGCGTTATCGGTCACCGGTACGTTTGAACAACTTGCTGTCCTTTCTAATGTCGCCGTCCTTTTGATGTACCTGCTTTGCTGCGTCGCCTGCTGGATTTTGATGCAGCGCGATGTCCGCTCCGATTCCGCAAGCGCGGGATTTAATTTTCCTGGCATGAAAATCATCCCCGCGCTGGCCATCGTCGCGATTATTTGGATTCTATCGCACGCGGCCGTGCGCGAGCTTGCTGTGAATGGAATCCTATTGGCGCTCGCATCAGTTGTGTATCTGATCCGCGGTCAATTTCGGCGGAAGTCGTAGGCAAACGGCGAAAAACCAGTTAGTTTTCCGGCATGCGCGACAAATATCTCGAGGAGTTCTATTCCTTTCTCCGGTTTCCGAGCGTTTCAACGGACGAAAAGTTTGCCGGTAAAGTTAAAGATTGCGCGCAATGGTTGTCTCAAAAACTGGAAACAGTCGGATTGGAATCAAAAGTGGTTCCGACCGCAGGTCATCCGGTTGTTTGGGCGCGCAACAAACACAAATCGGGTCGGCCGACGGTCCTGATCTACGGTCACTACGATGTTCAGCCGCCGGATCCGCTCGAGTTGTGGGACTCGCCGCCTTTCGAGCCGGTGTTGAAAAACGGTTACGTTTTTGCGCGCGGCGCGACCGATAACAAAGGCCAGATTCTTTCTCACATCATTGGAATTCAGGAATCGCTCCAAAAAGACGGCGATCTGCCAGTGAATGTCGATCTTGTGATCGAGGGCGAGGAAGAAGTTGGTAGTCAACATCTCGGAAAATTTCTGAACGACAATCGGGACGCTTTGAAATGCGATGTCGTTTTGGTTTCCGACACCGGAATGATCGCTCCGCGTACGCCGACATTGAGTTACGGACTGCGCGGAGTTGCCGCATTGGAAGTCAAAGTCATTGGCCCGAAAATGGATTTGCACTCCGGAATTTTCGGCGGGGCGGTGGCGAATCCGGCGGCAGCGGTAGCGAGATTGCTCGCGAGCCTTCACGATGCGAAGGGCCAAGTCGCGGTTGAAGGTTTTTACGATGAGGTCCTGCCACTGCAGGATTGGGAACGGGACAGTTGGAAAAAATTGCCGCTCGATCCGGATTCGGAAATGCTCAAGGAAACGGGCGCGCCCGCACTTTTTGGTGAGGCCGGTTTCAGTACTCTCGAGCGGATTTGGGCGCGTCCAACCGCCGAGATCAATGGCATCGGTGGCGGTTATCAGGGGCCGGGAACGAAAACAGTCTTGCCGAGCCACGCGATGGCGAAGTTGACGTTTCGCCTTGTCCCCAATCAGAAAGCGGACGTGGTTGTCGATCTTGTAAAGAAACATCTCCAAGGAAATTTGCCGCCCGGCGTGACGTTGGAAATGACGAGCGGTCATCACGGTCCGTGGTATTTGACCGATCCACACAGCAAATTCGGCCAGGCCGCGCAGCGAGCGCTGAAGAAAGTGTTCAACAAGGACGCGGCTCTTATTCGCGAGGGCGGCAGCATTCCAATCGTCTCCGACTTTCGAAATATTCTTGGCGTCGAGACGTTATTGATCGGTCTCGCGTTGCAAGATTGTCGAGCGCATTCGCCGAATGAAAATTTTCCGCTCGAGAATCTCGACGCCGGCATTCGAATGAACCAAGCTGTGCTCCAGGAATTGGCCGGATGATCCACCGGGTCGTGGACTGGACTCCTCAGGTCTTGTTCATTATGTGCTCTCGCAGTGCGGAATTAAGGACGTGCCACGGGACGCGCGTGAGCAATATGTCTGGGTGCGCAAAGCCAGAACCTTCGAGGCCGTGCTTGCGCAACGCGACGTTTCGAGCTTGATGCCCTCAAGCCGGGCGACCTGCTTTTTTGGGCGACTCCATACAGCGTCAGTCGTGAGCCTGACGTGATTCAAACCATGATCTATATCGGTCGCGACAAAACAACGAACCAGCGGCTCATGGTCGGCGCGAGTGAAGGCCGCACTTACAAAGGCCAGATGCGGAAAGGTGTCACATGTGTTCGATTTCAAGATTGGGCGGACCGCATCAAAAGCGAGTAAAGAGCCCGCTGCAATATTCGTTGGCTATGGACGCATTCCCGGTTTGGGCGCGCATTAATTTAGCGCGAATCGTCCGGCTCAGGCTGCTCTTCGTCGGCGTGAATTGGGGGTGAGCTTGTGGGCGTGGATGTCGACTGGGCCGCGGTAGGCGCTTTGGCGGAGGAAGCTCTTGCGGGCAGCGCCTGCGATCTCTTCTCCCAAAAATGTTTCGCCAGCGTGGCCGTAGCTAGCGTGGCGACGATCACGACGACGAGACGCTGCTCGCGCTTCGTTAGATCGAAAATATTTTTCATCCCCCTTCGTTAGGAGCTACGGCGTGACTGCTTTCGCACGTACTTAATAGGATCGGCAACGCCGACTTCGCGGAAACCTTTCAGACGCAACTTGCACGAATCGCATTCGCCGCAGGCGCGACCGTCCGGCGCCGGATCGTAACAACTGTGGGTGAGCGAAAGATCGACCTCCAACTGAACGGCTTGGTGAATGATCTCCGCTTTGGAGAGCTTGATCAGCGGGGCGTGAATCTGAATGCGAGCACCTTCGACCCCGGCTTTGGTGCCGACGTTGGCGAGCGTTTCGAAAAGCGCGATGAACTCCGGCCGGCAATCGGGATAACCGCTGTAATCGATCGCGTTTGCGCCGATGAAAATGTGTCCGGCCGGAATCGTTTCCGCCCAGGCGAGCGCGTGCGCGAGAAAAACTGTGTTCCGCGCCGGAACATAGGTCGCAGGAATTCCGGTTCCGATTTCTTCTTCCGAGCGCGATTTTGGAACATCGACATCGTTGGTCAGCGCGGAGCCGCCGAAAATCTGATTGTCGATCTTAACAGTGCGATGCTCTTTTGCGCCCAGCGACTTCGCCACGTTTCGCGCCGCCTCCAGTTCGCGCTGGTGACGTTGGCCATAATCGAAAGAAAGCGCGTAGGTCTCATAATCTTGCGAGCGCGCGATCGCCAGAGTTGTGGCCGAATCAAGGCCGCCACTGAGAAGAACAACCGCGTGTTTCATCGTCCATCACGGCCAATCTTTTTCGGCGACACGTTTTTGTCGGGATACTCGGCCCGCACAGTAAGCGCAATCCCACCTCGCGCGGAAAATTGCGCGGTCACGATTGCCTCGCGTGGCGCACACGCTTTTACGAAATCGTCCAAAATGCGGTTCGTCACCGCTTCGTTGAACGCGCGCTCGTTTCGATACGACGCGAGATAGAACTTGAGCGATTTGCTTTCGACGCAGAGACGATCCGGCACGTAGTTGATGTCGATCCTGGCAAAATCGGGCTGGCCGGTTACGGGACAAAGGCAGGTGAAATCATCCGTCTCGAAATGGATGTGGTAGACTCGCCGCGTTGGATTTGGAAAGATTTCCAGTCGCGCTTCGGACGGTGAAGCGGGCAATTTCGTTTCGGTTCGACCGAGCAGCGTCAGAGAAGTGGCCTTTGATTTCACGCGCTTCATTGCTTGAACGTTCAACGCTCACCAGCCAACGTTCAACTTTCAAATCCAATGGCCGGACCAGGCAGCAAGCATCAAACCAATGAAGACCGCGTCGGCGTCATCGACTTGATCGCCCATGACCCGAAGACAGATGAGGCCGTGCTGGTGATGAACGAGCCCGAACCGTGGGACGACTCCGAGAAACGATTGCTCGAATTACAAGAGCGCTTCAACGCTTACGTTTCGTTTTTGCTCGATGGGGAATTTGCGGAATGGGATCCGAAGCTCGCGCAAAAACGCGCCCGAATCGAAGTGCATTGCGGGCACCTGCCAGACGTGCGGGCGCTCGATTTGTTAGGCCAGATTCACGACCAGCTCGCGCATCAGGAGATCAAGGTTGAGGTCGTTGTTCGCGACAGAAAAAACAGACAGGATTAACAAGATTAACAGAATTCAATCCGATAGATCCGGTGAATCCTGTCTAGTCCTTAATATTTCAGAAATGAAGTGACCGGCGTCGGCATAAGTTTTTGCCGGCCGCGCAGAAATTCGAGCTCGATCAGGAAAATCGCTTCCACCAATTGACCGCCCACTTTTTCGATCAACGTCGCGGCAGAGGCTGAGGTTCCGCCGGTCGCAAGCAGGTCGTCGATCAGAATGATTTGTTCGCCGCGCGTGATGGCGTCGACGTGCAATTCCATTTCCGCTTCGCCGTACTCGAGGGAGTATTTCGCGCTTTCGGTTTTGTAGGGCAGCCGACCTTTTTTTCTCAGCGGCACAAAACCGATGCCGAGCTCGTAGGCCACAGCCGACCCGAAAAGGAATCCGCGCGCATCGATTCCTACGATCTTGTCGATTCTTTTTCCTTGAAACCGGTCGAGAAAAAGATCGATCGACGCCCGAAAAAGCCTGCCGTCTTTCAAAATCGGAGTGATGTCTTTGAAAACGATGCCTTTCTTCGGAAAATCCGGGACGTCGCGGACACCGGCCCGGAGTTTGTCAATTACGTCGGGATTCACTAAGGCGATGCTAGCGGGCACGCGTTTGAGGTCAACGCCGAGGCGGGCGGACCGAGAAAATATCTTAAGGAGAAATGGACGTCAGATGCAGCTCTTCGGTTTTGTCGTTCCTGACTAGCCAGTGCTTGCCGTGTAACACGTAGTAAATTTGTCGTTCATCGGGCGAAACGCAGATTTGACCTGCTCGGAAATCCTCCCCTAGGATCTTCAGCGACTGCAATGCGCGTTGATACACAGGCAGCCGTTCCTTGGGATCGTATGCTATGTCGAAGTTGCCGTCTGCATCTCGCTTCAGCTTCGGCCGTGCTAGTTGAGCGAACCATCCATCGCCAGAACCACCCATTCTCGCCAACTCGACATACACGGCGTCGCGGCTCACGCCGATCTCTTCAACGCCGATTTCAGCGGGGGTTGTGTTTTGCGTCTCAAGTGTCGCAAGTGGCGCATAGCGGTACGCTATCAGCGAGTAAGTTCCCTCTTCCTCGCGTTCAATTTCGCCGTGCCACAAATCGCCATATGCGGCGAAAAACAGTTCTCCGTTTTTAGCAAACACGAGACACGAAGGATACGAGTGCCGCCGCATCCGAACCGGAGTCCACTCCGCTGGATCTTTGAACATGAACAGCGGTTGCTTCTCATCGTCCGTCGTCACGAAAATCCAATCGAGCTTCGGGTTGTAAGCAATGCGCCAAAATTGGGTTCCGGATTCGGCGTCGCGAATTTTTTTCAAGGCTCCGCTGCTTGGATCGAACGAGTAAAGAGACTTGGCAGTCGTACAAAAGAGCTTGTTATCAGCAGTGCACGCAATTCCGCGAAGCTCAGCTGTCGGCATCAACCGGATCGTCTTGGCCTCTAAGTCTATTTCTTGCGCTGCCGGCCCGACCTTCTGATCGGCATACGTTTTTCCCGCTGGATTGAGTGCGATGTTGGTAATTGAATAGATTTTTTTGCCATCGCTCGAGAAGGCTGCGTCGCCCGCGATGCAGTACGCCGTGATTAGCTCAACAAATAACACGATAACGACAAAGTTTATTGAGGCGCGATCGCGCATGCTGTTGCGGAACATATCGCTGTGGCGAATAGAAGCCTCTTTCCCAAGCGCGCAAGGGGCTCTAAAATGCGCTCCGGTGGATCGATATCTTCTCATTGTCTCAACGATTTGTTTTCTCGTGGCCATCGCGCACACGGTTCTCGAAATGTGGGGTGGAATTTTTCGACCGAGGCGGTTCAACTTTTTTGCAGTCGGCCTCGGTTTTGTTTTTCAAACGGCCTTTTTGTCGATCCGCGGTCATGCGTTAGGTCGTTGTCCGATCACGAATTTGTTCGAGGTGATTATTTTTGTCGCATGGTCGGCAGCGCTTTTCTACGTGGTCGTTGGTCCCGCGTATCGGCTTTCACTGATGGGCGCATTCACCGCGCCGCTGGTGGTTTTTCTTCAACTGTTTGCGCTGGTCGCGCCGATCGACGAACCGCCGCGCGGGTGGTTGCCGGCGAATCCGTGGTTGGAATTTCACGCGTCCATCTCGCTTGTCGCTTACGGCGCGTTCGCTCTCGCTTGCATCGCAGCCGTGATGTACCTCATCCAGGAGCGCCAACTCAAGACGCACCATCTACATTCGATTTTTTATCATCTTCCGCCGCTGACGGATCTTTTCGCCGCGATCACACGATTGCTTTGGTGGGGATTCGCTCTTTATACGCTCGGATTGGCCAGTGGATTTTTTGTTGGCGAACCTTTGCCTTGGATGCAAATCACATGCGCGATCGGGGTTTGGTTTCTTTACGGATTGATTTTACAGGGCCGATATCTGCACTGGTTCGCGCCGAAACGTGTGGCTGCGCTTTGCATCGTTGGCTTTAGCGCGGCGTTGACTCTCCTTTGGGGAATCACCTTCATTACCCAAACGCACACGCCATGAATTTGTTCTGCGTCGGTCTCAGTCATCACAATGCAGACGTCGAGACGCGTGAGCGTTTTGCCGGAACCCCTGAGACGGATTGCGCATTGCGAAGTTCCGGTTGTGCCGAGGCGCTATTGCTCAGCACCTGCAACCGCGTCGAAATTTACGCCGCATCTGAGAAACGAGTGTCGACGGATGAGATCGCGCGTTGCCTCGTGCGCGAGAGCGATCCTCATCATTTCGCGCCGCCATTTTATCGCTACGAAGACGAAAAATGTGCACAGCATCTCTTTCGCGTCACGTCAGGGCTCGATTCCATGGTGGTCGGCGAAACCGAGATTCTTGGGCAGGCCAAACGCGCTTACGAAGCTGCGCGCGCATCGGGCGCAGCCGGACGTTATTTGCACCGCTTGTTTCAACGTGCTTTCCGCGTGGCTAAGCAGGTAAGAACACATACAGAAATTACACGCGGCTCCGTGTCGGTCGGTTCGGTAGCGGTCGATCTGGCCGACAAAATTTTTGGCAACCTCACGCACTGCAAAGTTTTAATTCTCGGCGCCGGTGAAACGAGCGAACGCACCATCCGGGCGCTGGTTTCGCGCGGCGTCGCCGATCTGCGCGTGAGCAATCGCTCGCGCGAACGCGCGGAAGCTCTCGCTTTCACCGTCAATGGCCGCGCTGTTGCCTTCGAAGAGTGGGCAGAGCAGTGCGGCGAAATCGATATCCTGATTACATCGACATCTTCCGACGTCCCATTGCTCTCGCAGGAAAAACTTGCTCCGATGCTGCGCGACCGGATCGATCGACCGCTCTTCATTATCGACATCGCGGTGCCGCGGGATGTCGCTCCCGATGTGAACGCGCTCGACGGCGTTTATCTTTACGACATCGATTCATTGCAATCGATCGCCGAACAATCGCTGGCCACTCGCCGGGAACAGATCGCCGCGGCCGAGCAGATCATTTCGGAACATGTCGCTGAGTTTGGTGAATTGATCGCACGCGGATTAAATTGTTCGGCGCAAGCGTCGGAGCATCCGACAGTCGGAGAAGGCTCATTGCGCCCCTCGGGGTTGTAGGATCAACGCGGTCATTTGCGACGGTCGCAGACCGCCGCTACAGAAACAGCAGCCATGAAGCGTCCACGCCGAATCAAGATCGTCGTCGGGACGCGCGGCAGCGAACTCGCGCTAACCCAAACGCAGCTGGTAGTGGAAGGATTGCAGGCACGCTGGGCGGATTTGAAATTTGAAATTAAAGTTATCAAGACGCGCGGGGACGATGCCAAAACGGCGATTCATGATATTCGCGCTGGCCGGAAAGGATTGTTCACTGGCGCAATTGAACACGCGCTTTTAAGTAAAAAAATCGATCTCGCGGTGCACAGCGCAAAAGATTTGCCGAGCAGAATGACGCTTGGAACAGAGATTGGGGCGGTCCTGGCGCGCGCTGCTGTTGGCGATGTCTTAGTGGCGACGACGCCGTGTGATTTAAATTCACTGGCTGCGGAGGGAATTGTCGCGACCGGAAGCGTTCGGCGGAAACATCAACTGCGCTGGAAACGACCGGATTTGGAGATTGTCGATCTTCGCGGCAATGTGCCGACGCGCCTGCGCAAACTCGCTACCGATCAATGGCACGCGATCATTCTCGCGCATGCGGGGTTGGAGCGACTTGGGCTACGGTTAAGCCATGGGCAGATCAATTTTGAAGGCAGCGAATTTTCCACTGCTCTTCTTCCGCGCGAGATTTTTCTGCCCGCTGGCGGACAGGGCGTCATCGCTATGCAAATACGCCTGGGCGACGAACAGCTCAGGGAAATTGTTGATGCGATCACTGATTTTGACACGCGGCTTGCGCTGCGCGCGGAACGCGAATTTTTGCGACTATTGGATGCGGACTGCAACCAACCCGTCGGAGTGCTGGCAGTTATTGATGGACCAACGATGAAAATTCGCGCGCAGATTTTCGATCTTGGGGCGACGACGCCTCGTGAAGGTTTTGTTGAAGGACCAAGCGAAGATGCAGAAAGATTAGCGGCGCAATTATTTGGGCAGATTCGATCATGAGCAAGAGCAGGAGTAAGAACGGAAAGGTTTATCTTGTCGGTGCAGGCCCGGGAGATCTCGGACTCGTGACACTGCGCGCGAAGGAGTGTATCGAGCGTGCAGACGCCGTTGTTTACGATCATTTGGCGAACCCGGAGATGCTGGGCTGGGCACGCGATGACGCAGAAATTATTTACGCCGGCAAGAAGGCGGGCGAGCACGCGTTGAACCAGGAAGAAATCAATAAGCTGCTGGTTGAAAAAGCGCGCGCTGGAAAAGAAGTCGTGCGGCTAAAAGGCGGCGATCCGTTTGTTTTCGGTCGCGGCGCAGAGGAGGCCAAGGCGATTGTCGATGCCGGCATCAGGTTTGAAATTGTTCCCGGAATTACCTCAGCGATTGCAGGCCCAGCTTATGCCGGAATTCCGGTGACGAATCGCGCGGAGAATTCGCACGTGACCTTTTTCACGGGTCACGAAGATCCATCGAAAACAAAAAGCGCGATTGATTATGCGGCGTTAGCAAAGCTCGGCGGCACGCAAGTAATGTTGATGGGCGTTGACAGAATCGGAGCGATTGCCGGAGAGATGATGGCGAATGGCGTTCGCCGCGATCTTCCGGTCGCGCTCGTTCGATGGGCCACGACGGAACGCCAGGAAACATTGATTGGCACACTCGAAAATATCGCCGACCGCGTTGCTGAAGCTGAATTTGAAGCGCCGGCCGTGGCGGTTTTTGGCGACGTGGTCGCGTTGCGCAAAGATTTGAATTGGTACGAACGCCGGCCGCTTTCGGGAAAGCGAATCGTGGTGACGCGAACGCGAAAACAAGCGGGCGCGCTCACGAGCCAACTTCGTGCCCTTGGCGCCGACATCTTTGAATTGCCGACGATTCGGATCGAGCCGCCAACCGATTTGCGCGAATTCGCCGAGCTCGTTCAGGACGCGCACGTCTACGACTGGATCGTGTTCACCAGTCCGAACGGCGTGGACGCCTTCTTCAAAATATTTTACAAGCTGTATGACGACGCGCGCGAGATTGGCGGGACGAAAATTGCAGCCATTGGTCCGGCAACGGCGCAACGGGTCCGCGATTTTCATCTTCATGTCGATCTTCAGCCGGAGGAATTCGTGGCCGGGTCAATTGTCCATGAATTTCAGAAGCAAGGCGGCGTAGAAAATTTGCGAATCCTCCTGGCGCGGGCGGAAAAGGCGCGGGACGTGCTTCCGAGGGAATTGTCCAAGCTGGGAGCGATTGTCGATGAAGCTTTTGCCTATCGTACGGTTCCGGAGACGCGCGACGTTACCGGCGCGCACCGCAGGCTTTTGGAAGAGGGGGCGGATCTGATCACGTTCACGAGCTCTTCCACGGTGGAGAATTTTCTCGCGCTCGGTCTGTCTTGGCCAAAAGGAATGCAGGTCGCGAGCATCGGACCGGTCACGTCGAAAACGGCCACCGATCGCGGTCTCAAGATCGACATCGAAGCGCGGCGTCATGACATCGAAGGTCTAGTCGATGCGATTCGGGAATTTTTTGGGAGGGAAAATGTCGAGTAAGGCCACCCAGGAAGAGCAGGACTTCAAGGTCGCGATGCAGCAGCTGAGCGCCGAGGCAGAGAAGATTTTGCCGGGTGATCAAAACAACTCCTTGCCCGAGGTGCGAGATCCGACTGAACCGGCGCAACAGCCCGACGCGTTCTTTGAGCGCCTGCACGGTCTGGAGAACTCGATGTTGAATCGTTTGGAACAAATTGCTGCTCAAATGGAAGCTTCGCGAGCCGCCGCCTTCGCCGAACAATTCCGCAGGATCGACGAACAACTGGCGTCCATTCGCAATACGGAAAGTGTGAATCAGCAACTATTCGACTCCCTTCATGCCGAATTGCTCAAGTATCGCGACAATTTTTTGCACGAATCGCTTCAGAAACCGTTCATCCATGACCTGGTTTATCTCTATGACCATCTCAACGGATTGTGCGAACAACTCTCCACCGTCGCGCAAGAGGAGGGGAAGCGCAGCCGCGTTTCTCAGTGGCGCGATAATTTGGAAAACGCCATTCATTCGCTGGTCGAAATCCTGCATCGCTTTGACGTGAAGGAAATCGAACCACGGGAACGCGTTGATCGCGCCTGTCATCGTGTAATCAACTATGAGCCAGCGAATTTTCCGGAAGAGGACGGTACTATCGTCATGCGGGTGAAGCGCGGATTCGTCTGGCGCGAGAAACTGATTCGCCCCGAGGAAGTCATCGCAAAGCGGTTCGGCTGAGGCCGGCTTCGGCTTGTCGATTTATACTCCGCAGTTTGCGCAAATTCTTCCCCTTCTGGGGCACGAAAACTGCACTAACAAGGCGCAGCCGAACCTAAGGCATTGGTCCAATTTTTTTGAGCCATGAGCACACGCA
>WNFX01003753.1_pt1 | contig 22154 bp, 25 predicted proteins | sample 5400111 | NCBI WGS metagenome assembly WNFX01 (sample SAMN13153363, study PRJNA577476) | soil metagenome | isolation source: 40 cm soil or saprolite under grassland replicate 1 | place: USA:California | collected 2016-06-15 | reverse complement strand
GGTTGAAGCCATTGGGGTCGATCCGGAGGTAACGGCTTTGGCCGCGCTCGGCGCCGGCGCACCGGCATCGGTTTTCGCGGACGGCGCCGGTTTGAACGAGTCGCGCATTTTAGTCGCGGCGACGTAGAGTTGCGCACGAATGTGCGGGATTTGTTCGTAAACGGTCTCGGCCGGCAAACGCTCTTTCATAATGCGCGGCATCTGATGTTGAAGCGCGAGGCCGTAAATTCCGCTGACCATGACAATAGCGTAGAGGATGACGAGCAGGGTCGTCATCGGTCCGCCGAAGCGAAATCCGCTATGCAAAATCACCAGCGGAATAGTGAGCAGCGTCAGCCAGATGTGGGCGCGCAACCAGCGCTGCACGTTACCGATCCGCCAGAGGACGATTTTTTTGCGGACGCCGAGGAGCGCGGCAAAGATGAAGATCCCGAGGGAGATTGCGCCGTAGATCAGACCAAGGGGCGTGCCACCGACGCTGCGATGTTCCGACGGCTTTTGAATAAAAGCCGCGGGAACGTGAATGCCTGGCGGAAGGCGAGCCGAATGGAAGTTGGCAAGGTAAAGAACAATTGCCGCGAACGTGGCGAGGCAAACAAAGATGAACCAGCCAACATGAGCGCGATTAAAAATGCGCATGAAAGGAATTTAAAATTTAAGACTTCAGATTGACGATTTAATTCATTCCGCGCTCTCGCGCGGTTTTTTCAAATCTGAAATTTGCAATCTACAATCTGCCATCGCTTTAGTGGGTGTGATGCGTTTCGTAGCGCCGCGCGGGCGACCACGCCGTTTGAATTAGCTGATCCTGAGCGAGAAGCGCGTTGCCGAAAAAGCGTCGCGGATCGACCCGCTTGGCCGCGTCATGCGGGCAGGCATAAACGCAGCTCGGAGTGGATAACTGCGTGCAGAGATCGCAGGTGTTTGCTTTGTAGGCGATGGTCTTCTTCTTCTCGATCTTCACTTTCGGCGGCACGCCTTCGCGGTCGGACTTGATCTCGGTCTTGACCTCTTTAATCACCTCGAGGGGATGCATGTTGATGTTGCCGTAAGGGCAAAGTTCCGCGCATTTGCCGCAGCCGATGCACCAGTCTTCGATGATAATTTCGAGATTTTCTTTGCGGCGAATCGAACCCACCGGGCATTGCGTCATGCAAAGCGGATCGCGGCAAGATCGACAAGCAGTGGCGACAAGAAAATGATCGTAGCGCAAGCCATCACGGAGCAGGCGCGAAACGCCGTCGTGGGCTGTGGCGCACGCCCGGACGCAGGCGTCGCACCGAGTGCAATTATCCAGATCGATGAGGAGAAGATTTTGCGCCTCAAACAATCCCTGATTCAAAAAATCATCAAGCCGCAGGCCGGTGGGAACCGCGCGCTGTTGGTCGGATGCGATCCGCGCGACGGCGACCGGTTCCAATTGCGCGCGAACATCGGGAAATTTTTCGAGCATGAGATTGAACTCGTTGACGGGGATTTTCACAACATCGACCGCGTCGAGCGCGGAGCAGGTGGCGGTGCGCTTGATCGCGCGGAGCAAACCGATCTCGCCGAAATAATCACCGCGGCTCAGGTACTTGCGCACCATTTCCCCGCTCGGCATCAACTGTGATACCCGCACCATGCCGGAGCGAATGAGATAAAACGCGTCCGCGTCTTCGGCTTCCTTGCAGATGATCTGGCTTTGATTATAGGAAACCAGCTCGACGTTCTGGCGCAGATGCTCGATGAATTCCTCGCTCAAGCTCGCAAAAAGCGGCACGCTCCGCAGATGATTGTTGAGGGAACGTTCGCGATATTTTTTGTCCAAATCGGCTTTGAACGAGGTGCCCTTGAACGTAGGCATTTTCACTTTCGAAGTCGTTTTGGTCGCTTCTGACGGCTGCCGATTGCCAACCAGCATATCGAGAATCACGCGCAGCATCTCGACCATGACGCATGGCTCGCGCGCCTGGACTGTGGCGGAACGCGGCTGATAAGTGCGGCAGGTCATTTCCCCAAACAACTCGCCCGGTCCCAATTGCGCCAACGGCCGGTTTATTGGAAGATCGACATTCGCATCGATACCGATGAATTGCCGTTGATGGGCGTCCGGCCGTTGATTTTCCGCATCGCTGGTCAGAAAACTTTTCATCCGTGCGAAACTGCGGCCGAAAAAGCCGAACGCCGGGCGCGTCCGCAGATGGGCGAGTGGATTATTGATGAAAATATCCACCGCCCCAGAGACGATGTAATAGGCCGTCGAACCGAATTCGCCTTCTTCGCAAACGATCTCGCCCTTCCGAAAACGGTGGAGAACGGCCGCGCTTTTCGCCCAATTTTCCAGTTGTGCCCGCGGGATTTCCTTCAGCGCCGGCAGATATTCGATGAGTTGATCAATGCTCAGCGGTTCGCCGGTCGTGAGTTTTTCAACTGTTTCAGCCATGCGCAGGTTGGTGAGAAGATAGCCCACCTCTCAGGCGCGATTAAAGCAATTTCCCTCCGCCGGCGGCAAAGGAGAACGCTGCTAACGTCCCAAATTGGGAAGCAACTGCTTTCCGAACAGATGCCGACGCAGCTAAATCATCGGCGATGAAGCCGACACGCCTGGTTTGTAGAGCGCGCCGACGATTGCGCCGGCAATGGCGAGCTCAATGACTATCCCAAGGCACCAGGCGATCAAGATCGTGGTCGTCAGAGGTTGCACCGCATACTGAATCAGATTCGCGCCGCAGCAAAGCAGACCGAGCAGAGCGCCATACCGGAATCCGCCAGCTGTGCCGCCACCGCTGCCAAAACCGCGGACAAAGATCATGGTAAAGAAGAAAGCAATCACACCCTGTCCGAGCACAAGCAGCGGAAAGTGACTGTTAAAGTCCGCCTCCGGTCGCCACAAAGCGGATGTTTCCAGGTAGTAGCTGTGCATGATCTTAGCGTGGAAGATGAATTCGAAAATGAATTCGAAAACCCACACGGCGACAAATGCGATGAAGAATTTTGTCCAGTTCATAACTTTGATTGGTTAGGTTGCCCCAAAAACCCAGCCACAGTGATTGCAAGGTCCTGGGCCAATTGTCGATCTAAATCTCAGCTGAAAGCGCTCTGCTACTCGCGCAAACCTGGAATGTGACCATAACCAATGAAGGTCGGCCGCAATTTTCCGTCGTCGGTTTTTTCCGGCCCATGAATCTTGAAATCGAACACGCTGACACCGTAGCGCGACTGACCCTGATAGGTTCGGCCGTCGCTGGCGCCCACCATCACGCGCTGGCCGGTTTTCTTTTCGCGTCCCAAATAAATCATGGCGTGCGTAATCGGTGGGTCGCGCTCAATCGCGTAGGTGCCGGTCCAGAAAAGCAGATCGCCTGGCTTGAGGTTTTCCAATTCGAAAGAGTCGTCTTTGCGACTGAGCACCGGCTCGAATTTCCCCGCTCGTCGCAGCCAGACGTACTGTTGGCTCGAATCGCGTGGCACATCGACCATCCCATTTTGTTTGAGCACGAAATACACGAAGCCGGAACAATCCATTCCGCCGTTGGCCGGATCGGCCGAGCCATAGGTGTAAGTTAGATCACGCGTCGTCAATTCGAGCGCGGTGGCGAGAAGTTTCTGCACATTGGACGGGTAATTTTCGAACCCGTTGATCGCCTCCGGCGAAAGGCTGGCATTGGGCGCGCCAAGCTTTTTCGGAGATGGCGATTCCGCCGGTGAAGCCGTGGCCGTCGCTGAAGGCGTAGCCGATGCTGTCGGCGACGGCGTTGGAGTTGTCGATCTTCCGGGCGTCTCACTCGGCTCGGGCGTAGGCGAAGATTTCTTCTTCCGTCGCGGCGACGCGGTGGGCGTGGGCGTCGGTGAAACTTTCTTTTTCGGACTCGGCGTCGGCGAAGGGGATTTCTTTTCAGTGCGATGCGAAACCTTTTTCTTTCGCGGCGCAGGAGTAGGTGTCGTAAAAATTTTCTTGATCGTCTTCGTCAGTGACGGCTCGGCGGCACGCGTCGGGGCCACGGCTAAAGCAATCCACGCAATTAGGACAAGCGTGCGCAGCAACATGTGATGATTTGGACGTATTGGGCTGCGATTTCTTGCAAGCGATTTCGGAAGGGTGCCCGCGCGCGACTCGTGGCTTCGCCTTAAGCGAGGGTGATGATAACCTCACTTAATGTTGATGGTTCGTCTCTTTGTTCTTCTTGTCATTTTTTCGGAACTTTGTTCCGCCCAAATCGATCGAATCACCGGTAAAAATTTTGCGGCGCGGTCGGAAGTGCTGGCGCGGCATGGAATGGTTTGCACGAGCGTGCCGGCCGCGACCCAGGCCGGGCTCGACATTTTAAAACGCGGCGGCAACGCGGTGGATGCCGCCATCGCCGCGAACGCGACCCTCGGTTTGATGGAGCCGGTCTCGAACGGGATCGGCGGCGATCTGTTCGCCATCGTTTACGTTGCGAAAGAAAACAAACTCTACGGAATCAACGGGAGCGGACGCTCGCCGCTCGGGCTCAGTTACGAGCAGATGAAAGCCGAGCTCGATAAACTCAATCGCAAAACCATTCCGCCGCTCGGTATGCTGCCGATCAGCGTGCCCGGAACAGTCGATGCCTGGGCTGAGCTGCACAAAAAATTCGGTAAACTGAAACTAGGCGACGATCTCGCGCCGGCGATTCGTTACGCCGAGGAAGGTTTCCCGGTCGCGGAGCTGATCGCGTACTATTGGGCGTTCGGTCCGCGGCTCTACAAAGGATTGCCCGGCGCATTTCTCGAAACCTACACGCTTGACGGAAAAGGGCGTACGCCGGCGAAAGGCGACATTTTTAAGAATCCGGCGCTCGCAAAAACACTGCGCTTGATCGGCGAGAAAGGCCGCGACGCTTTCTACAAAGGCGAGGTCGCGGACAAGATCGACATGTTCATGCAGCAGAACAGGGGCTTTCTGCGCAAAGTCGATTTCGAAAAGCATACCTCGACATGGATCGATCCGGTCTCGACCAATTATCGCGGCTACGACGTGTTTGAGATTCCGCCGAACGGCCAGGGCATCGCCACCCTGCAAATCCTGAACATTCTCGAAGGATTCGATCTGCGCGCTTGGGGCCGGAACTCGCCCGACGCGCTGCACACCATGATCGAGGCGAAGAAAGTCGCCTGGGCCGACCGCGCGAAATTCTATGCCGATCCTGCGTTCGCGAAAATTCCGCTGAAAGGTTTGCTTTCGAAAAGTTACGCGGCCGAACGCCGCAAGTTGATCGATCCAAATCACGCGACGAAAAAAGTTGAAGCCGGAAATCCGGCGCTCGATCAAGGCGACACTATTTACCTGTGCACCGCCGACGATGAAGGAAACATGGTCTCGCTCATTCAAAGCAATTACCGCGGCATGGGCAGCGGTATCGTCGTGCCCGGGCTCGGTTTCATGTTTCAGGATCGCGGCGAACTTTTCTCGATGGAACCGAGCCACGCAAATGTTTACGCGCCGGGCAAACGCCCGTTTCACACCATCATCCCGGGATTTGTCATGAAAGACGGCAAACCGTGGGAGGCGTTCGGCGTCATGGGCGGAGGGATGCAGCCGCAGGGGCATGTCCAAGTGCTGACCAATCAGATCGATTTCGGATTAAATGTGCAGGAAGCCGGCGACGCCTCGCGCTGGCAACACGAAGGCGACAACGAGCCGACCGGCGAAAAAATGGAAAACGGCGGCTATGTTGAAGTCGAGAGCGGCATTCCTTACGAAACGGTCCGTGAATTAAAAAAGCATGGACACGATGTGCGCTTCGACGTCGGCGGCTACGGCGGTTACCAGGCGATCAAAGTCGAAATGCACGACGGCCAGCGGGTTTACGTCGGCGCCAGCGAATCACGCAAAGACGGTCAGGCGGCAGGATACTGAAGTCGTCGGCTCGGCAGAGTTTCGCCCCTTACCAAGTTTTAGTTTTTCTGCGCTTTGAGCTCAGCGAGTTTTTGTTCGGCGCGAGCGACGTCGGACTTTCGGGCGCTGCCGACGGCAAGAAGGCTTTGTTGCCGATGCAGGTTTGCCTCGGCCACATCGAGCTCGGCGCGCTCCCGTTTCGCGGCGGCTGCTTGGGCGGCTTGAGTTAACTGCGCCAAATCTTCTTTGGTCCGTTGGTCATCAGCCGCTTGCCCGTTCACCACCACCGAACTCTGCGCCCCAGCTTGCTCCTTCGCCTTCTCGAGTCGCGCATTGGCAAGATCGGCTTCCAAACGGACGACGCGCAGGCCGCGTTGTTCCACTTCCACCTTGGAAATAACGCCGATCCTGTAGAGATGTCCTCCGGCGGCGGCGTTACGTTTCGCCCGCTCCAAATCTTTCTCGAGCTTGGCAAGATCGGCATCTGGTGGGTTGGCGTTGGACAACGCAGCGTCGCCGCGATCTGGAATCAACAGCGGTGGCTCGACGTCGAATGACTCCGGCTCCTGTGCGAATGCAGTGGCCGCGGTAACGAAAGCCACGACCATCAGCCCGCGCAGCATGGCTGAAGATTACCACGAAACGACTCGTATCAGCGAGATTAAGTTCTGCGCTCGAGCGCGCCGACAATTCTATTTTGCTGGCAGCAGGTCGAATTTGCCGGAGCCTTCCTGATAAAAGAGCGCGCCATCGGTTTTATCGCCACCGCTCCAATGTTTGTGCCCGCCCGGGATGCGGAAGAACTCGCCCGGTCCGACTCGTTTATCGCCCGCTTCGTCTTTGTAAAGGTATGCGCCCTTGATAACAACTATCCAGACGTCGTTCGTGTGGGTGTGCATTCCGTTATCACATCCGGGCGCGAACTTCGTGAACGTGCCGTGGGCTCCTTTATCAGGATTACCCCAAAGCACTGTCATCGATACGCCAGGATGTTTTTCCGTGTAGGTGGCACTGTCGGAAGACACGTAAACAACCTCTTTACTTTTACTCTTGTCCGCCTTCTTGCTCTTTTCAGTCTGGCCCTGGGCAACCGTAATCGACCCGGCGAAGATGATCGCAGCCGCCACTGTGAATAACATCGATAACTTTTTCATAATTTTTTTACGTGAGTTAATGGTTTCTGCGAATTCAGTCACTGAAAGGGTGGAAAGCAAGCAACAACTCGTTCGCGGCATCGGAATTCCGGCGCTTACCGCCAACATCATCAGCTGCACTATCGGCGCCGGAATTTTCGTTTTGCCAGCGCTCGTGGCGAAAAACCTCGGGCCCGCCGCGCCACTCGCGTTTATCTGCTGCGCGATCGCGATGGTGTTGTTCGTCACCTGTTTCGCCATTGCCGGCAGTCGCGTTTCGCTCACCGGCGGACTCTACGCCTATGTCGAAGTCGCGTTTGGCCGTTACGTCGGATTTCTCGCCGGCGTGCTTTACGGCATCACCGCTCTCGGTGCCGTCGCCGGCGTGGTGAACGTCCTGGTGAACTCGATCGCCATCGTCGCGCCGTTCCTCGGCAGCCCGATGATGCGGATCGTCGTAATGATTATCGTTTACGGATCACTGGCAGCGATCAATGTGCGAGGCGTGCGCGGCGGCGCGGGCGCGGTCACGGTCGTTACCCTAGCGAAACTTCTCCCGCTGCTGTTGTTGATTTGCGCGGGAATATTTTTCATTCATCCGGCGAACCTTACCTGGACGGCGTGGCCCGGGAGCAAGTCGTTAGGCGATGCCGTCATCCTGTTGATTTTCGCGTTCGTCGGAATCGAGGTCGCATTGATCCCGAGCGGCGAAGTGAAGAACCCGGCGCGTAACATTCCACGGGCAGCGTACCTCGCGCTCGTCATTACGACGATCATTTACATCATGATCCAGCTCGTAGCGCAGGGGACACTCGGTGTCGATCTTGCGAATCACCCCGACGCGCCGTTGGCCGAGGCGGCCGCCAAATTTCTCGGCAACATCGGCCGCACCATTCTTCTTGCCGGGGCAACCATCTCCGCGTTCGGCTTCGTTACGAGCGACATCCTCAGTTCGCCACGCATGATCTTCGCTTTCGGTCGCGACGGCGCATTGCCGGCGTGGTTCGCGCACGTGCATCCGCGCTATCGCTCGCCCGACGTCGCCATCATCACCTACGCCGTGCTCGCCTTTGCCTTGTCTATCACTGGAACATTCGAACAACTGGCCGTGCTTTCCAATGTCGCCGTCTTATTGATGTATCTGCTCTGCTGCGCCGCCTGCTGGTTTTTGGTCCAACGCGACGTCCGCACCGACGGTCAACCATTCAATTTTCCCGGCATGAAAATCGTTCCCGCACTCGCCATCATCGCCATCATCTGGATTCTCGCGCACGCGACGGTGCGGGAATTCGCGGTCAACGCAATCGTGCTCGCAATTGCGTCGGTATTGTACTGGCTGCGGCGGTCAGCAGTTCGGCGGAGCTAATTCGGCGGCAACGTCAACCATTGCCTGATGCGACAAATTTTCTTTTCACGGGCAAACGATGTGGCACATCACACGCTTCCAGAGGCTGTTGTGCATCCGGTCCGTCTCAAAATTTTCTTTGGCGCTGCAATTTACGCCATCATCATTCAATCGATGCTTGCGACTGAGTTTCCTTCTCAGGGACCGACGGTACCGGGCAGCTTCGCCCGCATTCGCTGGGGCGGCCAGGCCGCTGCACCGGAACGAGCGCCCCTGGCGGTGAAACGCGCGATTTGGGCCGCCAATCAACTTCGCTCCAAGCCTTATCGCTACGGCGGCGGTCACCGCTCGTTCCACGATCGCGGTTATGATTGCTCGGGCACAATTTCCTACGCGCTCGGAGCGGCGGGCCTGATCAAGTCGCCGCTGAGCTCAACCGATTTTCGCCGCTTCGGTGCGCGCGGCCGCGGCAAATGGATTACGGTTTACGCGCGGGACGGCCACACGTTCGCCATCATCGCCGGATTGCGGCTCGATACTACGCCGTATCTCACCGCGCATGACCGCTGGGCGCCCAACTGGTACTCAAGTGTCCGGAAGCCTTTGGGTTTTGAAGCGCGTCATCCGGCCGGGTTATAACTTGTTCGTCCAGGGCTCCGCCGTCGTCGGATCGATGACGGACTTAACTTCCGAGATGCGATTCGCCGGAAAGCCACCCTGCTCGGCATGTTCGCGCACCATCTTTTCGTTTGGCGCGATGTAGACACAATAAAGTTTGTCGTCCGTGACATAACTCTCCAGCCACTGAATCTGCGGCCCGAGATTTCGGAGCACTCCGCACGATTTCTGCGAGATCGCTCGCAACTCGTCCGTCGACAATTTACCGGCATTCGGAATTTCGCGCTCGATGACATATTTCGGCATAGGCTTACGCGTTTAATGAAAACCGGGCAGCAAGTCAAATCCTCACGTGGCGGTACAAGATCGACATTTACGCTGCAGGGGTTCGGTTTCTCGCCTACAGAGTTGCGCAGCTTGCGAGCGTTGAAAACGCCCGCTGGCATTCAGCGGTTTCTCGATGATTTGCCTTACAATCTCAGCTTCACCGCGCGATCTCCTCGGAAAGTCTTGCATGATCGCACTGCCTCCTGTCTCGAAGGCGGAATCTTTGCCGCGGCCGCACTGCGGGTCCTGGGATTTCCACCGCTGATCTTCGATCTGGAAGCCGAGCAGGATACCGACCACGTGGTCGCCATTTTTAAAGTGCGAGAAAGGTGGGGGGCAGTTGCGAAATCCAATTTTACCGGCTGTCGTTATCGCGAACCGGTTTACCGCACCTTACGGGAGCTGGCCATGAGCTATTTCAATGTCTATTTTAATTTGCGCTGGGAACGGACCCTGCGCCGTTATTCGCGCCCCGTGAATCTGGCCCGCTTCGATCATCTCAACTGGATGACAACACAGAAACCAATCTGGTTCATCGCCGAACATCTTTGCGAAATCTCGCACATCGCGCTGCTAACATCGACAATGGAAAAAAACCTGACTCGCCTCGATCCGCGCACGATCAAAGCCGAAATGATCGGTCATCGAAAGAAATAGTTTCCGCCGCCGCGCTATACGTGAATCACGTATGCCTTGTTGTTCGCAGTTTGGAGAGACCGAAAGGCAAGGTCTAAGACGCTTGCGAACCGCAGACGCGGTCGGCCATCGAAATCGCTTCCTGTTCGAGCGGCGCTTCCGAGTAGCCAGTCGTCAAGCACTCGAAAAGATACTTGCGCAGGAACGGAAGTATTCCTCCGAGCCGTTCGTACTGCGCGGTGTGGGCAAGCTCATGCACAATAAGGGCGCGATCCCGCAAGCAATCCGAGCGAATAAAGATGCCGTGACGCAAAGCCAGGCCTCGTGGAGCTGGAGTCAGAAATCGGATCGCTCCCTCCGCTGCTTGCAAAATTGGATGCTCCGGCGCCGGGATTTCATCCACTTGCAAAAGGCGGATACGCTCGGGATTTCGCACTCCGAGTGCCACCGCATCGACAACTTCATCTTCAGCCAGGGGCACACCTTCCCGTAAAATTCGCTCCTCTTCGTCAGTGGCCCATTTCACTGCGAGTGGAAGCAATGTCTCAAATTGTTCGGCCGCCAGTTCTGCACCCATGCACCAGAACGGAGCAAGAACCTGGCCTGATAATTGGCGTCAGGGCTGAAAAATTAATTGTTTCGTGCCGATTTCATTCACAAACATTTGCGCGAGCCGCGATGCCGCCTCAAAGCGGCCTGCAATTTTTCGCTGTGCACGCTAATGTAATTCCATGAAAGTACAGGTTTACGGCTGCAATCACGTCGCCATCGAGGTGGATGACATCCAAAAGGCGATCGCGTTCTACCAGGATGTTTTCAATCTGGAAAAACTCGACCGTGGCGAAGGCGACGCCTTCTTCAAACTGGGCGAGCATCAATTCCTCGCCATTTTTGAAGTAAAGAAATTGCAACCGGCCAACATGCGACATTTCGGAATCATGGTGCGCGACGAACAGCAGCTCGCGGAAGTGCGCAAGAAAATCGCCGGCAAATACAAATTAAAACTGGAGCCGCCGTTCCGTTGCGACTTTCGCGACCCGTGGGGTAATCGCATTCAAGTTGTCGATCTTCACGACGAATCCCTCATCTGGCTCCTGCCCTATCGCGAAGTGCAAAAGGCCGGAATTACATTCGCCGAGACATAGGAACTCGCACCACGGCCACAATACGACCGGCGGGAGCCGAGTCGGATCGACGGGCAGCCCGAGAGGGCGAGCGAGCGGGAGAGAGCGAGTCAAAGGTCACCAAGAGAAAAGTTAATTTCTTCTTCTTTCGTGTCCGTCGTGTTCTTTGTGCGATAATTTCCTCCGATGAGCAAACTGGCGGGTAAAAACATTCTGATCACCGGCGCGTCACAGGGACTGGGACGTGAAATGGCCCTGCGTTTCGCGCGCGATGGCGCCGCCGGGCTTTCGCTCGTCGCACGTCACATCGATCAGCTCAACAAAGTCCGCGATGACGTGCGCAGGATCGATCCGAGCCGGACTGGCAATAAGATCGACATCGTCGTCATCGAAGCGGACGTGAGCAAGCCGCGCGAGATCGAGCGGATTGTCGCGACCACGCTCGCGCAATTCAAAGGTCATCTCGACGTGCTGGTAAATAACGCGTCGACCATCGGGCCGTCGCCCATGCCAAACCTGCTCGATTATCCGGTGGAAGATTTTCGCGAAGTGATCGACACGAATTTGATCGGGCCGTTCCTTCTAATTAAGAATGCGCTGCCCGCGATGATCGAGCGCGGCGGCTCCATCATTAACGTCACCAGCGACGCGGGTCAGGTCGGCTACCCGGGCTGGGGCGCCTACGGCATTTCCAAGTTTGGACTCGAGGGTATGTCGCAAACGTGGGCGTCGGAGTTGGAAGAAGCCGGTGTGCGCGTCAATTGGGTCGATCCGGGAAACATGAACACAGCGATGCATCGTGCCGCTGAGCCGGAGGAAGATCCGGCGGAATGGGCAAATCCCGCTGACGTAACCGACGTATTTCTTTTTCTCGCTTCCGATGAATCGAAAGGCGTGACCGGCAAACGCTTTCAAGCCCAGGAAGATTGGAAAGCGGAGCTCTCGCACAACGAGGGCAATACGACCGGCGGGAGCCGAGTCGGATAGACGGGCAGCCCGAGAGGGCGAGCGAACGGGAGAGAGCGAGTCAAAGGACACGAAGTAATAGAAAATTAATCCTTCGATTTCTTTGTGACCGTTGTGGACTTGGTGCGAAAATTCTTCTGATGGCTGCGCCATTCGCATTCACGCTACCGCCAGAATTAAGCGCAAAAGAGCCGCCGGAACGTCGCGGCATTCGACGCGACCAAGTGCGGTTGCTCGTGATTGACCGCAAGAGCGGGAGGATCCAACATTCGCGTTTCGACAAGATCGACAATTACCTTCGCGAAAACGATCTGCTCGTTTTCAACTCGAGCCGGACGCTGCCGGCATCATTGCGCGGTTGCGATTGTAGCGCGGCGCACGGTCCCTGCATGGAGGTCCGTCTGGCCGAGCGGTTGCCGGACGATTCGTGGCTGGCGCTTTTACTTTGCGAACAAGGCGATCCCTTCGGCTGCGGGTTGCGTCCCGAAATGCAGATCGAATTCGCGGAAGGACTTAGCGCGACCGTGCAGGAGCGTGACGTCCGCATTCCGCGCTTGTGGAAATTGCGCTTCTCCGTTTCCGGCACGCAACTTGTCGACCTTATCTATCGGCTCGGGAAACCGATCCGCTACGAATACGTCTCCGCGCCGTGGGACCTTGATTATTACCAAACCGTTTATGCGACCGAACCGGGCTCAGCCGAAATGCCGTCAGCCGGGCGCGCGTTTACGTGGAAGTTGCTGCTCGATCTCAAGCGCCGCGGCATCGACGCCGCCTATATCGTTTTGCACACCGGACTTTCCTCCTACATGGACGACGTGCTCGACGCGCAGCATCTTGCATCGGAAGAAGAATATTTGGTCAGCGCGACCACCGCGGAGAAAATCAACCGAGCGCGCGAAAGCGGCGGTCGCGTCATTGCAGTCGGAACAACGGTCGTGCGCGCTCTGGAATCAGTGGCCGACCGAAACGGTCGCATGAGCGAAGGACAAGGTTACACCCGACTCAAAATCGACAATCACCATCAACTCAAAGCGGTCGACGGTTTGCTCACCGGTTTGCACGAACCGGAAGCGAGTCATCTCGACTTACTGAGCGCATTTTTGCCGGCCGCACAGATTCGCGCCGCGTATGAGGAGGCGATTCAGAGAAAATATCTCTGGCACGAATTCGGCGATCTGAATCTGATTTTGTGATTCAAAGATCAAAACCTACGGGCTCACCCACATCGCGCATCGCGCTAGGCTGGCGGAACATAGGCGTTTCGCGGCGGCATTGCGCATTTCGGATTTCGCTTAACCAAATCGCAAGACGTCGAAGCGGCGGCGCGAGCGGTGAAGAAAGCGGGCGGAAGAATTCTGGACAAAGGCGAATTCTGTCCGGGCGAACCGTATCTTTTCTGCGCCGATCCGGACGGCTACGTTATCGAGATTTGGTTCGAATTGCCAACGCCGGTCGATCCGAAACCTGAAAGAAAGAAGTGATTTCCTTTATCGTTCCCGCTTACAACGAAGAGCTTGAGCTGCCATCGACCATCGCGGCCATTCGCTCGGCCGCGGACAAGATCGACAAATACGAGATTATCGTCGTCGATGATGCCTCCACCGATGCGACGTCGGAAATCGCGGCAAAAACCGGTGTGCAAGTCGTGTCGATCAATCGCCGCCAAATTGCGGCCGCGCGAAATGCCGGAGCCCGCGCCGCGCGCGGCGGAGTTTTGTTCTTTGTCGATGCCGATACCCGCATCAATACCCGCCACCTGGTCGATGCGATAGCGGCATTGAACGAAGGATGCTCCGGCGGCAGCGCGCGCATATTTGCCGATGGCGCGGTTCCGCGATGGGGCAGGATTTTCTTGAAGGTTTTCTGTGCATTTTATTTTTCCTGCAATCTCGGCGCTGGCGCCTTTCTTTTTACCAGCCGCAAAAACTTTGAGGCGATCGGCGGTTTTGATGAACAATTTTTCATTGGCGAGGAAATCATTTTCAGTCTGGCGCTGCGAAAACTGGGCAGATTCAAGATTTTGCGCGAACCGGTCGTGACCTCCGGACGTAAGCTGCGAATGTATTCGGCACGCGAAATTCTGGGCAATTCAGTTTCTGTGATCATCCGCGGGACGCGCGCGGCACGCTCGCGCGATCGACTCGATCTTTGGTACAATGGCAAGCGCGAGACAAAATCGACATGATAGATTCGCGCATCGCCATCGCCACAACGCCGGAAGAAATTCGGCGCTGCCACGCGGTCATGCGCGAGTTGCGCCCGCACTTCGATGATGTGGAAAAATTCGTCGAGCGCGTGACGCGCCAGCAGAAGGAGGGCTACTTGCTGGCGTTTTTAGAAGCGGAAGGCGAAGTCCGCGCAGTCGCCGGCTACCGGTTTCTTGAATCGCTCTTTTCCGGCAAATTTCTTTACGTGGATGATTTGGTTAGCCATGCGGCCGACCGATCACTTGGCTTCGGCGGCAAACTTTTCGACTGGCTGGTGGAGCAGGCCCGGGCCAATAATTGCGAAAACCTGGAGCTTGACTCCGGTGTGCAGCGGTTCGATGCCCATCGATTCTATTTGCTCAAGCGTATGAATATTTCGTCTTATCATTTCCGAATCAAAATCTCATGAAAAACGAAAATCCCTGGATTGAGATCTGTCCCGGCATCAAACGCCAGACGGTGACAAGCGGAAAAACGATGTACCAGATGCTGGCCACGCTGGAGGCCGGCAGCAAAATGCCGGAACACCGCCATCCGCAGGAGCAGATCGTCCACATTCTCGAAGGCCGGATGAAGTTGATCGTCGATGGAACGCCGCACGAACTTGTGACCGGCGATTCCTTTTATCTCGCCAGCAATGTGCCCCACGGAGTCGAGACGATCGAGAAAACGCGTGTCCTCGACACGTTCAGTCCGCCGCGCGACGAATACCTGGCCATTGATGAAGCCAACCGCCGGTAGGGACGCGTCTCCGACGCGTCCGATAAATTCGACGGATCCGGCAGCTGCCGGAGAGAGCCGTCTCTACCAGCCGAAAGTTGTCGCTTTCCTAACGACGGCTGAGTAGCCTTCACGCCCTAACCAAGACAAACCCATGTTACACATCATTTGGTCCATCATTGTCGGTTTTATCGTCGGTTTGGTTGCGCGCGCGATCATGCCGGGCATGCAGCACCTCACCTTTATCATGACCACCCTTCTCGGCATTGGCGGATCGATCGTCGGCGGATTGATCGCGCGGCTCTTCTCAAGGCCGGCGCCCGGGTCGTCTTTTCATGCGGCCGGCTTCCTCATGTCGATTATCGGCGCGCTTATTCTCCTCTTTATCTGGAGAAAGATGAATCCCGGATAGGAACACGTAATCATGGAAGCGCAGGCGGAAGCGGCCTGCTCGCGAACGCGTTCGGAGTTACGCCTTCGATGAGACGCCTCTGCGCCACAGGCCGCGCTTGCGAAAGCGTGGTCTTCATCTACAATAGCGACTTCGTTTATGGCGGAGAACACGGAAACGTTGAACATTACGGAGTTCCAGCTGCATAAAAACGATACCGGCAGCGCGGATGTGCAGGTTGCACTTCTCACCCGCCGGATCGAGCACCTGACCGAACACCTGAAGGGCAACGCCAAAGATCATTCCTCGCGCCGCGGCCTGCTCAAAATGGTCGCGCAACGCCGGAGTTTGCTCGATTATTTGAGCAAATCGAAAACCGATCGCTACAAAAAGGTGATCGACAGGTTAGGGCTGCGGAAATAACCGCGGCCAACTTTGGGGAAGCTCGCGATCATCGTTTTCCCGTTTGAAGCCGAACGTAAATTAGAAACACAACAATCAGCAGTCCAGGCCGAACGAACCACCTTGGATTTTAGGTTTTAGCTCCGTCTCGCGGCCGCGGGATCGGGATTAAAACCTACAGTCAGGGTGACCGGCCTGGAACTCGCACATCCAGGAAAGTAAAATGCAACATCAGGTCACGGCCCAAATCGGGGCCTCTCACATCTCAATCGATACCGGCAAAATCGCCAAGCTCGCCGACGGCGCCGTCATCGTCTCATCCGGCGACACCATGGTGCTGGCCAGCGCCGTTTCGGCCACCGCCATCAAGGAAGGTCAGGATTATTTCCCGCTCACAGTCGATTATCGCGAAAAGGCAGCGGCGGTCGGAAAATTTCCGGGCGGTTATTTTAAACGCGAAGGTCGTCCTTCGGAAAAAGAAACACTTACTTCGCGCATGATCGACCGGCCGCTGCGGCCGCTCTTTCCGCAGGGGTATTTTTACGACACGCAAGTCATCAGCCTCCTTCTCAGCGCTGATGGTGAAAATGATCCCGATATTCTCGCGATCAATGGCGCATCAGCCGCGCTCTGCGTTTCCGACATTCCTTTTGCCGGCCCAATCGGCGCAGTGCGCGTTGGTCGGGTGAACGGCCAGTTCGTCGCTAACCCCACGCACACTGAACGCACCCAAAGCGATCTCGATCTTATTTACGTCGGCACCGAAAACGACGTCATCATGATTGAAGGCGCGGCGAACGAAGTGCCGGAGGCCGATTTCATCAAAGCGCTCGAGTTTGCTCACGGCCATGCGCGCGAGATGATTCGCATTCAAAAGGAACTTGCCGCGCAAGTGGGCAAACCGAAACGCGAGATGCCGCTCCTTCAGCTAAAAGAGGAGCTGCGCGAAATCGCCTATCAAGTGGCGGGGAGCCGGATTGAAGGCGCGCTTTACACCGAAGGAAAGGTCGCGCGCGCCAAAGCGATCGAGGCACTGCGCGAAGAAGTGAAGATGTCGATCTTGCAGAGATATCCAGAGACCGACGCGTTTTCGATCTCGCAAGCGTTCGATTACGTGCAGAAGAAGGCGTTTCGCATCAGCATTCTCGACAAACAAAAACGAGTAGATGGCCGGGGTTATCAGGATTTGCGTTCAATCAGTTGCGAAGTGGGCGTGCTGCCCCGCGCCCATGGCTCGGCCATTTTCCAGCGCGGCGAAACTCAGGCCCTGGCCCTGGCCACCCTAGCCCCCATCGAAGAAGCGCAAAACATCGACGCCTACGGCGGCGGCGAAACGTCGAAGCGTTTTATTCTGCACTACAATTTCCCACCGTTCAGCGTGGGCGAGACCGGCCGCACCGGTGGCGCGAGCCGCCGCGAGATCGGCCATGGCGCGCTGGCGGAACGTTCGCTCGAACCCATTGTGCCGGGCGAGAATGACTTTCGTTACGCCATTCGCATCTCGAGCGAGATCATGGAATCGAACGGATCGACCTCGATGGCGAGCGTCTGCGGCGGAATGCTCGCTCTCATGGACGCGGGTGTGCCAGTGAAGGGGACGGTCGCTGGTATTTCCATCGGCCTCGTCACCGAACATGGCGAAGATCGACAATTGAAACGCTACGAACTGCTCACCGATATCATCGGCTCGGAAGACCATTTCGGGGACATGGATTTCAAGCTTTGCGGCACAGACAACGGTGTGACCGGTTATCAGCTCGATCTGAAACTTCCGGGCGTCAGCCACAAAATCATGGCCGAGGCGATCATGCGCGCGAAAGAAGCGCGCACGAAAATTCTCGAAATCATGCGCGGCAAGATCGACAAACCGCGGGCGGAGTTGTCGAAGTACGCGCCGCGCATCGAAACGATCAAGATTAATCCGGAGAAAATCGGCGCGCTGATCGGGCCCGGCGGCAAAACGATCAAAGGCATCGTGGCTGAAACCGGCGCTGAAATTAATATCGAGGACGATGGCTCGGTCCACATCTACGCCACCACCGGCGAGAGCATGGCGCGGGCAAAAGAAATTATCGGCGGCATGACGCGCGAGATTGAGATCGGTCAGACCTACCAGGGCCGCGTCGTCTCGGTCAAAGAATTCGGCGCGTTTGTCGAGGTTTTCCCAGGCAGAGACGGCCTCGTGCATATTTCCGAGCTGGCCGATTTCCGAGTCAAGCGCACTGAGGATGTCGCGAACGTCGGCGACATGATCTGGGTCAAATGCATCGGCATCGACGACAAAGGCCGGGTAAAACTTTCGCGCAAAGCCGCATTGAAAGAGCGCGCCGAAGCCGAAACGGGCGAACAAGTTGAACGTGCGCCGGCCGCCGGGTAAGTGAATTGAATTGCCATCGTGCCCTCGAGGCTGAGCCTAAAGCTCATTCCGGGCCACCGCTGAAGAAGCCTTTGAAGTGGACAGCTTTACTGCCTTGCCGGCAACGACGTAGACGTTTTTGCCAAAAAGTTTGCCAAACAATCCATCCAAGGCTCTGCTGGGCGGAATGATGTAGCGGTCATAAAGGCGGATAGCGCGCCTACTCAAGCCTGCGTTTTTGCTGCCGAAAATTTTGAAACCCAGAGCGGCGAAGAAACCAAGTGAATCCACATAAGAACTTTCCTCAACCGAAAGTCCCACCGAGCGCACTAATTGTTCCAAACCCGCTCGACGGTAACGCCGGTGATGTTTGATTCTTTCATCGAGACTGGTCCACAAAAGTTTAAACGCCGGAACATAAACCAGGAGCCGACCTCCGTCTTTTAACTTGGCGCAGAGTTGTCTTAAGACGAACTGATCGTCCTCGATATGCTCCAGGACGTTCAAAACGAAAATAAATTCAAACGAGCTATCTGGGAGGTCGTTCAAATCTTTAAATGTCGAAAAACCTTGACGATCCAACGCGTCGGAAAGGTAAGGATCGGATTCGACGCAAACCACTTCTATCCCCTCCTTGCGCAGCAGCTTGGCAAAAGTGCCAACGCCGGCGCCAAAATCGAGCATCGGTTGACGACCGCCAGCGCTCCGCAGAATCAGCTCGACTAAGAGGGCGCTATAGTTAGTCGCGCGGTCCAGAGCCTCTAACAGATCGAGCCCCGTATAATTTAGTTGCGGATCGCTCAACTGTCGTGCCGTTAGAGATTGTATTTCACGATGGCGTAGATGGCTCTAAGGCCATCCTTCCAGTTGACTTTCTTGCCTTCCTGATAAGTCCTGCCGTTGTAGGAAATACCAACCTCGTAAATTCTACAACCGGTCCGGGCGATCTTGGCAATAATTTCCGGCTCAATGCCGAAACGATCTTCTTCAATCTGAATCGATTTGATGAGAGAACCTTTGAAGGCTTTATAGCCTGTTTCCATGTCCGTCAGATTAAGGTTGGTGAACATGTTGGAAAGCAGGGTCAAAAACCTGTTGCCAGCCATGTGCCAGAAAAAAAGAACGCGATGTGGTCGGCCACCCATGAAGCGCGAGCCGAAAACCGCATCCGCTTTTCCCGAAATTATTGGCTCGAGTAAGAGCGGGTACTCCTCCGGGCTATACTCAAGATCGGCGTCCTGTACCAAAATTACGTCTCCGCTGGCCGCTTCGAAACCCGCGCGTAGCGCGGCGCCTTTTCCTCGATTGACGGGATGGTAAATAATTTGGTCGACTGCGCCAGAAAGCTTTTCCCGTAGTAACGTTTGCGTTCCATCATTAGAGCCATCATCGATCACAATGATCTCCTTATTTTCCAGCGGGGCGCTGCGCACTGCCTCGATTATTTTTTCGATCGTGTTCTTTTCGTTATAGCAGGGAATGACAATCGAAACTTTCATTGGCTCAGTGGTGGGTGCACTCGTGCGTCTTCCGCCTGCTCATGACATCGTCTTATGCATTACGCTTGCTGATGAGATTGCGATGTTTGGCACGATGGTTCAAGCAATGCGTGCAGCCGCCCTTGCAACCGTACCCAAATGAAATCGGGTTTTCTTGAAAAACTGATCGGGCGCCTTGGGCGGATCGGCCCAGAGGAGGTGCAGAACTATTTTCTCCGGCTTGCCCAGGAGAAAGGTTTTCTGGAAACGGTTTTCAACGCCATCCAGGAAGGGATCATCGTCACCGATTCAAACGGCCGCATTACCTACCTGAACGACGCGGCCTGCGAGTTATTTGGACTGGAAGGCGATGACGCCATCGGGGAACGGCTTGATGAACGTGTGCGCGGACTTGATTGGGAATCATTGACCCATAGCACCGGGCCGGTCAGTCGCGACATGGAAATTTTTTATCCGGCAAACCGGTTCATCAATTTTTACATCGTGCCGCTCGTGATTGAATCGCGCGATTCTGTGGCCGGAGATAAGATCGACATCTCCGGTGAGCAAGTCGGTCACGCGATCATCTTACGCGACATTACTGAGAGTCGACGCTCGGCCGAGCAGACAATCGAATCGGAGCGACTCAATGCACTCACTCTGCTCGCCGCCGGCGTCGCGCACGAGATCGGCAATCCATTGAACTCACTCCACATTCATTTGCAGTTGCTCGAGCGCAAAGTGCGCGACCTCGATGAGAAGACCAGGGCTGAACTTCAGGAATCGATCGATGTCGCGCGCTCCGAAATCGCCCGGCTCGACTCGATCGTGACCCAATTTCTTCGCGCTATCCGGCCATCAAAGCCGCAACTGTATCCGGAAAATGTGAATGTGATTGTCGATGAAGCGGTGCGCTTTTTTGCTCCGGAAATTCAGGACGGCGAGATTGTCGTCGAGCAGGAGCTTCGTTCCGATCTGCCGCTGCTTCAGCTCGATCGCGACCAGATGAAACAGGCCTTCTATAACGTGATCAAGAATAGCTTCGAAGCAATGAAACGCCGGGGCGTCCTGCGCATCCACACTGATCGCGACGACACTCATGTGCTGGTAAGTTTCACGGATACGGGCACCGGCATGTCTGCCGAAAATCTGGGCCGCGTTTTCGAACCTTATTTCACCACCAAATCGTCCGGCACCGGCCTTGGACTTTTGATTGTGCGCCGGATCGTGCGCGAACATGGCGGCGAACTTTCCATCGAAAGCAGCGAAGGCAAAGGCCTCACCCTGACTATTCGATTGCCTTACGTTGACAGACGCGTGCGAATGCTGGAGGCGGGAACCCCCGAAAGCACAACAGAATAACGACAGACCTCAGCTACCGGTCGCGCTGTACTTCGGTATTTTTACTTGCTTGCGAACCGCTTCGAAAAGTCTGCCAATCCCAATCTGACTCGCATGATTGGCAACGAAGGCCGGAATGAGGCCGCCGGTGTCGGTGTAAACGGAATAAGTGGCGCGCGTTTTATTTGCGCCATTTGGCTCGAGCAGCCAGCCGCCATCGCAAGCAGTTACCCGCACGACCCCCGGCTTTTCCGCGGGTCCAAGCTCGTTCGCGGGTTTCCACCAATTCAGATAAGCCAGCCCACCCTCCGCTGTGGGCCAGGATTTCTTCCGAACGCGAAGAGTGTAATCGCGGTCCGCACAAATTTTCGGCGAGAGACGTTGATAGGTGATGATCGAGTCGCTTTCGTGTTTTATTAATCGGCACTCGGCTACGTAGGGCATGAAACTGGAATAGTTATCGAGATCATCGATCACCGCGTGGACGGTGCCGCTAGGCGCATCAATCTCACCTACTGCTCTGAATTCTTTCAGCGACGAACCGGGATGCGGCCTGGCGTGGATGGCAACGCCCTTGGATTGCGTCGTCAATTTCCACCCTTCGCTCGGATTGACTGAACCAGTGGGTTGGGCACGAAGTGCGGCTGTCCCAGCCAGAACGAGGACCGTGGCGATTGGGCAAAGGATTCGGCATTCCATCGCCTAACAGTATCCGAGTTCTGACCGTCGCGCCTTTACCATCTTTGGCGGCCGCCCCGCGAGCGATCACTCGAAAATCAAGGTTCGTGGCCGGCAGCGATTTAGCAATTGAGCGATGCCGCGATTAGCGGACAATGATCGCGTAGTCATTAACTCGCAACGTCCCTAATTGGCCAAATGGATTCGATCCAGCCCACCATCCTCATTGTCGATGACGAAAAACATACGCGCGACGGCCTGCGGCGTTTGCTCGAGAATGCGTACGACGTCTACGTCGCAGCGGACATCGCCGGGGCGATCGACGTGCTCGAACGCGAACAGATCGATCTTCTTCTCACCGATCTGCGTCTGGGCAATGAAGACGGGATGACCTTGATCGATCGCGCGCTGAAAATGCCGCACCCGCCCATTTGCATCATGATGACGGCATACGGTTCGGTTGACATCGCGGTCGAAGCGATGAAACGCGGCGCCTACGATTTTGTCACCAAGCCGCTTAATCTCGACAAGGTTGAAATGTTGATCGGCCGCGCGCTCCAAAGCCGGAAGCTGGAGCAGGAAAACCG
>WNFX01001754.1_pt1 | contig 22160 bp, 17 predicted proteins | sample 5400111 | NCBI WGS metagenome assembly WNFX01 (sample SAMN13153363, study PRJNA577476) | soil metagenome | isolation source: 40 cm soil or saprolite under grassland replicate 1 | place: USA:California | collected 2016-06-15 | reverse complement strand
TACTTTGGTAGTTTCAATTTAGTCAGCTTGTAGAGCCGACTGACAGGAACAGCTTTTTGACAGTCAATGCAAGGGCCATAAGCTTGTCAAGCGACTTGAGTGAAATCCGCTTCCGAGAAACTACCAAAGTAGTATTAACCCCGTGTGCAAGTTTTTTTGGCGGGAGGTGCAGGAGGGCGGCTAGCCCTCCTGCTGGGTGCGGGTGCCCCGCAAACCCCCCTCGCGAGAGGAGCCGCCACAGGCGGCGTGAGAAAAACTTACACGTCGGGTATGTTATAATCGAATAGAGGTATGGTCCTGCGCCGAGCCGCATGGCAGTATGGCAGTATGCTTTTCTGTTGATGTAGATACATTTACCGCATTCCGATGCAGATCATCTACTCTTTGCAATTCCGGGTCTTTAACGCTTATGATCTATCATTGTAGGCTGTTTTTTTATATATCTACATGCACCGTTTGCATGTTGAATTGATGAGAAGGAGCGATCCTCATGAAAAGATCACCGCTGTTAGATCGGTATAGACGCTATGTCGGGGAAGTGTTGCTTTCTCTCATCTATCAAGTCGCTGAATCTTTGGCTGGATTACATGTCCTTCACGTCAACACAACAGCTCAAGGTGGAGGTGTTGCTGAACTTCTTAATGCCTTTCTTCCTATTATGGAGGAGCTTGGTATTAAACATACCTGGAAAGTAATACCATTGGATGAAGCCTCAAACCTGTTTACGGCACATCTCGTCGATCTCCTGCAGGGAATCGAACATGGGGATATATCAGAGGAAGATCAGCGTGTGTTCCTTGATAAATTACGTCTGGCACCGGCCATGCGGCATGCCGAAGAAAATCAGGCCGATCTCTATTTCATCCATGACTTTCAGCTCCCTCCCCTGGCAACATTATTTCCCTGGATGAGACCAGCCCTCTGGATGTGCCATGTAGACACAGCGAATCCAGACCCGTATGCAAAGGCATACATCGAACGGTTTCTCGACGCCTATACCGTCTGTGTGTTTAACACGCCACTATCGGTCTTCAAGGATCTGCCACCGGAGAAAGCCCATGTGATCACGCCAACAATAGATCCTTTCAGTGAAAAAAATAGATTCCTCACACTTGATAAGGGGATGAAGATATTGACTCGTTGTGGTATAGACACGTCGCGGCCGCTCATCACGCAGGTTTCACGATTCGGCAACTGGAAAAATCCCTGGCAGGTGATTGATGTGTATCGCCTGGTGAAGCAGCAGCTTCCTTCTGTTCAGGTGGCGCTGGTAGGTGCTATGGAAGCGTCTGATGACATCAAAGCAGTAGAGGTGCTCAAAGACGTACAGCGTAAGGCGGGTGCAGACCCTGACGTCCACTTGTTGTATGATCCTGCTGTGATCAAACATGCGGAAGTGAATGCCTTCCAACGCTATTCGAGCGTCATCCTCCAGCGCTCAATCCGTGAGGGTTTTGGACTGACCGTGACGGAAGCCATGTGGAAATACCAGCCTGTCGTCGGGACCTCTGCTACAGGCTTACGCACCCAGATCATCGACGGGCGCATTGGCTTCATTGCTGATGACACAGAAACATGCGCAAAGCGGACACTCAGGCTCATAGAGGATCGGGATCTCTGGCGTAAACTCGGCAAACAGGCACATCTGCGCGTCAAGAACAATTACCTCTTACCGACGATGATATTGCAATATCTGAGTGCCCTCACCAAAGCTTGTGGAATGTCCCATATTGCTGAACAGGTACAGGTAACTCTCGAAAGTGCATCATCATCTTAACTCCAATGGAGGACCTATTACGCGCCGTCAAGCCTTGGTTATGCTGGTGGTTACGCCACCTATCCTGCTTGGCCTCGCTGCAGATATTCCCCAAACTCAATCGGACTTAAGGAGAGCTGGCATGATTCGATTCGCTATGCTTAGTTTTTGGCATGTCCACGCGGGTGACTACCTGCGTCAGGCCCTCGCAAATCGCGCGACAGGAATAACAGCTGTATGGGACGAAACACCAGAGCGTGGGCGTATCCAGGCAAATTCGTTAGGAGTCCCTTTCTACGATAACCTGAACGACCTATTAGCACAAGCTGATGTAGATGGCGTCATAGTAGACACTCCAACAACCATGCACCGGGATGTGATGGTCGCCGCCGCACACGCTGGCAAACATATCTTTACCGAAAAAGTGCTTGCGCCTACCTTTCATGAATGCAACGAGATCGTGGCAGCGGTAGACAAAGCCGGAGTCAAGTTAATGGTCTCTTTGCCAAGGCTCTATGCTGGCTCTACACTCGCCATCAAAGCTATCCTTGACCGCAAGTTGCTTGGTGATCTGACACAGGTCAGAACGCGTCTCGCTCATGATGGCGCTCTCAGGACGGAGCGCCATCCCCAGGGATGGTTGCCTCCTTACTTTTTCAATCCTCAGCAGACCGCTGGTGGTGCAATGATCGATCTGGGATCTCATCCAATGTATTTGACTAGGTTGTTCCTAGGACTGCCTGAGAGTGTTAGCGCTAACTATGGGTATATAACCGGGCGTGCCGTGGAGGACAATGCGATGGCGATTTTACGTTATCCCCAAGGAGCTGTAGGTATCGTTGAAACCGGGTTTGTCAACCCTTTCTCACCTTTCACTATTGAGGCTCATGGCACTGAGGGCAGCCTCCTCTACGGGACGCCAGAAGGTAAGTTGCAGATTCGCAGCTCGATTTCAGGCAAACCCAACAGTAGCAATTGGAGTGTATGGACAGACATACCACCAGATCAGCCGACCGCTTTCCAGCAATGGATCTCACACATTCAGCATGGAACCAGCGCTAGCGAGAATATACAAGCCGCCATCGATCTGAGCATGCTTATGGAGGCGGCAAACAGTTCTGCTAAAAGTAATCAGCCTATTCGCCTGGACACGTTACCACGCTGAGTTGGTTCATTATAGTCAAGTATTTCTCTTCTCATCTGGGGCGTCAGGCTCCGCAGGTGCTACGTTTAAATGCTGGTTGCCTGCCCATATACGTCAGAATATACGAATAACCAGTACATTCACCAGTGCACTCGTTATCCAGAAGTATTGTGCGAGACGTATATTCACAAAAGCCAGGCCTATTGATACTAGAAATATGAACGGCTCAATCAGGTAAGTGGTCGTAGTGTAAGTAATAAAACGTGAGTCCAGGTCTCGAGCGATTAGCCGGTTACCACGCGATGCGTACAACCAGAGGGCGGCCTCCAACGCCTGGCCAATCGTCAGGCAGCCAGCGTAAAAGACGACAGAGACGATATTATCATTTCGAGCCAGGACAGAAGTGGGAAAGGGGAGAAAGGCGACAGTGAGCAATAACAGCAGGTTGAGCCAGAAGAAAGCCTTATCGTAGCGCTTCACATAGCGAAAGATGAAGTTATGTGAGGCCCAGTAGATACCAATGATCAGAAAGCTGATGATGTAGGCGATAATATGCGGTACCAATTGAAGGAGTTCTCTCAGGAGCCGGTCCGGTGGTGCATGAATAATAGTATCAGGCAAGCCGATATCCAGCACCAGAAGGGTGAGAGCGATGGCAAAAACACCATCGCTCAAAGCAAGAAGGCGATTTGTACTGTCGTTCTTCTGGTGCAACAAGTCCTCTAATGAAGCAGCAATGTAACATTCCTTTCATTGCCTTACAGTTCGGCACGCGTACGGCTCAACTCTTCCCTTTCTGAATAATAGAGAATATAATTTTTTTAGGCTGAGTTTCATACTGCTGAGGAGTGAAGCGGCCAGATACAAAACCCTCTCATCTAATGAAAAAGGTAGGTGCAACATGTTAGAAGGTTCTTTTACAACATCAGACCAGGGAAATATATCACAACCCCTAGCAGAAACATATCCTATAAAAGACGAGATAGACGAAAGCGAAGTAACTATCGCTATGCTCTATGCCGAAATACGGAGAGCAGAGCGGAGAGTAGGATTCTATTTGTATGGAATACTTGCCATAATTGGTGTAGCGGTTTTTGTCGTTTATTGGAGTTCTTTTCACCGGAAAGAGTTGCTCGATGCACTCGATGTAAATCCGAACAACCTTTACATCTATCTTTTTTTCGGTTTTATCTTTGCGGGTATTATTGGGCTAGCAACTCTCATTTTCTTTGGTCAACGAATAATATCTGAACAAATTTCTATAACCTCTCTCAAAGCAGACAGAGATTTTTGGACCATTAAAAAGAGAATTACCAGGCAGTTTGCAGCGAATTTTGAAAGGCCATCGTATTTCGATAGCCTTGTTCGAATAAACGTTGAAAATCTGGCCGCATTCTATGCGTTAGTCAAAGGGCATACTGATAGGAGCTATAAGGTCGCGATAAGGGTATGCGTCTTTGGTTTCTGCCTCATGGTAATAGGTTTAGCTGTAGGTATCACCAATATTTCAAGCTCACCTCTGGGCTCTTACATCACTACAGCTTCAGGAGTGATTACAGTGATCATAGCAGGCGTTTTTTTCTCTGTCTATAACCGAACTACCCGGCAGATAAAAGGGTATTACGACAGCCTACTTACTGTACAAAATACACTCTTGTCATTTAAGCTCATAGAAGAGGCACAAGATGAAAATGAGAAAGCCAAAATAGGGGGTCAGATTCTAGCTAATCTTATTCACAAGCAAAGTTCATCTTCCCTCACAGGTAACGAGCAAGCTAGTCAATACCCAGCTACTGTCAACCGTATAAAGTAATTGACAGTCTAGAGCCGCTACAACAGTCGACGCTCTGGCCTTTTGCTCGCTTAAGCGTCATATTGTAGTTCCTTCATAGCTGGATGCAGGGACCTGTATGGCGCCCTTGTGATAGCACCTGGTTAAAGATCGAGAGCCGTTAACCCGTGCATCCCGAGTGTGAGAGAGAGCTCGCCCCCGTGGTGGAGATCGTGTTCAATGAGATGCCAGATAATCCACCGGCGTGTGAAGGAAGCCGGCTCTCCAGGCTCTCCCTCATAGGTCTGCTCCCAGTCGGCAGGCGTCCAGCGTGCGATGGCCTGCTGCATCACTTGCCAGGTGGTTTCAAGCGCGCTCACTAACTCAGCAGCATCGCGGGTCGGCATCCTCTTTCGATCCCAGGCTCCCAGTGCAGTAAACTCCTGATCTCCCTCGCCCACCAGGTCATGAAACCAGCGCGCGCGTGCACCAATCATGTGCGTCGCTATCTCACCAATTGAGCGAAGATGTGGTGCGGCTCGTAAGGCCAATTGATCCGGAGAAAGCGGAGCAAGCGCCTTGATCAGAAGGGCCTGGTAGTCATTCCAACCGTTGTAAAAGGTTAACAGAGTAGATTGCTGTTCAGTCATCCATCTCCTCCAATCAGCTATATAAACGCCTTTCTGGTTCTACTCTTCTATTCTAAATCAGCTTTGCAAACAGCTCTAGCAGTTGCAGTAGGTTTGATTTGCAAGGGACATCTTTCAGACGTGTGAGATTCATCAAATTCACCAAGGTCTCACGACCACTCCTCTCCCCCATAAATACTCCTTCACCTCGCAAATCCGAAACTGCCCAAAATGAAAGATCGACGCCGCCAAAACCGCATCCGCCCGCCCGACTGTCAAGCCCTCATAGAAATGCTCTAACGTACCAACTCCTCCAGACGCTATGACAGGCACTGATACAGCAGCGGAAACCAGCGCATTAAGCACTAGATCATATCCTTGCTGCGTCCCATCTCGATCCATACTAGTGAGGAGAATCTCTCCAGCACCTAAAGATACACCGAACTGTGCCCATTCAAGAACATCCTTACCCGTAGGTGTGCGACCCCCATGAATGAACACCTCGTACCCGCCAGGCATTGTTGAGTTTGTGCGGGCATCGATAGCCAGCACAATACACTGCGCCCCAAACTGCTCAGCTCCGGCTCGCAACAAATCAGGCGTTTGTACCGCTGCCGTATTTAGAGAAATTTTATCTGCGCCTGCTCCTAGTGTAGCCCGTATATCCTCAACACTGCGAATGCCGCCCCCGACGGTCACCGGGATAAATACCCGTTCAGCGGTATGCCTGACGACATCCAGCATAGTGGCACGCTGTTCAAACGAAGCAGTAATATCCAGGAAGATCAGTTCATCCGCGCCTTCCGAATTATAGAACTCGGCGAGTTCTACAGGGTCACCAGCATCGCGCAGGTTAACGAAATTGACACCCTTGACGACACGCCCCGCTGCAACATCGAGGCAAGGGATGATACGTTTAGCCAGCATAATTCTACCTCTCAAACACTTGAATTGCCGCGGCAAGATCTACATCACCCGTATACAGAGCTCTCCCAACTACTGCCCCTTCGATACCAAGCGCTGCCAGGGAACGCAAATCATCAATCGAACTGACACCGCCAGAGGCAATCAATGAACCTGAAATTACCTGTTGCATCTCCCTTAACGCGTCCAGATTCGGTCCTTTCAACGCTCCATCACGAGCAATATCGGTATAAATAATTCTCTGTACCCCGTTCGCACCTAGCTCTATTGCGAGCGAGGTCGCTTGTACTTGTGAAGTGTCACGCCACCCTGCGGTAGCTATCCAACCATTACGTGCATCCAGTCCCACAGCAATACGTTCCCCCCAGCACGACAGCGCTTCTTCAAGCAATGCTCGATTAGTCAATGCTACTGTCCCGAGTATGACTCGGTCAATTCCCAGGTCGAACACTTGTCGAATATGATCGAACATACGCATACCCCCACCCAGTTCTATAAGCAGAGAAGTAGTTGCACGCATTCTCCTGATCAGTTCGACGTTAACAGGCTGACCTGCTGCTGCCCCATCCAGGTCGACAACATGCAACCAGCTCGCTCCCGCCGACTGCCAGCGTTGTGCAACGCGCACAGGGTTGGCATCGTAGGTTGTAGCTTGATCATAGTTTCCCTCGTATAGCCGAACGCACCGACCATCTTTGATATCAATAGCTGGCAGAATGATCATTCTCTCACCCACTTCACAAAGTTATTGAGCAACTGCAAACCTACCGATCCACTTTTCTCCGGATGGAACTGCGTTCCCCAGACGCGCTCAGTAACGATAACGCTGCAATAAGGCGAACCGTAATCGGTAACTGCCGCTACCCCCTGCTGATCCTGCGGCTCGACATAATATGAGTGTGCGAAATAGAAATAAGCATTCTGCGGAATGCCCTCAAAAATGGCTAATCCGCTGTGCAGAGGGTTGACCTGGTTCCAGCCCATGTGAGGAATCTTCGGTCCATGGGGGATACGTCGCACCTCGCCACGAAAGAGGCCCAATCCATCGACTTCACCTTCGGCATGATGGTCTGCAAGCAGCTGCATGCCTAGACAGATGCCTAGAAAGGGTTTACTCTGCCATGTCGCCTGTCGAATAGCGTCATCTAATCCGCGTTCCGTCATCCTCGCCATCGCTGCTCCACCCGAGCCAACACCCGGCAGTACCACCGCCTGTGCTTTGTTGATCACTGCGGGATCGTCAGTAACCTGTACCACAGCCCCAACATGTTCCAGCGCCTTCTCAATACTACGAATATTGCCCGCTCCATAATCGATGATCGCAATCATATGTTGCTTCCCCAGGGTTGTATACCCCTATTACCTGTTTGCACCGCCAGCAAGAGCCCCAGCCAACTGATGGAAGCAGGCATCCGCTCCCCATCAAGCAGATTGATCGTCAGCAGTGCACAACACATCAATGCCAACCGTATAATCTCTTCCCAATCAATGGGTAGCGCATTTCGTGCACGCAATTCCGCGATGAGAGGCCCGAGCAAGTGCTCTACCTTTGTTCGCAATATCGCCTGGCGCACAGGAGTCAAAGTATAGTTATGATCAACGCTGATAGTCAAATCATGCCTGGCAACAGTCAACTGCAAGCTTTCAGCAATATCATGCGGAAAATACATCCACGTCGCAAACACATTATGAAAAAGCGGCTTAATCACATCCAGCAACGGCGAATGCCGCCCCGCAAACGCCGGATCAAAATAAAGGTACCGCGGCCCAGTATCCACTATCCCCTCCTGATTGAAATGTAGGGGCGACCCTTGCGGTCGCCCGGCAAGCGGTCGTCCAATAAATGGTCGCTCAGTAAATGATCGCTCGATAAATGGTTGCCCAGCTTGCCCCTGCCCTGCAAACTCCAAAAAAACATTTCCAAAATGAGCATCACCGTGCCCAATAACGGTTAAAGCAGCCCATGCTGGATTAAGTACAACTTTTGCACGCTCCACCAACTCACCCAATGTTCTCTGCTGCGAAACCCCGTTGATAACCCAAAAGTATCTCAGCAATTCATCGAAAGGAATATCGTCCTCTTGTGTTTTCTTGTCATTGAAAATTGGAACCAACTTCCCCTCATAGAAACTCTTAAAGCGACCCCCCGTCAGGCGATGCCAGAAGAGTTGATGAATGGGCGCACGAGCATGCTCCTCTGCCGAACTTTCAGTAAATGTTGATCTGTAGATATCCAGCAAGCGATCACATTCCTGCTTCTCTGCCGATACAAGTACCTCAAAATTACCTTCATTAGCATTGCCTAACTCTACTTCTCGTACAAGGTCGAACATGACAGGCCACCGCACAACAGGATAGATAACCATTTGTTGCCCTTCTTCGTGGATTGTCCGTAACGGCTTGACAATGTTATAACCTGCCTTGTGCAATTGTTCAGCATGGTAGTATTCTTCCAATATCCCAAGTTCCTCAATATGCGTTTTGAAAAAATATACTTCGCCATCACTACGGTAAAAGCCATTGAATGAATTCAATGATACCGCCTTGGGAGCCAGACTGACACTTTCTGTTGTAAGATTCATGTGGCATGCAAACCAGCATTGAAGTAGTCGCTCTGCCTTCTCCCGTTCAGTTAATTGCAGGCGTTGTATAGTAGCAAGGCTATCGAGATGTGCCAAAAGTGCTGGCACCATCGTCATATCTTCAACGGTAAAGTCTGGATTGCTTTGTGCAAGCAGCTCACGTGCTTCAGGCGTACGTGCTCCTGTCATCACAGCTGTTGTAAGTGCTCCTGCGGAACGTCCACTCAGGATGTCGCTCGTAGAGTCTCCAACAACTACAAAACATCCAGGACTGTTCCTCGTGTTGGTATCAATGTTATCTCTATCTGCTGCCACCAAAAATTGAAATGGATGTGGTTTGCTCAAGAGTGTAGAGTCACCTTGCATGCGTAATTCAGCTTCAGCATGCTCAACGTCATCGTAGGTCGAAATGTGCTGGTCATCAAAGCACTCAAGCAATCCGCACATTTTGAGTGGGTAGACAGCCTCCTGCCGTACCCGCCCGGTAGCAAAGCCCAGTATATATCCTTGCTGGCGTAGCGTCTCAAGCGTGGTACGTATTTGTTCTAAAGGTAACAGCGGCTGCTCGAAATATATGCAACCGGGCTTGCCCGACTGTGCTGGAGCATGCCCATAGGTCTCCATGTAAAGGAGATCACCAAGATACCACTCCTGAAAGATATCCCGGCAAAATGGCCAGAACAGACTATGGCGCGAGAAAACGCCCTCGATAGGATAGCCTAACACCTCGCTGGCGTAGGTATCAAACCGGTTAATAAGTTCAAGACCAATAAAACCATGAAAAATAGGATCATCAAAAACTGCCAACAGATCCGCGTAGGGGCGGGTGAGGCGTTGGGTTGAGAGGTGACGCTTGCTTCGCCCTTGTTGGACCTTTACTTCTCTTCCATATTCCCTTTCTCCTCGGTTATTCTCAATCTCCTTCTCATGTCCCCCCAGGTCTTCTTCTTCCCGTATAGTCGCAATCTCACTTCTGAAAAGAGCAATCCAACTAGCATCCCAGGGTCGTAGAGGCAGTAAAGAAGAACAATCCGGCAATTGTGCAAGTAGGCCAATCAAATGTAAGCAAACTGTAGTATAGCATGTATCCCAGTTTGAGTTGATGGCCATGGCCTTGAGTGCCAGGATTTCAGACTCGGGAAAGGCTGCGCGGCTAATGCTACGGCTCTCTTGAGCGGTTTTCGCTGGATGATAGGCTCCATCTGCTCCCAACTCTCTCTTATCCAGATTCCAGTAGCGCGGACTATAGAGCAGTTCGTGCAGCGTCAAACCTGCTGCGTCCCAGTAGGCTTCTTCGCTGGTGATAACACCATCAAGATCAAAAATAATCAGGTTTCTCAATATTTCCTCTTTAAACGTTTGTTTAATGTATGCACGCTCACGGACTCTTGTGCGAAGTGGTAGGTGAGTGGCATGACGTTGATATGTACCGCACCTGCGCTGCGCAGTGTCGCAACAACCTCTAAGAACCCAGCAGTAGAGCCTGCTACATTCAACACTCCCGAAATAGTATACCTGTATGAATTCGATGTAACGTCCCCTTCGGAATTCGAAGCCTGAAATTCTAAACCCGACACGAGCGATTGTAGGCGCTGGGTGAGAGTAGTAAAGATACGCTGCATCTCCTCTGGAGTTTCAGCTTGCATGTGAGCTGTGAGCATAGACCGGTTGCGCGCCTGCATGCGAGCCTCGATAAGCTCAAGCATCATTGAAGCCAGGTGCAGAGCTTGCTCATTCTCGCGTAGGAGACGCGCGTTGGCAATCAAGCAAGCCTGTGAACGTAACACAACACCATCATCTAACAATTTCAAGTGGTTTTCGCGCAGCGTAGTCCCCGTCTCGGTGAGATCAACAATCAGATCTGCTGTATCGGTCAATGGCGCAGCCTCTAGCGCGCCATGTGGAGAAATAATCTTACAATGTGTAATACCATGTCGACGAAGAAATTGCCCCGTGAGTGTTGGATACTTGGTAGCGATACGCAGTCCCCGCTTCTTATGCGCGAAATAATAGCCTGCCAGGTGCCACAGATCAGCGCAGGTGCTTACATCAATCCAGGTTTCCGGGACTGCCACCACAAGGCGGCAGCTTCCAAATCCCAGGTCGCGCTCCAGTACGATGATATCGTCGTCATATTCGTCTTCGTCATCCTCTTCATCCGCAGTACCACGATGCTCGGCCAGGATATCGTGACCGGTAATGCCGAGTGCAGCATCGCCGTCTTGCACCAACAATGGGATATCAGCGGCACGCTGAAAGACCACTTCCAGATCTGGCATACTACCCACACGTGCCAGGTACTGGCGTGGATTGTTGCGGCTTACTTTCATTCCGCATTCAGTGAGAAAAGTCAGTGTTGCTGACTCCAATGCCCCTTTCCCCGGAAGTGCCAGGCGAATCGTGGGTGCTGAATTCACAAATACTGCTCCTCATCTAAAATGCAATTGACAAGCGATTCAATCTCTAAAACTCGTTCTTCTCCCGTTACTAGATCACGCAGAGTCACAACTTTGGCGTTCTGCTCATTATCACCAACAATAAGTGCTAAGCGGATCTGTTTCTTCGTTGCTAGCTTCAGTCCTGCGCCAACGCCATGTCCGGTTACATCAACCTCTGTACGTAATCCAGCCATGCGAGCTGCACTTGCCACTTGTAAAGCATATGGCATATTTTGCACGTTTACAGGGATGATGAGTGCATGTGTTATCGCCTCTGAAGGAAGATCGCTCTTAGGGACAAGTGGAAGGAGTCGCTCGACGCCGAAAGCAAAGCCACAGGCGTTTACATCTCGTGTTCCCCCAACGGCACGCAGTAGGCGATCATAACGACCACCTCCACATAGTTGCGCGTCAAAGCCATCTTCATCAGGGGCATGGATCTCAAAGACAAGACCTGTATAGTAGCTAACACCGCGTCCAAGTGCCAGGTTGAGTAAAATCTGCTGGTTGGGAACGCCACTCTGCTCGATAACTGTCACCAGTTGTTCCAACTCTTCTAATGGTCTGGGATCAAGTTCGTAGCGTCCTAATAGATCTCGCAATGCTCCAAAGACTGTTGGAGGCGATCCTGAGATAGCATGGAGAGCGCGTAGAAACTCGAGGGCATGTAAAATGCGCCGGCGTTGCTCGCCGCGTTCCATCTTCCAGAGGAATCGCTCAACGACCTCTTTGCGGGTATCGTCGTCTCCATAGGTAATGCTAATGCTGCTCAGGAGAGAAGCCAGAAGTCGTGTCTCTCCCTCCGATATCGTGCCTGAGGAGCTGCCATATAACTCGTTCTCGCCCGGACTGTTTGTTGGATAGAGCGCTTCCAGGCGGGCCTCTGCTATTTGCTCACCATCTTCAGATCGACTTATCTGCTCCATCAGGCTAAGCAATAAACGAGCAGCATGATCGTCCAGTTGCAGGCGCTGTATGAATCCACTTGCAACCCCGATGTGTCCCAGTTCCAATCGATACGAGGTGATATGAAGTTCATTGAGTGCTTCACAGGCCAGTTGTAGGATTTCGGCGTCAGCAGATACTGTGTGCCCTCCGAACAATTCGACACCAAGTTGGGTATGTTGGCGATATCGGCCACGTCCGGGCGCTTCATAGCGGAAGACTGGCCCCGCATACTGTAAACGTAATGGCAGAGGGTGCTGCTGGTAATAGTCGAGATAGAGCCGGCAGATGGAAGCGGTAAATTCCGGACGCAGGCAAAGATCACGGTGGTGTAAGCGAAAGGTGTAAAGATTCTGCCACAACTCTTGCCCGAAGCTGGTCAGGAAAAGCTCACTCCGCTCCATAACAGGCGGGTCAACCGGGGCATAACCTGCTCGTCCCAGGAACGCGCTCAAACGGTCTATTACCCAACGCTGGAGCTGGTATGCCTCCGGTAAACGATCGTGCATACCTCGCAAGCGTTCAATGTGCTTCTTCATATAAATAAACTTGCCCTCCCGGGTGCCCACTTCTTTAACTGCATAGAGAATTTATGCAGCTCTCTTCAATCTACAATATACGCACACAATACAGCAAGCCAGGTTTCAAAATATTCTGGCGACGGATCAAGTACAAATTGCACAAAATGACTGTTTTTTCCTCATAAAAATCACATAATTTACGATTTGCCACGTGAATGTTTCCGAGGAAACTGGACTTGCGCAGAGGTAATTTGTACAATATGCACAATTTTAAACCATTTCGCTTCTTATATTTTATCCCTATCATTGACTGCCCTAGCTTTTTATACTTATGGCGAAGAGATGAAGCGAGTAAAGCAGCGATTGCTCCTCGCCTTCTAAACGTGAGCAGTGGTGGTCAGGTACATGGTAATGATGCCATCAGTGATAGACGAGGAACGATTCACTGGAAAGGGTTGGATTAATTACCGTGTCATCATCTTCATTTCTTGTCTTGTTGGCTTGTTTGCTCATAGCAGCAAAGATGGTTGGATGGCTCTGCCAGAAAATCGGTATTCCCCCTGTATTAGGTAAACTCGTCATTGGTATAGTGGTAGGGCCATCAGTACTCGGTTGGTTACAACCCCAACCTCTCATCAACTCCCTTGCTTCCCTTGGCGTTATCATCCTGATGTTCATAGCCGGTTTAGAGACCGATATGGTGCAAATGCGTCGGGTGGGTGGTGCTGCATTTATATCGGCTTGCTTAGGCGTGGTTTTACCATTCGTGGCTGGCACTGTCTTTGCATATGCCTTTGGCTCATCTCTGCCTGAAAGTCTCTTCCTGGGAACGCTTTTAACAGCCACCAGTGTCAGTATCTCCGCTCAAACGTTGAAAGATCTGGGCAAGCTCAAAACCAAAGAAGGCGCGACTATATTAGGTGCAGCAGTAATTGATGATATTCTTGGTCTTGTGGTACTCTCAGTCATCCTGGCCTTTTTACTGGGACGAAGCCCTGTTTTGTCGATCATCAAAATGATCAGTTACTTTGTTATTGCATATCTCTTAGGACATTTTGGTTTTCCGCTGCTTTCGCGTTGGCTACCGCACCTGTTGGCGGTAGAAGCAAGGCTAGGTGTCGTACTCGCACTTGTACTATTATACGCCTGGTCAGCAGAGTCACTCGGGAATGTCGCTGCCATCACAGGAGCTTACATAGCTGGGATGCTCCTAGGCCGCACCGAAATGCGAGAATGGGTACACGACGGAGTATCTAAGATAGGGTACGCGTTACTTATTCCAATTTTCTTTATCAACATCGGTTTACAGGCAAATTTCCATGCAGTGGGGTCTGTATCATCACTGTTTCTACTCGGACTCATCGGAATTGCTATTATCACAAAAATCCTTGGCTGTGGTGGAGGTGCAATTCTATGTGATTTCCGGTTGCCGGAAGCATTAACCGTAGGAGTCGGCATGGTCTCACGTGGTGAGGTTGCATTGATTACGGCATCTATTGGCCTACAATCTGGCTTGATATCTTCATCGCTTTTCTCAGTTGTTATTCTAATAACGTTAGTTACTACCATGATAACACCAGCACTTCTCAAGTTAACTTATCTTGCTCGCAAGCGGCACCTGAAACATCCATCACATATTCCATTTGTGGATGTGGTTGAGGAAGTCATCCAGATACAGGAGAGTACCAATGTACGCTGATTTAATTGATAGAGGATATGCAGCATTACGCAGAGGTGATGCAGAAGCAGCACTTGGTATATTTCAACGTGCAATTGAGCATTCGCCAGAGCTACCCCAGGCCCAATTTGGCATTGCTATGGTGCATATAGAACAGGGTTCGCGCGAAGGAGCCTTTCGTGCTTTGGAAGCTGCTTTGGCAGTAAATCCAGAGTATGCACCGGCTCGAGCCTATTTAGGGTTAGAGTACTTACAGCGCTACGATGTTGATGCAGCACAGCGGGAACTCGATCAGGCTGTGCATGATGCTCCCACCAACTTACTAGTGCATATCAAATATGCCGAGTTTTACTATCGTTTGGGTTTTTATGACCGGGCGATCAGTCTTCTTGAAAAAGGACTGAAAGAGCCTCATGGCGCAAATGAACATATTGTTGCCATGGCAAGACAATTGCTGACCCAAACACGACAAAAGAACAAGGGAACGATCATACGTGAGCCGCCTGACCCACGTCGTTGGCTTCAACTATTTACGCGGTTGAGCAAAGGCAAACAATCTCAAGTGCCTGGTCATACCTGATTTTAGAATATCGTCCAAATTTCTATATGCGAAAGAAAGGAAAGTTTCATGTTCGTCTGGTTGTTAATTGGTTGTCTCTTCATCCTGATGTTCGTACGTATCGGCTTACCTTTTGGCATTCGTGCTGAGGGTACTTCGGTTGCCAAAGTGGCGCTTACCTTTCGTGAGAAGTTGCTACTGCATCGCACGAATGTGTATTCCCTGGGTGCTATACTCATCTTGAGTGCTATTGGTAACTGGTTTCCTACAACTGTCGAAATCGCTCTTATCCTTCTGGCACTTTCGATTATCAACTTGCCGGTACGTTACCACTTCACCACTCAAGGGCTGGCTTGCAATAATGTGCTGTTCCGGCAATGGAAGGATTTTGAGTACGTACGTTTGCGGGGAGCACGCCTCACCCTGATACCACGCGAAGGCTTTGCGCCGCTGTCGCTCGTGGTATCACCCTCGCATCAACAAACGGTACTGCCATATTTCCAGCGTTTTCTAGAGGTGCGAAAGGATACCTCTCCTTTTCAACCATTGACTTCCATTCGTAGGCTTTTTAAACGCTTCTCACTACGCACTCTCGTCCTCTATAGCGTGCTTTTCACGATTGCGCTGTTTATGCTGAGTGCCTGTGGTGGTGGTACAGACTCGAGTGGCCTTAACACTGCCAGCCAGCAGAATCTGAAGAGTGTCACTGCAAACGGGAATACATTTACCCAGCAAGATCTCGATAAGGCTCAGAAGCAGGAGCCATTTGCCTATAATCTGGCCACGTTGGTCGATGAGAATCGGCTAGCAGTCAACTTCACCTGGACCCTCATCACTGGCTATCTCGTGATGTTTATGCAGGCAGGCTTTGCGCTCGTTGAAACGGGACTGTGCCGGGCCAAAAACGCTGGTCATACCGTAGGTATGAATTTCATGGTCTATGGCATTGGAATGATTGGCTACTTTGTAGCAGGCTTTGCATTCCAGTTTGGGGGTATTGGTCTCGTCGGTGTACCCAACCTGGGCGGCCTCTCTGCTCTGACGAACGAGCTTACGATCCATATCGGCAATGTCAATTGGGGTATTATCGGCTATAAGGGGTTTTTTCTCAACGACGGAACCTATGATGTAGGTATAGCGGTGATGTTCTTGTTCCAAATGGTCTTCATGGATACTACCGCCACCATCCCTACAGGAGCAATGGCGGAACGTTGGAAATGGTCAGCTTTCTGCGTCTACGGGCTTTTCGTCTCAACACTGGTCTATCCGGTCTTCGGTAACTGGGCGTGGGGTGGTGGCTGGCTCTCACAATTGGGGAAAATTGGTCTTGGCCAGGGGTATATCGACTTCGCTGGCAGTGGAGTAGTGCATGCTGTTGGCGGCTGGTGTGCGCTTGCTGGTGCAATGGTACTTGGAGCGCGCCTTGGAAAGTATAACCGGGATGGAAGCTCGAATACTATTCCGGGTCATAATATGGTGCTTGCAATTACCGGTTGCTTTATTCTAGCCTTTGGCTGGTTCGGATTTAATCCGGGAAGTACTCTAGGGGCCTCGACCAACGGCAATCTGCGCATTGGTATTATTGCCGTTGACACAATGTTGGCAGGTGCCTTTGGTTCGGTCGTTGCAATGATCTATACCTGGGTGAGCGGGGCCAGGAAACCTGACGTGGCTATGATGGGTAACGGGCTATTAGCCGGACTTGTAGCTATCACCGCCCCAAGTGGCTACGTCAGTCCAGTTTCAGCATGCATTATTGGCGGAATAGCTGGCTTTAATGTTGTCTTCTTCGCTGGAATCATCGAGAGGGTTTTGAAGATCGATGATCCGGTAGGCGCTATCGCTGTACATGGCGTGAACGGCTTGTGGGGACAGCTCTCCGTCGGTCTCTTCGCTGATGGGCTGGCTAACTATGGCGGATTGCAGGTACGCGGCTTGTTCTTCGGTGATCCTGGTCAATTGGCAGCACAGGTGATTGGCGCGGTCGTCTGCTTCGTCTATGTCTTTGGCATCTCGTGGATATTCTTCAAACTCTACAAACGCTTATTCGGCCTGCGCGTTTCTGCCGAAACAGAACTGGCTGGACTCGATATACCAGAGATGGGTGCATTGGGGTACTCGCCTGATGCTGAACCTTACCGAGTTCCTTCACCTGTCGGCGTTGCTGTAGGAGGCGGCGAATAGATAATAGTTGTGTCAATCTGGCATCCCTTAAGGATGCCAGATTATACTATTGTCAGGTTGTTACTTTGTCAGTTCGATAACTTGCCAAATATCCCTCAAATGTGCTATACTCCTTTTCACTGAGAACACTGTCTGTTCCTCTGTGAGTAAGTGACTCTTCCTGATTCAATGATGCCTCAAGATACGTTGCGTTTATGACGTATCATCTATGTCCTCTAACGACTTCGATGAGCGATGTTTAGCTATCGAACACATTAGGCCCCACGCAGGTGCCACCGAGCAATTCAATGAGCGCATCATGATTTTCAGGAGGGCTACCTATGCAATACAACGCATTCGACCCCGCATACCCACTTTATGACCCTGGTTGGGAGCATGACGCTTGCGGCACGGGTTTTCTGGCTCAGGTCTCTGGCGATGCCAGTCACCAGTTGGTACTGACCGCACTTGAAGCACTTACCCGGCTTACTCATCGCGGCGCTCAAGACGCAGATGCCCAAACGAGTGATGGAGCGGGTCTGCTTACCCAGATACCTCGTGCAATTTTTTGTGAAGAACTACAAGCACAGGGATTTACAGTTCCCAATGCTGATGACCTCGCCATCGGCATGCTCTTTTTACCATCACAAGACCGCTCGCCAGCTGACTATCTACAAAGCCGTCAGATCATCGAGCAGACCCTCGATGAAGTCGGTCTCAGATGGCCACGAGGACAATCCCTATGTTGGAGGGATCCTCCGATTAATTATTCTCTTCTCGGCGCACGAGCGCGGGCAACCGTACCGAGCATCGTACAGGTGCTACTATTGCGCCCCGCTCATCTTACCGTAAAGCAGTATGATAGGGTTCTTTACCAAGCCCGGCGACTGATTGAGCGACGCATGCAGAAGGCAGGAATCAAAGATTCCTATATCGTCTCACTCTCTCGGACTCTAATTGTCTATAAAGGACTATTGGCTCCAAATGAATTAGCGCGCTTCTATCTTGATCTGGCCGATCCTCGCTATACGAGCGCTTTTGTCATCTTTCACCAGCGCTATAGTACCAACACCTTTCCCTCATGGTCACTGGCCCAGCCCATGCGGCTGCTGGCACACAATGGTGAAATTAATACAATACAGGGCAATCGCAACTGGATGCAGGCGCGGGAAGCAGCTCTCTTCTCTCCCTATTGGGGTAGTGGATTTCATGATCTCCTTCCGATCATTCAACCAGGAGGAAGCGATTCCGCCCAGTTGGATAATGTGTTGGAATTACTAACGCTGACTGAACGTGACCTGCTGCATAGCATGCAGATGCTCATTCCACCAGCCTGGGAGCACAACCCTGAACTGGATGGTGCGCAACGCGCCTGGTGTGAATATCATGCGGGTCTAATCGAGCCGTGGGATGGCCCGGTGGCACTGGCCTTTAGTGATGGTCGTTTTGTTGGTGCCGCGCTAGATCGCAACGGACTGCGTCCTGCTCGCTATACACTCACATCGCATGGATTATTGATCCTGGCTTCTGAGGCGGGAGTTGTACCCTGTGATCCACACGAGGTAGTTGAGAATGGTCGACTTGGGCCGGGCGAGATGATCGCTGTTGACCTGGAACATGGTGTGTTGTTACGTAACGTTGAGATCAAGACAATCCTATCAAAGCGCCAGCCATACCAGGAATGGTTAGATACAAATCTCGTTCGCCTGGCCGATATACCTCAACAATCCACACCTTTTGAAAACAATTCCTTTGATGCGGATACCTTATTCCAGCGTCAACAGCTCTTCGGCTACACACATGAGGACCTGGAGCTGGTTCTTCGTCCAATGCTGTCAGAAAACAAAGAACCTGTATGGAGTATGGGCGATGATACGCCACTCGCAGCATTCTCATCTCAGTCTCGTTCCTTCTCGGATTACTTCCACCAGCGGTTCGCACAGGTTACCAATCCACCTATTGATCCCTTACGCGAACAAATCGTCATGTCTCTCGACTGCTACCTTGGTCGTCGCCAGAATCTCCTTACAGAGTCTGCGCTGCATGCACGACTATTGCACCTGGAGACTCCTCTCTTAACCGAGTCGCAACTAAAGGTGCTGCGTAGTCTACAAGGTTTCCGCCCTCAAACGCTCAATGTCACATTTGAGAATGACGCTGGGCCGGCAGCGCTTGAATCTGCTCTGGATGATCTTGAGAATGAAGCTGTTTCTGCTGTTGCTGGAGGTATTACATTACTTATCTTAAGTGATGCTTCAGCGAACCTGAACAAGGCACCTGTTCCAATGCTCCTGGCAGTCGGCTCAGTCCACCAGGCGCTTGTCCGATCCGGCTTACGAACATATACATCTTTGATCTGCGAAACTGGCTCCGCCTGGGATGTTCACCAAATTGCGCTCTTGCTGGGCTATGGGGCTGAAGCAGTCGTTCCATCGCTGGCGCTTACAAGTGTACGTGCCTTGGCCGGAGAGCGACGCCTCGAGACTCTCACACGAGAGCAAGCCACAGAGCGCTACCTGCACGTCATTGAGGATGGTCTCCGCAAGGTCATGGCACGTATGGGTATCTCAACTCTCCGTAACATCGTCGGTGCAGGCCAGTTTGAGATATTTGGTCTGCATACGGATTTGATCCAACGCTGTTTCGCAGGTTCAGGCACTGTGGCCGCTCATCCGGGTAAGGTCAATATCACTCATATTGCCGAGCAGGTGATTGAAAGGGTGAATAGGATCAAGTCGCAGCCTTTACAAATCAAGCAAGAGCAGGCTGTAGCCTCTACGGAGGAGAAGCCAGTTATTACCGACATCAATCGACGACGTAAATTGGTCGACATCGGGCACTACCGTTACCGCCGCGACGGTGAGTATCATGCCTACAATCCCCTGATTATCCGCTCATTGCAAAAAGCGGCGCAGAGTTGCGATATGGCTGACTACCGCGACTTCACTGCGCTTGTCTACCAGCGCCCATCTACTGCTCTGCGTGATCTGCTCGCATTCGTGCCGACGAATCCAATTCCTTTGGAGCAAGTTGAGCCGATGGAATCAATTCGCGCACGTTTTGTCATCTCCGCTATGTCTCTTGGAGCGCTGAGTCCTGAGACGCATCGCACTATTGCTGCCGCTATGAACAGCATTGGGGCACGCAATAATACAGGTGAAGGCGGCGAAGATCCAGCTTGGTACCATGAGCAAATGAATGGCTTTCCTGTCAGCAGCAAGATCAAGCAAGTAGCTTCTGCCCGTTTTGGGGTTACTACGGAGTATCTTGTGCGTGCCGAGGAATTAGAGATCAAAATGGCTCAGGGATCGAAGCCAGGCGAAGGTGGGCAATTGCCACCTGTCAAAGTCACCCCCTTTATTGCGCGACTTCGTCATACGTCTCCGCATGTGCCACTAATCTCACCCCCGCCGCATCACGACATATACAGCATAGAGGACCTTGCCCAATTGATTTATGATTTGAAGCAAGTTAACTCGAAAGCTCGTGTTGGTGTCAAACTCGTTTCCAGTATCGGCGTTGGCACAATTGCGGCGGGTGTCGCGAAAGCGCATGCCGACTACATTCAGATAAGTGGATTTGATGGAGGTACAGGAGCCTCGCCAATGCAGTCCATCAAGCATGCTGGTATTCCCTGGGAGCGTGGGTTGGCGGAGGCACAACAGGTGCTGGTGCACAATGGACTACGCGATCGCATAAGGTTGCGAGTAGATGGGGGGTTAAAAACGGGTCGTGATGTTGTGATTGCGGCCATGCTGGGAGCCGAGGAATTTGGCTTTGGTACTGCTAGCCTGGTTGCCTTGGGCTGTGATATGGCTCGTCAATGTCACTTGAATACCTGCCCCACGGGCATTGCTACACAGCGCGAAGATCTACGCGCGAAATTCACCGGTACGCCGCAAATGCTCATTCATTACCTCACGCTGGTAGCTGAAGAGACTCGTGAGTGGCTGGCTCAGTTGGGCATGAGAAATTTGGATGATCTGGTTGGACGGGCTGACCTCTTACAATCCAACGAAGAGACAAATATTGATCTTGAACCATTGCTCATCGCATCACCCCGAGGCTCATCTGGTGCAACACAACCCGTGCTACCATCATCGCAAATTTCCGAGCAATTGTTGGTTGAGGTGGAAACGGCATTACGTGGCGAACACAGCGTACTGGCACAACACCACATATCCAACTATGATCGCTCGATTGGTGCTAGTCTCGCGGGAGAGATTGCCCGCCGCTACGGCAATGCCGGTTTGCCAGGTGTGAGTATTACCTGTCTATTTCAGGGAGCGGCAGGACAAAGTTTTGGGGCGTTCTCTATGCCCGGCATGCATCTGATACTTCATGGTGTAGCTAACGACTATGTTGGAAAAAGCATGACGGGCGGGCAGATTGTCATAACGCCTCCACCCGTTACGAGTTTCGCTGCGCACAAAAACACCATTCTCGGCAATACCGCGCTCTATGGAGCCACCGGCGGACAATTTTTTGCCTCGGGCTGTGCCGGTGAGCGATTTGCTGTTCGCAATAGCGGAGCGCTGGCGGTTGTAGAGGGTGTGGGTGCTCATGCTTGCGAGTACATGACCGGTGGTATAGTAGTCGTGCTTGGTGAGACTGGGCAGAACTTTGGCGCTGGCATGTCTGCAGGCGTTGCGTATGTACTGGATATGACAGGAGCTTTTCCTATGCGCTGCAATACCGAACTGGTGGAATTGCTACGCATTGACAATCCAGATGAAATAAAGGCGTTGCATACCATTATACAATGGCATCGTAAGAAGACCCGCAGTTGGCGTGCCGCTCAGATTCTAGCTGAGTGGAGTCGCATGCAGCGCGCTTTCTGGCGTGTTGCGCCACGTGTTATTACCGGGCAAGGGCAAGCCACAGTCCAGACAGCATGTGACTATGTTGATGCCCATGCCTATCATGCAGAACTTACAGACGAAGAGTCATTGGCGATGAAGCCGTAAGGAGACTCATCCCTGAACATGTATCTACTTACGCACGATCATTGTTCCCGCACCCTGATCAGTGAACAATTCGCGCAACAATA
>WNFX01007729.1_pt1 | contig 22169 bp, 18 predicted proteins | sample 5400111 | NCBI WGS metagenome assembly WNFX01 (sample SAMN13153363, study PRJNA577476) | soil metagenome | isolation source: 40 cm soil or saprolite under grassland replicate 1 | place: USA:California | collected 2016-06-15 | reverse complement strand
GATGAAGTAATGAAAAGCCCGGGAATTGGTGAAAAAAACGAACTAGTAAAAAAAATAAAAGCAAAAGGAATTGAGATCATCAGCGAAATAGAATTGGCCTACCGGTTCAAAGGTAATAGCAGGGTTATTGCAGTTACTGGCAGTAATGGAAAAACAACCACCACCGCTTTAACCCATCATATCTGTCAAACGGCAGGCTTGAATAGTGCCATGGTTGGAAACATTGGTTACTCCTTTGCAAGACAAGTTGCCATAAATCCAAAACCATTGTATGTAGCTGAGATCAGCAGTTTTCAATTGGATGATATCAAGACATTCAGGCCCGATGTTGCCATACTCACCAATATAACCGAAGATCATCTGGATCGCTATGAATACAATTTTGAAAACTACATCCGCAGCAAATTCAGGATTGCTCTGAACCAGACGGGTGATGATTATTTTATTTATAATGCGGATGATGAAGTAACCATGAAGTATCTGAACCAATTTGAAATAAAATCAAACCAACTACCAGTTACTATGAGAAATGAAGTACCAAATGGAGCATTTATAAAAGACGGGGACATGTACGTACGAACAGGAAATGACTTCATTGCCATGAGTGTTTTTGACTTTGCTTTAAAAGGGAAACATAATCAATATAATACGATGGCCGCTTGTCTTGCAACGGTGACCATGGAAATACGAAAAGAAAAAATCCGGGAGGCCGTGCAGACTTTTCATAGCCTGGAGCATCGCATGGAATACGTTTCAACCGTACGAGGAGTTGAGTTTATTAATGATAGCAAGGCCACGAATGTAAACAGTACCTGGTATGCATTGGAGACTATGGAGAAGCCGACCATTTTGATCTTAGGAGGCGTTGATAAAGGAAATGACTACTCATTCATTAAAGACCTGGTAAAAGAAAAAGTGAAAGCCATTATTTGTCTGGGGATTGATAATAGGAAAATTCATGAAGCATTTGGAAATGTAGTAAGCCCGATCGTGAACACCGGCGGCGCTAAAGAAGCCGTACATGCTGCCTTTCATTTTGCAAATAAAGGTGATGTAGTGTTATTGAGTCCGGCTTGCGCAAGTTTTGATCTATTCAAAAATTATGAGGATAGGGGAAATCAATTTAAGCAAGCAGTAAAAGAATTGTAGATGATAATTGAAAGATAATAGATGATAATAGTATCGGGATCCGATCATAAAATTTCAAAATTATAAATGAGTTATACAGGCGAAATAGAAAATCAAACTTCTTCTTTTAAAGGATGGCACCATCATTTAAGCCGCCGTACAAAAGGTGATAAAGTAATCTGGGCTTTAGTCGTACTACTGGCATTAATATCTATGCTCGTTGTATATAGTGCAACAGGTTCACTTGCGTATAAAAATTACAAAGGCAATACTGAAATATACCTTTTTAAGCAAGTTGCTTTTATTGTGCTGGGAATTGCGGTTATTTATTTTGCGCATAGAGTAAATTATACGATCTATTCAAAAATTGCACAATTCTTATTCATTTTATCCATTCCTCTTCTCATCTACACTTTATTCTTTGGATTAAATATGAATGAAGGCAGCCGTTGGATCCGCTTACCGATCATTGGTATGAATATGCAAACTTCCGAGCTGGCAAAGCTGGCCTTATTCATGTACCTCGCAAGATTGATCAGCAAAAAGCAAGATGTTATTAAAGATCTCAGAAAAGGATACTTACCATTAATTGCACCCGTTGGCATTATCTGCTTGCTTATTGCACCTGCTAATTTATCAACGGCTTTGCTGCTCGGCGCAAGTTGCATGTTATTATTATTTATCGGCCGGGCAAGAACCAAACATCTGTTACTGACGATCGGCTTGGTCTTGATACCCGTTTTGTTTTTAATTATTGCAGCGGTCATCAGTCACGGCTCAGGCAGTAATGAAGAAACGGTATCCGTAAAAAAAGAAAATTCTTCAAAGATCACTTCAAGGGTAAGTACATGGATCAGCCGGGTAGAACATTTTATTTATCGCGGTAAAGATGCTGATGATGAAGATGCATACCAGGTCAACCAGGCAAAGATCGCTATTGCAAAAGGAGGATTTCTGGGAGTAGGTCCTGGCAATAGCACACAACGGAATTTTTTGCCACAGGCCTACAATGATTTTATTTATCCGATCATCATTGAAGAATATGGATTGATTGGCGGAATATTCATTGTCTTTATCTACCTGGTTTTTCTTTTCAGAAGTATAAAAATATTCCGGCGATGTCCTTTTGCATTTGGTGCTTTCCTGGCATTGGGCCTCAGTTTTACATTAGTGATACAAGCCATAGCAAACATGGCGGTGAGTGTGAATCTTTTTCCTGTGACAGGTGTTACTCTGCCATTGGTTAGCATGGGTGGTAGCAGTTTTTTGTTTACCTGTTTGTCAATAGGAATTATTCTAAGTGTGGCGAGGAATGTTGAACAACTGGAAGGGAAAAAGGAAGAAATGGTCAATGCTCAATGATCAATTCTCCATTTTACGAGATGAATATTGAGCATTGGAGATTGAAAATTGAACATTATTCAAAGTGAGCAAGAAGATCATCATAGCCGGCGGTGGGACAGGAGGTCATATTTTTCCGGCTATAGCAATCGCAAACGCACTAAAAAAAAATGATACAGGAATTGAGATCCTGTTTGTAGGGGCAAATGGAAAAATGGAAATGGAAAGAGTGCCGCAGGCTGGATATAAAATCAAAGGGTTGGATATAGCAGGGTTTAACCGAAGTTCTTTGATAAAAAATATTTTATTACCATTTAAACTGGTAAAGAGTTTTCTCCAGGTTCGCACGATTGTGAAAAACTTCCGCCCCGATGCGATTATCGGGGTTGGAGGTTATTCCAGCTTTCCTGTGCTGCGGTTCGGACAGGCAAAAGGAATTCCCACATTTATTCATGAGTCGAATTCGTTTGCCGGTAAAGCGAATATTCTTTTGGGGAAGAAAGCAACGAAAATTTTTGTGGCTACTGACGGGATGCAAAAATTTTTTCCGAAAGAAAAAATTATGATTACCGGGAATCCTGTAAGAGCCAATATCTCGCAATCAGCGATTACAAGAGGCGAAGCGATCAAATTCTTTGAACTTGATGAAAACAAGAAAATAGTTTTTGCTGTAGGAGGTAGCCTGGGCGCTAAATCCATCAATGAGGCAATCAGCAAACATCTTGATGAATTGCTGAATGCGGGCTTGCAACTTATCTGGCAAACTGGTAAGCCATTCATTGCACAGGCGAAAGAAACTGTGAAAGGGAGATCGTCAGTTTGGGTAAATGAATTTATTACACAGATGGATTGCGCATATGCGGCTGCGGATATGGTTGTTTCAAGAGCAGGTGCAATGGCCATTGCTGAATTATGTGTAGCAAAGAAACCGGTGTTGTTTGTACCCTACCCTTATGCTGCAGAGGATCATCAAAGTGTAAATGCAAAAACCCTGGTGAATAAAAATGCAGCATTGATGGTGAGAGATGATGAAGCAATCGATAAAGCAGTGCCTATGATCCTTGAACTGGCAAAAGATGAAAAAAAGCAAAATGAATTGAAAAAAAAATAGCGGATGAAGCCTTAAGATTAATATAAATATACCTCCATAATCCCCTTTTTGGGGACGGGGGCAAGAAGGTCCAACAAATACTGTCCTTATGAATTCCCCCTTTGGGGGGACCGGGTATTGGAAACTGAATATTGAATACTTGAATGATGAATGATGAGATCAAAAAAATTGGTTCTGTTTACTTCATCGGGATCGGGGGAATTGGGATGAGTGCAATAGCGAGATTCTTTTATTCAAAAGGAATTAAAGTAAGTGGTTATGACAGAACGGAAACAACATTGACGAAGGAATTGGAAATGGAAGGCATCGACGTACACTATGACGAAAATACCGACCGCATACCTAAGAATGCTGACTTGGTTGTGTATACACCGGCCATACCAAAAGATCACCGGGAATTGGGGTTTTATCAGCAAAATGGATACAACGTAATGAAGCGAAGCGATGTGTTGGGGTTGATCACTAAAAGTTCTTTTAATATCTGCATAGCGGGAACCCACGGAAAAACGACTACGACAACTATGATCGCTCATTTATTAAGAGATAGTGGGTATGGTTGTAATGCTTTTCTCGGAGGTATTTCCGTGAATTACAAAACTAATTGCTGGAGCAGTGAAAAAAATGTTTGCGTCGTGGAGGCAGATGAGTATGATAGAAGTTTTTTGAAATTGAATCCTGACGTGGCTGTGATAAGTGCCATGGATGCCGATCACCTGGATATTTATGGAACACTGGAATCAATGGAGCAGGCTTTTATTGATTTCAGCAAAAAAGTAAGGCCAGGTGGGCTGCTAATAAGCAAGTTTGGATTGAAACGAGGGAAGGAATTAAATGCAACCAATCATTTGACTTACAGTTTGCAGAATGAAAGCGCAGATGCTCATGCCGGAAATATCAGGATGAAGAATGGAAGTTATGAGTTTGATGTAGTCTTAAAAGATAATAAGCTGGAAAATGTAGTGTTGAACATGGGCGGGATGCACAACGTAGAAAATGCGATAGCAGCTATGGCGGTTGCGAGTTCTTTGGAAATAGATGATGATAAAATCAAAACAGCGATAGAAAGTTTTAAAGGAGTAAAGAGAAGATTTGAGTATATCATCAAAAATGCGCGAATTGTTTTTATCGATGATTATGCTCACCATCCTGAAGAGTTGAGGGCTTTGATTCATGGAGCAAAGACCTTGTTCAGGCAAAAAAAATGTACGATCATTTTTCAGCCGCATTTGTACACCAGAACAAGAGACCTGGCAAATGGATTTGCAGAAGTGCTTGACGGGGCAGATGAAATTATTTTATTACCAATTTACCCCGCCAGGGAGTTACCCATAGAAGGTGTAAACAGTGAAATGATCCTGACAAAAATGAAAAATGAGAATAGACGAATCATGAATAAAGAACAATTAATAATGTGGATCAAAGATGATTTCTCAAAAAATCTTAATAGAGAATTTGGTGAAGTATTGATAACCGCGGGAGCCGGGGATATTGATACACTGGTTGAACCGATTAGAACCATGTTTGAAAGGATTTGAGAAGATGATGAGGGTAATTATGAATGCCTCCTGGCTTAAGGCGGGAATAAATAAAAAAATAGAATAGAAAACCTTTAAAGAACCATGTTGAGATGAACACAAAACACATTATCAGAAAAGTGATTTTTATAACGCTGACAGTAGCAGCATGTTGCGGACTGGTTGTATTACTGGTAGCTGCAATTGGAAAAAAGAATCAGAACAGATGTAAGGATTATATGATCACAATAAGAGGCGCCCAGAAAAATCTTTTCATCAATGAAACTGATATAAAGAAATTATTGGACGTAAATATTGGCGGTAAAATAAAAGATGAATCCATTTCGGAGTTTAATTTGAGAAAACTGGAACAACAAATAAAAGAAAATCCCTGGGTACAAAACGCAAATCTTTATTTCGATAATAAGAATGTATTGCATATTTCAGTGCTGGAGAAAGAACCTATAGCAAGAATTTTCACTACTGCAGCAAAATCTTTTTACATAGACAATGACGGAAAACAAATGCCTTTATCGGATATGATGAGCGCCAGAGTTCCCGTATTCACCAATTTTCCTGATAAGAAGTTTTTGAGCACAAAAGACAGTATGCTGGTCGATGATGTAAAGAAAACTGCCAAATTCATTTTGAATGACTCCTTCTGGATGGCTCAGACGGAGCAAATAGATATTACTGATGGCAGAAATTTTGAAATGATACCCACGGTGGGCAATCATATTGTGAAATTGGGAAATGGAGATGATATTGATAAAAAATTTCGCCGGTTATTGATTTTCTATCAGGAGGTGATGAGCAAGGCAGGTTTTGATAGGTATAATTTGGTAGATGTTCAATATGACGGCCAGGTGATCGGATCAAAAACAAAAACAAACAAGGTTGATTCGATCCAGCTGAAAAAAAATGTTGAAAAATTATTAAAGGAAGCTAAACGAATGCAGAAAGATAGTATTGCTGCAACCCCAATAATTGAAAAGGAGATTATTTCTCCTGATCAGGAACAAACCAATTCAAATCTCTTGAAAACTACCCCGATTACGAAACCAAAACTTATTGTAAAAAAGATGGAAGAGAAAAAGCCTAAGGCAATTATGTTGGAGAAAAATTAGGAGAAGTGAATTAGTTTTTTGTCATATCGGGCGAAGTAAGACCTGTTGGCAGACAGGCATCTCAAGCTCTTCAAGCTATGAGATCCGTCGCTTCGCTCAGGATGAAAAACTGATACCATAAAAAATTAAAAACGAATAATGAATAATGAAAGATGAGAAGATACGACAGATCATTACAACCATTTAACCAAAGTAATCAACGGTGCAAACAACTAAAAACAGCATACTATGAACCACGAACAACCCATTATTGTCGGTCTTGACATTGGAACTACCAAGATTGCCGTGATTGCCGGGAGAAAAAATGAATTTGGCAAACTGGAAATACTTGGATTTGGCCGTGCCAACAGCAACGGTGTAAAGCATGGACAAGTGCTGAACATCGATGAAACGATCAAAGCCATTAAAACGGCGCTTGAAAATTGTTATGCCTCCAACCCAAACCTGGGAGTGAGTGAAGTATATGTGGGCATTGCGGGGCACCATATTAAAAGCCTGCAAACCCGGGGTGATATTGTGCGGCAAAATACAGAAGATATCAACCGCAGCGTTGAAAAAGCAGGTTTGCATACAAAGGATCTCGTTCTGCAGCCACTTGCCTCTTCATCGGCTGTTATGGGACAGGAAGATCTAGAGGCTGGGGTTGCTATTGTTGATATTGGTGGCGGCACCACTGATCTTGCTGTTTTCTATGAAGGCATTTTAAAACACACTGCCGTTATTCCTTTTGCCGGGGAAAATATTACCAATGATATAAAAACCGGGCTCGGCGTGTTGAAGACGCAGGCTGAACAAATGAAGGTTCAGTTTGGAAGTGCATTATCTAATGAAGCAAAAGCAAATGCCTATATCACGATTCCCGGCTTGCGGGGCATGCCTGCCAAAGAGATCAGCGTAAAGAATCTTGCAAATATCATTCAGGCAAGAATGAATGAGATCCTTGATTTTGTTACTTATCACTTGAAGCAGGTTGGTCTTGATAATAAAATGCTCAACGGCGGAATTATTTTGACCGGTGGTGGCGCCCAACTCAAACATTTAATTCAGTTAACAGAATATGTTACGGGATTGAATGCGAGAATTGGATTTCCGAATGAACATCTAGCTGCCGGCCATATTGAGGAGCTTGCCAAACCCACTTATTCAACATGCATAGGCTTGATCTTAAAAGGCTATGATGATTATGAACACAATCGAAAACAATTTGAAAAAGATTATAAGAAGGTAGATGTACCCGATGGCTTGAAAAAAATAATGAACGGAGAAGAAATGGAAGAAGAAGAATTAGTGAGCGAAGAAAGTATGAAGAAAAGAAAAAGCCTGAATGGTTTCTGGGGAAAATTCAAAGATGGAATTATTGATTTGTTCAAAGAAGAAGATAAAGCGTTTTAAAAATAAAAATTAAAAAGTCAAAATTTAATTGGAGGAGGAGGAAGCAATGCTGTGAATCATATGTTCAGTCAGCAGATTGACGGCGTAAATTTTATTATCTGTAATACCGATGCGCAGGCCATTGCCTTAAGTCATGTGCCGAATAAAGTTCAACTAGGCCCTCATCTTACACAAGGTTTAGGGGCAGGCGCAAATCCTGAAATAGGAAGACAAGCAACGGAAGAATCTCTTGAAGAGATCAGGAGGATCCTTGAAGTAAATACAAAAATGGCATTCATTACGGCTGGTATGGGTGGTGGCACAGGTACCGGGGGCGCACCCATCATTGCAAAAATTTGTAAGGATTTGGGAGTGCTTACAGTAGGCATTGTTACTACTCCGTTTGCTTATGAAGGAAAAAAACGTCAGCAGCAGGCAGAAGAAGGAATTAAAATGCTAAAACAATATGTTGACACCCTGCTTGTCATCAGCAATGATAAGCTGCGACACCAGTTTGGAAATTTGAAAATGCGTGAGGCATTTGCCATGGCCGATAATGTATTGGCTACTGCCGCCAAATGTATCACCGATGTTATCAATAGTACCGGTCAGATCAATGTTGACTTTGCGGATGTTTGCACCGTCATGAAAAATGGAGGCGTTGCCATTTTAGGAAATGCTGCTGCAGAGGGCGAGAATCGTGCACACAAGGCCATCGAAGAAGCATTGAATTCACCCTTGCTCAATGATAATGATATCCGCGGCGCAAAATGGATTCTCATTAACATCAATTCTGCGGAAGGTGAGCACGAGTTTACCATGGATGAAGTGGAAGTGATCCAGAATTATTTACTCACCCAGGCTGGTGAAACTACAGATGTCATTCTTGGTCTTGGTTATGATAATTCGCTGGATAATAAGATCGGCATTACATTGATCGCAACAGGCTTCCAGCATAAAGATCCATTTAGATTGCCTGTAGTAAAAAAACCTGATCCCAAAGAAGAAAAAATTGTCATGGTGCTGGGGCAAACGGAAGAAATAAAACAAGAAGAAAAAAAAGAAGGGAAAAAAAATATTATTTCTCCGGCGAAAGAATCGTTGCATGAAGAACTTGCACCCAAACTGGTAGATTCGACTCCTGAATTTGAAGAATCATTTTCCGCTTTCATGATGTTTGAAGAAGAAGACGTGGTAAGAGAAACAGAAAAAGAAATTTTATCTGATGAGCCTTTAGTCATTCACTGGGAGTTAAACGTGCAAACCTCTGCTACTAGTGAAACTACGGACAAAAAAAATGATAAAACTACTGTTGAAAATGAGAAAATTACTGTTGAGAAGATTTCAATGGCGGAGAAGAAAGAGATTATAATTTCGGAACACAAATCCGCGACTCACTCTCACAAAAAGGATAAACCTTCCGAGCAAAAAATAATTCTTAAAGATAGTATTACTCCGGTGTCTGCAGCATCGGGAGGATACCTGGCCAGACCGTCCAATATTTACGCAGAATCACAAGCAGAGGTCTTCACCTCAATTCCTTCTGCTGAAGAACCAGTTCCTGCACAGGTTGCAAAACAAGATGAGGAAATTCCTCACGAAATGCAATTGGTTGTCAGGGATGTCATTCCCGCGGCGGATTCGCCGTTGGCCCATCAGGCTCAGCCACCTTTGACTACTGATGCTGAGGAGCCGCCGATGGCGGACGAAGCTGAGGAGCAGAAACGTAGGGCGGCCGAACGTCTACACAAGTTGCGCAACTTGTCGTTTAACGTAAACGGCGCTGACCCGAATAATGAGTTTGAGAACGTGCCGGCTTACATCCGCCGCAATATGGAATTGTACGGTAATTCTTTTTCTGCAGTTGAAAATTTTTACAGCAACTACGAAGTAAGAAAAGACGATAATGATCAAACAGAAATCAGTACGATTAATACATTCCTTGATGGAAAAAAACCTGATTGAGTTCAGGCTGCATGTTTGAGGCTTTAGCTTTCAGTTTGCAGCGTGAACTTGAAAACTTTTTCGTTCCTGTTGACTCAGGAAAAACTGTCAGACTTGTGTTTTTAGTTGTTCCTCCCGATTTTTCGGGAGGATTTTTCTTTGTCCACTATCAGCATCCCAATCAGAGACGATAAATGTCTCGATTCCGACCAAAGCGTCCAAACATTCATCGTTTACTTCAAACTTAAACGTTCATTGATTCTATTCAAAATTCACATTTGATAATCCGTGCAAATATTGATTGTAACTTTAAAGAAAAAAATGGAAAACAGGGGACTGCTTTTTATACCTGATATCAGCGGCTTCACCCGTTTTGTGAATGAAATGGAAATTGACCATAGCCGGCATATCATCCAGGAATTGCTGGAGATATTGATCAATGCGAATTCCATTGGGCTTGAAATTTCCGAGATCGAGGGCGACGCCATTTTATTTTATAAATATGGCGAAGCACCTGACCTAAAAACTTTATACAGCCAGGTAGAAAAAATGTTTTGTGAGTTTCACCGGCATATCGCTTCGTATGAGTACAGGCGGTTGTGCCTGTGCAAGGCTTGTAGGTCAGCGATAAATCTTAGTTTGAAAGTGGTCACACATTACGGCGAATTCACAGGCTACAACGTAAAAAATTTCAATAAGCTGATCGGCAAAGATGTAATTGTTGCCCACCAGCTTTTGAAAAATGAGATCGAGCAGCATGAATATTGGCTGGTAACAAATGACCTGTTGCAGGATCAGTCACCAAAGGATTTTAAGCAATGGATGACCTGGGACAACAGCGCCAAGAAAACGGAGACTGGCGAAATACCTTTTCAATACACTCAATTGACTCCGCTAAAAAATGAAATAGCATCGGAGCCTCCTTTGCATCTTGAGATAAAAGAAAGGAAAAAAATTATTTCCGTTTCCAGAGAATATGACACCGATATCAATACTTTGTTTTATGCGGCTGGACATTTTGAGTTTCGTAACCGCTGGCAGGAAGGAGTAAAGGCTGTGGATGAGGTCAGTCATTATTTGCCACGGGTGGGCACGAAACACCGCTGTATATTAGAAAACGGACAAGCCATTATGTATACAAGCAGTTTTTCTTATGGCCCGGAAAAAATTGTTTATAGTGAAACCGATGAAAAAAAGCAGGCTTCTACCTATTTTATCTTTGAAAAGATCAATGACAACAGAACAAAATTAACTCTCGATTTCTATCTGAAGAAAAACCCTCTATTACAAGTTATGTTTAAGCTGGCGATGAAAAAGAAAATGGAATATAATTTTACTAAATCATTAGCGAATCTTGAAGAATTTGTAAAAGAGGTAACGATACCCGTTGAGGTTTGATCCTAACCTATCGTTTCTTTTGCGAATGAAGGAATAGTGCATTCTTTAGACCAGATCATTTGTTATATCATCTCAACCTTCGTATCATCCAGGGCATCCAATGTGATGATTTATCGTGTAACGGCTGAACAATGAAGACCCGGTTTTCGATTTGATAATTCTGTTGAACATACAGTAACTTTAAAATAAAAAATGGACAACAGGGGGTTGCTTTTTATTCCTGACATCAGCGGCTTCACCCGTTTTGTAAATGAAATAGAAATTGAGCATAGTCGCCATATTATTCAGCAATTGCTTGAAGTGCTGATCAATGCCAATATATCAGGATTAGAAATTTCCGAAATTGAAGGAGATGCTATTCTTTTTTACAGATTTGGCGAGCCTTTGCAATTGGAAACTTTATATAAGCAGGTAGAAAAAATGTTTCGTGCTTTTCACCAGCATTTGATCAGCTATGATCATCGGAAAATCTGCCAGTGTAAAGCTTGTGTTTCTGCAATAAATCTTAGTTTAAAAGTGATCACACACTATGGAGAATTTACTTCCTATAATGTTAAGCAGTTCAAAAAGCTGATCGGTAAAGATGTGATAGTTGCCCATCAGTTGCTGAAAAATGATATCAATCAAAATGAATATTGGCTGGTAACAAAAAATCTTTTTCAGGATAGACCGCCTGCAGAACTTGAGCAATGGATGGAATGGAATAGCAGCGCTAAGCAAACGGAAAACGGAGAAATTAGTTTTCACTATACCCCATTAAGCCATTTAAAGGATGAGATCACAGCCAGTATATCCCCTGATCTTGAGCTATTATCAAAAGTAAAAATGTTATCGGTTTCGAAGGACTATGATGTTCATGTGAAGACTTTATGTTACACTGTCGTTCATTTCGAATTCAGGCATCTTTGGTTTACGGGAGTAAAAGCAATTGATGAAGTCGAGCATTTTCTTCCGGGCATTGGAAGCAAACACCGGCATGTACTTGATAATGGACAGGCGGTGATGAAATATACAGGCAGTTTTGTTTATGATCCCGAGTCAAGGACCATGTTTAGTGAAACGGACGAAAAAAAGAAAAGCTCCCTCTATTATATCATCGATAAAACCGGTGAGAATACGAGCAGGCTCACCCTTGAGTTTTATTTACCGGGAAATATCTTAAAAGAAAAAACATTATTTTCGATAGTGACATGGGCCCGGACTATGACGACGTAGGCGCCATTACTTTATTGCATGCTTTGGCTGATAGCGGCAAAACAAAAATCCTTGCCACTGTTGCGAGTACTAAATATGAAGGCGTCGCCTGTGTAATGAATGTGTTTAATACTTATTTCAACAGGCCGGATATTCCGATTGCTGTACCCAAAGGAAATGCTTTGACGACGAGAGACTGGCAGCATTGGACCGATACATTGATCGCCAGCTATCCGCACAAAATAAAAAGTAATGATGAAGTACCGGATGCAGTCGAATTGTATAGAAAAATATTATCAAAACAACGGGATCATAGTGTAACGATTGTTACCGTTGGTTTTCTAACTAATCTCTCAAATCTTTTGCAATCAAAGGCTGATAAATATTCATCTCTTGATGGCCGGGCATTGGTAAAACAAAAAGTAAAACAGCTTGTATGCATGGCGGGAAGATTTCCCACTGGAAAAGAGTACAATGTAGACCAGGATGCGGCTGCTTCTCAATATACCTTTTCAAACTGGCCCACCCATATTTTGTTCAGCGGTTTTGAAATAGGGATGAAAATAAAAACAGGCTTGCCCCTGATTCATAATAAGGCGATTCGCAACAGTCCTGTAAAAAATGTTTTTAGTATTTGTATTCCGCAGGCAGCGGGAGACAGTGCAGGACGAATGAGCTGGGATGAAACGGCTGTGTTAGCAGCTGTGAAAGGATTTCAACCATATTATCATTTGGAATATGGACATATTGAAGTCGCTGCTGATGGCAGCAATACCTGGAGTAATGGAGGAAAGCAACATGCGCATCTGGTAGAAGTTGTTTCTCCGGAAATAGTTCAGTCGTATATTAACAAACTGATCATGCACCAGCCGGTGAAGAAATGATGGTAGACTAAATAAGTCGGACGACGAGAATCAACAAAGAGACAAAGCTGGCAGTAAATATTCTTATTCCTTATTTTCTGTAGGCACAAGCTTTGGTTGCTTTTGAGGTGGAATAATAAGTTTAGGGCTAAGATCCGGCAAAATGTTTTTTAATTTGTCAACCTTGTACACATTTGTGTCTATAAACCACCAGTTTTTTCCTTGATCAGGCGAAATAACGATCATAGAAGTTTCAGCAGTCAATTCTCCTAAGGGTGTTTTGATTGTGGTGCTTTCGGGTAATACGGCCTGTAATTGATCTTTATACTTAACGATTTCACCGGGGCTACCGATCCAGTATCTTTTAAAGCTTACATTAAATAATTTCATAGCTCCGAATGCTGAATCCATTTTGTCTTTCATTTTTTCCTTTCCCCCGGCAAATTCAATGATATTGGGATGCATGTATTTTACGAAGGTGGTAAAATCATTTTTCATCAGGGCTGTTGCCATATCCATGGCCTGAACCTTAATGGTTGTAGGAAAATTTTGTCCTTTTACATGTAAGGAAAAAATAAAAATGCTAAGTGAGAATAAAAATGAAATTGATAGTTTTTTCATTGGTTACAAATCTCTTCTATTATTTAACCAGAAACAAAATAACCATGTTAAAAAGAGTAAACAGATAGAATATACAACATGGTATTTTACCATGTCTATTGACTGTTTATAGGCCGCTTCATCAATTCTGCCAAGAAAAAGAGGTTTAGTTAGAAGCCGGTCAGAAATTTCCATTGGAAAAAACCGGCCGGCTTCACTCTTATATTTATAATGCAGAACATTTACAGCTATGGTCTCCAGCACGATCGAATAAAAAGTAAAAATTGCCAGGGCAATAAATGCTTTACGCAGCAACATTCCTACGGTGAAGGCAATTGAAAGTTGAGAAAAGGTTTGCAAAAAAAATAGACCAATATAGTAGCTGAGATCCCATTCGCCGGGTGCTCCACTATCTGTATTGGTTAAACCGATAAGAAGGACAACAACCGCGTATAAAATTGTTACAATTCCAGACAGCAGCAATACATCGATCAGTTTTGCTGTCATAAAATTTTTACGGCTCCAACCATCAATAATATTCTGCCGGTTGGTTTTATAAGTGTATTCGTTCGTGATCAGCATGATGACGACAATAGAAGGAATATAAATAAAAAAAGAAGAAAAGAAGGCCATCGTACGCCACCCTTCAGGCAGAGAAAATGGATTACCCATTAATGCTTTTAAAACCTTGCCCGTTGTGCTTTGCTGCCTCGTGATATCATGATAGGCATAAAGAAAAAGATAATTTACTCCCGGATAGGTTAGTGCTGTGATACCAAATACCCACCAAAAAGCGGGGTAATTCTTTATTTTCAGCCATTCTGTTTTCACAATTCGAATCATATCAATAAAGGGAGGGTTAGTTATTGGTCAATTCAAAAAATCTCGCTTCAAGCCTTTTCTTCTTCATGCTAAGATGATTCAAAACAATTCCATTTTTAAAACAAAAGCTATTTATTTCGTCGAGTCTTGCCGTTCCTTTTGGAAATGTGATATTCACTGTATTCATTTTATGATCAACAATCACATTTTTATTTAGCTGTTGAAGAAGATCAGCTAACCCATTCAGATCAGCAGCACTTAATTCTACTATGTCATCGGCAATCAGGATTTCTTCCACCTCACCCGTGGTTAAAAGTTCCCCCGTTCTAAGGATGGCTGCATGGGTACAAACTTTTTCAACCTCATCCAGCAGGTGGCTGGCCATGATAATTGTATGGCCGCTGGTTCTTAATTCAATAATGAGTTGCCTGATTTCAGCAATGCCGACGGGGTCCAGACCATTGGTCGGTTCATCCAATACCAGTACTTTGGGATCACCCAGCAAAGAAGCAGCAATAGCCAGGCGTTGTTTCATTCCAAGGCTAAAGCTACTGAAACGACTATCCTTTCGTTCATACAATCTTACTTTTTTTAAAACCTCATCAATATCTGAAGCGGTACCCCTTCCACTAATAGATTGAGTAATCTTCAAATTATTGACTGCCGACAAATAATGATAAAAGTTTGGTGTTTCGAGTAGTGATCCTATTTTCTTCCTTTGTTCCCGGGAGCCCGGATGGCCGAACCACAAAAAATTTCCTTTGTTTGCTTTCAATACATCTAGGATAATGCTCAATAAGGTTGTTTTGCCGCTGCCGTTGGGACCCAGGATTCCAAATACGGATCCTTCGGGAACTTCAAAAGAAACATCTTTTAAGGCTCGCACCCGTCCATAGAATTTTGTGATGTTATTGAGTGAAAGAACCGGATTCATAGAAGTTAATTGAATGTCAAGATAATTGTTCTCGCGTTATTATTAGAAAAAGCATCTATAAATTTTTAAATTTGAATATGAGTAAGTCAATTCGCATTTTCAAATCATTTGAAGAACAGGAATTATTTTTCCTGGAATATTTTTCTAAGTTGACTCCTTCTGACCGGTTGCAGGCACTGACATTACTTCAAAACAGGAATAAAGAGAAGTTTTATCAAAAACCGCGGAAAAAAATAACCATTCGAAAACATTTTATTTATGGACATTGAAAATGAGGAGTTCCTGCTTTTCCTGAAATGTGCCCAACAAAATAAATTGCGCTATTTATGTATAGGAGGTTATGCCGTTAATTATTATGGCTACCATCGATATACGGATGATATGGATATATGGATCGCACCCACGAATGAAAACAGGAATGTTTTTTTAGACACATTAAAGTGTATGCGTTATTCAGATAAGGAAATTGAGAGTATAAAGGATGAAGATTTTTCCACTCACTTCATGTGTACTTTGGGTGAACCTCCATATGTTATAGATGTACTTACTATCATACATAAAGATATAAATTTTGACAAGGCTGAAAATTCTGCCGTAACTCACCAACTTCAGGATAATTTAGAGTTAAAAATGGTTCCTTATAGTATTTTAAAAGAAATCAAGCTGAGATCAACCCGGGATAAGGATCTGTTCGATATTGCCCGTTTAGAAGAAATAAGGAATAAAAACAAGGAGGGAAAATAAATTTAAAGTTCAATGGCTACTATTCTCATTACAGGCGGTACAGGATTGATTGGAACAGCCCTCACAAAAGAATTACTGAATAAAGATTATAATGTCATTATCCTCACCCGTTCGCCTGAGAAATATTCAAACACTTCAGGGTTGAGTTATGCAGGATGGGATATTGAAAAACAAATCATTGATAAAGATGCCATCACAAAATCAGATTATATTATTCATCTTGCCGGTGCCGGTGTTGCAGACAAGAGATGGACAACCAAAAGAAAAAATGAAATTTTTGAAAGCAGAACAAAAAGCAGTGAGCTGATTGTTAAATCGCTGAAAGAAATTACAAATAATGTGAAAGCGGTTATATCTGCCTCGGGAATCGGTTGGTATGGAAGCCTGTCCATAACTCTTCCTGCTGGGAAGGGAACAGAGAAATATCCGTTTATCGAAACTGATCCGCCGGCAGAAGATTTTCTTGGAACAACCTGCCAGGCATGGGAAGCAAGCATTGATCCTGTTGTTTCACTTGGAAAACGATTAGTAAAATTTCGGACAGGGGTTGTCATAAGTAAGGAAGGCGGCGCTTTGAAAGAATTCAGAAAGCCATTAAGATTTGGGCTGGCCACTATTTTAGGAAACGGTAAGCAGGTAATGAGCTGGATCCACATTGATGACCTGGTGCGTTTATATATTTATTCAATAGAAAATGAAAAAATGCAGGGAGTTTACAATGCTGTAGCACCTCTGCCACTTACTAATAAAAAATTAATTCTGCAGTTAGCCCGGTGTATCAGAGGGAAATTTTTTGTTCCCATTTTTGTTCCCTCCTTTATTTTGGATATAGTGTTAGGTGAAATGAGCATTGAGGTGTTGAAAAGCGCTACTGTGACTTGTGAGAAAATAAAAAAAGAAGGATATAGTTTTTTATATCCCTCTTTTAAAGCTGCCTGTAAAGCAATACTATAAAAACTAGAAAGCTTTTTTCTCTGTTGGTATTGGCGGTGTTGTTTTTTGCGTAAACAATGCTGCGTTTACTTGCTTGGGGTCACCCTGGTAAACCCAGGTAAAATTGCCGATATATTTATTGAATACTGTATTTACTTCAGCAGGTGTTATAGGTTGCAGATCTTCTTTCAGTGTAAAGGCCCGGTGCCAATCATCGACCTCCAATTCATTAGAAGCAACCATTGAGCACAAAGAAGAATTTGTTTCATTATTATAATATTGATAGGTGGTATAGGTTGTCTTTGTGTTTTTAACATCCTCAGCAGGAAAACCATCTTTTTTTAATTTGTCGACTGTATTTCTTGCTACGGCAATATATCTGTTGGGCTCTTTTGTAGTCACATACATAACAGAATAGGGAGTTGCTCCATTAGTAATATATGCGGCAGGGGCATAGGATAATCCATTCTTGGTGCGTATTTCCAAAAACATTTTATCATAGAACATCTTCGAGGCAAGAGCTGATGCCAGATAATCTTTCGAATTTGCAGAAGGTGCTGAGGAAATTCCCATTATATAATTTGTAGCCATATCTTTTTGCTTCGGAACAAAAGAATTAGCCTGCGGAACATAGCTGACTCTTTTTAGTTCAAACGGTTTTCCCTGGGGAATTTTATCAGTTAACGAAGTTATCTTTTTTTCTATGTCTTCTTTCGATATATCACCTACTATGACAATGAAAATTTTGGATCGGGTAAGAATGGATTTATAATAATTTTTAGTTTGCTCAGGCGTAAATTTTTTGAGATTTTCTATTGTACCAGATGTTGACCTGGCATAGTCCATTCCTTTGAAAGCGGTTTCCATTGCCATTTTCTGAAGATCGGCATCCGGGTTAGATTCCTGTTGACGTAAACTATTTATCGCTTCTGCTCTGATCCTGTCAAATTCTTTCGCATCAAATTTGGGTATGGTTAAAGCATCAACATATAGGGGCCATACAGTTTCAAAATCAGATTGAATGCAATTCAACTGAAAATAGGCTGCGTCTTTTTGAGTATACCCATAAATCCTTGCGTCCACTTCATCAAGCTTGTCTTTAAAACTGTTTTTACTGTCCTTTTCTGTGCCACATTCAGTCAATGCAGTCATGGCCATTTTCTCGATGCCGGCTTTGTCGTCAGAATAGTTTTGTACGCCACCTTTCATTACCAGGCTAACCTGCATGATCTCGTTACCGCTGGGTACTACGATCACTTTTACTCCATTTACCATCATGTCATATGGATTCGTGTTTTGCGCCTGCGTGGCAATACCAGTAACGATAAGTAAGGAGCAAATGATATTTTTCATTTTAATGAGTTTTAGTTTTTAAAATAACCGGCAGGTTTATATTGCGTATTCATTTCTGAATTAATGATCATGCCTGCCACGTAAGGTTTACCAGTAATATATTTTGAAGCGTAATGATGTATATCATCCTTCGTTATTTTATCCATTGCCGGAAAATAATCGGTAAAATAATTTAATGAAGTGCTGCACCACCAGTATGTCAATTGTGATGCGAGGCTCGATGGTTTTTCCATTTGCCTGATCTGTTGCCTTTTCAATCCCTCTTTTGCTTTTTGTAATTCTGCATCGGTAAAATAATCTTCTTTATCAAACTGGCTGATCTGGTTCATTACTTCCTGGTAGCATTCTTTCATTTTGCCCGGAATAGGCGTAATATCAATTTCAATCGGCCCAACATAGCGGCTGGTCTGATAATTAATGGACAGCGAACTCGCCAATCCTTTATCTTTTAGCGCCTGCTGCCATTTTGAAGAATTGAGCGAAAGGATTTTTGAAAAAACGTCGGCTGCAAGTGTACCGACGGAATCATTTCTGAAATCAGGTCCCTGCCACATCATCATAATACTGGGTGTTTTTGCAATGGATGATTCTTTAATGAAATAATCCGTTTTTTCGATAGGTTTGAATTCAGGGATAGGATATTTTATTTGTGGATCCATGTCTGCGGCCTTCCAGTCTCCGTAAATTTTTTTGGCTAAAGAAAAAACCTGCTCAGGATTCACATCACCACATATAACCAGTAATGAATTATTAGGCACATAATATTTGTCCTTAATGATCATCATTTTTTCGGGAGTAGCAGTATTGATTATGTCATGATCACCGATAGGATTTTTCCTGGTGAACAGATCACCCCAAACCTTCTTACTGGTTTCGATCCATAGTTGAAAACCCGGATCGCTTTCTCCTCTTTGAAATTCTCCGTCCACTACGGGTCTTTCTTTTTGCATATCCTCTTCACGATAAATGGGAAAACGAATCGCTGCATTCATAAATTTTAACCCGGCTTCGAGACTATCCTTATCAAAAGTGAAAAAATAATTCACTCTTTCATCACCTGTCGTTCCATTCCAGATGGCGCCCAGCTCCTGGGTGCGTTTTAAAAATTTCTCCTGGTCGGGATAATCCTTATTTGCTTTGAAAAACATGTGTTCAAATAAATGAGAAAGTCCGCTGTATTCAGGTCCTTCCGTATAAGCCCCGTTCTTTACAGCAATTTCGATGGTTGCTAACGGCACTTTGTGATTTTCGATAGCCACTACTTCCAGGCCATTGTCTAATTTCTGCCAGAAATAATTTTTTGGAAGTCTTGGCTGTGCCATAGAGGTTAAAGCCACTCCGCTAATAAAGAAAAAAAGCCATTTCTTTTTCATAAAGGAAATTTTGGTTTTGTAAAGTTTTGGAAAAGGTACAAATTTCCATTAACCCGAAATCACGGGCCTTATAAATTCCTCCGGTGGAATTTCAGCATGATTCCAATGATAAACATTAGTAAATTCTCCCACAACCGCTTTATTATTTTCAAATTCCAGCCGCTGGAGTTTTAGATGTTCAATGTCTTGCTGTTTTACTCTCCTGTACATGGGATGCATGGTACCGCCTGTTACTCCTGCTGGTCTTGCAGGATCGTATTGAAATGGGGGATCAACTAACGTGCCTCTTGGATACATAATGCCCGGAATTCCTTTACCCCTGATGTCTAGATGTTTGGGATGATCAAGTCCTAAGCTATGACCATATTCATGTGCTACGGTTGTAGATCCCTTGTATAAGTTTTCCAGTTTGAAATAACCGCTGTTGCAACCCAGGCCATCCACTAAAGAAATATTACCATGTGCAAATTCCTCAACCCGGAAATAATTATTTTCCGGATTAGTATTTTGGTAAATTTCTATGGGCTGAATATTGGGTTGAAGAGAAGATGTTATTCTAAAAATAGCAATGAACACTAAACCATTAAACTCCAGGCTTACTTCTGGTTCGTTCCACATCGTTTCTATTTCGTCACGCATTTGCTCTGTGATCTCCGGAGTGGCCGCATTTCCATAAGTAAAGATGTGCGAATGAATAACGAGTTGGAGATGAAATGTATCAAGTTCTGCTGAGCCCATATTGGTTCCTATTTTCTTTCAACGGTACAAACTTATAACTGTCCATTAATTTCTAATAGGCTTCCCACCCTTAAGTACACTCTGTATTCTCTCCAATGTTTTTCTTTCACCACAGAGTGATAAAAAAGCTTCTCTTTCCAGGTCCAATAGATATTGTTCGCTGACAAAGGTTGGTTCACTTAAATCGCCCCCACACATAACGAAAGCCAGTTTTTTTGCTACTACCACATCATGATCGGTTGCATAATTTGCTCTCCACATCCCATTGATACCTGCATACAAGGCACCCAGAGCAGAGCGACCGAGTACTTTAATATCTTTTCGTTGAACAGGAGTTGTATAGCCGCTCTCAAATATTTCAATCACTGATTTTTTTGCTTCTGCAATCCTTCGGTTTTGATTGATCACTACTTCATCATGTCCTTTTCTGAAGACTCCAATATCAAATCCTTCAAATGCTGATGTAGCCACTTTTGCTGTGGCAATTGTAAGAAAACGATTTTTTAAAGTAATGGTTTCCGGCTCATCTTCATGCATCTCATCCGAAGCTCTTAAGGTGAATTCTTTTGTACCCCCACCGCCGGGAATTAATCCCACGCCCAGCTCAACCAAACCTATGTAGGTTTCTGCAGCCGGACAACATTTGTCAGAATGTAAATTTAATTCACAACCACCACCAAGAGATAAACCATGCGCCGCAGCAACCACAGGTACGGACGAATATCTTGCTCTCATCATGGTATTTTGAAACATCCTGATCGCCATATTTAGTTCATCATATTCCTGGTCAATGGCAAGCATGAAGATCATTCCCACATTAGCACCTGCAGAAAAATTGGCTCCTTCATTTGCAATGACCAATCCCTTATAATTTTTTTCTGCTTTATCAATAGCTGCTTGAATTCCACTCAACACATCGCCGCCAATACTGTTCATTTTAGTTGACCATTGCAAACCGAGAACATCATTACCCAGATCATATAAATTACAACTCGCATTTTTCCAAACCAGTTTGTCCTGGTAATTGCTCATTATTATAAAGGTCTCACTGCCGGGTAATGGCTTATTGGTTTTTGAAAATGGATCATAACAGAGTTTTATCCCATTCTCAACTCTATAGAAAGATTTGTTCCCGGAAGCAATCATCTCATTTACCCAGCCGGCAACTTTATATCCTGCTTCGTTCATTGCCTTCACGGTTCTCTCAACATCTAATACATCCCAACTTTCAAACGCACCAATTTCCCAACCGAAGCCAGCCATCATGGCATCATCGATCCGGTAAATTTCATCACTGATTTCGGGAATGCGATGAGAAATGTAGGAGAATAAACCATAATGAAAATGACGATAGAATTCGCCAGCTTTATCCTGCGCTGCAACCAGGATTTTCAATCGCTGCCTCAAATCATCGATCGGTTTTGCAACTTCAACACTTGCAAATTTTGATTTAACTCTTGGTTTATATTCCAATGTTTTCAAATCAAGAGTGTAAATTTCTTTCTCCCCTTTAGGCGATGGGGGCATTTTCTTGAAAAACCCCTGGCCACTTTTATCTCCCAGCCAATTATTCACTACCAGTTTATCCAACCATTCCGGGATCAGAAAAATATCTCTTGCCTCGTCATTAGGACAATTTTCATATACACCCTTTGCCACTTTCACCAGCGTATCAATTCCC
>WNFX01001749.1_pt1 | contig 22173 bp, 20 predicted proteins | sample 5400111 | NCBI WGS metagenome assembly WNFX01 (sample SAMN13153363, study PRJNA577476) | soil metagenome | isolation source: 40 cm soil or saprolite under grassland replicate 1 | place: USA:California | collected 2016-06-15 | reverse complement strand
GGGCAGATACGTCTTCTCGGTTGACGAGGATAACGATTAGTACGACGTTCAACACGGTTCCGTCAAGAGCGATATTTGTCTTTTTTGTATGAAAGGATCTGACCAACCGACCGCTGTAGGGGCGCGGTTCACAAGCCCGCACATCGGCCTGTGGAGCGCCACGGGCTTGTGAACCGCGCCCCTACATGGTCAGAATGACACTCGGTGATGATTCCTTTTCCCCCATGACGCAAAAAAAGAAATGCCCCTGTCAAGAGCGGAATTTGTCTTTTGAGCACGCGAGGTGTATACTTCCCTTCAGAGGCGGCGGCTTCCGTTACGAGCCTGCGCCGCTATTTTCGCTACACAACGAGGCTCACATGTCAGGAACCCCTTGAGTTGAAACTCAGGGGCTTGCGTGAGTAAGCCCTCCTGACCAGACTTAGCTAGGAAATTAGCTACGTTACGAGCGAAATAGGTACGTTGGGATACGTTGCCAGTCCCAACCGCTACGGTGCCGCATTAAACAGGCTGAAGGGGAAAGCCCGTGTGTTGCACGTCAAACCGCTCTCGTAACATTGTCGAGGCAAACATTACCTGGGAAACCAGAGGCACTTCCTCTCAGAGCACCTGAACGGAGTTAGAAGCGATAGCTTCGTTGGTACTCTGAATACGGAGTGTACGAAGGAGCAATTTCTCTGTCATACGTTTTTGTCGTGGATACCAACAAAAAGCCGCTCACTCCTGTTCATCCAGGGGAAGCGCGGTTCTTGCTCACTTCAGGAAAGGCGGCAGTCCTCAAACGCTATCCCTTTACGATTGTGCTCAAAAGGGAAGGTGAGATGCCAGAGGTGAAAGCTCTGCGTGTCAAGCTCGATCCTGGCAGCCGCACCACAGGGGTCGCCGTCGTGAACGATACGACGGGCAAGGTGGTGTTTGCCGCTGAACTGATCCATCGTGGGCAAGCCATTACGAGCGCGCTTGATACTCGTCGGGCGATCAGGAGAGGACGCCGATCACGCCATACCCGATATAGGAAGCCGCGTTTCGAGAATCGCAGAAGGCACAAAGGATGGCTTGCACCTTCACTAGAGAGCCGTGTCTGTAACGTCCTCACCTGGGTCAAACGCTTGATGCGTCTGTGCCCAATTGCAGCAATCAGTATGGAGTTGGTCCGCTTCGATATGCAAGCGATGGAGCAACCAGACATTGAAGGATGCCAGTATCAGCAGGGAACGCTGGCAGGCTATGAACTGCGCGAGTACCTGCTAGAAAAGTGGGGGCGTCGGTGTGCCTACTGTGCAAAAGAGAACCGTCCTTTGCAGGTTGAGCATATTGTTCCTCGCGCCAAAGGTGGCTCCAACCGAGCAAGTAATCTCACCCTTGCCTGTGAGCAGTGCAATCTCGCCAAAGGGACACAGGATATTGCCGTGTTTCTCAAGAAAAAACCTGATGTGCTCACACGCATTCTTCGCCAGGCAAAGACGCCGCTCAAGGATGCAGCCGCAGTCAATAGCACACGCTGGAGACTCTTTGAATGCGTACAAGCGTTGGGCCTCCCCGTTGAATGTGGCAGCGGTGGACGAACAAAGTTCAATCGAACCATCCGCAATCTTGAGAAAGCACACTGGGTGGATGCTGCTTGCGTGGGCAAAAGTACGCCAACCGAGCTTGATACACAGGGGATGGTTCCCTTGCTCATCAAAGCAACCGGACAAGGAAGCCGCCAGATGTGCAGGATGGATATGTACGGCTTTCCACGAACTGGCCCAAAACAGGCAAAGCGTGTAAAGGGATTTCAAACGGGCGATATCGTGCGAGCAGTGGTAAGCAGTGGCGTGAAGGCTGGAACCTACGTGGGCAAGGTTGCGGTTCGTACCACTGGCTCATTCAATATCACGACACCCGCAAGAACCGTGCAGGGGATTAGCCATCGCTTCTGTACAGTTCTCCATCACTGCGATGGCTATAGTTATCACATATGAACAGGGAGAACGGTCTGCGGACCGTCTTTCTTCCCTTCACTGCCATTGAAATGGCGTGGTTTCCAGAAAGGGACGTTTCTATGACAACGTATCCCCATATCCTTCTCTCCGACGAAGTGCAGGCCGCATTACAGGAGCAGCGCGCAGTCGTCGCGCTCGAATCGACGGTCATCGCGCATGGACTCCCCTATCCCGCCAACGTCGAGGTGGCGCAGGCCATGGAGGCGACCATCCGTGCTGAGGGCGCCACGCCCGCGACGGTCGGTATTCATGATGGTAGTATCGCCATCGGCCTGAACCTGGATGAGATTACACGCCTGGGAACGATCGCTGGCGTACAGAAGGTCAGCCGGCGCGACCTGGCGATCACCCTGGCGACGAAACGGCTGGGCGCGACGACGGTCGCGGGCACCATGTTGTGCGCGAGCATGGCAGGTATCCGCTTCTTTGCTACGGGCGGCATCGGCGGCGTACATCGCGGGGCCGAGAGCAGCATGGACATCTCCGCCGACCTCACCGAGATGGGCCGCACGCCTGTCTTAGTCACCTGCGCTGGCGCGAAATCGATCCTCGATCTCGACCTGACGCTGGAATATCTTGAGACGCAGGGTGTGCCCGTCATCGGCTGGCAGACCGATGAACTGCCAGCCTTCTTTGTGCGCCATAGTGGACGCAAACTGCCCCATCGCGCGGACGACGTTGCTGCTATTGCCGCGACGGCGCGCCTGCAGTGGGAGCTGGGTCTGCACGGGCTGGTCGTCGCCTGCCCCATCCCCGAGCAGTACGCCCTTGATGCGGCGCCCCTGGAGGCGGCCACCGAGGAGGCGTTGCGCCTGGCGCGCGCGCAGGGCATCAAGGGCGCAGCCACCACACCGTTCGTCCTGGCGCACGTCGCCGAGATCACCGGCGGCCAGAGCGTCGCGGCCAACAAAGCCCTCTTGATCAACAATGCCCGCTGGGCAGCGCGTTTCGCGCGCGCTTATTATCAGTAAGGGTCTCCATCCCTCGGGTGAAAGCGGGGTGCAGGGGCAGCCGCCCCTGCCGGAGTGCGAGGTGTCCTCGCAAAAATTCTTTCAGTAAACAGATATTGATTTATTTTGTGGCAACGGCTACAATACGAATACGTATGGAAACTATATACATTCGTACCATCACGTTCTATGCGTACGGATGCAGTCATTTTTGTAGATATCTTCCTCGAAAGGAGCCCTATCGGTGAATAATCCCTTTGAGATACGCAAGGTCGTCGGGGGCGTCGTTCTGGCCATATTATGGGTGTGCACCTTTCTATTTATCAAGCCGACCCTTGTCATCGACTGGATCGGAGATGGCTCCGTCACCACAAATTTTAAAATAGTTGTGGTACTGATCGGCTTCCTGGTCATCTTTTTCTACCACCTGCTCTATCGCTCAAATCCCGAGACCACGAAATTGAGCTGGACCGCTGTGCTGACCATCGGCTGGCTCGCGCTCATCATCTTCTATCCTTACAAAGACCCGACCAACACTGCCGCGGGAGCGATCGGCTTCTTCACCCTCATCGGTGGCCTGGCGATATGCGTCCTGTGGGTACGCTTCTTCTCCGACGAGATCGTAGCCTGACGAGGGTACAATGCAGCAAAAGAGCGGCTTATCGTCAGCCGCTCCTTTTTTATGCGCCTTTCAGCAAACGCGCTAATGTCTGAAGTGGCGCCTGCCCGTAAAGATCATCGCGATGGCATAGCGGTTCGCCATGCGGATCGTCTCCTCGTCGCGCACGGAGCCGCCGGGCTGAATGATGGCAGTGACGCCCGCTTTTGCCGCCGCTTCGACGCCATCGGCAAAGGGGAAGTAGGCGTCGGAGGCCAGCACGGAGCCGCGCGCGCGATCGGCAGCCTTATCAACCGCGAGATGCACGCTGGTGACGCGGTTCATCTGTCCGGCCCCGACGCCGACCAGCATCAGTTTATGCGCCAGCACGATCGCGTTTGACTTGACGTGTCGTACCGCTTTCCAGGCAAACATGAGATCCGTGACCTCTTCCAGCGTCGGATCGCGGTCGGTGACGGCGGTATATTCGGCCTCGCGCTCGCCAACGGCATCAGGGGTCTGTAAGAGCAAGCCTCCGCCGACGGAGCGCACCTCGGGCCGGCCAGCGTGCAGAGCCTGCGTATTGATGCTCCTCGGATTGATCGGCGTATGGGTGGCGAGCAGGCGGATATTCTTCTTCTTGCACAGAATCGCCAGGGCTTCGGGCGTAAATTCCGGTGCGATGATCGCTTCGTAAAAGAGCTGCGAGATCTCCTGCGCGGTCGCTTCATCCAGCTTGCGGTTACTCCCAACGATGCCTCCGTAGGCGGAGATGGGATCGCCGGAGTGTGCCCGCTTATATGCCTCTACCAGCGAATCGTCGCAGGCCAGGCCACAAGGATTGGTATGCTTGATAATGGCTATCGCGGGGGCGGTAAAGCTCTGTACGGTCGCCAGAGCCGCGTCCAGATCCAATAGATTGTTATAGGAGAGCTCCTTGCCGTGCAGTACCTCGGCGCCCGCCACGGTCGGCAGTGCGGCATGGAAGGTAGTATCGGACCAGCGGTAGAACGACGCCTGCTGGTGAGGATTCTCGCCGTAGCGCAGCGCCTGGACGCGCTCCAGCGGGAGGGTGAGTTGGTCGGGGAAATAATTGCCCGTGCTCAGACGCAGATATTCGGCGATGGCGGTATCATAGCTAGCGGTATGCTGGAAAGCGATGGTCGCGAGTCGACGCCTGGTCTCGATGCTCACCTCGCCCTGTTCGCGCCACTCCTGCATCACCGGCGCGTAGTCCTGCGGGCGCACCAGCACAATCACATCTTGAAAGTTCTTCGCGGCAGCGCGCACCAGCGTGACGCCGCCGATATCGATCTGCTCCAGTGCCTCCATCAAGGCCGCATTCTGGCGTGCCACCGTCTCCGCGAAGGGATAGAGGTTGACCACAACGACATCAATGAGACCGATATCGTGCACCTGCAGTTCCTCCTCGTGCTCAGGAAGATCGCGTCGTGCCAGGACGCCTCCTAAAATAGCGGGATGGAGCGTCTTTACACGTCCACTAAGGATCTCGGGAAAATGCGTCAGTTCGCTCACCGATTGCGCGGGTATGCCCTCGGCCTGTAAAGCGGCCAGGGTTCCACTTGTGGAAAATAATTCGCTATGGTAGCTCTGTAGCTCGCGTGCCAGCTCCACCACGCCGTCACGGTTAGCAACGCTTATAATTGCTCGCATAGATTATCCTTTCGGGGTAATATGAAGGGACTGCCGGGAAAAACTATTCTTTATCAGTATATCTCAAAGGATGGCCTGACCGGGCAATCTCAAGGATGGAAAGGTAACGGGTCTGTCACATCTTGCGACGAACTCCGTCCAGACTCATATATATTGCAAAACAAAAAAGCATGGCACTCTTGTGTGCCATGCTTTTTTATATGATACCGCATATCGCTGCTGGATTAGACTTCGACGAGAAGCGGAGCTCTCCTCCTGCCGCGAACGCGTCGCGCGAGCATCTCTTCCACCGATGGACGCTCTGGGAACTCTGTGAGGATGCTCACGGAGCGGCGCGTGCGCGAGGCGTGCCCGAACTTGACATAGCCATCGATCAGGGCGAAGAGCGTGTGGTCGCGGCCAACGCCAACGCGGTCGCCGGGCTGGATCTTCGTGCCACGCTGGCGCACGATGATGCTGCCGGCGGTCACGAACTGACCGTCGAAGCGTTTGACGCCCAGCATCTTGGGCTTGCTATCGCGACCATTGCGCGAACTGCCCATTCCTTTTTTATGTGCCATTATCTATTCCTCCGTGCTGCTTTCAGGCGCGGTCTCGCTTGAGCGGCGGCGTAGTCTCCTGCCGGTGTCGGTCTCGGAGGACTCTTCCGCAACTGGCTCTACCGTCGTTGTGGGAGCCTCTTCGGTCTCCACGGCGGGAGCCTCTTTCACTTTGGGCGCCTCGCCGGTGACCAGGCTCTTACCATCGGTGACGATATCGTCGATGAGCAATACGGTCAGCTCCTGGCGATGTCCGCGACGATGGCGGTAGCGCTTCTTGGCCTTGTACTTGAAAACGATCAATTTCTCGCCGCGGGTATGCTCATCAATGGTTGCCAGCACCTGGGTGTTATCGATGAACGGTGAGCCGATACGCGTGTTGTCGGCGTCTGAGACCAGCAGTACCTCTTGGATGGCGACCTGCGTGCCACTTTCGAGGGGGAGCCGTTCGACTTCGAGCTTCTGACCCACGGAAACCTTGTATTGTCGTCCACCACTTTTAATTACTGCAAACATGTTTTCTCTCTTCTTTTTTCTTACCTTCGGCCAGAAACGAAGCTTTCGCTTCTAGCTGCGCTCATCTGACCGCAATGAGGTTTTTCTGCCTCGGATCAGAAGCTTCGGACCGAGATGAAATTTTTGACGGCTCCGGCGCGCGTCAGGAGGATACGTGGGAGGCATAGGTGGAGAGCCATCCATCACAGTTCCTTGATCCTGAGTCATTGTGGCATGTTCAATCTCAGAAGCAGTATGATCTTACCGAGATTGACTGTATAGCACTAATGGGTACTATGGGCACTACGCACCGGATCGGCGCGTCTCGCTCTGCCTTCAAGCGCAGGAGATTGACCACAAGCTTCTCTATTGTGGTATATGCATTCGCATAGTTTTCGCGCATACTGTTACTCGCGTAACGTGAAGCAACGCTATGATAGCAGTTGTGCTGCACGTTGTCAAGCCTTGTTGAGAGCGACCTTGCCTGCCGATATCCTCATTGTCGAGGGACTGAACCTGCTCCAGGTCGGGACTGGTCGCACGCGGCAGCGCCTGTTTGTCTCAGACTTCTTCGATATGACGATCTACGTCGATGCGGAAGAGACCGATATTGAGCAGTGGTTCATCGAGCGCTTTATGATGCTGCGCGACACGGCATTCCACGATCCCACCTCCTTCTTTATGCGCTTTACCAGCCTGAGTGACGAGGAGAGCGTGCAGTTGGCCCGCTATGTCTGGCAGGAGATCAACGGGCGCAACCTGCACGAGAACATCCTGCCCACCCGCGATCGCGCCCAACTCATCCTGCACAAGGGACGTGACCACTCCGTTCAGGAGATCAGACTGCGCAAGCTGTGATGAATGGATCAGAGCGCTCGATATCACGCGAACTGCGGCAGGAGGCGCGCCAGTGCCGCCACGTTGGGTGTGCCGAGCCCCGTCACCGGGTCCCAGCCCTTCGCAGCATTGAAACCCTTGACGTTCACCGTCGCGCCATTGGCGTCCTGCCCGACGAAATTATCGTTCCCCTGCACGATATCGTGGAACGCCGTCGCGGCCTGGGGGCTTGCTCCGAGGCGGTAGAGCGCGCCGTTGAGGAAACCGATGCGCGCGCCCATGCGCTCGTTCGTCAGGACAGTAATGCCTGCCCATTGAGGCGCGCCGACGCTGGTGCCACCGAAGACAGCCGCCAGATTCGCACCCTGGCCCGAGGAGCTCCAGACGACGACGACTCCGGTTTGCGGGTCCGCCACAGAGGCGACATCGGGCAGGCCGCGTTGATTGCTCGTCTGCACATGGCTCTGAAAATTCGGTCTGGGGAAGACCGCGCTGAAACCACCGCCGCTGCCGACCCACGCGGTCTCGCTCATATACACGCCACTCGCGGCATCGGCGATCAACGACGTGCCCCCGACCGCCGTCACGAGCGGATCACTGGCAGGCGTGGATACGGCCCTCACGAAACTGGTAGAGGCGCAATTGATCTGCGCAGCCCCCAGATCGCCGGATGAAGCGAGCAGCGTGATCTTCTTCGCCGTTGCTGCCACGAAGACCTGGTGCTGGATCTGTAGGACCTCTTGCGTGGCGCAGTTCTCGTTGCCGCCGAAGCTCTGCGAGATCACATCGCCCAGATTGTTTTTGACGGCGAACTGCGTAGCGCGCAGGATGTTGAGCAAGAAGCCTGAGAACGTATTGCTCTGCACCTTCAGGGGATTGGCGAGCACCAGGTCTATATTCGCGCCCGGCGCGACGGCGTGCGCCCACTCGACATCGAGCGTAATCTCGCCCGCCCAGCCCACCTGCGCGGCATCATTGGGATTAAACGGCACCAGCCCATCGGGTGCAAAGATCTGCAACTTTGGATCTTTAAGCCCGAAGATGCGATCGAAGAGGGCCAGATCGCGCCGGATCGTGGGACTCTGGAAGGCGTCGATGAGCACGATGGTATGGCCCACCCCAGTGGTACGACTCTTGTAAAGCGGCGTGATATTGTAGGCGTTCTGTATCTGTTGCGGCGTGTAGCAGCGGCCCTGTGCGTTGGCGTTCTGGCAATTAAGCTGCATCCCCATAGCAGCCTGACCCGCCATCCAGTAAACAGGTCGTGCCAGGCGCAGCGCAAAATTGTTCTGCGCCGCGTGGGCGGATGTCTTCGTCACGACCTGCAGGTAGAAAAAACCTCCCGTCAGCAGTACAAGCGCCAGTGTAACGATCAACGAGACAGCGTAACGAAAGCGTTGCTTGTTCGCACGTTTCATACTTACATTCCTGTTCCTTCAGCCTCTACCGGGCGCGTCGATGAGGTCGCTGCCGGGTAGCAAGTCCGGTAAAAAGATGTCTCCACCCAGACATATTAGTAGAGATCAATACGATCCTCATGGGTGCAGGTTTGGGGATGGTAGAAAAGTACTTTGCAGAGGTTAAGATGCCGGAAATGCCGGGAAGCGCCCAGGTCGGGGTCTGCGCAGCCGCCAGGCGTTCGAACGGGTTCACTCACAGCAAAGAATCTTCTCCCTTCGGCAGGTGATATACTGATACAATCTACCTGAGAAATTAGAGTTAAGGGTAATTACAATCGGTTGGGAGATCTTAATGAGCAACAAACTAATAGCGTTGCAGATGTACACGATACGCGACGAGACGGCGCGCGACTTTCCCGCAACGGTGCGCGAAGTGGCGAAGATTGGTTATAACGGCGTCGAGTTCGCAGGCTATGGAGGTCTCACGAGCGGCGAGCTGGCCGAACTGCTCGCCAGTACGGAGCTGCGCGCGGCAGGGTCGCACGTGAGGTGGGAAGTACTGGAGGGCGATCCCACCCACGAGATCAACTACTGTGCGGAGATCGGTAGTCGCAATATAACTGTCCCTTATCTCAGCACCGAGTGGTTTGCAAGCGAGCGGCTCCCGGCGCTGGCACTGCGCCTGAACGCCAGCGGGCGCGTGGCCCAGGAGAAGGGGCTGACCCTCTCTTATCATAACCACAGTCACGAATTCACAAAGGGCGACGATGGACGCTACCTGCTCGACGCTCTCCTTGACAGCACCAATCCAGAGCTGGTCAAGCTCGAACTGGACACCTACTGGGCGTCGTTTGCAGGCGTCGATCCGATCGCCTACCTGCACAAGCGAGCGGGGCGCGTGGCGTTGATACACGTCAAGGATATGACGCCCGAACGGACCTTCACCGAAGTGGGCTACGGCACACTCGATATTTGGGCTATCTGTCGCGCCGCCGAGGAGAGCGGCGTGGAATGGTACGTGGTTGAGAACGATGCGCCGACGATTCCTTCGTTGGAGAGTGCGCGCCGTTCGTTCGAGAAGCTCAGCAAGATACTGGCGTAGTTTTGGGAGGGACAGCATATGGAGATCGACGCGGGCCGCCAGCAAAAGGCGCGTGAGTACGCACGCATACGCCGACGGCTCTCATTCCTGGATCTGGGCATCGCGGCAGCGGGTCTGCTGCTCGTGTTCGCGCTCGAACTGGATAAGTGGCTGCGCAATGTCATACGGGGTGTGGCATTTTTGGGTTGGCAGCCCGTGCATGATTGGTTTCCTTTGCAGATCCTGCTGTACTTCCTGCTGGCGGTGCTCGTCTACCAGCTTATCACCATACCGATCGCTTACTATAGTGGCTACGTTCTGCCACACCGCTACGACATGTCTACCCAGTCGTTCAGGGGCTGGCTGCGGGACCTTCTCAAAGGTTTCGCACTCAGCCTCGTGCTAGAAGCAGCCGCTGTGACGCTGATCTACGGCCTGCTCGCCTATCAGCCGCTTACATGGTGGCTGTGGGTCGCGGTAGTGATGCTCTTCTTCTCCGTGCTAATGGCGAACGTAGCGCCGGTCCTCATCTTCCCGCTCTTCTACAAGTTCACGCCGCTGCCGGAGGGCGAACTGACGCAGCGCCTGCTGGCACTGATGCAGCGTGCTCGTACAAGCGTGCGCGGCGTCTACACCATGCAAATGAGCAATAAGACGACCGCAGCCAACGCCGCGCTGATGGGATTGGGCAACACGCGCCGCGTCGTGCTGGGAGATACCATGCTCGATCGCTATAGCATAGACGAGATTGAGGTCGTACTCGCGCACGAACTGGGGCATCACGTCCACCGCGACATCTGGAAGCTGATCGTCAGCCAGTCGGTCCTGACGCTGGGCGGGCTCTATATCGCCAACGTGATTCTGCACGGCGTCGTCGCGTGGGGATTCTATTCTTCGCTCACCGATTCGGCCACCCTCCCCTTCTTCTTCCTGCTCACGGGCATCTTCGGCCTCATCGTCATGCCCATCAGCAACGGCTACAGTCGGCACATCGAATACCTGGCAGACGAGTATGCGCTGCAATCCACGGGGAAGGTCGAACAATTCAAAAGCGCGATGACCCGTCTCGCCAACCAGAACCTTTCGGAGATCGAACCATCGCCCATCGTAGAATTTCTCTTCTACTCGCATCCCTCGATCGGCAAGCGTCTCAGACATGCCGACCAGTTTGCCACAGAGCGTGGCTACACCTTCAACGCATCGGCGAGCGCGCCCAGTTGAGACGCCGCCTCGTCGACGGAGCCAGAGGGCATGGAGAGCAGCGGCTCATCGACGCCCAGCTCGCCCCACTGGTCGATCTTAGCGACGACCTGGGCAGGAGTTCCGATGATCGTCACGGCGTCGAGCAGGCGCGGACTTATCGCCTCGACCGCCGTCTTCATCCCCTGCTTCCAACCCTTGATGACCGCCTCTACATCCTCGCCAAAGCCGTTGCGGGTCAACATCTGCGCGTAGTAGACCCCCATCTTGCCGATGTAGTAAGCCAGCGGTGATCCAGCATTGAAGCGGGCGGCCTGGCGCTCCTGTTCGCTGGCATTCTCGCTCAGAATCACGCTGGTGATGTAGGGAGCGATCGCCGCGCTATGGAGTGGGCGTCCGGCGATTTTTGCGCCCTCGTCGAGCTGCTCGCGCAGCTCGCCCCACTTATTGGCAGGCCAGTAGATCGGCAGCACGCCATCGGCGATCTCACCAGACTGCACAACATTTTTGGGACCCATCGCCGCAATATAAATAGGCAGGTCAGCGCGTAGCGGCGTAAAGCGCAGTTTGAAGCCTCGCTCCAGATTGAAAAACTCACCATGATAGACCAGCTTCTCACCGCGCAGAATCATCCTGATGATCTCGACATACTCGCGCGTGCGCCGCACCGGCTTCTGAAAGGGGACGCCATGCCAGTGCTCGATCATATTAGCCCCTGAGGGGCCGAGACCGAGCACGATGCGCCCGCCAGAGCGCTCATCCAGGGTGGCAGCCGAGCTGGCGATCAGGGCAGGGGTGCGCGAATAGATATTCGCGATGCCCGCGCCGATCTTGATGCGCCTGGTGGAGCGCACCAGATCGGCCATTGAGGTAAATAGCTCATAGCCCCACGATTCCCCCAGCCAGACCGAATCGAAGCCCAGCTCGTCGGCCAGCCTGACCTTCTCAACCACCGCGTTCCACTCGCCAGGGAAATTTGGGGAATCGGCCACAAAACCAATACGAGAACGATACGCCTTTTGAGGGGCCTCAGCCGCAGTGCCGGGTCCGCTATCCGTCGTCATATGATGCATCCATCCTTCTATGGTGATCAGCAAGAGATAGGTAGTAACCCGCTTATTATATCATCCGTGACTGTTGAGGACTCATCAGCGCCAAACACGCGAGCCGCAACGCGGCGAGGAGTCAGAAAAGGGATCTGGGGAGATACGTGCGCATAGTCATAGCATACGAGACCGATTCAACTCATGATAGAGAATGCTCAAACCATATATATTGCTGGGGGAATAGGGAACGACAGGAATGTTATGCATATTACACACTTTGTTCAACATGATGCATGCGGACAAAATTTAGAAACGATGGTGTACAGATCCTTCCTCGCCTCGCGGCAAGGTAGAGCAGGGCCGAGAAGAGTACTGCCGAGAGCAACACGGTGACGAGGCCAGCCTCGGGCCCGAAGTCGCCGCCCGTCCAGATGGATGGCCCGTTCGTATAGCTCTGGACCAGAACGGAGGGAGAATTGCCGGAGACATTGTAGCCGAAGACGGTCCCCTCGAAGAAGTTCCAGCCCCAATGTAAGCCGATGCAGAGCCAGAGATTGCGCGTCAGCATATACGCGGCGGCGAGGGTGATTCCGGCCTCAAGCGCGATTGCCAATGAGCTGATCCAGCTTGCATCGGGATTGGCGATGTGGAACCAGCCAAAGGTCAGCGCGCTGATAGCAAGCGCTATCCAGGAACCCAGCCCACGCTCTAGCAGTCGGAAGAGGATGCCACGGAAGATCACCTCTTCCTGTATCGCGACCACACAGTAGAGCAGAAGGCCGCTGAGGAGCGTATCTATGGTGTCGCTTATGCCATTCTGTATGCTCTGAATGTGATACCAACCGGCCAGAGCCAGGATGAGCGTTGTGAGGCTCATCACCGTGGCGCTGATCCCCATACCAAGAAAAATATTCCGTACGATGTGCCGGGGCGCGAAACCCACTTCGGCGAAAGAACGTTTCTCGAAGAATCTGGCACCCAGTAGAAGAACCGGAATAACGATCACCGCCTTCGAATAATAGGCGACATCCTGAAAGGCGGGGCCGTTCGCGCCAAATGACTGGGTGACAATCAAGGCGGCCATCTGGCTCAGCACCTCGACAACCGCAAGATCGATGGCAAGGACGAAGAGCGGGTAGCCGAGGGCGCGCAAGGTGTGTAGGTGACGACGGGTTAGCATGGAACTCTCCTATGGTTAAAAAGTAGTACTTACATAAATAAGAATAGACTAAATGTTTGAAAAAATAGGCAATAAGGTGTAAAAGGTTTGTAAATTTCTTTCTTTAAGAGTTATTACCTGTGTTTGGAATGCAGAGTAATCTCAGTTTTAGAGATTATGAAGATGTATAAATGCTGTACTAAGGAGTATGGTCTAGCAGGCGGGAAAAACAGGTTTATTTAATAGATTCAATGTGGGGAAAGGGCATGTCCTGTGGCATATCCAGGTTGGAGGGCAGATATTCAGCTCCCTCGCTTTCGCCAATGTGACAATCCATGCGCAGGGAACCGCAGATAATTAGGAGCGCCGTGGTCTGGGCGCTGGATGCGCGGAGCAACACCGCGTACTGGCGGTACGCGGTCCCACCGACGGTCTACGCCTCGGAGCGCACAACGGAAATGTCTACCCTTTCACGCGTCAGTGACTTTCTGATGGCTGCGCGGAGGAGATGCGCGCGACGACGACGGTAATATTATCGGAGCCGCCATTCTCATTCGCCAGCTCCACCAGATGCATTGCGCTCTCTTGCGGGGCGCCCTTTTGCACAATAGCGCCGATCTCCTCGTCGCTCACCATATTCGAGAGTCCGTCGGAGCAGAGCACCAGCGTATCGCCCGGTTGCACTGTCTCCTCGAACACATCCACCACGACATCCAGGTGAGCGCCCATGCAGCGTGTGATCACATTGCGCTGTATATGGCCGCGCGCCTGTTCCGGGGTCAGGATACCAGCGCGTACCTGTTCGGCCACCCACGAATGATCCAATGAGACCTGCCGGATCTTTCCTACGCGCACGAGGTAAGCGCGGCTATCGCCGACGTTCGCGATATAGGCGCGCTCGCCCAGCAGCAGAGCGACGATGCAGGTCGTACCCATTACCCGCTCCGACATCCCTCCAGCTATGCTGCCATTATACACAGACGCATTGGCCTGCTGGATGGCTTTCAGTAGAGAGGAGGGCGCATCGTTGCTCTCGTCGTCTTCGTAGTAGAGCTTGCTTACCTCATTCACCACCATCTCGCTCGCCACCTCACCCTTGTCGTGGCCGCCCAGGCCGTCTGCGACGATGAGCAGAGCGCCTTTCCAGGCCATCACCTGGGGATCTTCTGGGAGGACCGAGATCATATTATCTTCGTTATTGACGCGCTTACGACCAGTATCTGTACACAAACCGACCTCGTAGAAAAGACCACTCATGATAATACGCTCCCTTCCCTGCGCTTAATCGGCCCGTCGAGGATACAGGGTCCCATCCTCGTTTGACTATGTATCCTAGCAAAGCGCCTCTCTGCTATGATACATAGGTGTGCCACTCTTTGTCAACGATTGAGAGAGGGATGCGGAGCTATTCAAAGGGTGCTTTCTACCTCATATCGGCCCGTGAGCGGGCCTCGCAAAGGGTTTATTATTGAGGTTCTGGCGAGCACAGCTCGCCATCAATAATAAACCCTTTGCGAGCGCCAGAGGCGCGAGGAAAGCGGATAAATCATGGGCACGCAATATTTGCTTGAAATCGCGTGCCACCTGCTCATCTCTTAACGTGCAGGATTATTATTGTACATTGACCTTGAAGGCAAGCTCCAGAATATACATAGGGCACATCTGGCCTGCCTTGCAGAGAGGCTGGCTGCTGAAATTGAGTACCGTGCTCCCGGTTCCCGTAGCGTTGAAGCGCCACACGCACACGCTATCGGCGATCCAGGCATAACCAGCAGGCGACTGAAGCTGGAGATTACTTACAGCCGTGTTTGGTCCTCCCCACTTATGACCGAAGGGCAGGCGCACCTCGACCACATCGCCTACGTGAGCAGTGATCGTACTATTGGCATTGGCTGGCTTTATCAATACATTCGCCTGCTTCGGCGCGGTACTTACGACCATATCGCTAGGGCAACCATGCGACGTCCCATAGCCCTTTACCGGAGTAGGCGCCGCCGTCGGAGTAGACCCCGCCGTCGGAGTAGACCCCGGCGAGCCGCTGGGAGGGCCGCCACAGGCGCTAAGCACAAACGCAAGGACCAGGAGGGTAAGTAAGCCGATATATACAAATGCATATTTGTGTATAATAGAAACAGTACGCATGATCTGAACTCCTTCTTCGCTATTCTCTACACGAGATGTGTCACTATCAAGACGAAAACGTTGCGAAAAAAGTTCCCGTCACTTTTTCGACCCTGCATATAGCCAAAAAGTCCCATTTTTAACATACTCTTAAAAGATGCTGATGAAGAGAAGAAACGGGCCGCTATTGGCTTGAAGGCGAAAAGTAAGAAATCGCTCTCTTAGAAAATAAACGCATCTGTTTATCGAGTTTGCTGGGGTTTCCCGATAGACGCAAGCATGACCAGCAGCTCCTCTGTATCGAGAACAAAGCGGCGTGCGGAGATCACCTGCTGAACGAGTCCGAGCCGCAGCGCCTCCTGGGCATTGAGCGTCGTGCCAGATGTAGAATAGTGCGTCGTCGTCTCGCGACCGATCGTGGCGGGCAGGCGTATAGAGAGCACGCCTGGAAAGATCTTCGCGTTAATCGCGGGCAAGCGAAACCTGGCATCATCGCGCGCGATCACCGTATCGCAGAGTGCTGCCAGCTCGCAGCCCGCGCCGAACGCGCTTCCCTTGACGAGGGCAACCGTGGGAATGGCATGGATATGCAGCTCGTCGAACGCGATCTCGGCATTTCTGGCGGCGCGCAGCAGCTCTTCACGCCGCTCATTCGAATCGTCGGGCAGGTCTACGCCAGCACAAAAAGCGTGTTCTCCCACGCCTGTGATTACGATGAGGCGAGGAGAGCGCGTCGTCGCCTTGCGCAAAGAGGCAGTTAGTTTATCTACCATCTCCGTCGTCAGGGAATTCAAGGGTTGCCGGTCAAGAAGCAGCCAGAGAATATCTTTGTGCAGGCGCACATGAACATCTGACATATACTATCCTCTACTCTTTATTTTCCTCTTAGAGTTATCCTCCTACGAGTAGCCAGTAGGGCACTGATAGTATATAACATGGCGGGGTGGCTTTTCGCGTCGGGCTGGCCATTTTGAGAAGGAGGCCAGCCCATCCTGAAAGGTCAAATGCCCATAATCGTCGCGATATACTGACGCGTCTCGGCGGGGAGGAAGTTCATCCAGTTCGCGCCGCCAGCCGCGACCGCGTATTGTACCGTGCCGGTGCCGGAGTTATAAGCAGCGAGCGCCTTGGAATAATCGCCGCCGTACTGATTGGCAAAGCCAGCCATGTAGCGAGCCGCGCCTGCGAGCGCGGACTCTGGATTCCATGGATTGATACCCAGGCCAGCAGCCGTTGCAGGCAGGAACTGGGCGATGCCAACAGCGCCAGCGGGAGATACCGCGTTGGGATTGAAGCCGCTTTCAACCTGGATCTGTCGCGCGAAATAATCGGGATTGATACCATTAGCGGTGGCATCCTGGCGCGCAATAGTTACATACGCGCTCGTTGAGAGCGTTATCGGCGGCAACACCGGATTCGCCGCAGGGGCGGCAGAGGTAGTGTTGTGCTTCGCGTTAGTCTGGGCGAGTGTCACAAATGGATGTGCGTTGACATCCATTCCCTGCTGTTGCGCCTGGACCCAATCGGCGGCCCCCGCAAAAAGTGGAACCGAGGTCTGACCACCCTTCAGTGGGGCCAGAGAGACCAGAGTCGTTATCATGACGGCGACAATTGCGCCCAGTACGATGCCGTGGCGCAGGCGCAGGGACATGCGTCTTGCCTTAATTAGCTCTTCTGTCGTTTGCCTCCTGCGTTTCTTCGCGCCAGGGATCACCACCGGCGCCCTGGTGACGTTCGTAGTCATCGTCGATTGCAAAGCCGCGATCAGCGATTGCGTCGTCGGCACATCATGTAACTGACCTGATACGGGTTGCAAGTGATCAGTCGTCAGCGTACGTGATGGAGAAGATAGTTGCCCGGTTGAATAGGAATTGTCTATGAGTGCACCTGACGACGTTGGCGTAATGGGGGAGATGACGGGAGTAAAGTCGGAATAGCGCTCCATCAACGGATCAGGATCATCATACCGGAACGATGATGGAGAGTTGTAAAGTGACATAAACCTACCTCATTACCATAATCTACGTTGGACTTCTTTGTTTTGAGTCTATCTAAATAGACCGGGCGCGTCAAATTATTGAGGCAGAAGGGGGTGAAAAGTAATGTACATGCTCTTGCGCGTCTCAACCTGTTTCCTGGTAAATGATAGGGCTGTGTAAGTCATTGTGGCACGATATAATACATCGGGTGGGGTGCTACTGAGAGGCCCATACGACGGACTTATGATCGGCATTGATCATAAGTCCGTCGTATGGGCCTGAGAAGCGTATCTCTGCTAGATAAAGTTACACGGGGCGCGCGCCTGCCAGCTCGCGCTGGGGGCGTGGGTTTCTGCTGCGTGTATTTTTTCGCTTCGTCTGGCGCGCCAGCCGCGCCGGTAAATAGGGCTCCATGGCGTACAGGGCGTTAAGGTAAACCTGCTGCTGCTCATGGATAACGCCATTCGGGCCCAGATTCCACCATTCGGAGGGTGTGAAGTAGGCCGAGACTTCGGCTTCGGGGCCGCTGCGCCCGTACCACTGAATCAGGTGCAGGTTGTCGGACTGTGCGAGCCACATCGCCAGGTCGATCAACTCAGGGTTCTCAGTCAACTTCGCCATACCATAGACGTGGCCCATCAACTGCAGGATGGTCTGCTGGGCGCTATTGCCCAGGAAGAACTCCATCCCTCCGCTGCCGGCCCACGTCGTCGGATAGACGGGCAGCGGCAGGTGGTTGGCCTGCTCGGTATGGCGGTCGATCAGCCCGCTGGCCGTATACGTCGTCACATTGCGTTGAGCGAGCTGTTCGGGGAGTGCGCGCATGAAATCGAAGATGCCGCTATCCACGCGATGGTGCTCGCCGAACGTCTCGAAGTCCCAACCGATCATCATCAAGTCGCCCCAGGTGTGCGCGATCCAATCGGCGTAGGTATCGGCGAAGAGCGGGTAGCCGGACCAGGTGCGATTGGAGAAGCGATACCCCACATCGTCGCTCAGCTCCAGGTGGCGCGTGAGCAGATAAGGAGGATTGCTGCTGCGCTCGGTCTTGCCTTGTGAGGAGCGCAAGGGACGCGTTTTGGACTTGCTGCCCTCGATAGGAAGCGCGTAGGGGCCATCATCGCCATTCTGGTAGAGATGCGTACTCTCGCGCCAGCCCATCACCCAGGGGCGTCCGTCCATCACTGCACCATGAAAACCCGCCGTATCGAGCGCATCATATAGCGTCGCCGACATGCACATCTCCGTCGTGTCGGTCACGACCGGGCGCTTGCCAAAGATGCCCTCCAACTCGTCGACCATCCCCTGCATACGCTGCACAAACGTGGGCATATCGAGTAGAAAGAGGAAGCTGTGATAGGGTTCGACCCCGATCAGCTCCACATTTTCCTCCGCGACCAGCTCGCGGAACAGGGCGAGCAGATCTTTGTCCCAGGCAGCCGCCTGGCGCAAAAACGAGATGGAGAAGCCGATAGAGAGCCGCATCCCCTGGCGCACCAGGTCTAGAAACATGCGCCCGGCAGGATAATAGCTATACTGCGCTACCTTGCGAAAGTAGCGTTCATTCATACGCTCATCAAAGAGGCAACGCGTAATATCCTCAATCGTGGCACCTCGTGGAATCGGCTGCGCAGGCAGCTTGAGACGACGAGGTTGATGCACCACAGTGTAGATTGCCAGATCCGCAACCATGTCAATCATCCTCTCAAGGCTAGACAGGGAGCTTTCCGAGCACGGAGGCGCCGACTGCCTTCTCCTTCGCAAATTCCTTATATTCAGCGCTTGCATCCTGTGCAGGTGGAAAGACGATATTTTGCTTACGAGCAAGGAACTCCAACTTGCCGATAAGATTCTCGATCACCCGTTCCCACAAGAACTGCCTGGCCGATAAGTATCCGTTCGTACGGATACGTTCCTGCTCGTCTGGATGACGGCGCAGGTAGAGCAGATAGCCAACGAGCTCGTCGGGGTCGTCTGTCTCGGTCACGACCGCGTTCTCGAACGAGACGGCATAGTCCTCGCCGGTGCTGCCCGTAACTGCGATGCCTTGCGCAGCCATCACCTCCAGCGCGACCAGGCCGAAGGGCTCGTGCCCGCTATTGGCGAGCGTCGCGTCGGCGGAGGCGTAGATGGTGCGTACAAACTCCTCGGGCAGGAAGAAGCGCAGGTTATAGAGATCGGCGGGGCCAGCCTGCTCAAAGGCATTGAAGCACTGCTCCAGATTGGGGCGCTGTGCTACGACATCCCGGATTTGCAGGCCTCGATTATAGGCATGATGAAGGACCTCGGCGCCGTGCGGCTCGATGCCACCGCGCACAAGCAGCGTGACGGGATAGCCGATATCTTTCAGGCGCGCAACGGTCTCGATCGCCATCATCCAGCGCTTATCGGGATCGAAACGACCGATCTTGAACAGGAAGAGCCGCTTGGGATCGCCTCGCTGCACGATTGCGCGCAGTCGCTTCGCCGCCTCGTCGTCGACGGGGTCAAGGTGGCGCGCAGGAATGCCGTTGGGGATGACCAGGGGGTTGACGCCCAGGTTCCACATCTTGTGCTTCATGTACTTGCTCACCGTGCACAGCGTCGTCACAAAATTGAGACGACCCCAGTTGATACGGTGCAGCGACATCAAGCTATTGAGATTCCACAGCATCAACGTTTTGCCACGCACTCCAAACCAGTTCAGCAAGTCGGAGGTGCGACTCATCGCCTCGGCAGTGTGCCAGTCCTCGCCCATAATCACCACGGTCTTGCCTTCAGATACAGCCGGGTGCACAACCTCGCTATAAATATAATATGGGACGCTATCGTTGAAATCGTAGAGCTTCTGCTCTTCGCCGTCGTAAACGCCGTTGGGATAGTACTTACTGACCCATTGCGACCAGCGCTTGAGTATCAGCTTGCCATCCACACGCAGCTCGGTCGCGGGCTTGTAGGGATCGCCAATGAAGATCAACTGGGTTGAATATCCCAGTGTAGCCAGGGCTTCACTCAATTCGGTAACACGGGTTCCTAAACCACCAGCCGTGGAGTAGACATCGGGCCCCTCGAAACAGAGCAAGACAAATAGAGTGTTCTCTGGCGAAATCGCTCCGTCTAGTTTCATCATAGTCAGGTAGTCCTCATAAATGTGTAGTAGAATGATGTTCAAGAGGGAAGAGTTTGGCACTCATCGTTGAGTAGCGGGCCCCCGGCGCGCGATACCAGATATTGCCACCTGGTACACAATACAGCACGGGGGACAGTATCGTCGTCAAGCCTGTGCAGTGTTGTACGCGAGGCCCATTGCAGTGTGAAAATCCGCATCCCTGCATTGCCGGTTGTTCGTTGTACGCGCCATCCCACCGACCCCTAGCATAGAACCGGGCAGGCGCGACACACTTCCTGTTTTTAGTATAGCATGTCTTCAGCACAAACGTCACACCCAGACAGTATATCACACAAGAAATCAAAACGCTAATAACTCAACCATATCTCGAAATACTACTCCAACAAGATCAGAAGCCAGCACAGCACGAATAGCCATCGAAGCTTTTCACCCCTCAATGGCTTAATTTTACCCAATTTTTCGAGAAAGTATAACACACACACAAAACGTTGCATGTGTTATGCTTCACTACTTAGACTTCTTGCTTCGACCCTTTCCCTTATGCTGAGAACGCAAACTAACACGATTAAGCGGAGAGTGGTCGTTATGATGCACTCTCGCATTCTTGCTTGAAAAACTCTTCAAGTACTTTTCTGTAGTCTTTATATTCGAATGCCCCATCTCACGTGAAAGGCTAAACAAATCACCTCCCTCATCAAGATACATAACAGCAAACGTATGTCGAAACGTATGTGCAGACAAACGCACTTCATCAATACCAGTTGCCCTCTTCAATCGAATAATCAACGCCTGCATACCACCTCGACCAAGAGGCATACCAGCGTGACCATTCCCTACAGAGAGAAACAAAGCAGACTCATCCTTATTTGCAGGATGACGATGCTTGTGAATGTACTTCCAGAGCAGGTTACACGTCTTAGGATGAATGCCAACTTGACGTTCTTTTCGGCCCTTACCAAAGACCGAAATATAAGTATCGTGAACATCACCAACATGCAACCCTATCACCTCAGAACGGCGAATACCCGTATCAAGCATCAAAACTATAATCACATAATCACGAAACCCGTCTGGTGTCGAAAGATCAAACGTATTTAACATATCCTGCAACTGATCAGCAGAAAAAGTATCGAGTACCTTCTCATCAACTTGAGGAAACTCCAAACGGGTAGCTGGATTTTTCTCTAACAACTCTTCTCTAAAACACCAACTAAAAAACGTCTTCCATCGCCGAATGTAGACACCTACTGTTACCGTTGAAAACGTCAAACCATTTTCAGGAGGTCGATGTCTTTTCACTTCAACAGGAGTATTTAAAAGATGGTGAACACATTTGCGCAGGTGTAATATAGTTACTTGCTCCAAATCTACTACATGACAGAGATCAGCCAACAAACGGACCATAACCAAGAGATCATGACGGTATCCTGTCTGAGTATGAACAGAGTAACGACGCCCCTCAATATTAAGCAAGTAGTGATCAACTGTCTCATCAAGTCTCATAGACCACCTCCTACTCTGCATCAACCAGGGTAAGCACCTGATCCACATACCCAAGCGACATCACCAGCCCAGGCACCCGACGATCATAGCCAGGAAGGCACTCTACCACCACATCACCCTCACCGGAAATGCTTGTCACCCTCGCAAGCTGGACACCATCCCCTTGACCAAGATCAAATTGAACCACCTTCCCTACCCACTTTTGCCGCGCTTGTTTTACGGCTTGCCATTGCGGCGTCAAACGCCGTTCTCGCTTCCATCTCGCCTGTTTTCCCATAGAACACCTCCCTCGCCTTTCTTGCTTGCCCATTCAACCCGCAAGCCGTAACATCCTCCGATGATAGTCCCACATCCTCATCACCCGCCGACACACCGGACGAGCATCTTCTAACGCCTCCTGTAACACCCTCCTCTCTAGCCGCCAATACACCTCACGCACCGCTATACGCGCCTCATACGCAATTTGAGCCGCTACTTCTCGTTTCTGCTCCTGATAC
>WNFX01002027.1_pt1 | contig 22209 bp, 14 predicted proteins | sample 5400111 | NCBI WGS metagenome assembly WNFX01 (sample SAMN13153363, study PRJNA577476) | soil metagenome | isolation source: 40 cm soil or saprolite under grassland replicate 1 | place: USA:California | collected 2016-06-15 | reverse complement strand
CTTTTTCTGACCGCGCGTGACAGTGTGCGTGATCGGGTGAAAGGACTCGAGCTGGGCGCAGACGATTATCTCGTCAAACCGTTCGCGTTTGCAGAATTGCTCGCACGAGTGCGCTCGATATTGCGCCGTGCTCCCCAGCGCGAAGCAGAACATTTGCAAATCGCTGATTTGGAAATTGACATGCGAAGGCACAAGGCAACGCGCTCCGGAGTTCCATTAAATCTCACGCCGAAGGAATTTCTGCTGCTCGCTCATCTGGTTCGCTCGGCCGGTGAAGTGGTATCGCGCGCTGAGATTGCAGAACAAGTGTGGGACATAGGATTTAAAACTGACACGAACGTAGTCGACGTTGTTGTCCGCCGCTTGCGCGCGAAAGTGGACGATCCGTTCAAGACCAAGCTGATCGACACCATTCGCGGCGTTGGTTATGTCCTCAAAGCGCACTAAACACGGCTCCATCGCGTGGCAGCTTATTTTGCTTTTCACGTTGGCCACATCGCTCTTGCTCGCCTGCGGGCTTGGCGTGTTTTACGCGATCGTTATTCAGCACGCGGTTGCCGAAGATAATGCGGTTCTGGCCGACAGAGTCGCAGCTTTACGCGCTGATATCCACGAGAGTGGCCCTGGTGTTTTCGCTGAAGAGTTGAAAAGCCGCCAACCACGCGAGCACACCGCTTATTGGATCAGGATGCTCGATCCACAAGGCCGCACATATGCGGAGACACCGGGAATGGATCGATCGCTTCCGCCAGAGATTTTTCCGCCGCCGCAAAAATCAGTGTCGACTGTTGGCAGCCTAAAGAGTTACCGCACAGGGCCGAAACTGTTTTCACTCGTCGCCCTGAACGAAGAGTCTGGCAGCCAGTTGTACACGCTTCAGGTAGCGCAGGACCGGTCAAGCGACGAGCGAGTCGAAAGAAATTTCGCTGTCTTATTCATCATGGTCCTCGGCGGTAGCGTTCTGGGCTCGGCTTTCATTGCTGTCATGGTCACCAAACGCGGCTTGCGGCCGCTGCAAGAAATGACGCAATCGGTTGCGCGCGTCGGACCGACGCATCTGAAGGAGCGAGTGACGCCGGCGGAGTGGCCGCGCGAGCTCAAACCTCTCGCCATTGCCTTCGACGACATGCTTAAGCGGCTCGACGATTCGTTTACGCGGCTCTCTCACTTTTCTGCCGATCTCGCACACGAACTGCGAACCCCCATTGCCAATATGATCGGCGAAGCACAGGTCGCTCTCACACGGGACCGCACTGGTGCCGAGTACCGTGAGACGATCGAGTCCACCGTCGGCGAATGCGAACGGCTCTCCAGAATCGTGGACAATTTGCTTTTTGTCGCGCGGGTGGATGCGGCGCGCGAACCAATTGCGCGCAATCGATTCGATGCGCGCGCGGCGGTGGAGAAAATTGCGGCGTTTTATCAAACGATCGCAGAAGACCATCATGTCACGATCAGCTGCAGCGGCGAAGGGCAGATTTCTGCCGACCCCGTCTTGTTCGAGCGCGCGGTGGGCAATCTGGTCGATAACGCGCTGCGTTTCACTCCTGAGAACGGTTCAATTCAAATTGCGCTTGCCGAACACGACGGCGATTTCGAACTCGCGGTCAGCGACAACGGCTGCGGAATAGCTCCGGCTGCGGAATAGCTCCGGAACATTTGCCGCGGGTGTTTGATCGATTCTATCGTGCCGAGTCATCGCGCGGGTCGGACGGAGCAGGCCTTGGCCTCGCTTTGGTAAAATCGATTGTGGATCTCCACGGCGGGTCGGCCAGCATTCACAGCGAGATCGGTCGCGGCACAACAGTCACGCTTACATTCCCGTTTTCGTAGCCGCGGGATCGCGAGGCTCCAGATGAAAAACACAAAAAAACTATGAACGACGCAGTACTCAAGCCATTCGTCGCGCTGATTCCAGCATGCCTGCTGTTTGCTGGCGCGGCAATCATTTGGCTACGAAGAAAGAGTACGTCCTCAATCTTCCAGTTGCTTGGCGCAGCGGCGCTTGTCGTCGTTGTTCTTGCTCACGTGTTCGAAGCGCTTCATGTCTTTCCTCGAATAGGTTGGGGATCCCAAAATAGCGTTGGCCATTATCTCGATTTGTTGTGCGCCATCTTGGGCGTCACGCTGTTTTCTCTCGGCTATCTGATTCACGCGATGGATACGTGCGTCCAAAAGAAATCCGAAAGAGTCTAGCGAGTTACCGGAAAGAAATTTGTTCCGCGTTGCACTTGAGGTTTACCGGCTGTCACTCAACGCTCGCCTCTTCCGCCAAATTCCGTTTCGACAACAACACGAAAGAAATTATCTGCGCCGCTTGTAAACCGCTGTGCGTAGCCAATTTTCAGGTCCAAACCATAGGGCAGCCTGACCCACAGTTGCGGTATCACCTGCCCGATGCATCGCTCGCCGACGTTTTCTTGGATTTCGATGCCGTACCTAACCGGTTCCTTCTGACCGTAACGCAAGCCGATTGCATAGCCAAATGCGTGACCTTGGTGACCACGCACTTCGACTTGCGGAAGCAGATTCAGTGTGACATTGAAATCTTTAAAGTCGCGGTTGAGAACAACGCGAGCAATGAGATCGTCGCTTCGCTCCAGTTGATCGTCTTCAAGCTCTAAAGATGCCGCGACTGATATTCCGTCAGGATTTTCCTCGCCAAAACGGTAACGCGCTTCGATACGAGAGCGGCCGTAATTAAAACCATCGTGCGCTGTATCGAGCGCGATCAGAGCGCTCAGCATGAAGTGGTCGGTTACGCCGTGTTCAAGCGTCAGATCGTACCGAAAGAACTTGGATTCGCTGCGTGGTTGCTCCAAATCAAACCAGTTCTCAAACTCTGTCGTACCGCGGTCAACTGTCCGATAAACAATGGTTTCGTTAAGGTAATCGTCACGATAAGCTGACGCTGTAGCGCGAAAGCTCAACAAAAACAGAGCGAGCACCGCGACCCCTCGGCAGCAATGCCCGTGCGTATTCATTAAGTGGCGCCAGCGGCTATCTCATCGAAACACCACGCGCACCAGCGTGCGCAAACGCTATTTAATTTCCTCCAGTTCTCGTCGACCTTTCGCTGTAAGGCGGTAACACTTGCGTATTTTTCCTCCGGCCATCCGCCGGCGCACTGTGACATCGCCTTCGTGCAGCAAGGCATGCAGCGCCGGATACAACGTGCCTGGGCTCAGCGAGAACCCACGCTTGTTCATCTCTTCAAGAATCTTCCCCCATACACTTCTCCGTCTGCTGCCAAGGACAACGCATAAAGCTTGATAAATCCGCGAACGAAATCCCGATCTATCATATCGACTAAAGAAGATTGTCAATCTGCCGTGATGTGAATTCGCGTCCTCCAGCGGCGCGCTTTTTTGCGTTCGCTTTTTCATCAAAAATTTATCTTGCCAATCATTACAATTCTGTAATGGTCTGCCTGCACGCTGCAAAATATCCATCAAATCTTAACTGAATTTCTATGCGCAACGCTCATTTTCCCCGGCCAAGTGTTTCGAACCTCACCATTTTGCTGGGGATGTTGTTTGTTAGTCCTGCCGTTAACCGTTCAATTCACGCGCAGGCCGCTTCCGAGGAGGAGATCGTTGTCACCGCCGAAGAAGTGCCCAGCGCGTACGGCGCGCCTCCCGGACTTTCCCGCAGCCGCCTTTCCAACACAACGCAAGCTTATGTCTTGCCACCATGGGCATTTTTCTTCGGTGAAATTTTTGAAGGCCAGGGCTTCCGGCACGGTCCGCCCGATTACCTTTTCACTCAGGAAATCGAAATGGGATTGCCGTATCGTTTTGGCGTTGCCGCGGAATCAAAGTTCGAGCGATTTAACGGTGGTGGCGGCGCGCAAACAGTAAGTTTGGAAGCACGATGGGCCCTTGCTGATTGGAACAAGATTCCGCTCAATCCAACACTGTTCGCCGAATACAAGTTCGGCGTCGGCACGATTCGACATGAAGAAGTTCCACCTCCTCCAGGGGGAGGAGGAGAGGAGGAGGAAGAAGAAGAAGGCGGACCACCCAAAGTTCCCGATGCCTACGAAGTTCGTTTGCTGCTCGCCCAGGAGTTTGGCGGTCGCTTTGAGTGGGCCATGAACTGGTTCTTCGAAAAAGAGAACACCGGCGACCGCGGCCGCGAATGGGGCTTTTCCCAGGCCGTGATGACTCCCGTTCTCTTGCCTAACGAACGCCTGAAAGTCGGCTTGGAAATGGAATACAAGAATTTCACGACCAAAGACACGCGCGGCGATCCTCTGAACAGTTTTGTGATCGGTCCAAGCGTCGCGTGGAAACCGACAGCCAGTACGCGCCTTGACGTTTCGCCGCTGTTCGGTTGCACCGACGACTCACCAGTGGCTGACGTGTTCGTTGTCTTTTCCTGGCTGTTTGGAAACGAACGCGCCGAAGCCGAGGCGCCCGTGTCGAGTCGTTTCCGTTACCTTTCCGACGTTTCCTACAGTCGCTCCGGCAAGGATTCGGGAAAAGAAATGAAGCAGGTCGCGTATGTGCCGCCGTGTCCTGAATGGTACGGAGACCGCGAATGGAACGTGAACCTGTGGGGCACATATGCCTTCACCAACACCGAGTTCGCTCCTAATCCGTCGTTGGTGGACATCGTGCAAAGTACCAGTGAGGGAGGCCCAGTCCTTGGCACCTATGATCGCTACATCGGTGGCGACCACGCATGGGGCGGCGGCGGGGACATAAAATATTTCTTCTGTCGCTATGCTGGTCTCGGTGTTGAGGGATTTGCATTAGACGCTCACAAGCCTGGTTTCGATATCTTCGAGGACCAGGCGGTTCCAATATTTGTTCACCGAAGAATCAATCACGATCACACCATCGGCTCTGTTTTAGGAACGCTTACCCTGCGCTATCCGATTCCCTGCACACGTCTTGCGCCTTATGCATGGGCGGGTGTGGGCGCGATTTTCGGCGGCGGCGAAAGGGACACCCTTCACACGCAAGGACCGCCGGACGCATTCGCTGTTAATGCGCAGACCGAACATTTCGGTAGCGAAACCAAGGTACTCGGCCAATTCGGAGCCGGCCTCGAATTCCGGTTCTCGCGGCACGTCGCGATGATTAATGACTTGAGCTTTGGCGTAATCGACGGCCCGAAAAATAATTTCGGGATGTTCCGAAGCGGCCTGAATTTCGCCTTCTAAGAATCTTGGGGGTTGACACCCTCAGGGCTGAGAAACCGCGGTTGTTTCCGCGGTTTACTGAAGTGGAGATGCCGCAGCCCGAGTGGAGCGGGCTGCGGCTACACTTCTTGAGTCGTAGAGACGCTCGCCGCGGCGAGCGCCTACTTCTGGCAATGCGGGCCTGGCGCAGGCGCCACTATTCTTTGGCATGTCTTGACCGCCATTCGTCGCATCGATAACTTCGTTCTCGGAAAGGAGTTTATCGGTGAAGACCGAGATCTCGATCGAATATTGCGTCGTTTGAAACTACACGCCGAAAGCCGTCAGTTTGGCGGCTAAAATTCTTGAGCTCGGCGAGCGCATCAAGTCGCTCACGCTGATCCCATCGAGCGGCGGCGCTTTCGAGATTCGCGCCAATGGCAAACTGCTCCATTCCAAACTCGACACCGGCGACTGGCCGGACTTCGACGACATCGTCAAGGCGATCAAAAAAATTAAATAGTGCGTCGAGTTCATTTCTTGAAGCGTCTAGTCTAGCGAAGGCGATCGGGTCTTGGACGTTGAGATTTTTAAACGTCCAACGCCCAACGCTCAACGCTCAACGCTCAATTCAGATAGTTAGACGTTGGATGTTGGACGTTGGGCGTTGGACGTTTTTTTCTTTCCGGAGAGTGAAGGGTGCCTGGTGGCCCTCGCGGTCTTCAAAACCGTCGTCGCCACTCAAATGGCGGGGTAGGTTCGATTCCTATCCTCTCCGCCTTAATCAATTGCGGATTGGCGATTGCGGAATGCGGATTGCAGAATATGGCTATGACAACCCAGGAACTTAAGAATCGCACCTTCGAGTTCGCAGTCCGCGTGATCAGCGCGGTAGAGGCCTTGCCAAAAACCGAGACAGCCAGAATCCTCGGGCGGCAGTTGCTTCGCGCTGGCACTTCAGTTGGCGCAAATTACCGCGCAGCAGCGCGAGCTAGATCACAAGCAGACTTTATTTCCAAGCTTGGCGTCGTGGAGGAGGAGTGCGACGAGTCGGCATATTGGATGGAAGTGATTATTGCGCGCAAGCTCCTGAGGCGGGCTCAACTAAAAAGCCTACTTGCCGAAGCCAATGAACTGCTCGCAATAACAGTCGCCTCGATTAAGACTGCGCGACGCAGGCACAGGGCGTAATCGATGAACCCGACGGACAATCCGCAATCCGCAGTCCGCAATCCGCAATGGAAAAAAGGAGGTGAACTTCGATGTCCCGCGAGCAGATTCGTAAACTGACGTCGCTCTCATCCTGTGCTGGGTGAGCTTCCAAATTGAGCCAACAGGCCCTGCGACAAGTTTTGCCGCAGCTTCCCATTTCGTTAGATCGGAACGTGCTCGTGAGCTCGAAAACTTTCGACGACGCCGGCGTGTATCGCCTCGATCGGAATCGGGCTCTTGTGCAGACGGTTGATTTCTTTACGCCCATTGTGGACGACCCTTTTTCCTACGGACAAATCGCCGCCGCCAATTCGCTCTCGGATATTTTCGCCATGGGCGGGCGACCGTTGACAGCGCTGAACATCGTCGGCTTTCCAACTGATCTCGTTCGGCCACGAGTGATTTCCTCGATTTTGCGGGGCGGCCTTGCCAAGGCGGCCGAAGTGGGATGCGTGATCATCGGCGGCCATTCGATTCGAAATCCCGAACCAATTTATGGGCTCGCCGTCACAGGAGTAGTGGATGTTCGGCGCATTACCACCAATGCAAATGCGCGTTCCGGCGATTTGCTCGTCCTGACAAAGCCGCTCGGCACAGGTATCGCCACGACCGCGATTAAACGCGGAATCGCATCGCGCTCGCTGGGAAGAAAAGTGATCGCACTTATGTCGAGGATCAATACGGTTGGCGCAGAACTGGCCGAGCGTCGTCTGGTCCGCGCCGCCACCGACGTCACCGGCTACGGGTTGATGGGTCATTTGGTTTCACTCTGCCGCGCCAGCGCCGTCTCCGCTGAGATCGACCCCGATGCCGTACCAATGATTAGCGACGAGATCATCGACTTAATCGAACAAGGCTGCATCCCTGGCGGTAGCCGCGAGAATTTGTTTGCCACAACCGTGGCTGTCGATTGGGGAAGCACAGACGAGCACCGACGAGTTCTTTTAACCGACGCACAGACCAGCGGCGGTTTACTGCTGTGCGTAACTGCAGCGAATCTTGAAAGCGTGCTGACGATCCTGAGAAAACGCGGCACATCCTCAGCGGCGATGATCGGAAAAATCGTATCACGACGGCGCCGCGGCCCATTGATATGCGTCACCGGCGGCTAAAATCATCCGCGCGGCGGCAAATCCCAGCCGTCTCGAAAATCCTCGACGCGCTCGGTCAGTGCGATTTGCCGCGCCCTGTCGTTGTCGATCTTGTTCGTCGCAAACTTTCACAGATTCGCGCAGGGATCGATGTACCAGACTTCGAGTCAATTGTGTCTGATCTTCGCGATTCGCTCGAGCAACTTCGCGCCAGCAGACTTCAACCGATCGTCAACGGAACGGGAATTGTCATTCACACAAATTTCGGACGCGCGCCACTTGGGAGTGACGCCGTGCGTGCGCTAAACGAAATCGGATCAGGCTATTCGAATCTCGAATACGACCTTGCAACAGGCGAACGTGGCCAACGCGGCAGTTACATCGAGAATGCCCTCGCGCTACTTTGCGGAGCGGACGCGGCCACGGTCGTCAACAATTGCGCGGCCGCGTTAGTCTTAATCGTTCACCATTTCACAAAACAAAATGGTAGAACGCGACCACAGCCTGCTCGCCGTGGCGAGGGCGCGCCGGAGGTAGTTATCTCACGCGGCGAGCTCGTGCAGATCGGCGGCGGATTCCGCATCGGCGAAATTGTTGAAGCCAGCGGCGCCAAACTGCGCGAAGTCGGCGCCACTAATAAAACCACGGTCGATGATTACGCGCGAGCCATCGGTTCGAAGACGGCAATGATCCTAAGGGTTCATCGCAGCAATTTTTTCATGAGCGGTTTTGTCGAATCACCCTCGTCGGAGGAGATCAGCGTTCTTGCGCGCAAGAAGCGCATTCCGTTTGCCGAGGACTTGGGCAGCGGCGCTATCGTTTCAACCGAACATCTTGGAATTGCCGACCACGAACCGACGCCGATCGAGGTTTTGAAAAGTGGCGTCGATCTTGTTTGCTTCAGCGGCGATAAATTATTCGGCGGCCCGCAAGCGGGGATCATCGCCGGCAAACGACGATTCATCCTCGCACTGAAACGCGAATCGCTATTTCGCGCGTTGCGTTGCGACAAGCTTTGCCTCACCGCGTTGCAAGCCACAGTCGATCTTCAGTTGAATCAACAGACTGCTGACATCCCGACGTTGGCGCTGTTGCAGGTTTCCGAAGATGCATTGCGCGCTCGAGCTTCGGCAATCTGTGATAAGCTGTCCAAAAGCTGCCCTGGGCTACGAATCGCGATCCGCCGCAGTGCCGCCAAGGCTGGCGGCGGCACCCTGCCGAGATCGACGCTGTCGTCGGTGACGGTCGAGATCGTTCCGAGCAATCGCTCAGTGGTCGAGTTCGCTATCCGTCTGCGTAACTCAACGCCTCCGCTCATTGGTTACATCGCGAATGATCGCTTCAAACTCAATCTGCGCACAATTTTTCCGCAACAGGACGATCTGGTCGTTAATGCGATTCGCGATGCGTGTGCTGGCAAAACGTAACACAGGCATCCCTGCCTGTCCTGTCGAGGGGCATCCTGCCCGCGCACGGGTGCAGGCTGGAAGCCTGTTCGACGAATCAGGCAGGATGCCTGAGTTATGCCGATGACAGAGAAACATTTCATCATCGCCACGGCGGGCCACGTCGATCACGGCAAGAGCGCGCTCGTGAAAGCGCTCACTGGAACTGATCCAGATCGCTTGCCCGAAGAAAAAGCGAGGCAAATCACGATTGAGCTTGGTTTCGCCGAATTGAATCTCACCGCGCCGAATGGCGAGGCGATTCACGCCGGCATCGTCGATGTTCCAGGCCATGAGGATTTCGTGCGGAACATGATCGCGGGCGTTGGTTCAATTAATCTCGCGCTTTTTGTCGTCGCGGCTGATGACGGCTGGATGCCGCAAACGGAAGAGCATTTGCAAATTCTGACGTATCTCGGTGTCAGACGCGCCGTGATCGCGCTCACGAAAAGCGATTTGGGAAAAATCGATAGTACGACCGAACAAATTCGAACTCAACTTCACGGGACTCTGTTTGCGGAGTCATTGATTGTTCCAACTTCTGTCCGGACCGGCGACGGAATTGAAAAATTAAAGAGTGCGATCGCGTCGGAGCTCGCAGCCATGCATCCACAGCGCGATTTCGGCAAGCCGCGCTTGTTTATCGATCGCGTATTCACATTGCGCGGAATTGGCACGGTCGTCACGGGCACGCTGAGCGGCGGTTCGATTCGGCGCAACCAGGACGTTGTCGTTGAGCCCAGAAATATTTCAGCTCGGGTCCGCTCTATTCAAAACCATGGCCGCGACGTCGAAATCGCTTACCCGGGAATGCGCACAGCCGTCAATCTGCCTGACCTCTCAATTGGAAAAAATGGAATCCAACGCGGCGACCTAATCACCGTCCACAGCCTCGGTAGTCCGCACGCAACAATCGACGTGCTTCTCGAAAGATCGTCGCGACTGAAGCGAAACTCTTCGGCAGCGCGTCCAATCAAGAACGGCAGTTCGGCTCAAGTTCATTTCGGGACACGTCGCATCGCTGCGAAGATCACATTGTTTGATCAACCTGCACTTGGAGCCGGGCAAAGCGCAATTGCTCGATTGCGCCTGGATTCGCCGATTGTCGCGTTTGTCGACGATCGATTCGTTGTCCGCGATTCTTCCGAACAAAATACTATTGCCGGCGGCACGGTGCTCGATCCCGACGCCCATGGCGCGAATTTCCGCTCTGCCGCACAAATTCAGTTTCTTAAGGTGCGCGCGACCGGCCCGCATGATGTCGATGCTTGCATTCGGTCTCAGCTTCAACGTGACGGATGGGTCGGATCTAAAACGATGCTGGCAAAATCGAACTTCGGCACCGATGAAATTTCTCAAGCGTTGTCTCGGCTGAGTCACGATGGCGACATCGTGGTGGCGGGCGATATCGCCGCCGGCGCATCTTACTGGCATGATCTGATCAATAGAGCAGCCACTTTGATTGACCGAGCGCACGAAAAGAATCCGGAACGCCGGGGAGTACATTTATCGGAGCTTCGGACGGATTTAGAAACCGAGTCCGACAAATTGTTTAACGCAATAATTTCAGAACTCGCACGAAACGATTTTGTTCGTTTCGAAAATCAAATTGCTCGCGCCAGCCATCAGCCGTCGCTGCCGCTGGAATTGTCATCGGCCGCGGAAAATATTCGCGCTGCGCTCTCGGCCAGACGTTTTGATCCTCCCGACCGCAAAGAGTTTTCGCAAGATCGAAAGCTTCAGCAGGCGCTGGGATTTTTAATCGATAAAGGGGAGATCGTTGAGATCACCAAGGAGATCGTTGTTCTTCGCGAAGCTGCCGAACAGATGCAGAACACCATTGCCGAGTACCTCTCCGAAAACGGTTCCGCGACTGCTAGTCAGCTTCGACAGAAAATTGGCACCACGCGCCGGGTAATGATTCCGTTCCTGGAATATTTGGATCGCGCGGGTGTCACGCGGCGGATCGGAGACGAACGCGTGCTCGCGAACAAATCAGCAGCCGCTAAATTGACCGATGCCGCACGCGCGCAGCGAACCTGAAGCACAATCGCGGCGCGTATCGCTGCACATCGGAGCTTCGCCGGAAGCGGCGTGGAAGAACGTAGTTCGCCGTTGGTTTGAAAGAACCGCCACTCGCGCTTTGCGGGATCAAAAGCCCGCCGCTGTCGTAACAGCATCTCGTAGCCAGGCCTATTTTTTCCGTAGCCGCTTGCTCCACGAAGGCAAATCCCTGCTAGCAGTGAAATTTGTTTCGCCACCGCAGCTGCGGGAGTTATTGCTTCGCGGACATGACCTGCACATGCCTCTGCGCGAGCATCTTCGTCTCATTCTCGCCATTACTGCCGAGGAATTCGCGAACAAAAACACCAATGCTGAAACAGTGCTGGTTGCGAAATCCATCGCTCGGGATGCCGATCCCTTTCTCCGCGCGCTTGACGAGCTGCGCGCCGCTGGCTGGACTCTTGATGAGATCGAGTCGGCCGCGTTGCGCGAAATCGCCGCGCGATTCGAAGAACGAGTGCACGAATGCGGCTTCACTTTCGTTCACGACGCGGATCGCGCTGTCCTCGCGCAGGCCCAGCCGCTGTTTAGCAATTTGCTCTTATTCGGATTCGACGCAGCACATTGGCGGCTCTGGCCGTTGCTTCATGCCGCGACACTCTCCGCGGACGAGGCCAGCGTTGTCTTGAACGATCCGCGCGATGAGGCGCGCGATCTCGACGAAACGTGGATCGGAACATGGGAGGAAACTTTTGGGCCGGCAGACGTAATTTCGGACACCAATGGAAGATCCACAGGCTCATTGGTCGAACCTTTACCGGTTCCGGCCTCGAACATTCATTTTGTTATCGGTCGTGACACGACGCAGCAAGCGCGCGCGATTGTCGCTCTCGCCGCAAAATTCCTGGCCGATCAACACTGCGAACGCCTCGGCATTTTCTTTTCAGGACCAGGTGCGCTTCCGCGTTTGGTCGCAACGTTTCTCGAATCAGCGGGAATTGCGCACAACGACGGCATCGCGCATCTGACGCCGAGCGCCTTCGACGATGACGCATGGCGCGGGTGGCTTGAATTGCAACAAGCGCCGCGGTTAAAGCCGCTGTTTCGGTTTCTTCGTGCTATCGAAGGGCGGCTCTTCGATGGATTGTCGGTCCTGCAGATAGAAGAGACGCTGCGCCGCGCTTACAACAACCTTCTCATCGATGATATTGAGCTGTTGCGCGATTACTGCGCGAACGGTTCTGATTTGCGGCACGGCAACGCCGTCGGGCGCGAGCTCGAGAAAATCCAGGTTCTGCCCGAGAACGCGTCACTCACTGAATTTCTCGCACACACGCGAACCATGTTTTCAAAGCTCCGCTGGAGAGAACATTGGAACGAAATCGAGCGGCTCAGCCGCAATTGGAGCGATCGGCTGCCGACCAAATTTTCAAAGAGTTCCTATTTGCGGTGGCTGCGGGAACTACTCGGCGCGCCGACACTGGAGCGTGACGATCTCGGTGCGCACTCATACGCGCGCGTGCACCTGCTCGCTTACACGAACGCGCAAAGCCAGCCGTGGTCTCATCTGATTTTTGCTGGGTTGAACGATGAAGCGTGGCCGGCCCTGGACGACGAGGTTGCTTTTATTCGTGGTGAGCGGATCGACGATCTCAATCGCCAGAACAAGACGCTAAACCGCCGCGCATCAAAACATGGCCGGCAAGGCGAAGGTCATTGGAGCGTGCGCGAAGGCAAAACACTCCTGCTCGGACGCAACGAACAACGACAGATCCAGAGGCGGCAACTTCTCAACCTGGTGGAATCGGTTAGCGCAGGCATCGCCGCCAGCGCGAGCCTTTATTCCGAAGCAACGCCGAGCCGGATCGCGAACCCGAGCGAATTTTTCTCCTGGCTTTACTTCAACACGCACGGTCGTGGCGTTTCGCAGCAGACACTCCACTCATTGGAACGGCAAACCCGCCACTGGTTGAAGGATTGGTCCCCAGTCGATGCCCAGAAAGTGGATTCGATTAGCGTTGGCCGGACGCGGTACGCGTTCGACGCTCGCCGGCAGTTGCGGCCTGTAGGCGACTACGAATTCGCGCTCCGGAGTCCACCCGATCAGGAAAAATCGCTGCGGGTCACGCAATGGGAAGAAGCACTGCGCTGGCCAGCCATCGTTTGGATGGAAATCTTTCTCGGCGTCGAGACCGACGATGACACCGGCGAGGCGTGGGCAGTTGCGACCGGACAATGGGTCCATCGCTGGCTCGCCGACAGCGTCCGAAACGACGGACAACGAAAATTTGTCGATGTAAATCGCGCCGATGAAATCCGTAAGCGCATTTGGAAACAAGCGCGCGAGTTTCGCGAACGCGTCGCCGCGCTTTGTGCCGGACGTGACAAAGTTCTCCCTGACTGGTGGCGCTCCGGCTGGAGTAATGCGCTTTACATTGCCGACTGCCTCGCCGCAAAAGTTTCTGATCTCCACGACTGGTCGGAAATGGCAGTCGAATGGTCGCTTGGTGAGCCATGTTTAATTCCGCTGAGCGACCAGGAGACACTGCGAGTTCGCGGCCGGATCGATCTGATCCTCGCGCGAGGGAAATCCGACCAATCGCAAATCGGTTACGACGACCTTTGGGTTGTCGATTACAAAACAGGACGGCAGCGCGGTTTTAGCTTAAAAGAATTGCGAAAGAAGGACAGGCCAGAGCGAAAATTTCGAAAGCAGCTAATTGAAGGCCGCGGCGTCCAGCTCGCCCTCTATGCGCTCGCGGTGCACGCGCTCGGCGCTGAGCACGCTCAACTGACGCTGCTTTCTCCGGCGGAAACGCTCGAACCGCAGTTTCATTTGGCCGACGTGCTCGCACAAAAAGATTTCTGGAGCGAGCTGCGCCGGATGCAGGAGACCGGGGTGTTCGGAATGCTCGGATCGGTGCACACCGACTTTGGGTTCGTGAAGAATTATCCCCTCGCGACTCTGCCGATCGACGAGGATCTGCTCGAAGCGAAATGGGCGCTGACCCATCCAGCATTCGTGCTTGAAGAGGAGGAGGAAGCAAAGTGACGGCGATTGCCGACGAAGCAGCGCGGCAGCGATTTGCTCGGGAATTGGACCGCAATTTCTCGGTCGTCGCTTCGGCGGGCTCGGGCAAAACACGTGCGATCACCGGTCGGATCGTCGAGATCGCGCGCCGTCCACAACGCGCTCTCGAATGGCTGCCGCAGCTCGTGGTCGTCACTTACACGAATCGCGCTGCCGATGAAATGCAGCAGCGAACGCGCCAGCGAATCCTCGAAGCCAAACTGCCGCTGGACACCGTGGAAGCGTTCGGCCGCGCGTTTTTCGGAACGATTCATGCCTTCTGCATGAAATTACTCGCGACGCATGGACACCGTCTCGGTCTGCCGGCGAGACTCGAAACGATCACCGACGATGATGATGATCTGTGGAACGAATTCGTCCAGCAACAGACGGAGATCGGTCATTCGTTAGGCGAAGAAAATCGCCGTCTGCTGTTGCGCTTAATGCAGGCGCGGCAGTTGATGGAGCTCGCGCGAAACCGCGACCACGCCTTCGTCCCGCCGCAATCGCTCGGACGCTGTCCGGAATGCGATTTCAGGAAAGTCGAAGCCGCGGTTGAGAGCGCGCAGACGAACATTCCGCAGGCAAAGGCGCAACTGCGCGAATGGCTGCGGCGCTGGCGCGAAACGGATGAATTCGCGCCTTGGCCGCCGTGTGCGACGACAGCGAGAGATTTCACCGCGCGCTGGCGCGAAGCATTTCGGCCGCTGCGGGATTGGGCAAGCGCGTGCGCGTCGTGCGTGGCCGCTGAAGTGCAACGCGATTATCGCGAGTTTCGCGTGGCTCGTGGCGCAATCACCTACTCCGATCAAGTCGCGCTCGCTGCGGAACTGTTGCGTCTGCCGGACGTGGCGAGGCGTATTCGTGAGAAGAATTATCGCGTCCTTCTCGACGAAGCTCAGGACACCGATCCACAGCAATTTTTTGTTTTGCTCGAAATCACGCGGCCGATGGACGCTACCGCAGAATGGCTTCAAACCAAACGCGATCACCCGCCTTCGCCCGGCTACGGCGCGGCAGGTCCCCGCCCGGGGCACTTCTGCATGGTCGGCGATTTTCAGCAATCGATTTATCGCAACCCAGCTGAGCTGAATCATTATCGCGAGCTTCATCGAAATTTGATCGCAACCGGCGCGGCCGAAGAACTGAAATTCTCGGTAACCTTTCGTCTCGATCAGGTGCAGCTCGATTTCGTGAACGACACATTCCCGAAAATTCTAAACAATACTGAGGGGCAGGTTGAGTTTATTGAGCTCAGTCCGCGCCCGGAAATTCTGCCTGGCCAGGTAATTCGCTTCGAGCTCGGTGACGACATTGACGCGTCGCTGACCGAAACCCAACGCGCGCAGATCGAAGCTGAGCGTTTGGCGAAATGGATCCACGACGCGAGTTTGCAGAAGCTGCGGGCGAGATGTTGGCGCGAAGTCGCGATTCTATGCCCACGCAAAACGTGGTTACGCGCGATTCGCGAATCGTTGCTCGACCAACAAATTCCGGTCGAGGTTCAATCGGAAAGTGATCGTCAGGCAGAGCACCCAGCGTACGCGTGGCTCACAGCGCTTCTCGCGATCATGGTCGATCCGAATGCGAGCTACGAAATCGTGGGAGTACTGAGAGAAGTGTTCGGAATCTCCGATGACGAGCTGGCGCGATTTGCTCAAGGCGATGGCTACAAGTTTCAAATCGAGCGCAAAACCGCCGGACGCGGAGCCGTTGCGAACAGTTTGAATCTACTGAGGCAAGTTCGCGAAACTTTGCCGCATCAGCCGCTCTTTAGCGCCGTGCGGGAGATCGTGCGAATGACGCAGCTGCGCGAGCGATTGCGGACTCTGCCGCGCGAAGAATTCGGTAATTCGGCAAACGATCTGGAGAAACTGCTCAGCGCAGCGGCGGCCGGCGAGGCGCGGCAGGAATCGCTAGCTGACTTTGCCTTGACGCTTCGGCGCAATTTCGATCAGACCCGCGAGACTGAACCGGCGGAAGCCGATGCGGTCCAACTGATCACCGCGCACAAGGCGAAAGGATCGGAGTGGGACACGGTGATTGTGCCTTTTCTGGCGCGTGAGGCGCGGCTTGTCGGGAACATTCGTTATCCGCTTGTCATTCCCGGCGAGCAACCGTTCATCGCGTTCGATCGAAGTGACCGCGCGGATCTGGAAGAACAGATGAAAAAGATCCAGCGCCAGGAGATGGAGCGCCTGCTTTACGTGGCACTCACACGCGCGCGCCACACCCTCCTGCTCGCGTTTGACGCGAACTTCTTTCGAGGCAAGCGCGGCGTCCACAGCGATACCCAACTGAAATGGCTGCAAGCCGACGCAAACGAGGCGAACGCCGAAATCATGTCGGCTCTTTCGGATGAAGCGACAGCTTGCGAAGAAACCGCTGCACGTCAAAAGGAACGGGCACCTGAATCAGTCAGTGACAGTTTACGCACGCTTCGACTTGAGACTGGTTGGGTGGACGTCGCGCGGCAGAGAGCGGCTTCCATCATAGAGACAGTCACTCCGAGTCAGTTCGCGCCGGAAGAAGAACTCAGCGAAAAACCGAGTACGGAGAAATGGATCGAGATCGAACCGGAATTGCGACCACCGCGAATTGATAATCCAGCCACCCGTTACGGAGTTTGGTGGCACGATTTCGCCGAACAAATCCCCTGGTGGTCCGAGCCGAGGAAGTGGAGCGAAACTTTCGAGCACAACCTTGCAGCGTCACCGGATGTCGCGCGCTCGAAGCGCGAGTGGCAACTGTTGCTAAAGCAGATCGAATCAGCCGAGGGACTCGGCAGGCCTTTGCGCGACGCAAATTTAGTTCGTCAAGAGATGCCGTTCTTCTGGCGGATCGATGAGCGTAAATGTCTGGAAGGAATAATTGACGTAGCGCTCTTCGAAGCAGACGAAAAGAAGTGGTTCGTCGTGGATTGGAAAACCAATCGGCTCGAGCCCGATCAGACAGACAAGTTGCGCATCTCTTATCGGCCGCAGATAGCAGCGTATTGGAAAGTAGTCGTTGAAATGACCAAGCAGCCGGTCAGCGCGGGAATTTATTCGACCTCGACCGGACAACTGCTCGTTTACAGCGAAAACGAACTGGCCGCCGAGTGGGAGCGACTCAAGAATTTATCGGCGAACGATCTCACCGCCGAAATCGCGGATTCCCGGTAGCGCACAGCTTGCCCGCCGTGTGCGGGCGTCACGTGCTGATAAGCGTGTCTTGCGATCAGCTCTCGCGCTCGCCGCGGATGAATTGCTCGACGCAGCGATAGGCTTCGTCGTCCGTCATTTGAACTGGCGGATGTTTGGAGAAATAGGCGGAGGGGGAATGCAGCACGCCACCGATGCCGCGATCGAGCGCAAGTTTGCAGCAACGGATGGCGTCGATGGCCACGCCGGCGGAATTTGGCGAGTCTTCGACGGAAAGTTTTAGATCGATTTCCATCGGCACATCGCCGAAGAGCCGGCCTTCCACGCGAATAAAAGCAATTTTGTTGTCGAGCTGCCACGGCACGTAATCGCTTGGGCCGATGTGAATATTCTCTTCCGCGAGACGCTCGCCGATCACGGATTGCACCGCTTCGGTCTTTGAAGTTTTCTTCGAGGCAAGGCGAGTGCGATTGAGCATGTTCAGGAAATCGGTATTGCCGCCGGTATTCAATTGATAGGTGCGCACAACTTTCACGCCGCGCTTGCGAAAAAGATCCACGAGCGCCCGATGCAGGATCGTCGCGCCCATTTGCGCCTTAATATCGTCGCCGATGAGGGGCAGATTTTTGTCGGCGAAACGTTTTGACCATTTGGGATCGCTCGCGATGAACACCGGAATATTGTTCACAAACCCCAGTCCTGCTTCGAGCGCGCAGCCGGCATAAAATCGGGTGGCCTGCTCGGAGCCGACGGGGAGGTAATTGACCATCAGTTCCGCGGAAGAATTTTTCAGTTCGGCGATGATCTCTTCCCGAGTGGATTCTTTCTCCAGTGGAAGAAATGTGCGTAGCGGATCTTGCTCGCTCATGTGCGGAGGATAGCCGTCCAGAACGCAGCCCATTTTTACAATTGCGCCGGTGAGTTTGATTTTGTCACAGAAAGCCTTTGTGCAATTGGGCGGCGAGAAGATCGCTTTGCTAACGTCGAGACCGACTTTACGGCGGTCGATGTCAAAAGCAGCGACAACTTCGATATCGCCCGGCCGGTAGAAACCGATCTGCCGGTGCATCAACCCGATGGCAGTGCCGTTGGCGGAAGCGCCGTCATAAAAATTGAGTCCCTGGACAAGAGAGCTGGCGCAGTTTCCAACCCCGACAATGGCGATTCTTATTTTTCTCATTTCTAAATTGTTAAAGCGGAAAAGCTATCTGAATTAGATTATTCGAAGCAAGACATAAGTTTAGGCCGTTTCATCACGATAGGCTGTGCCTGTCTGTAGCTCCAAGTATTGCAAGCGCCGAATGTGTCCGAAGTCGCGCCCGCTTGCAAGAACTGATATAAGGGGAAAAGTCACGGGCATTCTTGGTGCAAAGAAGGCCCTTGCGAGGAGATAAACGAAATGCGCTTGAAGTTTGCGGCCATCAGCATCCTGATCCCTGCCGCATTGGCCGCTTTTCCGAAAGCCCTCTGGGCGCTACCCGTGTACACGATCGACCAGGCGGTCGCCGTCGCCCAGGAGCGCAACCCGGAAATCTTGATTGCGCGTAAGAAGGTCTTGGCAGCGCGTGGCGGTTTCATCGAAGCGCGTTCCGGATTTCTGCCCGCGTTAACCTCCAGCGGGCTGTACGATAAACGACAGACTCAGAGCGAGACGAACCTCCGCCAGGAAGATTACAACGCAATATTGCGCCTCGAACAGAACCTTTACACCGGCGGAGCAGTAACCAGCCAGGTTGCAATCGCACAGTTGAACATCGACAAAGCGAATTATGAGCTTCAGGAAATTGCGAACCGCGTGACGATGGATGTGCGAATCGCCTTCAACGAACTATTGCTAAACCGCGCAAAGATCCGGGTGCGCGAAGACTCTGTTCGAGTGTTAGACGAAGAACTCAAAAACCAGCAGCAACAATTGAGCGCCGGGATCGTAAGTAAATTGAACGTTCAACGAGCCGAGGTGGCCCTGGCTAACGAGCGGCCAGAACTGTTCAATGCACAGACTGAATTGAAAAACTCCTACTTGCGGTTGGCGGAACTTTTCGGCACCGATCTGGCGCCTGGACGGCAGGCGCCGCCGTTCGAGGTTTCCGGTGAATTGCAATATCGGCCCAATCATGCGGATCTTAACGATTGCCTGGCCCGGGCTGACACGAACCGGCCGGTGATGAAAGCCCGGCAGAAGGATATCGAGATCGAAGACCGACAATACGTTCTGGACCGGAGCGCGACGCGTCCGCACGTCCGGGCTTTTTCTGGGTATGAAGTTTACAGCGAGCGCGACCCGGATGTCGGCCAGGAATTTAACTACGGGGGTGTGGTAGGGATAAACGCAACGTGGAACATCTTTGATGGATTCGCGACCAAGGGTCGCATGCAGGCGACGCGCGCCCGGCGCGAGGCAGCAGTGCAAGCTCTGGCAGCAGCACGGCGGAGCGTTGCCTCAGAAGTGCGCAGCGCATTTTTGGATCTTCAACAAGCCGATCGCGTCCTCGAATCCGAGACAAAAAATGTGCAGACAGCCGACGAGGCTCTTGAGATGGCAAAAGGCAATTTCGCTGCTGGATTGGGAACTCAGCTCGACGTCCTGCAAGCCGCATCCGACGTAACGCGGACGCGCACCACTCGCTTGAGCGCGATTTACCTGCACAACGTTGCTCTCGCCCGCCTGGCACACGCTTGCGCCAGTTCTGCGGAAGCACTCGATTTCGGATCAGAAATTACAAAGGCCAAGAGTGAGAAAGGCAATGCAGCGCAGGTTTCGGATGTGGCGCGACCGCCGCAAAAATTAAGCGAACGATGAAGAGATCATCTGCGACTCTGGCGAGACAGTCTGTAACCGTCGCCCTGTCGGCGACGCGGCACACGGATGTTAAACACATCAGCGCTGCGCTTTCCACAGGGAAGCGGCTACAGCAATCAGCCCGTATTCGCCTCTTTATGGTGATGTTAATCGCGTGCTTCGCACAGCCAACTGGGGCTATCACCTTGGAACGCGTTCTCCAAACCACGCTGGAAAAAAATCCTGCCATCCAGGAAGCGAAATCGGGTCTGGAGCAAGCGGCCGGGCGGCGGCTGGTTTTTCGTTCCATCGTCTGGCCTCACGCCGAATTGGGCGCGCCAGCCGGCGTGCAGGCCGGTCACCGCGCTGGTGAAAGCGGAGTAAAAGGCTTTTTCGTCGGGCGCGGCTGGCTCACACAGACCTTGTTCAACATGGCTGTGCCGCCGTCGCTCCGCCGTGGAGACATCGAAGTTCTCATCGCTCAACAGCAATTGAATGTCGCGGTAGTAGAGCAGCTACATGCGGCGCGGATGGCGTTTTACGCCGCGCTCTATAATCGGTCGCTTGAGTCAATTCGGGACGAACAACGACAAAAATTGGAGGAGAACGTTACGACTCAGAAAGATCGTTTTGAAACCGGGTTGGCCGATAAGAGCGCATTCACAAGCGCAACTGTCCAGGCCTCTGAGCTGGTCCCGCAAATTGAAAGCGCGCACGGCGCGTATCGGCAAGCGCAATTGAAATTGGCTGAAGCGATGGCAATCGATCCTGCAAAATCAACGCTGCCCGAGCCGGAAGGCGAACTGCAGTTCGTTCCACGGCGCGTCGATGTTGATTCCGAAACAGCAGCGGCCTTGCAACAACGGGCTGATCTAAAGCTAGCGCGCTTGTTCGTCCGCGCTGCTAACGAGGATCAACGGATTATCGCAGCCGACTATTATCCTATCGTCGTGGGAAGCATTCCCGGTGAGTACGTTCCTGTAACAGGAATCCATCGCCAGGGGTCAACGAGCAAGACACAGGACTTTATCGGGTCGGAGATTCGTGAAAAGGCAGCATATACGTGGCGGGTGATCGATAACGGCGAAGTAGGAGGTGCAGTGTTGAAGGCGCGCGCTGCACGGGAAATGAACGAATTGACGTGCAGGAAACTGGAAGCAAATGTCAGCCGCGAACTCTCGCGAATCGCCAACGACCTTAGGGGAATTGAAGCCCGCCAAGGATCGCTCTCGGCAGCGTCCGTCGCTGCAGAGGAAGGCGCCCGGACGGTTCGGGAAAATGTCGCCAGCGGCCTCGCCTCGCCCTTCGAATACCGCGTCAGTGAAAATGCCTTCCTAAAAACCAGAAGCGGCCTGCTGGATGCTATTTATCAGCACAATATGGCACTTGCAGAATGGGATCGTGCCACTGGGCGCTATTTCCAATTTTCAGACGACACCGCGCCAAACGTGCATTAGTTCCTGCGATTGAAATTGCCGGAATCAAAAACGATTTTATGGGGCGGCGCAGCGGCGGTCGTGCTCCTTGTCGCGCTGGCTTATTATTTCCTGATGCCGGTGGCGGAAGTGGTCACAGTCCGCCGGGGCACGGCCATCTCCGCCGTTTACGGAACGGTGCGGATCGAACCGGCGTTTGTTGTCCGAATTCGCGCGCAAAATGACGGCTTCATCCAATTGGCAGAATCTTTCTCGGCCGGTCGCGGCGCAATCGGGAAGAACGTAGAAAAAGGCCAGGTGCTGGCAACGATCGCCGACGAAGAGACCGCTCGACAACTCAAGCAGGCGCGCGCCGATTTGCAGGCCGCCGTTGACCGCGCGGCGCTCCCCCTACCCTCCTCTGAGTTACTCAAAGCGGCTGAGGACAATCTGCAGCGGCTCCAGAAAGTAGTCTCATCCGGAAACGTGCCCGCTGTTGAATACGAAAAGGCCAGGAGTGAAGCAAATCGGCTGCGAGGCGCGGTAGAAACGGAGCGAATCGAGCGAGATCGCAATCTCAATTCGCTTGAAGCAACAACAAGAAAATTAGAGGCCCAGATGAAGAGCGCGGAAGTCCGATCGCCTATCGCCGGGCTTCTCACTAACGTGCAGACAATTGATGGGGAACTGGTGTCAGACGGCAACGAGCTATTCACTGTGTCATCGCGCAAAAATTACGTTCGCGGCGAGGTAAACGAGGAGGACGTGGGCGAAGTGAAACCGGGAATGAAAGCGAAGGTGCAGCTCTACGCGTATCGCACACGGAGTTTCACCGCGCGAGTCACCTCAGTTCCACCTGCTGCCGATCCAACGACGCAGCGTTACACCGTCGTGCTGGAGATGGAAAATCCGCCCGACAATT
>WNFX01001743.1_pt1 | contig 22245 bp, 20 predicted proteins | sample 5400111 | NCBI WGS metagenome assembly WNFX01 (sample SAMN13153363, study PRJNA577476) | soil metagenome | isolation source: 40 cm soil or saprolite under grassland replicate 1 | place: USA:California | collected 2016-06-15 | reverse complement strand
CACCGTCGGCCGGCTGATCAGCGGAATCGTGTACGCTGCCGACCAGGGCGCCGACGTGATCAACCTCAGCAGAGGCAGCCAGCGCGACAAGAGCCAGAGCCCGGGTTTTGTGGCGGCATGGGAGCGCGCGGTGAACTACGCGTTCCGGAAGGGCGCGCTCGTCGTCAGCGTCCCGTTCAACGACGGCGCCGACCTCGATCACAACGGCAACATCGTGCGGCTGCCCTGCGAAGCCGCCAACGCGATCTGTGTCTCAGCCACCGGGCCGACGGGCGCGGCCGGCATCAACGGGCCGTGGGTAGACGTGGATGCAATTGCTCCATACAGTGCCTTCGGCCGCTCCGCCGTCAGCGTCGCCGCGCCCGGCGGCGCAGGCGAAGTCGGTCAGTTCCGGAGAATGTGGACGATTTGCACGACGACGCCGACTGCGACCACCGGTGCCCCAGCATGCCGCGCCCGTCAGGCCATCGCGCAGCCCGTCGGTACGAGCTTCGCGGCACCGCACGTCGCCGGGCTCGCGGCGCTGCTTGTGGCCCAACTCGGTCACGGAAACCCGGCACTGATCCGCGCCCGGATCCTTCAGTCGGCGGACGACCTGGGTGAGCCCGGAACCGATCCGCACTACGGCAAGGGCCGGATCAACATCGCGCGGGCGCTGGGGCTGATCAAGTGAACACGGACAAGCAGGCACCTTGGCAGGAGGAGAGATCATGAACGAGCTGCACAAGCTCGTAGCGGTCCCCGTGGTGTCATCCCCTTTGCTCGCGAGCAATGCGCGCTCAATCGTCCGTCTGACGAACGCTAACGGTGGCGAATGAGAGGACGTATGAATTCGACTAGAGCGGGAGCGATGCTCGGCACCGTTCTCGGGGCACTTCTCGGTGCAAGCTGCAAGGAGCCGGGCGCCCCGACCCCGATTACGGTCACGGGCGTGAGTCCCGCGAGAGATTGGTTGCGCGGAAAGGCCGGTGTGACGATCACGGGCACCAACTTCCTCGACGTGACCAGCGTTACAATCGGTGGCAGCGAGTTGGTCGACCGCACGGTGGTAAGCAGCACCGAGATCACCGGCACCGCCCCGGCCTCGACCAGCGCCGGCGCCAAGGATGTGGTCGTGACCTCTTCGAGCCACGGCAGCGGCACCTGCAGCGGCTGCTTCACCTACCTATCCGCGCTAACATTCGCTGCGGTCAGCGCCGGGGGCGATAGCTGTGGCATTACGACCGATGGAAGAGCCTATTGCTGGGGACCGAACGGGTGGGGAGGGCTCGGCAACGGCACGATTACCCCGTATGCGGGCAGCACCGTTCCCGTTGCCGTTGCAGGTGGACTCACCCTCCAAAGCGTCAGCGTGCGGAGGCATGTATGCGCGGTCGCGACGTCGGGCGCAGCCTGGTGCTGGGGACTTAACGAGAAGGGGCAGATCGGCGACGGGACCATCGAAAACCAGGGCCACCCCACCGCTGTCCAGGGCGGACTCCGCTTCGCGCAGGTAAGTGCCGGATGGGATCTGACCTGCGGCGTCACGGTCGGTGGTGCGGCCTACTGCTGGGGCTGGAACCAGTTCGGCCAGCTGGGCGACGGAACCGAGATCGACCGCACAAGTCCGGTCGCGGTTGTGGGCGGACTCGGCTTCACCGAGGTGAGCGCGGGGCAGTATCACACCTGCGGCGCCACGACCGAGGGAGCCGCCTACTGTTGGGGCGTCAACAACGAGGGCGAGTTCGGCAATGTAGGATGCCCACTAGTGACTACCGGGCCATGCGCTGTTTCGGGCGGGCTGACCTTCAACGTCGTGAGCGTGGGCGTGTCTCACCACACCTGCGGCGTCACGACCGACGGCGCGGCCTACTGTTGGGGCCTAAACACCTCGGGCCAGCTCGGCATTGGGACCGCTCATGGCAGCGCGGCTCCAATCGCCGTTGTTGGCGGGCTGACGTTTCTTACAGTGAGTGCCGGGCTCGACTTCACCTGCGGCATCACAACGGGACACAAGGCCTATTGCTGGGGCGACAACTACGCCGGGGAACTCGGCGACAGCACGATTACGGGGCCGGAAACCTGTTACGCGGGTGCGTGGATTGCGTGCAGCACCACCCCCGTTGCGGTCGCCGGCGAGCTCACCTTCACCATGGTAAGCGCAGGATTGGGCCACGCCTGCGGCATCACGACGGAGGGCGCTGCCTACTGCTGGGGGCGCAACGACGAGGGCGAGCTCGGCGACGGCACGACGACGAGCAGCAGCATCCCGGTGAAGGTCGCGGGCTCGAGGTAACATCGGCACCCTGGTCAGCGCAGGCGCGTTCTTGCTCGGAGTGTCGGCGCGACGCTCGCCCAGGCGTGAACCAGGTTGGCCAAAGGCCCTCGCCCCCGCAGATGCGATCGCATCGCCTGCTTCGGCCGCGTTGTACGCGCGCCAGTGGAACCTGCGGGCCGTCTTCGCGCCCGAGGCGTGGGCGGCCGGCTACCTTGGCTCGCGCGACGTGAAAGTCGCGATCCTCGACACCCGCATCGACTACATGAATCCGGATCTCGTCGGGCTCGTGGACCTCGTGCACTCGAAGTCATTCGTGCCCGAGGACGTCATGCCGGCCCGCTATGCCGACCGCCTCCCGTTCAGCGACTTGTTCTGGCACGGCACCGCCGTAGCCTCCGTCGTCGCGAGTAATGCCAAGGTGCTCGCCGGACTGAACCGGTTCGTCACGCTCCTCGCCGTGAACGTTGCCGACTCCACGAACAACCACACCGTCGGCCGGCTGATCAGCGGAATCGTGTACGCTGCCGACCAGGGCGCCGACGTGATCAACCTCAGCAGAGGCAGCGAGCGCGACAAGAGCCAAAGCCCGGGTTTTGTGGCGGCATTCGAGCGCGCGGTGAACTACGCGTTCCGGAAGGGTGCGCTCGTCGTCAGCGTCCCGTTCAACGACGCCGCCGACTTGATCACAACGGCAACATCGTGCGGATGCCCTGCGAAGCCGCCAACGCGATCTGCGCGGCCGCCACCGGGGCCCACCGGCGCCGCTGGGGTGAATGGGCCGTGGGACAACGTCGATGCGCGGGCCCCCTACAGCGCCTTCGGCCGCTCGGCCGTCAGCGTCGCCGCGCCCGGCGGCGCAGGTGAAGTCGGTCAGTTCCGGAGAATGTGGACGATTTGCACGACGACGCCGACTGCGACCACCGGTGCCCCAGCATGCCGCGCCCATCAAGCCATCGCGCAGCCCGCCGGTACGAGCTTCGCGGCACCGCACGTCGCAGGGCTTGCGGCGCTGCTCGTGGCACAACTGGGCCACGGCAATCCCGCGCTGATCAGGGCCCGGATTCTCCAGTCAGCGGACGACCTCGGCGAGCCCGGTGTGGACCCGTACTACGGGAAGGGGCGCATCAACGTCGCACGCGCACTGGGACTGATCAATTGATGGAGCAAGACTTCTTTCGCGGGAGGGGGACACCATGAACACGCTCCGCAGGTCCACGACGCTTCCTTTGGCAACTCTCGGTCTCCTGGTCACGTGCGCGGGCAACGGACCGACCCCACCGCCCCAGGGGGTCACAGTAAGCGGCTCCGTACGAGACTTGGTCGGCGAACCGATCAGCGGCGCAACCGTACTCGTAGGCAAGAGCTCAGTGACGAGCAGCTCGGATGGGACGTTCTCGATTCCGGGCGTGGTGACGCCCTACGACATCACCGCAATCCTGCCCGCCCAGAATACGGCGGTGGTTTATAAGGGGCTCACCCGGTCGGACCCCGCGCTCCTCTACCCCGACGTCGCGGGCGCGGAGCGGACCGCCACGATCAGCGGCACGGTGCCTCCCGCGGCTGGCAGCGTGACGTATGTGCTCTTCGTCAGCAGCGACCGCTACGCGTTAGGTGCAGGCCGTGCCGATGCGACGAGCGGTCAGGACGCTTTCACGGTCCGGTGGCACGGCTCCTACGACACCAACGCGGGACAGCTCTACCTCCTTCGGTGGACGACCGACGCTACGGGGCTGCCCACGAGCTATGACGGGTACGCGAGCAAGCCACTGACGATCAGTGCCGGAGGGGACTTCTCCGGCAATGACTTCGCCGCAGCCGAGTTGACCGATCCACCCGAGCAAAGCATCAGCGGTGCGATCACCGCGCCCGCGAACTACATGCTGAACGTCCGCCAGTTTTACATCGGTTTCGGGCGCGGCGCGCTGTACTGGGAAGAGAAGAATGCGCCCTCGAATGCGTTCACGTACACCGTGCCTGCTGAGAGCGGACTGGCATTCACCGTGGCGGCGCAGGCCGTTGATGGTTCCTCGCGGTTGTCGTCCTTCTTCAAGGGAGGGATCAGCGGGAACACCAGCAACGTCAGCGTCCCGCTTGCAGCGGCACCACAGCTCGCCTCGCCGGCGAACGGCGCCTCCGGTGTCGACACCACCATCCCGTTCAGTTGGACTCAAGGACAGGGAACCGGCGTAAACGTCTTCAAGGTGTGACCTAGCAACTCCACCAGCCCGACGTATTTTGTGTTTACGACGGGAGCCGACGCCAAGATCCCGGACCTGGCAGCCGAAGGGATGGGACCGCCGGCGGCGCGAGTTACTACTGGTACGTCGATAGACTTTTCCCTGTGGCGTCCGTGCGAGCTTGCACTTGCGGACTGGGGCGGGAGGACTCGAACCTCCAACTTCCCGGTTAACAGCCGGGCGGTCTGCCAGTTGACCTACACCCCAATGCCACCGCACCCGCCCCTCACCCCGTTAACAGCCGCCAGGACCTAGACGCACAGACGCGCAGCGGTGAACAGGCGTGAGGGGCCAGGAAAACGTGCGCCCCCGGAGCCGCTCGGTGCCGGGGGCGCGTTCACGAACCTACCGCGACGCTACGCCGCCCGGCCCCCGGAATTCGAATTCAGGGTCCGGTTGCGGTTCGTGCCGAGAACGGCGAACGTCATCATGGGCCAAGAGTACCATTGCCTCCAGCCGCTAGCAAGGGACCCCGTGCCGCCCGTCATCGCACCCGCCACGCCCGCCGACCTCCCCGCGATCCTCCAGCTGCTGGAAGTGAGCAAGTTGCCGCGCGCCGAGCTCGAGCGGCACATCGGGACGACACTCGTCGCGAAGGAGGGCAAGCAGCTGGTCGGCACCGCCGCGCTCGAGCTGTACGGCACGGCCGCCCTGCTCCGCTCCGTCGCCGTCGCCGCTGAGCAGCGCGGCCACGGCCTGGGCCAGACGCTCACCGCGGCCGCCCTCGATCTCGCCCACCGGCGTGGCGTGCACACCATCTACCTCCTCACCGAAACCGCGGCGAATTTCTTCCCCAAGTTCGGGTTCCGTCCGATCCCCCGCTCCGACGTGGACCAGGCTGTGCTCCGCTCCCCCGAGTTCACGACCGCGTGTCCGCAGAGTGCGCTGGTGATGGCGCGGACCCTCTCATGACCGACTTTACCCGCCTCACGCGCTCCGACTGGCTCGGCCTCGCGGACGGCTTCTACCGGCACCTCGACACGAGCTTCGCCCGGCTCACCGCATCCGCGTGGGAGCGCCGGACGGCCTACCTCGGGTGGCGCGCCCGCGACGTGCTGGCCCACATGACGAGCGCGATGCCGGTGAATTTCCGCGAAGTGCTCGGCCGCGCACTCGCCGACAATCCGTCGGCCCCGCCCGAGTTCGACACGTTCACCCGCAATGCCCGCGAGGTCCAGCGGCGCCGCACGACCCCGGTCGCCGACCTGCTGGACGAGTTCCACCGGGAGCTCGACGCCCTCCTGGCGATGTACCGCCGCATGAGCGACGCCGAGTGGGAGAAGCCGGCGTGGTTCTTCGTGGGGCGCGTGCGAGTGCGGACGCTGTTTCTCGTGCAGCTGGCGGATAACGTGCTGCACGAGCGCGACCTGCTGGCCGCGAACGGGGCGTGGCGCGGCCTCGACCCCGCATACGCCGCGCCGCTCGTCGACTGGTTCCTGCGCGAGTACCGCCCCGCGACCTTTCGCCCGGAGCGCTCGGACGGCCTGCGCGCCACGATGCGCTACCGGCTCACCGGCGCCGCCGGCGGCGAGTGGTCGCTGACGGTAGCGGATGGCACGTGCCGGGTGGAGCGGGATGCTCCCGCAAAGTCCGACGTGACGCTCGAGGCCGATGCCGAGCAGCTCTTCGCCGCCGCCCAGGCGCGCGCAGCGCCGTGGGTGGGCCGACTGGCCCGCTCGGTGGACTGGGTGCGCGGCCCCGCACGCGCTGAAGACGTCGCCGCCGCGCTCACCGGCATGGCGAGCCTCGGCTGGGCTCTCGCGCTCCGGCGCATTCGCGTGACCGGCAACCGGGCCATCGCCAGCCGCTTGACCCGCGCGTTCTGGCACTTCTGGGAAAGGACGGCGATGACGCGGACGAATATCGCCAAAGGCTAGTTGCACGTCGTACGACGGCACGTTGCACGAGCGCGTGACCCTGCGTCAGAGATTCACTTGTGCATCGACCCAGGCGCCGTTCTTGGCATGCGACTCCACGGCCGCGGCGATGAATTTGACGCCGCGCGCGCCGTCTGCGACGGTCGGGACCAGCAGCGCCCCTGAATCGGGAGCCCGCTTGGCGCGCCGCGCCCGGATCTGCTCGGCGAGATCGCGATAGAGATTGGCGAAACCCTCGAGATAGCCCTCGGGATGGCCGGACGGGATGCGCGTGGCGTGCGCCGCGGCCGGACCGAGGCAGGGCCCTCCGCGTGACAAGGTCTGCGGCGGTCGCCCGACCAGCGCGAAGCGCAGCTGGTTGGGATGCTCCTGGCTCCATTCCAGGCCGGCCGTTTCGCCGTACACGCGGAGCCGCAGCCCGTTTTCATTGCCGGGCGCCACCTGGCTCCCCCATAGCATGCCGCGTGCACCGCCTTCGTAGCGCAGCAGGATGTGGACATTGTCATCGAGCTTACGGCCCGGAACGAAGCGGCTCAGGTCCGCGGCCAGCTCGCGTGCGTGCAGCCCGGTGACGAAGTCGGCGAGATGATAGGCGTGCGTGCCGATATCACCGAGACAGCCGCCGGCGCCCGCCCGCTGCGGATCGACTCGCCAGCCGGCCTGCTTGTGGCCGGTGTCCTCCAGCTTGGTCGTCAGCCAGTCCTGGACGTACTCCACCTGGACGACCCGGATGGCCCCCAGCTCGCCGGCGGCCACCATCTCGCGCGCCTGCCGCACCAGCGGGTAGCCCGAGTAGTTGTGGGTGAGGCCGAAGACGAGGCCGCTGCGCCGCACGGCCTGCACGAGGTCGAGCGCGTCCTCCACGGTCGTGGTCATCGGCTTGTCACAGATCACGTCTATGCCCCGGTCGAGAAAGGCGCGGGCGATGGCGTGATGACTGTCGTTCGGCGTGACGATGCTGACGACCTCGATGCCGTCGGACCGCGTTGCTTCGGCCGCCGCCATCTGGGCGAAGCTGGTGTACGCACGGTCCGGTGCGAGGCCGAGATCGGCGCCTGACTCCCTGGCGCGCTGGGCATCGGACGACAGGGCGCCCGCGACGAGCTCGAACTGCCCGTCCAGCCGGGCGCACAAGCGGTGCACGGCGCCGATGAAAGCACCGCGCCCGCCCCCGACCATGCCGAGCCGCAGTGGGCGAAGCGCTTCCGAGTCTGCTGGTGCGTCGACCACGTTCAGACGACGCCGAGCATGCGGCGATTGGCGGCCACGTCGGTGCCGGCGCCGGCGAAATCGTCGAACGCCTGTTCCGTGACGCGGATGATGTGGTCGGCGATGAACTTCGCCCCTTCGCGGGCGCCGTCCTCCGGGTGCTTGAGGCAACACTCCCACTCCAGCACCGCCCAGCCGGGATAATCGTACTGCGCCAGCTTCGAGAAGATCGCCTTGAAGTTCACCTGGCCGTCGCCCAGTGAACGGAACCGCCCCGCCCGCTCGGTCCACGGCTGGAACCCGCCGTATACGCCCTGGCGGCCGGTCGGGTTGAACTCGGCGTCCTTGACGTGAAACATGCGGATCCGCTCGTGATAGATGTCCAAGTACGCGAGATAGTCGAGCTGTTGCAGCACGAAATGGCTGGGATCATACAGGATGTTGCAGCGCTTGTGACCACCGACGCGCTCGAGGAACATCTCGAACGTCACGCCGTCATGCAGATCCTCGCCCGGATGGATCTCGAAGCAGGCGTTGACGCCCTCGTTTTCGAACACGTCGAGAATCGGGCGCCAGCGCCGCGCCAGCTCGTCGAAGGCCGTCTCGACCAGACCCGCCGGTCGCTGCGGCCACGGATAGAAATAGGGCCACGCCAGCGCGCCGGAGAAGGTCGCGTGCTCGGTGACGCCGAGCCGGCGCGACGCCCGTGCCGCCAGCTTCACTTGCTCGACCGCCCAGGCGGCGCGCGCCGCCGGCTTGCCACGCACCTCGGGCGCCGCAAACCCGTCGAACGCCGTGTCGTAAGCGGGATGCACGGCCACCAGCTGGCCCTGGAGGTGCGTCGACAGCTCCGTCACCACAAGGCCGCGCTCGGCCAGGATGCCCTTCACCTCGTCGCAGTACGTCTGGCTCTCGGCCGCCTTTGCGAGGTCGAACAGCCGGCGATCCCAGCTCGGGATCTGCACTCCCTTGAAGCCGAGCCGGGCAGCCCAATCGGCGATGGCCGGCAACGTGTTGAACGGCGCCGCGTCGCCCGCGAACTGCGCCAGGAAAATGGCCGGCCCATTGATCGCCCTCATTGCGCGTCCTCCCTAGTATCGCATGCCGCTCTTCTCGGCGAACGCCTTGAGCGCCGCTTCCTGCTCCGGCGTCAGGTGCTCCGGCAAGGTAACCTGCACCTCGACGTACTGATCGCCGCGGCGGCCGTTCTTCTCGATCCCCTGTCCGGCGATACGGAACTTCTGGCCGTGCTGCGTGCCAGGCGGGATTCTCAGCACGACACGCCGGCCGTCCAGCGTCTTCACCTTGATCTTGGTGCCGAGCATCGCCTGCGCGACGTTGATCGGCACCGTCGCGATCACGTCGAGCCCGTCGCGTCGGAAGAAGTGATCCGCCTCGACCTGCAGCACGACCACCACGTCACCCTTCCCCTTCGTCCCTTGCCCGCGGAGACGCAGCTTGGTGCCGTCCTCGGTGCCCGCCGGGACCGTGATCACCAGGCGTTTCTCGACCCGCACCTCGCCGCTCCCACCGCAGGTGTGGCAACGCTCCGAAGGCACTTTCCCCTTACCGCGGCACACCGGGCACGGCCGGTTCACGGCGAACCCGCCCTGCCCGAACGAGATCACGCCGCGCCCCCGGCACTCCGGACAGGTCGACAGCGTGGCGCCCGGTGCCGCGCCGCTGCCGCTGCAGGTGGGGCACACTTCCGCCATCGGCAACGTCACCGGCACTTTGCCACCCAGGGCGGCGACGCGGAACGGGATCGTGACCGTGGTCTCGATCTCGTCCTCGTCGTCCAGACGTCCCCCACCCTCCGCACCACGCCGCCCGAAGATGCTCGAGAACAGATCCCCCAACCCGCCGAACGAGCCGAGATCCGAGAGATCGAACTCGACCGCTCCGGAGCCCTGCGCACCGGCGCCTCCACCCCGCCCCGCCCCCGCGTACGCACCATAGCGTCGCACCTGGTCGTACCGCTTGCGCTTGTCCGGATCGCTCAGCACGTCGTGCGCCTCGTTGATCTCCTTGAAGCGCTCGGACGCCTGAGCGTTGTTGGGATTGCGATCGGGATGGTACTGCTTGGCAAGGCGGCGGAACGCCTTCTTGATCTCGTCCACCGTCGCGGTCTCGGCGACCCCCAGGACCTGGTAATAGTCCTTCGACGCCGCCATCAGCCGGTCTCACCGTCCGGGCTCGGCGGCGTCTCGCCACCGTCCCGGGACCGCTCCCCCTGCCACGTAAGCACCACCACGCGCGCCGGGCGGATCAGCGCCCCGCCGAGCTGGTAGCCCGCCTGCAGCACGGCGCCGACGGTATGGTCCTTTGCCGGATGGTCCGCGGGACCGGTGGTCACCGCCTCGTGCAGGTTGGGATCGAACGGCACACCGACCTGGTCCACCCGCGTCACGCCGACCGCCTCGAGCTCCTTCCAGAACTTGCGCTCCACCATGTCGACGCCGTCATGGATCGTCTTCGCGTCAGTCTGGCTGGGATCGATGTGCGCGAAGCGGGCGAGGTCGTCTAGCGCATCGACCAAGCGATGCAGCAGGTCCGCCTGAGCCTTGGCCCAGAGCTCGGCGCGCTCTTTGCTGGTGCGCCTACGAAAATTCTCGTATTCGGCGGCCAGCCGGAGATGACGGTCCTTTAGCTCGGCGAGCTGCGCCTCGAGGCGCGCCACCGCCTCCTCGGGCGGCTCGAGCAATGCCCCGGAAGCCGGCTCCGGCGCCGCCGGATCGCGTGCGTCCGGCCGCTCGGCCGCCTGTTGCGGTTCCTTATCGTCGGGTTGCATGGGTTTCCGCTTCACTAGGCAATCGGTATGCCGCCTGCCGCGCGCCGATCTGACGGAGTCGGTCCGTGAAAGGAGTCGGAACCTGCTATCGCACAAGAAGCTAGCTGCCAGAACGGCACGGGTAAACGTGCCGAGGGACACGGTCACGCAGTTCCCAGGCTGAAGCCTGGGCTCGGCACTGCGCTGTGCTTAAGCACCAATGTCTCGCCGAGCCCACGCTTCAGCGTGTGGAATCTACGGAGCAGTCCATCCCGCAGTTACACACGAGCGAGCTGCGCGCCGACAAACGCCAGGATGTCCCCCATCGCCACCTCCCGCTGCGGATCGTGCAGCACCTCGTGATACATCTCGGGATACCACCGCACCAGCACTGCGCCCTTGAGACCGTCGGCGAAGGCACGCCCGAGGTGCGCGTCCACGACGCGATCTTCACCCGCGAGTAGGAACAGGAGCGGGCACTCGATGCGGTGGCCGTCAGCCACGACGGCCCCCTGAGCCCACTTGATCTCACGCCACGCGCCGGGTGACATCACGCCGTGCACCGCTGGATCCTCGCCGTACGCCTTGTTTACCGCTGCATCACGACTCAGATGCTCGGGATCCAGGCCCAGCGGCACGGCGAGCGTGGGCCACAAGTCTGGTAGTACTCGACCCGCGAGCCGCTTCCACGCGGGCGTGCGGAACGCCAGGCCGAGCCACGGGCAGCAGATGACCGCCGCCACGATCGGGTCGCTGGGCTGGGTCTCGAGGTAGCGCAGCGCCACGAGCCCCCCGAACGAGATCCCGAGCAGCAGCTGCGGCCGGTCGGTGCGGAGCCGCACGGCCCGCCGGAACGCCTGCAGATCGCCGAGCAGCTGGCTGAACCGCGACAGGTAGCCGCGGTGTCCGCCCGAGCGCCCGTGGCCGCGCTGGTCGAGCAGGTACGCGGCCACCCGCGCGTCCCGCAGCCGCTCGCCCACCTCGCGCCAGCGACCCGCGTGATCCGACCAATCGTGCAGCACCAGCACGGCGGCGCGCGGCTCGGACGGCTCGTACGCGTCGTAGACGAGCTGGGTGCCGTCGGGCGCGGTGAGGGTGGGCATCAGGCGCGCGCGAGCAGCCGGCGCAGCAGATCCAGCGACGCCTGCGCGCTCCGCAGGCGGATCTCGTCGCGGTCCCCCGGGAACACGCGCTTGACCGCGCGCGTGTCGGTATGAACGCGCGCGGCGAGCCACACCGTCCCCACGGGCTTCTCCGGCGTCCCGCCTCCCGGCCCTGCTATCCCCGTGACGGCGATGCTCGCCTCCGCCGAAAAGAGCCGCTGGGCGCCTTCCGCCATCGCGCGCACGGTCTCCTCGGAGACGGCCCCGTGAGCTTGGAGCGTCTCGAGCGGCACCTTGAGGGCAGCGGTCTTGATGACGTCGGCGTACGCGACCACACCGCCGATGAACGTATCCGACGCGCCGGGAACGTCGGTGATCCGCTTCGCCACCAGGCCGCCGGTGCAGGACTCGGCAACGCCCAGCCGCTGGCGCCCCTTCCGGAGCGCGTCGAGCACGACCGCCGCGAGGTCGACGCCATCTTCGCCGTACCAGTGCTCGCCGACGAGCGCCCGCAGGCGCGTGGCCGCGGTCGCGAGCCGGGTCTCCGCGTCACCCTGCTCGAGGCTCCAAGCGGTCAGGCGCAGATCGACACCGTCGGTCGAGGGCAAATAGGCGAGCGTGAGCGGGCCGATCTCCGCTTCGATGGGCCCGATCCGCTCGGCGAGCGCCGACTCGGAGACGCCCGTGGTGCGCACGGTGCGCGACAGCACGACCCGCGACCGCCCGCCCCCGCCGGCCGCGACGCGTCGGGCGATCCGCGGCAGTACCTCCTCCACCAGCAAGCCGCGCATCTCGCGCGGCACGCCGGGCAGCAGCACGGCGACGCGGCCGCGCCCGTCCTCGAGCCAGAGCCCCGGTGCGGTGCCCCGCGGGTTGGGGAGCACGCTCGCCCCCTCGGGCACCTCGGCCTGGGTGCGGTTGACGGCGGGCATGGGACGGCCGAGCCGCTTGAACCGCGCCTCGATGCTGGCCAGCAACCCTTGGTCCAGCACCAGCCGCTTGCCGAACAGCTCCGCCACGACCCCCTTGGTCATGTCGTCGTGCGTGGGTCCGAGGCCGCCGGTGGTCACGACGAACGCGGTGCGCTCGAGCGCCTCGGCCACCGCCGCGCGGATCGCGTCCGGCCGGTCGGCAACCGTGGTGCGGCGGGTGATCTCGGCGCCCGCCGCCGCCAGGGCGCGCCCCAGCTCGGCGGCGTTGCTATCGACGGTATGACCGAGCAGCAGCTCCGTGCCGATGGTGACGATTTCGAGCTTCACCCGCCGCCCTTGAGCAGCGCGCGGTAGCGGTACAGATACACGACGAGCGAGTACACCGTGAGCAGGATGGCCCCGGCCAGCGTCACCGCCACCACGGCCCCGTGGAACTTGTCCCAGAAGTTGCGGAACCAGCCCGCGAAGGGGTGCGCCGCCAACGCGTCCTTCCAGGCGAACCAGAACAGCGTCGCCCCGATGAACACGTTCTGCACCACCGCCTTGAGCTTGCCCGCCCCCATCGCCGGGATCACGACGCCGCGTCGCTTCGCGAAGAACCGGAACGCCGTCATCAGGAGCTCGCGCCCCACCAACAGCAGCGCCACCCACACCGGGAAGCTGCCCCACCAGGGGATGCGGTAGTCGACGAGGATCGTCGGATGGCGGGTGAGCCAGAAGATGGGTATGAGCGTCGCGAACAACAGCAGCTTGTCCGCGATCGGATCCAACAGCTGCCCCAGCTCGCTCACCTCGTTGCGCCGGCGGGCGAGGTAGCCGTCCACGATATCCGAGGCGCTGGCCGCAAGGAAGATCAGGAACGCGATGACCTTGGGCCAGTAGCCTTGGATGAACGGGAGCAGCGCGATGACCGGCGTGAGGCAGATGCGCGCGAGGGTAAGGATGTTGGGCAGGGTCCACCGCATGGGACCGTCCCCCTAGCTCAACGTCTTCAATACCATCTTGCTGACCGTCTTCAGCGTGTCGAACACGCCGTCGCCGCGGGTCGCCACCGCTTCGAGGTAGGGCGCGTGACCGACCCACTCGTTGCTCACTTTCTCGACCAAGTTCTCTCCCGGGTGCGTCGGATCGGGGACGACCTTCTGCTGGCCGGCGTCGTCGACCGGCCAGCCCGGATTGAGGGACGCCTGGAGATCCTTGACGGGCGCGGCGTTCGGCAGGTCGCGCTTGTTGTACTGGATCACGAACGGGATCTTCGTCAGGTCGTAGCCGTATTCGGACATGTTGTCGTACAGGTTTTGCATCGACTCGACGTTCGCCTCCATACGCTCGATCTGACTGTCGCCGACGAACACGATCCCGTCCACACCCTTGAGGATGAGCTTGCGGCTCGCGTTGTAGTACACCTGTCCCGGCACGGTGTAGAGGTGAAACCGCGTCTTGAAGCCGCGGATCGTGCCGAGATCGACGGGAAGGAAGTCGAAGAACAGGGTGCGCTCGGTCTCGGTCGCGAGCGAGATCATCTTGCCCCGGGTGTTGGGCGAGACCTTGCCGTAGATATGCTCGAGGTTGGTCGTCTTGCCACCCAGACCCGGGCCGTAGTAGACGAGCTTGCAGTTGATCTCGCGGGACGCGTAGTTGATCATCGACATGGGCGCGTCCCTCTACCCGAAGAGTTTGTCAATTTCGTCTTCCGCACCCTCGAGCAGGCCCTTCTGCGGCGCCGACGGTCCCGCGCCCACTCCCTTGAACAGCTCTTCGAACACCTTAGTCAGCCGCTCGACCACGGCCTTCCCCTTGAGTTTCACCAGGCCGAGCGTGGTGCGCTGGTCGAACAGCACGACGAGGATCAGGCGCTTCGCCACGTCCGCCAGGAGCATCGACTCCTTCTGGCCCTGGTGGACGAGCGAGGCGAATTCGTGCTCGCCGACCATCTTGGCGAGCTGATCGTTGGCGCTGAAGTCGGCGGCCGTGAGGGACGCGAAGGCGGCGGAGTCGAACTGCGGCGGGTCGCCCACGGTGGCCACCAGCTGGCCGGTGCGGTCGACCAGCAGCGCGCAGCGGGCGTTCGCGTCGCGGAGGAACGCCTGGAGATGCTGCTCGATCTGCTTGAAGTCGTTTTCCGAAAACGACCAGCTCGCCGCACCCGCCATCGCGTTCCCTCGGTCAGTCGGCCTCGGACATGTCCCGTCGCGCGAGCAAGGCCTGCGCGATGGTCACGCCGTCGGCATACTCGAGATCCCCTCCCACCGGCAAGCCGCGCGCGATGCGGGTCACGCGCACGCCCGTGGGCTTGAGCGCTTGCTGCAGGTACGTGGCGGTCACCTCCCCCTCCATCGAGGGATTCGTCGCGACGATCACTTCGCGCACCCCCGCGCCGTTGGTGACGCGCGCCACCAGCCGATCGATGCGCAGCGCCTCGGGACCCACGCCCTCGAGCGGCGAGAGCCGCCCGCCCAGGACGTGATAGCGCCCCGGGAACCGGCCCGCGCGCTCGATCGCCGCGACGTCCGAGGCCTCTTCCACCACGCACAGGAGGGCCGCGTCGCGCCGCGGGTCGGCGCAGATCGCGCAGGGATCCGCGTCGGTGAGCGTCCCGCACACGCCGCAGGCCGTCACGCGCTGGCGCACCCGCTGGATCGCTTCCGCCAGGCGCGCGGCGGTTTCCGCCGGCTGCTTCAACAGGTAAAACGTGAGCCGCTGCGCCGTCTTGCGCCCGATCCCGGGGAGCTGAGCCAGCTCCGTCACGAGATCATCGATGGCCGACACGGCGAGCTACAGGGGCAGCTGAAACGGGAACGGCAGGCCCGACGCGAGCTTCTTCACTTCCGCCTGGTAGAGCTCGGCGGCGCGCTGCTGCGCTTGCGAAACCGCGGCGAGCACGAGGTCCTCGAGCATCTCGATATCCCCTTGGACCACCGCCTGGGGATCGATCTTGATGGCACGGATCTGGCCCCGCCCGTCGGCGGTGGCCTGCACCATCCCGCCGCCGGCTGAAGCGGTCACCGTCTGCTGCGCCAGCTGGGACTGGATTTCGGAGAGCCGGAACTGCACCTGCTGCCCCAGCTGGAACAGGTTGGATAAATCCGCCATACGCCGAAAGTTACCCCTCGCCCAAACGGGTGGCAAGCTACTCCAGCAACTCCAAGTCCAACGCGTCGATGGCGGTGTTGAGGCTTGGGTCCTTCGCCCGCAGCGCCTCGAGCCGGTCGGCCCGCGCGCCCGCTTCCGTCATCCGAGCTGGGCGCGGTGCTGATCGCTCCCCGCTCGTCGCGCCCTCCAGGGTGATGCGGACCGGCTCCGTGACGTAACGCCCCACGAGCAGCGCGAGGGCGTCCCGCTGGCGCTGCAGCCCTTCGGCGTGGACCGGGTTGATGTCGCGCAGCCGGATGGCCACGGTCGAGCCGTCGGCGCCGGCGACCTCCGTCGCCTGCAGCAGCGCGCCGAGCATCGGGCTCTTCGCGCGCGCGTCCTCGATGATCCGAGGCCAGAGGGCACGGAGGCGGTCGAGGCTCAAAGGGCCTTTCTCGGGAGGGTGAACGGCCGGTGGAACAGCCGGGGAAGGGGGAAGGGGGAACGGTGCGGCAGCAGCATCCCGGAGCACTGCGGGCGTATCCCCCTTCCCCAGCCGTTCCCCCTTCCCCGGCGCTCCACCGAGCGCGCGAATGACCGCCTCGAGCTCGACCGTCCGACCCATCATCGCCCACCGCAACAACAGGAGCTCCACGGCCAGGCGCGCGTTGCCGCTCGTGCGCAGCTGCGGTTCCAACTCCGACAGTACCGTGAGCAGGCGCACGACATCGGGCGGCGGGAGACGCGAGGCGTGCTGACGCACTAGCGCCTGCAACCCCTCGGTCAGCCCTTCGGGCTCCCCGCCCAGGCCCGCGAGCAGCACGGCGCGCAACGTCTCTCCTGCGCCGGCGACGAACTCGCCCAGATCCGCGCCGGCGTCGATGAGCCGGTCCACCAGCGGGAAGACCGCCTTCGTATCGCGCTCGGCGACGAGGCGGAGGAGCTCGCCGTACAGGTCCTCGGGAATGAGGCCGAGCACGTCGCGCACGCGCTGCGCCGTTACCGGCCCCTCGCTGAAGGAGAGCACTTGATCGAGAATAGACAGGCCGTCCCGCATGCCGCCGTCCGCGCTCTTCGCGATGAGGTGCACGGCGTCCTCGTCAGCCGCCAGGCCCTCGGCGGCGAGCACCTGCTTCAGCCGCTCGGTGATCGCATGCGGGCCGATGCGCCGGAAGTCGAAGCGCTGGAGTCGCGAGAGGATGGGTGCCGCGCTCTGCGCGATCTTCTGAGGCTCCGTGGTCGCGAACACGAACACGACGCGTGGCGGCGGCTCCTCGAGGACCTTGAGCAGGGCGTTCCAGGCCTCGCGCGTGAGCATGTGGGCCTCGTCCACGATGTAGACCTTGTGGCGCCCTTCGGCCGACGCGGCGTACATGGCGCGCTCGCGCAGGTCGCGGGCGTCGTCCACGCCGCGGTTCGAGGCAGCATCGAGCTCTACGACGTCGAGATTCGCCGCACCCGTCCAGATCCGCTGGCAGGAATCGCACGCGCCGCACGGCTCGCCCGCCACCCCGGAGGAATCGCGCCGCTCGCAGTTCAGCGCCATCGCAAGGATGCGCGCCGCGGTCGTCTTGCCCACGCCGCGGGGCCCGGCGAACAGGTAGCCATGGGCCACGCGGCCACCGGCCACGGCGCCGCGCAACGCGGCGGCGACATGCGTCTGCACGATCAGGTCGGAAAAGCGCTTGGGGCGGTATTTGCGGGCCAATGCGATCATGCGAGCCAATCTAACGAGAATGCGGAATGCGGAGTGCGGAATGCGGAATGTAACGATGAGCGTCTTGCCACTCGACCTCCCACGGGAACTCCGCACTCCCCATTCCGCACTCCGCACTCCGCACTCAACGGGAATGCCCCAGGTTAACGCAGCGAAGCCTCAACTCGCTTAGCGCTGCTCCCTGCGGGGGCCTGACGCGGTTCACGAGCGGACGACCTGCGGACCTGGGGCGCTTGAAAGCTAGTATGTCGGCAAACGGGAGCACAGGGATCACGCACAGCGGGGAGCAGCCAACGGAAAACAGGTAGGCGCCGCTACCGCCTGGGGCTCACCACCTCCACCGCGACGGTCGCTGTGAGACCGGCCGAGATCGTGAGCGAGGTCGTGCCAGCCGCGACCGGCTTGAACCTGATCGCCGCGGTGAGGCTGTCGGATTCCACGCCTACGAACCTGAGGAGCTGGCTGCGCGCGTTGTATTGCCGCAGCACATCCTGCAGCGTGCGCGACAGGCTCACAGTGGGAATCAGATTCCCGTAGCCATCGCGCGCCTTGAGCGTCAGGGCGAACGGGACGTCGCGTTCCACGATGATGCGACCGCCGTCGACGCGCGCGCCGTCCCGCTCGAGAATGAGCTCGACCGCCGGACCGGGGTCCACGTGGAGCGTCTCCGCCGTTTGGACGGAATCGAACGAGGCGGTGACGACAGCGACCCCCGCCTGCGATCCGAGGGTCACCTCGACGCGGGCGCGACCCGCCGAGTCGGTGAGGGCGCTGTCACGGGTGACCTGGGCGTTGCGGCTCCGGAAAACGACGACGCGGCCGGGGATCGGCCTGCCGGAGACGCTGTGGGCCTGGAAGACGAGCGGCTCGGACAAGAGCGTCCGGGCGACGCCGCGCTGCCCCCCGCCCGACACGAACCCCGAGCCGGCGCGCGACACCGGTCCGCCGAACACCGCTTCCAGCACTGCGAGGCGCTCGCCTCGGGTTCGCAGCTCGATTCGCCCCGGCCGCCGTACTGCGGCCGCCTGGATGACGAACGCTGCCCGGCCGAGCGAGTCGGTGGCGCGCGTGTCGGCCGCGACACCCATGTCGGCGCGCTCCGGCCGCAGCTCGACGGGCTCGTTCGGCACTGGGTTGCCGAACGAGTCGCGCACCGCCGTCTGAACCGCAAGCGACCCCTCCTGCGCACCGCCCAGCTCGAGCCGAGCCGGCCGCACGTCGACCACTGCCGGTCGGCCCGGCCGCACCACAAGGTCCGCCGTGGGCCGCCCCGGTAGCGCCGCCCCCGTCGCCAAGACGACCTCGAAACGGTAGGTCGCCACCTGCCGGCCCGCCGGGACCCGGAACACCGCCAGTCCGCTGTCGTCCGTGAGCGCCTGCGCGTCGCTCCCGGTTCCGCCGGTGATGCTGGAGCTGCCACGCAGCGCCAGCGTCACCGCGCGTTGCGGCGCGTCGCCGCGGCGCACGCCGACGCGAATCAGCGCCTCGCTCGCGGCGGGAACCGCGGTCCGCGCGGAGAGCAGCGTCACGGTGAGCGGTCGAGGCTCGGCCGGCGCGAAAGCGGCTGTGGTCGGTTGCGTCGCGGACGTCGCGGCGCTCGCGAGCGTAACCCCGGCGCGGGACCCCTGCAGGGCCGTGCAGCCGCCGATGCTGCTCATCACGTCGGCGTCCGCACCGAGGTCGCGCAGGTCCGCCCAGTCCCGCTCGGTGGGCCGGAAGGCGAGGCAGTTACGCCGTACGAGGTCGGCGACCTCTCCCTTTCGAATGATGGGGTTCGACAGCAGACGGATCAGGTCCGTCTTTCGCAGCGGCTCCGTTCCCTGCGCGGCCACGAGCACCGGGAAGCCGAGCGCCACGAGACCTCCGAGCCAGCATCTCATGGCCGCGGACACTGCGAGCGCTCGAACAGGCGCTCCGCGGCATCGACGTCAGCGTAGAGCGAGCGGTCCCGGGCGGTGCCGGCCGAATCGAGCCCGGCGGCGTCCGCCTTGCGAGCGGCGTTGTAGGACGTCCACCGCTCTTCCAAATCGACCACGCCGCGCGCCAGGTCGGGACACGCCATTCTGCGGCTCTCGAACAGCCGGGCGCGCAGCTCGAATGCGCCTACCGCGAGCGCCACAGTGTCCGCCGTGCGGTCGACGAGCTCCCGCGGCGCGGCCACCGCCTCGCGCTCGCTGGCCACCGTCTCGCCGGGCCCTGACGCACGGGCCCGGTACACGTTGAACAACACCGCCGCCGCGACCAGCCCGAGCACGCCGTACCCAGCAAATCGAACCGTGCGCTCAAGGCCCGTCCGCCGCATGGGCGGCGGCGACTCCGGCGCAGCGGACTCGTCGACCTCGCCGGGGAACAGCAGGCGCGGTTGGATCTCCAGCCGGGGGTTCGACACGCGGTCGGACGTGAAAATGGCTTCCTCGGTGCGGTAGTTCACCCACGCGAGGTCGCTCACCTTGCGCCCGTCCGGGAGAATGGACGACGCGTCCAGCAGCTCGTAGAACGGCAGGTACGCGAGCGAGCGAGACCCGTCCGCCGCAGTGCGGAAGAAACCGCCGGCGGGCGCGTCCCCCGGCGTCACGACCAGAGCCACCTGCCATGGCTGATCGAACAAGGCGACATGCGTGGCCGCGTCGGCCGGAGAGAGTCGGGGCTCGACGGCGCGGTGCGTATGATACCAGCCTAACAGCTGGCCGCCGTTGCGCCGAACCTCCTCCTGGACGACCGACCACCCCTGCGACAGCGCTGGCCTGAGACGGTCCCCTGAAATCGACCAAGGGAGGTGGATCGCGGACTCGATGACAATGTACGGAGCGCCGGTCTCCGGACACTCTAAGACGTTACCCGCCAGGAACCCCAGCGAAGCGGTCCCCCGCGGCTTTGCCTCCACGTGGGCGTGCACGGCCGCGAACGCGCTCTGAGTGATGAAAATCGGATAGGGGGGGTCGACGGAGCGATCCTCGACGGTGGGAGTCCAACGGACCGCCCGCGCGACGAGTAACGGCCGCTTCAGGTTGTCGCTTTCCCCCCCGCTCGGGCTGCCGCCGGCAAGGGGGGTCGCGTCCGGGACGCGATACGGCGCGGCGCTCCACAAACCGTCCATCGCCCCTGCGGGCGCTGCAACTTCCTCGCCGCAGCTATGGCAGTAGTGGGGGGGGCGGAGACAGCTTCATCAAGACCGAGTCCAGATGCGAAGCATCAGCCCGCTATGGAGTTACACGCAGCGACCCAAGCGCGTGTCGAGGCAGCGAGCCGAAATCACGCCGTCCGGTTAGGGACAGGCTGCACCACTGTGGCGCGTCTGCCACACCACGGCAGTAAAGTCCTCCCGTTGGCCGGATGAGACGATGACGAGGCTTGTGGAGCCGGGTTGCCCCGGCGTCCCCCGCACCACGCCACCGAGGCTGTCCCAGCCCACAAACACGACCCGCAGCACGCTTCTATCCCCTGTCGCCGCCTCAACCTGCGAGACCGGGACGGCGTTACCAAATGCATCCTGACCGACGACGTGGAATACGACTGGGATGCTGGTGGTGAGCGAGATTCGCCCCTCGACGGGCGTGTCGCCGCAGCGCAGCAGCAGGCGCGTCGGGGCACCGGGTTGAGCGTACAGCGTGGCCTCGCGCTCCATGGCCCGGACCGTGGCCGTGACGATCGTGAGGCCGGCCTTCGGCCCCAGGGTCAGGTCCACCTTCACACTGCCGGTGGAATCGGTTACGGCGCGAGCGGCGCCCAACTGCCCGTTGGTGACGCGAAAGGTTACCGCCTCGCCCCCCACGGGGGCCCCTGACGTATCACGGACCTGAAAGACCACCGGAACCCGGGGGCGTGTCCCGACCGAGCCGCGCTGCCCCCCGCCTTGCACGAACCCAGTGAGCGCCGCGGAGAGTGGCAGGCGGGGCACGACGCGCGGCTCGTCGTGGACGGCTCGGGTCGGTGCCGCAGCGACTCGGTTGACCCTATCGGCCCGGGGCTGCCGAACCGGTTGCGCGGGGGGGCGGGGGCGTACTGCGGCCGGCCGCGGCGCAGCCCGCACCAGCGCCCCGCGCCGCGCGCACTCATCGATCTCCCGCAGCACTGCCGAGTCCGCGCCCAGCGCCGTTAGATCGGCGCGGTCCCGGCTGGTCGGCGCGAAGCTGACACAGGTGCGGCGCACCAGTGCAGCGAGCTCGCCGGGCCCGAGCGTTCCGACCGAGAGCAGGCGGACCAGATCAGTCTTGCGGAGGGGCTCAGTACCGACACTCTGCGCCGGCGTCGTGCCGGCGCCGCCTAGCAACAGCAATGACACGTATCTGAAACGACGTCCTAGGGCCGCTGGCATCCGGACTTCTCAAATCGACGCTCCACGGAATCCACGCCGGTGTACAGCATCTGGTCCCGCGCCGCGTGCGTCCGGTCCAGCGCGCCGGAGGCACGACGGGCCGTGCTGTAGCTCTGCCACCGATCCTCGACCGCCAGCAGTCCGCGGGCGAGCCCGTCGCACGCCAGTTGCCGCCGGTCGAACAGCGCCGCGCGCTCGCCAAAGGTGCGGACCGCCCTGGCCAGCGAGTCCGCAACCTGGTCGAGGTGCGTGGGCAGCGGGTGTGGCGCTGCTACCGGCGCAGGTGCTGGCGGATTCGCTGGAGGCTGTGCGGCGGGTTGCCGTTTGGCCGATGCGGATGGGAGGGACGGGGCGGAGGGGGGTGGGGGCGCCGCCGTGCGCCGGGGCGGCGCCGCTGCCGGCCGCTTGAAGAACGGCAGGCTCGACAGCCGCGGCAGGCGCGGCAGGGCCGGCAAGTGCGGCAGGCTCGGCATGTTGGGCAGGCCGCCGTTGAGCCAGACGTAAAACCCCCCTCCACCCCCGATCACGAGGAGGCCGAACACCGCGACCCAGCGACCGAGCCGCCTCTTACGGCGCCGCCGCGCCGGCGGCGCGCGCACCGGCGTCGGCTCCTCTTCAACCGGCTCGGGCACCTGCTCGATCGGTTCCTGCAGGGGATCCTCGAAGACGTCCTCGGGCTCGGGCGGCGGCGGAAGCGGCTCGCGCGGTGGCTCGCGAGACAGCTTACGCCGCGGCTGAGAGGGCTGCGGCCGTGGG